>Ga0196981_1000113_pt1 | contig 80402 bp, 55 predicted proteins | sample S3_2013CmetaG_FD_155462 | JGI IMG/M metagenome (GOLD analysis project Ga0196981, IMG submission 155462) | Soil microbial communities from Anza Borrego desert, Southern California, United States - S3_20-13C | ecosystem: Environmental > Terrestrial > Soil > Desert | place: USA: California...
AACTTCTCTAAAGTAGGGTCCCCGTATCGGGACCTCACCGTCCAAGCGGATCTCCGTTCTCTGTCCAGGCGGGGTCTCCGCTCGTGTCGTTACCAGATTTCGCTTCGTAGACGTGTCCGGGTCCCGAGGCGGAGACCCGGACACGACGGGTTCAATGCAACTTCTCTAAAGTAGGGTCCCCGTATCGGGACCTCACCGTCCAAGCGGATCTCCGTTCTCTGTCCAGGCGGGGTCTCCGCTCGTGTCGTTACCAGATTTCGCTTCGTAGACGTGTCCGGGTCCCGAAGCGGAGACCCGGACACGACGGGTTCAATGCAACTTCTCTAAAGCAGGGTCCCCGTATCGGGACCTCACCGTCCAAGCGGATCTCCGTTCTCTGTCCAGGCGGGGTCTCCGCTCTAGGGTGTCCAAGCGGGGTCTCCGCCGCGGGACCCCGCTTCGTGTCGTTACCAGATTCCGCTTCGTAGACGTGTCCGGGTCCCGAGGCGGAGACCCGGACACTACTCTTCGCCCCGGACCGCGCACTCCACGGGTTGACCGATATTCCTCTCAAAACTACGTTTCGAAAAAACGTATGACTGTCAAAGCATTGCACAGTAGCGATCATCCCCTTCACTTTGTGTCCAAGCGGGTCTCCGCTCTAGGGTGTCCAAGCGGGGTCTCCGCCCCGGGACCCCGCTTCGTGTCGTTACCAGATTCCGCTTCGTAGACGTGTCCGGGTCCCGAAGCGGAGACCCGGACACGACGGAAAAAGTCTCCGCCTCCACGCACTCAGGGGTTGACCGATAACTCCTCCCAAAACTACCTTTCGAAAAAAACGCATGTCTGTCAAAAAATCGCACAGCAGCGATCACCCCCTTCACTTTGTCACATTCACGTGCTTTCAGTGGATGAATTTATTTGAACTCACGAATGGATATGAGTTTGTCTATCATTGGTTTGAGTATCTCAAAAGCAAGAAACAGATCAATGTGGTGAGCTACGTAATCATGCCTAATCACGTTCACCTCATTTTATACCTGCCTGATCCCACAATGAATTTGAATAAGATCATCGGAAACGGGAAACGATTCTTAGCATACGCAATTATTGTAGTACTTGAGCGGCTTGGAAAACATGATATCCTTGATCTCCTTTATGACAGTGTCACACGCCGCGAACGAAATAAAGGACAGAGACATCGCGTATTTGAAAAATCATTTGACGCAAAACCAATTTATACAGACCATTTTCTTAAACAGAAAATCGATTACATTCACTACAATCCTGTTCGAGGGAAATGGCAACTTGTGGATGACTACGTTTTGTATTTACACAGTAGCGCCTCGTTTTATGAAACCGGTGAGTCGCATTTCTTTCAGCCCGTACACTTTAATGACCTTTGACATCCCGACTGTCCCAAGCGGGGTCTCCGCTCTAGGGTGTCCAAGCGGGGTCTCCGCTTCGGGACCCCGCTTCGGTCTTCGGGACCAGAATCCCGTTTCGTAGACGTGTCCGGGTCCCGAGGCGGAGACCCGGACACGACAGTCAAGGACACGACAGTCAATCCTTTCCCAGCCATTCCTTGAAATCAGAAACTCTGTCTCCGCTTACAGCGACTTCCTGCTTTGGCTTTGGAATCAGGTCAAGCTTAAGTTTTCCTGCCGAAATTGTATGGACCATTTGAATCGAATTCAGCGTCACTATAAATTGCCTGCTGACCCGAAAGAACTGTTTGGGATCGATGATTTGCATAAGCTTGTCAAGACTGTAATCAATTGGAAGAACTGTTCCATCATTTGTAACCAACAAGACCGTTTTTTCCTCCAGATAAAAATAGGCGATGCTTTCCGTTTTGACCGATCTGATCTTGGTCCCAACGGTCACCATAAATCGGTCCTTGAACTGCGGGGTATTTTGCTGGCTTAACTGTTTGATCAATGCCTTAATATCTGCCTGAATTGGTCCTAGTTGGAACTCATTGCCGGATCGCAACGATTTGAATTTGTCAAGAGCGGCAGCAAGTTCCTCAAAGCTGATCGGCTTTAGCAGGTAGTCTATGCTGTTGACCTTGAAGGCCCTGATCATGTATCCATCGAAGGCCGTTGTGAAAATTATCGGAGTCTTTAAGTTCAATTCGCTGACAATTTGAAAACTGTCGCCATCTTCAAGATGAATGTCCATAAAGACAAGATCAACGGAAGTAACCGGATTCGTTTGGAACCAGGATATTGCTTCCACCACGGAAGAGATTTGAGCAAGCACATTGATTGAAGCATCGTACTTTTTTACCAGCGAAATCAGCCGTTGAGCTGTCAACCGCTCATCTTCGATGACCACGACATTCATATCAGCGGAATTTTTACAGTGAACCAGTCCTTATCCTGCCCAATTTGTACAGGAGTTTTGGTGAGAAGTTGATATCGACTTTTAATATTTGCCAGGCCGATCCCCGTTGACGTGATTCTTTCAAGCTCATTTCTGGGTCTGACCGGGTTTTTAACAACCAGGTGATCATCTTTGATCAAAATCGAGACAATCAAAGGTTCTTTTTGCGACATGCGATTATGCTTCACACAATTCTCGATCAAAAGTTGCAAGGTCAAAGGAGCAATATGATATTTTTCAGCCTCCTGATCGGTTATCGATATGTTCACATCAAACTTGTTCTCAAACCTGATCTTAAGCAGGAACGCGTACGAGTTCAGGAAGGCCAACTCTGTTTTTAAAGGAACTGTATCGTTGTCCTTCTGCTCAAGAATATAGCGATAGGCCCTGGAAAGTTGATCGATAAATTTTTCAGAAAGATTCGCGTCAACATGAACGAGGGAAGATAATATGCTCAGGCTGTTGAAAAGAAAGTGAGGGCTCACCTGATTCTTCAACGCTTCAAATTGAGCCAGGGCATTTTCCTTCATCAGTTGCGCTGTCTGGATTTCCATAAAACGCATTCTAAAGTGCGATTTGCGATTCAGAATCAGATAAAAAATGGAAATGGAAATGACAAAAGTAAGCCCATTATTTGTTCGTCTCAAGGCATTCCACAACAGAGGCGGTCTTTCGCCAGTCATGCGAACGTCCTCCTGACTCATAGCTTCGGTCAGCATTGACCAGATTTTGAAATTGAGTTTGAAGAGCAGCTGTGACAAAAATACCGCGACTACGGCAACGGCAATGGACAAGACAATGGTTCCGATCCCCAGTTCAAGTATGCGTGGCCCTATCAATTTTTCGAACCCGTCAATAATGCGATCAATGGCAATGATCAGTAAAGCATAGAACACGAAATTCACAATCGCGGGGAACACAAGGTACTGTACATGGTTCCAAAGGAACTGCACATCGTTCCAGCGTATCCGCATGGGCATGTTGACATAAATTGTAATAGGATAATATATGCACAGCACAGTGAGCGCCAGATATATTGCCCGTTTAAAACTTATCCGTCCCTGCGTAGAACCAGTCATATAAATGGCAAATGTACGGTAACCGGGAGAATAGGTCCATTTCAAACCTGCTCCAGGAGCTCTGAGTTACGGATTTTCCTGGTTGAATGCCGACTTTTAGTGTCTTAATCGGAGTCGACCCTGATTCGCAGTTGACTATTGACTGTTCCTGGCAATTTCCAAGGCCTGCGTTGTTGTATAATACTTCGCAATCATATTGGGCACTTCCCATGCGGGCATATTTCCATTCGTAACATATTCAAGAAATTTCTTTGTCACCTCGCCAAAATGCGCTTCGTGTCCTGTCCGATAACTGTCCGGAATTTGCACTTCCCAGCCTTTCGGATTTTTCGAAAGCGTGATCCCGGGATATTTAACCTGTAGTTCTTCTAGTTCTTCAAATAAAGTTTTTTCATATAGCGGATCATTATTGAGGGGTTCGATAAAAAGAGCAGGTTTGAATCCTGTATCACTTCCCTGACGAATGATCAGATTGGCTTTTGACCCTCGCATAACAGAACGGTGCGTGTCCCCGCCGCCTTCCGGCGCTTTGTAATTCCAGATTACAGCTACCTTTGCATGCACCCCTTTAATTTTATAATTAATTTCTCCATTGCAATAAATATTCAAAGTGGTGTCGTTGACCAGATCTTTCTTTAGGTATTCGGGAAACTTTTCATATTTAGTGATGGCGCCAAATTGCTGAAGGGTCATGGGCGTTGGCCAGCGCCTTGCATTGTCAATTTTTACATCCTCAGAATAATTTATGATTTGTTCAGGGAAGGCCTCCCATTGCACGAGGTCGACAAGATGTGTGGTCACATCCACAATGCCCTCACCCTGTTGCGTCACATCCATAAACCAGGCTGGTCGCGTTAAAACACTGCCTGATACAAATTTGTAGAAGTGATGGACGCTTTCTTTTGTAACGGCCGGATTGTCAACGGTCCCCTCTTGCAAACTTCCGAAGATTGGTTGCGACATTGAAAATTCACGCTGAAGTATGGTCGTAATTTCATAACGTTCAGTCATGATATCGTATAGCAGTAATTTATTTTTATCGGCAATGGAAAATGCTTCTTTCAAATCATTGAAGTCCGCCGTGTTTATTGCCATCGGCTTATCTGCCAGCACATGAAAACCTGCCTGAAGCGATTGTTGGATATACGCCGTCTTTGATTTATTGTTTCCCGAGAGGATGACAACATTCCCCGCTTTTTCGACGATCATCTTTTGAAAAAAATCATCTCCGGTGTAAACTATTTCTTTCCACTTCGTTGGCTCCTGATCACGGTTATTGAACGCTTCAATCCTTTTGAGATGCAGTTCAAGATCGGAACCGTCGGGTGCATAAACATGCACGACGGAATCAACATCAGGGTACATCGATTTTTGAACCAGTGCCGCATGAAAATGGCCAGGGTCAATTGTAATGAATCGCACGGGCTTGTTTTCCTTCACTTCTTCACGTTTAAAAGACTGACAGGAGACTAAAACCAAAGCAAGAAAGATGCAATGTAAATTCATGAGGTTGCCGGAGAGTATAATTGGAAAATTGAAAGATTGAAAAAAAAAACAATCTACAATCTTTTAACTTCTATTTGCAAATTTTCGTTGAGGACGGGAAAGCATCGCGTTTGCCTCATCGTCATTCTTAAACATTTCTTTTTCAGGATCCCAGTATATTTTTCTTTTCAGTTTCATGGCAATGTGATGAAGAAGGCAGGCAGAACAGGACCGGTGCCCTACTTCAATGGGCGCTATGGGTGCTTTGCGTGACTTTACACAATCAAGCCAGTTGCCGTGATGATCTGTGCTTTCATACAAACGGATTTCATTGGGACCAATGACTGAAGTTAGAATTTTCGGATCGCTGGCCTCCAATGGTTTTTTTTCCTCATTTGAAACAGGGTCGCTTGATGTGGCGGTGTAATTTCCTCTGGTAACAAAGATCCATCCTTCGGTTCCTTCATATTTAATGCCATTTGGAAATTCGTTGTTCACAACCATCTTAACACCGTTAGCGTACAAGGCTTCGGTTTCAAACTTGCCATGTACATTCCATAATCCGCTTTGCGGAAATTCGGCCCATCCGGAAATTTCCAACGGACCCGTATATTCGGTATCCATCGCCCAATGTGCGCTATCGATGTGATGGGAGCCCCATCCGGTAATCATGCCCGCTCCAAATTGTTCACAACGCAGCCAACCGGGTCTGTCGTAATCACTTTGCGGATGAACACGTCTTTCAGTATAATAAACCAGCGGCGTTGAGCCCAACCACATGTTGTAATTCAAATTAGCAGGTACAGGCATTTCAGGTTCCTCCTGTCCAGAAGGATCTCCGGGCAAACCAATGTATACATTTTTAAGCTGGCCAATGCGACCGTTTCGTACCAGCTCCGCAGCATACCGGAATTGCGGCGATGATCGTTGCTGACTGCCGATCTGCACGATACGATTGCTTCGCCTCACCGCATCACTTAACATTCTGCCTTCCTTGATGGTAAGGGAAGCGGGCTTCTGAAGGTATACATCCTTGCCTTTTTTTACCGCATCAATAACGATCCTTGCGTGCCAATGGTCGGGCGTACTCACCAGCACAGCATCGATGTCTTTATTGTTTAAAAGATCCCGGTAGTCAAGATATACTTTTACGCCATCATACGGCTTGCCTGTTTTTGTCGTGTAATATTCGTTCACCAGGATTTTGGCATCTGCAGCTCTTTTTGAGTCGACGTCGCACACCGCCATTATATTTGCATGATCATATTTCCAAACACCAGGCATGTCATGGCCACGCGAAATTCTTCCCGTGCCTATTGCAGCAATGTTGATACGATTGCTGGGTGAATTTTTTCCAAAAACACTTGATGGCACAATCGTTGGAAAGCCGGCTATGCCCAATGAAGAAACAAGAGCAGCCTTTGTCGATGAATTTAGGAATTCTCTGCGCGTTAGCTTAGTCATTTGTTTTTAGTTTGAGATTTGAACAAAGGAAAATCTAAAAGGCCGGCAGCGGCCCCGATGTTCTGTCGAAGCCGGGGCTTCGCCGGGCCCGGGTCGTCCAGATGCTTAAATCTTTGCGAAACCTTTGCGCCTCTGCGCCGTTGTGTGATGTCGCCAAAACCGATCTGCTATCATGGTCCCAATCTAGTAAATTTTGCAATCGGTTGCATTTCACTATAGGTTTTTTTCCGCGACATTTGGCTTTTGACCGGTGGTTCTTTAAGGCTGCCCGGAGCATTAAACATTTAAGCATCAGGCCAAGGCAATCCTCCGGATGGTCGTTGTAGCCACAAGAATCGTTTACGCCAATTTTAATTAAATATTGCAATCGGTTGCAGTACCAGAACCATAAATAGTCAATGGGTGATTTCAACCCGATGGAACACCATCATGTTATGGATTCTCCCTGACTGTAATAATTATCCGTTGATACCTTGTCAGCGTTGGCGTACCATCATCCTTTGCTTGAAGGATCATGTGAATTGTTTGTCCTGCACCTGCATCTTTTGGAATTGTCACGCGGCATTGACCGGATGTCGCATTGGAAATTGTGACCTCACCCGGATAAGTTCCTGCGCGAAACTGCCACCATCTTACAGACAACCTGTCTTTATCCGGATCGGAAACGGAACCATTTAATCTAATGGTCTCTCCGGGAGATGCCAGCACGTCAAGAGGTCCTTCTATCTTCACGGCTGGCTCGTGGTTCGCTTCGGCATATCTGGAAGTCACAGACCACTTCATTCGTGCTGCAAAATCGTGCTGCGATGCGGGAAAGAAGTTGGGATAAGCAGTTGTGTTATTATTCAACGAACTGATCGCTGAGACCATCGCCTGTTGCGAAGTGTCACTCATGTTAAATGAAAAATTTTGTGACTGCGTTCCGCGACCTCCCCATCCACCATAACTTGCAAATTCAAAAGCCCGAAGTCCGTTTCCCAGCATATTCATAAACGTATGGTTGTCTCCCTCTCCCAGCCATGAGCCTTTGGGTTGCACTGGCATCCAAACTACATAACCCATTTTTCTTAATTGATCGTCCGTGTAACCCGCTAGTCCGAAATAATCCATGATATCTCCTTTCACCATCTGTTTTCCATCACCCCACACGCGATATAGCGATCCCAGCGGTCCGCGATCGAGGACGTTGTCCTTCATCCATGACGGCGTCAAAAGCGGCGCATCTTCAGGTTTGGCCCGGAGCTGAGCCCCATACCCATAGTTTGGACCATCGCTAAATTGCCGGTATTCGACGCCCTTCCAGTTTGGCTTGATATACTTCACATATGTATCGTCCTGGTCACCCGAGGGCAGTAAGACTAACTTGCGCAGAACCTTCGATTTGATCACCTCCCATTGTGCGGTGTACTCATACTGGTCCTGAATCGATTTGAGTGCCCGGGCAATCGTGCTTTGTCCTCCCCATGCGGTGATATACAACTGTCCGGGCTTATCATCGAGAATAAGTGATTTAATTAAGTCGGAACCAGGCGAGTCTTTCGAAATGTCACCATCAAATTCAATATTTCCGTAACGGATCTTTGACTTCAATTCTTCCGGGGTCGGATAACCTGCGTTGTGAACTTTTAAATTCGCGTATACTTTTTCATACGCCTCGACAGCGTCATGGATGAACCGTTCATCTTTAGCCCACCGCCAGGATTCACACGGACACTGATCCAGCCCGAAACGTGCATACTCCCTGCCCGGCACAAACCACCTTGTTCCTTTTCCATCACCTTTCCAATGAAACTGACTGCTTGCGTAGATCAGCCCCTCGACCTGGAGATCACTGCTGTAAAGCAAAAAACGGATGAGCGAATTGTTATCATCAAGTTCAGGATCGGCAGTAACTACGATACGAGGGCGTGCGCTGTTATTATCTTGCGCGAACGTTTGTCCAGCGAATACATAAATAAAGATCAGGCAAATGAACCAGTTCTTTTTTGCCGGATGTAGTGCGTTTCTTTTCATCGGTTATTTTCCAATTTTGAATTTTGGTATTTAAAGTTCGTGATTGGCCATGAAAAAACAACACTTGCAAAAGTGAATGGGCTTTCGGGGGGATCAAGACTCAATGACTCTGCCCATGGCAAATAAACAATGAGGCGATTCCCGCCGTCAAACTAACTGTCGGACGTTTTTTTCGCGCAGATTGAAAGTCCATCCAGATGCAAAACTCGACGTAGTCGGCGGTACCAAAGTTCGAAATGTGAATTCCAGTCCCGGCTACAGATCACCTTCTCGTTCTCACTGACGGCAACGTGGCACGTGAAGACGGCCAGATTTTCACCAGTGTCGACACCATTGTGGCTATGGCATTAGAGGCTCCTGTTCAGCCGACACAGATCCTGGCTCCCGGCTGGTGTGTCCTTGCCTGTGGTTAGGACGAAAATGCTGGCTGACAAGTCGTACCAGTCCCGGTTGGAACGAAAACCTTGAGCCATATGTCGTAACAGTCCGCGGTTAAGACGAAAGTATCAGGTCATATGTTGTAACAGGCCGTGGTTAGAGCGAAAATATCAGGTCACATGTCGTAACAGGTCGTGGTTAGAACGAAAATATCAGGTCATATGTCGTAACAGGTCGTGGTTGGAACGAAAACTTTGGGTCATATGTCGTAACAGTCCGTGGTTAGTCCGAAAATATCAGGTCACGTGTCGTAACAAGTCGTGGTTGGAACGAAAACTTTGGGTCATATGTCGTAACAGTCCGCGGTTAGGACGAAAATATCAGGTCATAGGTCGCAACAAGCCGTGGTTAGAACGAAGACGTTGGGTCATATGTCGTACAGCAGGCCATGAAAAGGTTGACTATATTTATAACAATCCGGTAAAGAGCAAGGAGTTGAAAAACCGGAAGACTGTCTCTCAGGCAGTGCAAGAAACTATCGTGGAATGAATGGCCCAATTGAGGTGGACTTTCCCGGCCAAGGCTGCAACGAGATAGGGGTTGGAAGTAACTTCCACGTGAAAAGTTGAGTACAAAGACGTGTTAACAGAGGGAACTCAACCTTCCGTGCGCTTGTTGGTGAACCCCGTTCCAGCCTCGCAACACCAACAAGGGCGTTGCGCATCCGCCTTGAAGACTCATATTAAAATTAATTGATAGATGACAAAGTCGTCAATCCCCTAAGAAGTGCAAACCCGCTTTTGTTGGTGTTGTGCGCAAGAATGAGCAAAGCTCCACCAACAAACTGCGCACGATGAAGTTTGAAAAGCCGGAACATGAAAGAGCAGCGGCACTTAAGTAAGAATGTCGTTGTAAACAGATAAAGGGTAGTTCAAGCGATGGTTGCCACCCAAAGACCACTTGGTTCGGTCAAGTCGTACCTTGGGGTGACGCACGTCTTCCAGCGCCGGACGTGGACACTGGCGGGGCCTGGATCCTTCGAACACTGTAAGCGCACGAATTTGCATAGTAAGACTTCATAGGAATTTCACAAAAAGACAATTCACTTATACTTGCTGCCTTGGTAATGTGTATTATTATTTCTGCAATGATATTTGCGATAAATAAGAAAAAGATGAAATTACACAAGGACAGCGTAAAAAGACAACTTCGCGTGTAACACTTCTTGCAGACTGTGATTCGAAAAAAAATCAAACAATATGGAAGGCCAAAAAAATCAAACAGACAAGTCAACTTCTCCGGATGCCGATAGCGTTCGCCATCGGAGTGATACAACACCAAAGGCGACAGGAATTGGCGGCATTTTCTTTTTTTCGGACGATCCGAAGGAACTGAAAGAATGGTATTCCAGGAATTTAGGGCTTGAAATCAATGAATGGGGATCATCGACTTTTGAATCCAGAAACATTAACCGGCCTGAAGAAGTAAATTCGCTTCAATGGAGTCCTTTCAAAAAAGGAGATGAATATTTTTCTCCATCCAAAAAGGATTTCATGATTAATTACCGGGTTCAAAATATTGAAGAGCTTGTCAACAAACTCAAAGAAAACGGGGTAACCATACTTGACAGCATTGCAACTTACGACTACGGAAAATTTGTACATATCATGGATACCGAAGGCAACAAGATTGAACTTTGGGAACCAAATGAATAGGACTCCATAAACGATGGCGAAATATGGGATAAGCAACACTCCTTGGAGACAGGAAAGACGGATCGTTTAAGATCACCCTTCACCCATGCCGGTACCCGCAATCGCAAAGAAAATCTACTTAAACCTCTTGATCATGGGTGTTGCGCTGTTTTCTTACTTTTGAATTTTCGCAAGCGGCCTTTTTCTTCCAGCATACCCGTGCAGCACATTGGCCTATCTTTGGCCTGGCCCCGGTAACTATCGGGGCATAGCAGCTTCCGAAGCAGTTCCCTATATGAACGACGAAATACCAATTTCTTGCCAAGAAGATAGATTCTGTCTAATGGGGCCTCCTTCTAATTATCTATAAGAAAATGTCAATCCAACCAAGTGACTACGAATACTTCCAGTTTTGAAATTAGCCGGACACCGTTAATTCAAATCCTGATTCATGCAACCTTTAGCCGTGGCGGCCGTCATTACGGTAAGAATGGGCCTAAGAGCCGATTTCCAAAATTTTTTTTACAATTTTGGTGATACCTTCCGCCAGAACGCAGGTATACTTCAAATAATCCATCGCTCATGTTCAGAAACTATTTTATCGTTACGGTCCGGAACCTGATCAAAAACGGCTTCTACTCAGCTATCAACATCGCGGGCCTCTCCATCGGCATAACCTGCTCCATATTGATCCTGCTCTGGGTAACTGACGAAATGTCCTTCGATAAAATGCACTCGAAGGCTGACCGCATCTACCAGGTCTGGGTTCACGCGAAGTTTGACGGCAAGGTAAGTTCCTGGACATCGGTGCCGTTGCCGACTTATGAGGCAATGAAAACGGCCGACAGCAATATCAAACGTGCTTTGGTGATGGACTGGGGCGGCAACCACCTGCTGACTACCGGGGAAAATCGCATCATTAAAAGAGGTTACTGGGCCAGCGAAGAGTTCTTCGAAATATATGATTTTCCGCTTGTTGCCGGCCAGCCGGCGCAGGTGCTCGATGCCCCTCCTTCAATCGTGATCTCTCAATCGCTTGCCAAGGCGCTTTTCGGCAATGAAGATCCGGTGGGCAAAACGATCCGCGTCGATAACGAGAACGACTTAAAGGTTACGGGCATACTCAAAGACGTGCCGGAAAATTCCTCCTTCCAATTCGATTACATCATGCCCTGGAAATTCCGTGAAAGCGTCAACCCGTGGGTTCGGGACAACACGACAAACTGGGGCAACTATTCATTCCAGGTGTTTGTGGAGCTTAACGATCCCGCCAATGCAGCCACGGTGGAAAACCATGTAAAGAACATGTTGCAGGACAATGGACAGAAAGACACAAAACCGGAGCTTTTCCTTTATCCCATGCTGCGCTGGAGGCTTTTCTCGTCTTTTGACAAAGACACCGGGCTCGAGCGTGGCGGAATGAATGATTACGTGCAGCTGTTCTCCATCATCGCCGTCTTTATCATCGTGATAGCGTGCATCAATTTCATGAATCTCGCTACGGCGCGCTCGGAACGCAGGGCAAGAGAAGTCGGCATACGGAAGAGCGTCGGATCAGGGCGCCGCGAACTTATCATGCAGTTTATTGGCGAGTCGACGTTCATCGCCTTTATTGCTTTCGCAATCGCAGTGCTACTTACACAACTGATCCTCCCCTATTACAACCAGATGGTGGACAAGAAGCTTTTCATTGATTACTCATCCCCTGAATTTTGGTTGCTGTCAGCCGGCCTTGTCGTGATCACGGGTATCGTGTCAGGCAGCTATCCTGCGTTTTACCTTTCGTCTTTCCAACCGGTGACCGTGTTAAAAGGAAAGCTGAACATCGGCCGCGGTGGAAGTACGCCGCGGAAGGTGCTGGTGACGTTGCAATTCTTTTTTTCCATCCTGCTCATCATCGGGACCATTGTGGTGTACCGGCAGATCCAGCTGGTCAAAGGAAGGTCATTGGGATATGACCAGGAAAACCTGCTGGCAACCGATTTTACCAATGAAGTGAAAAAAAATTATAGGGCCATCAAACTGGAGCTGCTGAACTCCGGCGTCGTCGAGGGAGTGACCCGCGCGAACAGTTCAATCACCGAGATCAATTCAAATAATTTTCTCGGCTGGCCCGGAAAACCGGAGGACCTGCGGGTGATCTTCACAACGATCGTGAGCGAATATGACTACGCGAAGACGATGGGAATCACCATGCGCGAGGGACGGGATTTTTCGGAAGATTTCCAGAGTGATTCTTCCGCCATCATTGTCAATCAGGCGGCGATTGACGTCATGGGGCTAAAAGACCCTATCGGTACGGAGTTAGACCTGTGGGGCAAGAAACGGAAACTTATCGGGGTCACGGAGAACGTATTGATGGGCTCTCCTTACGAGCCTGTTAAGCCTATGTTTATCGTTTTGGACGACTGGGGTGGTGCCGTTTCCATCAGGCTTGCCAAGACCGACGACCTTCAGGCGTCCATTGATAAGGTAAAATCAATATTCGAAAAGTATGCACCGGCATATCCATTCGAATACCGTTTCGCGGATGTTGAATTCCAGAAGAAGTTTAAAACCATCAATTTAACGAGCCAGCTTGCAAACAGCTTCGCGGCCCTTGCGATCCTCATTACAGGACTGGGGCTATTCGGACTCGCAGCGTTTACAGCAGAACAGCGTACAAAGGAATTGGGCATTCGCAAGGTGCTGGGTGCATCTGTCTTCAGCCTCGTGAGAATGATATCAAAGGATTTTTCGGTTCTTGTGATCATCTCATTTGTCGTTGCTTCTCCAGTAGCCTGGTGGTTGTTATCGCAGTACCTCGAGAAATGGTATACAATCCGTACACCCATTGAGTGGTGGGTATTTGCCCTTACCGGCATGGTTGCGCTGGTGTTTGCAGTAATTATCGTCAGTACACAGGCCCTTCGTGCGGCCATGACAAACCCGGCGAGTTCATTGAGGAATGAATGATCACGCCAGAAAACTTTATTTGCCAATAAACGCTCAAAAATTGAATGGCGATGCCACCACGAAACGGGTGTCATTGCACAAAACCATTCACCGCCAGGTTTCACCAAACATCCTCGGCGCAACGACCTTCCGACCTTGATTCGTGGGATTGAAAGGATTCCTTGATTGGGATTATCTTGATTCAGGGGATTTCCGCTCTCGCGCGAAGGCGGCAAACTCACATTTAACGCCAATTGTGTTCATATTTTGTCCCTGCTAGGTCCCGTTAGGGACTTCAATCCCGGTAGAAAGGGCAATAAATTTTCACGAAGTGCCGTCAGGCACGGGATAGTCGAACGGTTTAAATGCAAACCGTTCATCGTAGTCAATTTCAAATTCCTTTACGGCTGCTAACGCCGAAATCACGTCGCGTCCAGACAACTTTTTTTTGTTACAAATCATTCGTGGCAGAATCTTAAATACATCCTGAACGGAGTTCGCATCGCAAAAATGTGAGTAATAGCTTCATGTAAAACAAATTCATGGATCAAATTGAAATACCGGCAGACTTTCGGCCGGCGGTTTCGCGTTTCAACTGCCAAAGGCCAGGTGAAGGGGTGTTTTGCATAGCGGTTATTGAATTCCTAAAACGATTGCAGCGCCAATTTTTAACAATTTTGTTAAAAATATTAGCAAACCATTAACCTATCCACTTGTTTTGCGTTTAACAAAAATGTTAAACAAAAAAGCCAATGGGAGTTGACGAATCCATCCAGACGGAAAAGCTCATCAAGGATAAGGCCAAGAAGCTGTTCTTTCAAAAAGGTTTCCTCAACGCCACCACCCAGGAAATCGCCGACGAAGCCGGTGTCAACCGGGCCCTGATCCATTATTACTTCAGGTCCCGCGAACAAATGCTCGATATGCTTCTGGAAGAAACGATCCTGGAAAAAAAAGAACGCGTGATCAGGATACTTTCATCAGATCTCCCTTTTAAGCAAAAGATCGCCCGGTATATCAATACGGTTATCGATCACGGCCTGGAATACCCGCACCTGGAAAACTTCATCGCGAGCGAGAGCGCCCGGCATCCGGACAAAGTGAAGAATCTTTGTGCCCGGTATCCGACAAAATCCACTGACCTGATCCGCGAACAACTCGAGCAGGAGATCAGGAAAAAAAAGCTCGCACCCATTTCGCCGGAACATTTCATGGTCAACCTGGTGGCCCTCTGTAACTATCCCCTGCTCTCGAAATCAATTCTTAAAACCGTGCACGGAATGACGGATACAGGTTATAAGAAGTTTCTTACAGAAAGAAAGAAGGTCATCTTCTCGACAATATTTGGCGAAGAAATGCCTGAAATCGACTAACGCACATACACTCATTAACATAGTATCTCACTGGTATGCATCATTTTAACACAATTCAACGATCACTCATTCTGCTACTGCTCATGCTTGTGCCATTCATTGGCAACAGCCAGCCTACGACGACGCTGGAAACAGCCTCGCTTGATCATGTTTTGCAATATGCGCTGGAACACGCACCTGCCATTCAACAGGCTGAAATCGACCGGAAGATCACCAATAAATCAGTCAAAGGACGCCTTGCGGATTGGCTGCCCCAGGTAAATTTTAATTACAACTACCAACACTTTATCGACCTGCAGACAAGCGTGATCGGAGGAAACGTGATCCGGTTCGGGGTGAATAACACTTCATCGGCTCAATTCACCGCGACCCAGACAATATTTAACCGTGATGTTCTCCTTGCGAGCAGCACAGCATCCCGCGTGACCTCACAAGCGGAGCAGAACGCTACCAAGGTGCGGATCGAAACAATCGTGAACGTGACAAAAGCTTTTTACGATGTTTTAGCCACCACACAACAGATAAAAGTAAATGAAGAATCCATTTCAAGACTGGAACGAAGCCTCAAAGACGCGAATAGCAGGTACCAGTCAGGTATTGCTGATAAGACGGATTACAAACGCGGCACCATCCTGCTGAACAACGCTAAGGCTGCGCTCACGGGAACTCGCGAGCAATTGAAATACAAGTCTGGCGTACTGCACACCCTTATTGGATATCCAACCGACAAGGAGATCTCCCTGCGATATGACCCGGTCACCCTTGAACAAGATATCTTTATCGACACGACGCAGATATTGAATCTGTCATCACATATTGACTATCGTATCCTGTATACGCAGAAGGAACTGCAACGGGCAAACGTCAGATACAGCAACTGGGCATTCCTTCCATCGCTAAGCGCGTTCGGTGCCTATAATCTGAACTACCAGAACAATAGCTTCGGTGAGCTCTACAAACAGGAATTTCCCTACTCTTATGTCGGGCTAACGCTTGCATTGCCGGTCTTTCAGGGAGGCAAACGGATCCTGAAAGCGCAAGAGTCCAGGCTGGCGGCTAGCAGGCTCGATGTAAGTCTCAGCAACCTGGAAAACGCGCTTCAAACCGAATATATCAGGGCGATTTCAGCCTATAAGACCAACCTGGAGAACTACTTTTCTCAACGGGAAAATATTCAGCTGGCGGAAGAAGTTTACGAGGTTATCAATCTGCAATACAAGAACGGCATACGGACGTACCTGGATGTTACGATAGCAGAGACAGAGCTCAGAACAACAAGACTTAATTATATCAACTCACTATACCTGGTGTTGTCAAGCAAGATGGATGTACTTCGCGCACTCGGTCAAATCTCTTACTAACAGAATCATCAACGCAATGAAATCTATACAATACTTCCCGATCATCGTTATCGCGCTATTATCGGCTGCGTGTGGAAACAAGGACCAAAAAGTCATGCAAGGACCTCCGGCTGTGAATGTCGGCGTTCAACGGGTCAGCACATCGGATGCACGATACTACGATGAATACCCCGTTGTGCTTCGTGGCATGCAGGAAGTCGAACTGCGACCGCAAGTAAATGGCTACGTCACAGGAATTCATTTCACCGAAGGTTCCCGCGTCAGGAAAGGGCAAAGGCTTTATTCAATCGATCAGCAGCAATCCGAAGCGTCATACCAGCAAGCGCTGGCAAATCTGGCAGTCCAGGAGGCCAATCTCGAAAGAGCTAAAAAAGATATTGAACGCTACCGTGAGCTTGACAAAGCGGATGCTATTGCCAAACAACAAGTCGATTATGCGGAAGCTGCCTACGCCGCCGCGCAAAAACAGGTTGATGCGGCAAAGGCAGCTGTACAGGCCGTTCAGACCAACGTACGTTATGCAACCATTTTTGCGCCTTTTGATGGAACTATCGGAATCTCATCGGTCAGGCTGGGCGCATCCGTGACTCCCGGACAAACGCTGCTGAACACCATTTCCTCGGATGATCCGATCGGAGCGGACATTGCCGTGGACCAGAAGGAAATACTGCGCTTTACAAATCTGCTCGCGGCAGGAAAAACTAAAAACGATTCTACGTTCATGCTGGTATTAAGTGGCGAACTTTACCGCTATCCCGGAAAAATCAGCATCATAGACCGAGCGGTAGACCCGCAAACGGGCAGTATCAAAATGCGTCTTGAATTTCCAAACCCGGACCTTCTGCTGCGTGCCGGTATGAGCGGAAAACTTCGCGTTGCTTCCACTGTTAAGAATACAGTCGTGATACCGCATAAAGCGCTGAATGAGCAGCTGGGCGAATTCTTCGTTTACATCGCCGACAGCGCACGCGCGACGCAACGCAAGGTTGTACCGGGGAAAACGGTAGGCAGAAATGTCATTATCAAAAGCGGATTACAGCAAGGCGATTCAATTATTACCGAGGGGGTTCAGAGTCTTCGGGAAGGAACGCCCGTCCGCATAGCACCCGCGGCAGTAGCAGAAAATAAATAATCAAGATTAAGCAAAGGAAATGATAGCTGATGTTTTTATAAAAAGGCCCGTGACGGCCATGGTCGTCTCGATCGTCATTGTTCTTGTGGGCGTGATCGCGATGACGCAGTTGCCCGTCTCGCAATATCCGGATATCACACCTCCAACGGTGAGTGTTACCGGGAACTATATTGGTGCAGACGCGCAGACCGTAGAGCAGACCACGACAACGGCACTGGAGGCGCAAATCAACGGTACGCCTGGAATGGCATACATGTCCAGCAATAGTACCGCCAGCGGAGTGAGCAGCATCACCGTTGCGTTCGACATCGGTACCGACATCAACATTGCCACGCTGGATGTCCAAAACCGTGTAAGTGTTGCTGAACCCTCTTTGCCGGAGATCGTCAAGCGCCTGGGGCTTACCGTGAGAAAGCGTAACCCGAGCATCTTCCTTGCGATCGGCCTGTATTCTCCCAACGGCACGCACGATGCCACCTTCATGGGCAACTTCGCGAATATATACATGAAAGACGCCTTGCTTCGGGTGAAAGGAGTCGGGGATATTTTCACGGTTGGCGATGATTTCGGAATGCGCGTGTGGTTAAACCCTGAAAAATTAGCAGCGCTTGGCATCACCACGGCAGAAGTAAATGCAGCGCTGAGTGAGCACAATTTACAGATCGCCGCCGGATCCATCGGTGGTAATCCACAGCCGAGATCCCAGGCATTTGAATACAATGTGTTGACCAATAGCAGGATCAACAAGGTTGAAGACTTTGAAAACATTGTTGTAAGAAGTAACCCGGCCCAGGGAAATCTAGTTTATCTGAAAGACATCGCACGGATCGAGCTTGCGAAATTCAACTATGGAAATAATCCGTTCGTACTGGGCAAACCCTCGGCGTTCATGCTCCTGTACCTGGCACCCGGAGCCAATGCGCTTGACACCAATGAAGGGGTCATGAACGCGCTTTCAGAACTGAAAAAAAGCTTCCCGAAAGACCTCGACTATGTGATCCCGCTCGAAACAACCTCCGTGGTTGAGATCTCGATAAAGGAAGTAATCTATACCTTGCTGGAAGCGCTGGCGCTCGTTGTGCTTGTCGTATTCCTGTTCCTGCAAAACTGGAGAGCGACCCTGATCCCGGTACTGGCCATTCCCGTATCCCTCATCGGAACCTTTATCTTTTTCATTCCCTTTGGCTTCACGATCAACACGCTGACGCTCTTCGCATTTGTTCTGGCCATTGGTATCGTTGTGGATGATGCCATTGTTGTCGTCGAAGCGATACAACATCACATGGACCATTACAAACTATCCGCCAAAGAAGCAACCGTGAAAGCCATGAAAGAGATCTCAGCCCCTGTGATCGCCATCGCGCTGATCCTTGCCGCGGTCTTTGTCCCTGTAGGTTTTGTACCTGGCATCGTCGGAAAACTGTATCAGCAATTTGCGATCACCATTGCTGTTTCAGTGATCATTTCCGCATTTGTGGCATTGTCGCTTACACCGGCGTTGAGCATGCTCCTGCTGAAGCCTTCCAGCGAAATGAAAAAGAATTTTCTCGATCGGTTCTTCGATCGCTTCAACCGTTGGTTTAATCGCCTGACGGGCGGTTATACGCGTGGTGTAAACACATGGATCAGAAAATCACCTTACGTGATGGTGATGATGGTTTGCCTGTTTGTCGGACTTTTCTTCATGTTCAGGAACAAACCCACCGGATTTATCCCGACGGAGGACGAGAAACGCATGTATGTGGCTTACGAGATGCCCGAGGGAACCTCAACAAAACGAAACATCGAAATGCAGCTGGAGATCCAGAGACGGATCCAGTCTATTCCTGCGGTAAACGTTGCCGGTGGACTGGCAGGGCTGAACATCCTCACATTCTCAAACAAATCGAATGTGGGTACCGTCTTCGTGAACCTCAAGCACTGGAATGACCGGGACCTCGAAACAGAAAGCGTTCCGATGGTGATGGCAGAAATACAAAGACGTACAGCGGACATCAAAGAAGCAAGAATCCGTGTGATCGCTCCGCCCGCCATTCCGGGTCTTGGACAGTCATCGGGATTTACGTTCGAGCTCCAACAAACGACAAGTACAGACAACATCAAACAATTCGAGCATGTTGTGCAAAAGTTCCTCGCGGCGGCAAACAAACGCCCCGAAATCGGAGCGGCGTACTCCTTCTTCTCGGCTGCAACGCCCAGCTACCAGGTTGACCTAGACAAGGAAAAAGCAAAGAAACTAGGCGTTTCCGTCGCGGAAGCCTACAGCACGTTGTCAACTTACCTCGGCAGCAGCTATGTTAACGACTTTAACCTTTATGGCCGGAACTTTCGTGTGGTTTCGCAGGCTGATACGCTCTTCCGAAAAGATATCCACGACATTGGGAATTACCGCGTGCGCAATAGTTCAGGGGGAATGGTCCCGCTGAGTGCGTTGATCACAACAAAACTAATTGAAACTCCTGCAGTGGTTTCACATTATAACATCTATCGCTCGGCAGAGATCCTTGGTGCAGCGAAGGCCGGCTTCAGCAGCGGGCAGGCAATCGAGGCTTTAAGGGAGGTTGCCGCACAGACATTGCCTGTGGGTTATAATTACGAATTCGGTGGCATGAGTCGTGAAGAAGTTACTGCAGGAAACAGCACGCTCGCAATCTTCGCGATTTCGGTCGTGTTTGTATTTCTTTTCCTTGCAGCATTATATGAGAGCTGGTCAGTTCCGTTCTCTGTGTTGTTTGCAGTCCCAATCGGTGCATTTGGATCTATTCTTACGCTCACCCTTATGCCTGGTCTGACAAACAATATTTACGCGCAGATCGGATTGATCACGCTCATAGGGCTGGCCGCGAAGAACGCCATCCTGATCGTGGAGTTTGCGAAGGAGCGTGTAGACCATGGGATGGAGATTGTCGCGGCGACCCTGGAAGCCGTGCAGCTCCGCTTGCGCCCGATCATTATGACATCATTGGCATTTATCCTGGGTGTGATGCCGCTGGCCTTCTCCGTAGGCGCAGGTGCTGAAGCGCGGAAAACGATTGGCTGGACCGTTGCTGGTGGAATGGTAGCAGCCAGCTCGCTGGCAATTTTCGTGGTGCCTGTGTTGTTTGTGGTGATCGGTAAAATAGCATATAGCAAAAAGAAGCAGTTGACCCATTGATGTATCTGCGCCTTTCAGGCTCGCCGTACAATAAAACTTATTTTTTCAAGAAGGTGTAGACATCTTCGGTTTCAAAGCTGGTGGATCATAAGCTGACAACGTCCCGGAAGATCGCCACAGTTGTATGGCATGTTCTTCCGGAACGTCAACCCATCAATTCCCCCTAAACCTTCTTTAGGTCAAACGGGACTTTCCGAATGCGATTGCCAGTCAGTGAAAATATCGCATTGGCCAGCGCAGGTGCGACCGGTGGCAGTCCGGGCTCTCCTACTCCGGCTGGAACATCCGTACTCGGATAAATATGAACTTCAACACGCGGAGCTTCATTCATGCGAAGCATATTGTAGTTACGGAAGTTGGTCTGATTTGCCCTCCCGTCCGTAAATGTTATTTCATCCTTAACCGCTGCACCGATCCCCATAATTGTGGCGCCCTCGACCTGTGCCTTTACATTGTCCGGGTTCACAGCAAGACCACAGTCAATAACGGCGACAACTTTCTCAATCTTCACTCCATTATCCGAGCGCGAAATAAGAACCACATGACCCGCCTGCCCGGCAAAGAATTGCCACACGGCCACACCTTTCGCCCACCCTTCCGGTAACGGCTTATCCCACTCGCTCTTCTCACGAAGGTGAGTCAACAGGTTTTTCATCCGTGTGTTCTTGCTGATCATCGCGAGTCTGAATTCTATTGGATCTTTCCCCGCCGCATTGGCCAGTTCATCTATGAAGCACTCATGCGCAAAAGCCGTTGTCGAAGAGTAAACGCTTCTCCACCAGCCGATCGGGATATTCACTTCGGCGTAGATATTATGGGTCAAAACGTTTGGTATCTCATACCAGCTTTCGCTGATGCCTTCCATCGCTCCCGGATCTTCTTTCTTCTTTGGGTCAGCTCCACCGAACTGGTTGAACATGATCGACGGTGCTACAACTTTATGTTGAAGCGCGACCACCTTCCCGCTCTTATCAATCCCACCGCGAAGGCTGCTCAACGTACCAGGACGGAAAGGTCCCATGGTCATGTCGTCTTCACGCGTCCAAAGCACCTTTACGGGTCCCTTGATCTCCTTTGAAATGTATATGGCTTCAGCGATGTAATCTTCAAATAGTCTGCGACCGAACCCCCCACCGAGCATCGTGTAATGAATCTCGACATTTTCTTCGGACACACCGGCGATTTTCGCTGCGGTACCTATTGCGTCGTCTGGAACCTGGGTTGGCGACCAGACTTCGCATTTCGTGGCTGTTACGTTGGCAACAGTGTTCTGTGGCTCCAACGTCGCGTGAGCAGCAAACGGCAGCTCATAAATTGCCTCAACCACCTTTGTTGAGGATTTGATTGCTTTATCAAGGGCTCCTTCCCTATTTACAACAACACCCTCTGTCTTTGCCAGATCACGGAAGCGCTGATAGAGTTTGTCGGTATTTTCCAGTGACAGTCCATCGGTATCCCAATCGATCTTCAGCAGTTTTCGGGCCTCTCTTGCTGCGTGGTAATTTTCGGCAGCAACAGCAACACCGTAATATTTATTCTTGCCGCTTTGTCGTTCGGCCACCAGCACATGCTTTACGCCCGGATATTTTTTAGCCTCCGTATCATCAAATGACTTTACTTTCCCACCGAAAACAGGGCAACGCTCGACAGATGCGTATAACATTCCAGGAAGGGTGACATCTATTCCAAACTGTGCGCTGCCGTCTACCTTCATCAATATATCGGGCCGGGGAACCGATTTCCCGACCAGCATGAACCTGGAAGGATCTTTCAGCTTCGGCTCTTTTGGAGCTTCGAGCTTACTCGCGTCCTCTACGAGCTCTCCGAATGAAAACATCCGGTGTGTATTCAAGTGATGGACTTTACCCTGATCGACTTCACATTCCTGCGCGGGTACGTTCCATTTTTTTGCTGCTGCCGTAATCAACATCTCACGCGCAGCCGCACCCGCTTTTCTCAATAACGTCCACGATCCGCGCACACTGTAGCTTCCGCCAACTGACATTCCACCGTATTTCTTGTCAGCAATGGCCGGCCTGATCAACACCTGTTCCAGCGTGACACCCAGTTCTTCCGCGACAATCAATGGCATCGACTGATAGGTCCCTTGTCCCATCTCGGGCTTAAACGCGACAAGCACGATTGTACCTTTTGAATCGATCATAATAAAAGGCGAAAACTCTTTTGCCGTTGCCGGATCAATCTCGCTGAGGTTTTCGACGGTTTCTTCACTTTTCCTTCCATCACATCCCACCGAAAAACCGAGTGCAAGAATTGCACCGGTCATTCCGGAAACACGAATGAAGTTTCTACGACTGATGGTGTTCCTGATCTCTTTCATATCGCAGATGATTAATTGTTAGCTAACATTTCCTTTGAAGCTGTCTTTATCGCATCGTGAATGCGCTGATAGGTTCCACATCGGCAGATGTTCCCGGACATGGCTGTGTTGATCTCATCATCGGAGGGATTTGAATTCTTCTCCAACAAGGCAACGGCAGACATGATCTGTCCCGACTGGCAATAACCGCATTGCGGCACCTGGTGTTGTATCCACGCCTTTTGTATTGCATGGCTTCTGTTCACGGATATTCCTTCGATGGTTGTTACTTCCTTACCCTCAGCGCTGGACACGGGAGTAACACAGGACCGAATCGGCTCCCCGTCAATGTGGAGGGTGCAGGCACCGCATTGCGCCATGCCGCAGCCAAACTTGGTTCCCGTCAATCCCACCACATCTCTTATTGCCCATAACAAAGGCATCCTGGGATCGACATCAATGGTTTGGCTTTTACCGTTAACTGTGAATTTAATGCTCGCCATATGAAATATTTTTGATTCTCATTTTTTGGAAACATATCGTCGTGAATGTAGCAATTCTCAAGATAATCCTGAAAACATATGTTGGCTAATTGGCACGGGCGCATGCGACAATTACAAGGCTAAAAACAACATTTTACCGAAGGGAATATATGCTCCAACAGGTATGTGGTGATCGGGACGATATGCCGAGAAGACATGACAGACAACGTGATGCGGCTAACACTTGTCGTTGTAATTTTTGAAGGGACCGGCTGGGACAATACCGTCTACGCAATATCGTCGTCAATTCCATCCAGGTAATTAAGGCCCGTAAGCATCGGAGGTGCATAGCGTTACATTCTTGTGTAGCTTTGTGAGTAACAATTTCAATGACCAATCTACAATACATATTTGAGCTTCTAGGCACTTTTTTCTTTGCGATCTCCGGTTCGCTGGCTATTCAGGACGATCACGATGATCTTTTCGGCGCCGGATTCATGGGCTTTGTTACAGCGATCGGCGGCGGCACACTGCGCGATATCATGCTCGGAAGCTATCCGCTCGTGTGGATTGGCGACATTAATTTCCTGTATGCGATCCTTGCCGGCGTAATCACCGCATATTTTTTCTTCCGATATCTCGTTCGGTTGCCCAGAACATTTTTCTTCTTCGATGCGCTTGGAATTTCGTTGTTCACGATCCTTGGTGTGGAGAAAGCCATCAGCCTGAACGTTCGGCCTGAAATCGCCGCAATTATGGGAATGTTTACTGCCGTGATGGGCGGTGTCATCCGCGACGTCCTTACCAATGAAACACCCGTGCTCTTCCGGCGGGAAATATACGCAACGGCATGCCTGGCGGGTGCAATACTATATCTGACGCTGTATGATGCGGGAATAAGCCGCAACGCTAACCTCATCATCTCTGCTTCTACGATCTTTCTAATTCGCACCATTGCCATTCGATATAGCATCGTCCTGCCGGCCTTCCGCAGAAAGTCGTGATATAGCTTTGGTTACGTTTGCATTCGGGCACTTTTTTTTATACCTGACCGTTGTTTCATCTCATAGAGATAATACCGATATAATTCCATGTCAAGAATATTCATCACCGGCTCAGCAGACGGCCTTGGTCAACTGTCAGCAAACTTACTCGTCAGACAAGGACACAACGTAGTTTTGCATGCGCGCAATACGGATCGGGCGCGACACGCCCTGAAAAACCAGCCCGAAGCGGAAGGCGTATTGACGGGCGATCTATCAAACATCGAAGAAACCAAAAGGCTTGCTGACCAGGTTAACTCAGCAGGCGTGTTTGATGCTGTAATTCATAACGCCGGGGTTTATGAAAAGTCAGGGCAAGAAATTTTCACAGTCAATACATTAGCGCCTTATATACTTACTTCGCTGATCCAAAAACCTAAACGTCTGGTTTATCTTAGCTCTGGAATGCATCTGCAAGGGCGGGCGCATCTTGATTACTTCAAAACGAGCCTAAACCGCATAACGTATTCCGATTCAAAATTGCACGTAGTAATGCTGTCAATGGCGGTAGCTAAACAATGGCCGGGTGTTCTCTCAAACGCTGTAGACCCGGGTTGGGTCCCGACAAAGATGGGCGGTCACGGCGCGCCTGACGATCTCCAAAAAGGTTATGAAACACAAACGTGGCTCGCGGTTAGCGATGACGAAAATGCTAAATTGACCGGTAAATATTTTTACCATCAAAAAGTAAGACATTACAATCCGGAAGCGGACGATGCGAAATTGCGGGAAAGGTTTTTAATCTTGTGCGAAGAGTTAACTGGCGTTCCATTTCCTCAACATTGATCCCGACTCAATCGCTTCACGCAACCAACAAGTATTGATGAAACCATTTTCAAATATCACGTTGCATTTTTTAATAACAATAGTGATTGGAATGCTATTTACTGCAGCAACTTTTCTTCCGCAAAATAGAAAGCAACTTGTCAGACTTGCCGTGATCGAAGCAGACACAGCACAACTCGCCAGCTACAACGAATTCTTAAAAGAAGAGATCGAAGCCTCAATTCGGTTAGAACCAGGTGTGATCACATTGTATGGAGTCGCTGGAAGGGAAAATTCCAACCATGTCACGCTTTTTGAAACTTACGCAGACTCGGCTGAGTACAGGTCACACCTTACAACACCGCATTTTCAAAAGTACAAACAAGGGACTCTTCAAATGGTGAAGCACCTTGAACTGATCGAAGCAGAACCGATTCTGTACGTCAGGAAACCCGAAATTGCAAAAGCGAGTAGTCAGGATCTCTTCATACGTCTTATCAAAATGGAACTCGACCCGGGTGAGGTTGACAACTTCAAACACCTTGCGCAAAGCGTGATGTTACCTGGCATAAAAAAAGAAAAGGGTATTCTTGTTATGTATGCTGTAGCTGAAAAGAACAGACCCACCCACATCAGTATCCTGGAAGTATATACAAACTCCGCCGCTTATGAGAATCATTTAAACACATCCCATTTCCGCAAATACAAGGCGGCGTCAAAAAAAATGGTTTCCTCACTGAAGCTGATTGATGTGAAGCCAATTCTACTGGGAGCCAAGTCACAATAAATTGTTTACGGTTATTGATCATGAACTGACCTTGACGATCATTTGCCATGGTGTCAGACTCAATGGTGCATTGTGTGTCTGTGCCTATTTTGAATAGGCATTATTTCAAAGAGGGTCAAGCCCCACGATTCTAAACTTGATTTCACGTTGCCAAGTATAACGCTTGTTACAGTATGTTGAAAAATTGATCCCTGATAAGATTGACGGTTAAGCGCCACAAGTATTAAAAGCAGATTGGATAATTGTTCTTCAATAACTACAGTCAGTAGACTAACGATGCTTCATAAGATTGTGAGACAGGCTCGAGTTCAAAATTCTACCAAATGGAGCGTTGCAAAGAAAAGCTCCTGCCCCTCCCGACCTACTCAAACCCGTACTTCTCCCTGAAGTAATTGATCAGTCGCATTTGATTCTCTCGCATGATCCGAAGCTGGTTCACGTGCCCCAATGTGACAAGCTTGTATTTGTGAAGCTGATTGAAAATTCTATTGATGGCAACCTCATCGCGGCGCAGCAGGAGGTTCACTCCGGATGGAAGCCGGAAAGTTCCGTCATTACGGGTGACGTCGATGCTGGCGATACGCGAAAATGCCCGGAAGTGAATCAGGTCGTTCTGAGAATCCCGCACCTCAAGTTGTGATTCGTGATAAACAGTATTCTGGTGATCGAGCAGATAGTGATACAGGCTCATGTAGCGTGTGATGCTGTCCGTATCCTGTTTTTCGATCAACCGGAATCCGCCGGCCATTAATTGTTGGATCGTCCGCTCGCTGATGATAAAGGGCGAACTCACGATAGAATTGCGCACCAGTGTCGCGAGGCATTGGGTGTTGGGGGGATTTGCCGTCACTGAATCATAACACGGAAGTGTTGCATCCAAAATTCCGATTTTTTCCTCTTCATGGCGAATGATCGCTGAAATCCGGGAGGTGTCGGTGAGCAGGTCTTCATAAAACGATTTGAGGTACTCGAGTCCCTGACGACGATCCGAATACTGTTCGCGGATGTTGTCGGCCAGAAAGCCCATGAACACAGCCAATAGCACCAGGGTGAATTCAAAAAGATACACCTTCCAGCTCTTCTTCTTTGGAAGAACGGTTTTAGTTATTCCGGGACTTTCAGTCATTATGTAGCACTTTGGATGGAATACGCATCGAATTTACTTAATGGCGTCTGGTGACTTAATGCATACGACACATTTGCAACCAGCAGATCTAAATACAGAACTCTTTCAAAATAAAAAAAATATCGCGTATTTTATCAGTATGAGTTGATTTCCGTTCCCCTTCGGGACTTCTAAAGGTGGAGGACCGGAATCAAATCCACCAAACTTGGCGGCGATAATCGGAAAGAATACCGAAACAGAGACCTTAAAGTAGATTCTCCAGGACTTTAACCCTTTAACAGAATGCTTAAAAGCTACATTAAAATCCTGATGCGCAATATCACCAGACAAAAATCATATGCGGCAATTACCGTTCTTGGCCTAACCGTAGGAATAACCTTCGCGATGCTCATCGGGGTTTTCGTATGGAGTGAACTCCAAGTGAATCAGGGTCTGAAAGATGTGGATCGGCTTTTCCTTCTCGAAGCAGAACAAAAAGGAGAGGCAAGCATGCCGGCTTTTTTCGTCCCCGCCCTTCTTGGTGAACGTGCAGTTGAAAAATATCCGCAAACGTTCGAAGACTGTTATCGATTTCGCGATCGCGCCATCACCGTATCGAAACAAGACACGCACATGCGTATTCAAAGTATGATCGGTGATTCAACTTTGATCAGGATGTTTGGATTCCATGTGTTGCACGGCAATGCCGACCTGGCTTTAGACAATCCCAATGCAATTGTGATAACGGAAAAAATCGCGCGCCAGTTTTTCGATCGTTCCGATGTTGTCGGCGAACTGCTGACTGTAAGCACCGAGAACAATGGATTACAGGATTACGAGATCACGGCGGTCATTTCCGACCTTCCGGAAAAAAATTCTGTAACGGACTTTATGAACATGGATGCGCAGGTATTTCTCTCCCATTCCAACCGCGCAAGCTTTAATCTTGGAGGGATCGATGACTGGGGTGCTTCAATCATCACTTACCTGAAACTGACTTCAACCGTATCCGCAGAAGAAGCTACACGGATGTTGAACACTCTACTGACAGATGAGGCGCCGGAAGATGTTAAGAAAGATAAAGCCATTGGCATAAAGGCACTGAGCAACTACTACCTGATCACGAATCATGGGGCCGTACAAAAACTTATTATTTCACTGACCATCATCACTATCTTTATCCTGCTGCTGGCGATCGTGAACTTTATCAACATCACCATAGCGCGTTCGTTTTCGCGACTCCGGGAAGTGGGCGTTCGCAAGGTAATTGGCGGAGTCCGAAAGCAGGTGCTTCTCCAGTTTTTATCTGAAGCCGTAATGTTTGCTGCGGTTTCGTTAATTCTTTCTTTGTTTCTTTACGAAGTGCTTCGTGGCTACATGGGCGACACATTAAATATGGTCTTGCCGTCTATTCGGGATTTCACATTTACTTTATGGATCGGCATTATTGGCGGCACGCTGCTGATTGGGCTCGTAGCGGGAGCCTATCCGGCTTTATTTTTGTCGGCTGCTAAAACGACAGAGCTGCTAAAAGGGAAATTCAAATCTGTAAAAAGTACGCTTCGTTTTTCCAGGGTGTTAATCGCCGTTCAATTTGCTGTTGCGGTATTTATATTCACCATCTCCCTGATCATGTCGAAGCAGATCACCTATTTTCTCGAAGCGGATCTGGGTTATGATAAGTCACAGGTGATGATCGTGTCATCCGTGCCACGGTTGTGGAATGAGGCGGGTTTTAACAAGATGAACGCGGCAAAAACCGAATTTTTGTCGTCACCCAAAATTGAATCTGTTTCACTCTCCTGGGGCGCACCGAATTTTAATTTTTCTCCCTATAGCGCGAAAATCAACAAGCCCGGTTTTGCCCTGGAAGATGGTGTTGTGGCGATTGTTTCAGCTGCTGATGAGCATTATGCCAACGTGTATGGGATTGATCTTCTGGCGGGAAAATTCTTTTTTAACGAAGGTGAACCTTACTCCCCCGATCAAATTGTGATCAATGAGTCGACCCGGAGAGCATTTTCACTGCAAACAGGCGATAAACTCAAAATGGAATTTTCCGACAAAGAATTCACCATCGCAGGTGTGGTGAAAGATTTTAACTTCGAGTCTTTTCATAAGCCCATACAGCCCATGGTCTTTGTCCACACCACTGACTTTCAGGCATTCCGTTACTTTTCTTTTGAACTTGTACCCGGCAACCTTGAGGAATCCATTCGTGAAGTGGAACAATTGTGGAAAAAGATATTTCCAAACGATCCATTTGTTTACCACTTTACCGATGAACGAATAGCGGTTGTGTATCAAACCGAACTTCAGCTGAAAAAGGCGTCGGTCATCGCCTCCGTACTTATCCTGATCATTATCCTTACCGGCGTGGTTGGGCTGGTATCGCTCAGCGTGGCCAGGCGAACCAGGGAGATCGGAATCAGGAAGGTATTGGGCGCATCTGTGTTAAAGATCCTTTTGCTTGTTTCCAACGAATACATGCTGATCATGTCCATGTCGTTCGCGGTGAGTATCCCGTTAAGCATCATTTTCGGGTTGCAATGGCTAAATAACTTTGCTTATCAAGTCAATGTTCCGTGGTGGGTTTTCACCATCCCTATACTTTCCCTCTCGGCGATGACTCTCCTGGTCGTAGTCACACAATCCCTGAGAACGTCACTGTCTAATCCTGTAAACTCTTTGAGGCATGAGTAGGTCAGGATACGACATTCGCAAAAAACCGGGTACTCGTTCCCGGACAAAACTTGCAACGCTAAATATCTGGCGTCCAATTGTCGCGGACTCAACGGGACCATTACTCACTTCAACGGCATTTTCCAGGGAATAATTAGGAATAATCACCGGTAATGATCTGAATGAAAGTACGTTTTTCTTATCTTGGAGGTCCGGCTCGGTGAATTTGCGGCATGAGGATGTCTTCTCCGAACTCGGCATTTGTTCAGTTCTTTGTGAGATCGGGCATGAGTCTATTTTATCGAAAGTCCTTTGACCAATGGCGCACCTGCCACATCTGATTACCGACCTCGCCTTAATTCTTGCTGTGGCAGGAGTGACAACGTTGCTTTTTAAAAAAATTAAACAGCCCGTTGTGTTGGGCTACATTATAGCAGGATTTCTTGTTGGACCACACGTGTCATTGATACCGACCGTCGCCGATGCTGAAGGAATCAGGGTCTGGTCTGAGATCGGTGTCATTTTTCTCCTATTCTCTCTCGGATTGGAATTCAGTTTTAGAAAACTTGTTAAAGTGGGAGGCTCAGCCTTCATTACGGCCCTGGTGGGCATAACCGTGATGAACGCCCTTGGATTCCTTGCAGGCTATTTATTGGGATGGAAATTCATGGATCGACTTTTCCTCGGCGCGATTCTCTCGATATCCTCCACCACAATTATCATGAGGGCATTTGATGAGTTGGGAGTGCGAACAAAAAAGTTTGCGACGCTAGTACTTGGAGTTCTTATCGTGCAGGACCTTGTAGCCATCCTGTTGCTTGTAATGCTTTCCACGTTCAGTGTTACTCAGCAATTCGCAGGCGGCGAGCTGCTGATTCAGGTATTAAAGTTATTATTCTTTCTAACCTTGTGGTTTCTGGCAGGAATATTCTTCGTCCCGACGTTTCTAAAAAAAGCCAGTAATTTGTTGAATGACGAGACCATGTTGATTGTCTCGATCGCAATGTGTCTCATCATGGTTTTGCTTGCAGTTGAAGTCGGATTCTCCGCAGCGCTCGGTGCTTTTATCATGGGTTCAATTCTGGCGGAGACCATCCATGCCGAACGGATTGAAGAATTGATTAAATCGGTTAAGAACCTGTTCGCAGCGGTCTTTTTCATATCTGTGGGTATGATGATAGATCCGGGTGTGCTGGCAGACCATGCGCTAACAATTTTAATCATCTCGGCCGTGATCATTATTGGAATGAGCATCACATTCTCTTTGGGAGCGCTGCTCGCCGGGCAATCATTAAAGCACTCCGTGCAGGCGGGTATGAGTCTTGCCCAAATCGGTGAATTCTCATTTATCATTGCTTCCCTGGGCGTTTCGCTAAATGTGACGAGCCCCTTCCTCTATCCCATCGCCGTGGCGGCATCCACGTTTACGACCTTCACAACGCCATTTCTGATCAAAGGATCATCGTCCGTTTACAATAGATTGGAAAAAATATTTCCGGCAAGATTGACCAGTAGCATAAACCGATATAGTTCCGGCTCACAGCAACTGTCTGCTTACAGCGAATGGAAAGAACTCCTGAAGGGCTATTTGATCAATTCATTGGTTCATACCGTATTAATCGGCGCATTGATATTTCTATCACGAAATTTTATAGTGCCATACATTGAACGATCGGTTGAAAATGAATTGGCAGGCAAAATATTTTCCGTCGCATCCACATTGCTATTCATGGCCCCTTTCATATGGGCCTTGTCAGTAAGGCGCGTGGAACGCGAGGCGTACAAAAACCTGTGGTTGAACCGGAAATTAAACCGGGGGCCGCTCATAGCAATTGAAATTGCCAGGATCGCACTGGCTGCGCTACTTGTTGGTATATTGATCAATTTATACTTTTCTCTTACTATCGCCATCATCATTGCCGTTGTATCCATCGCGATTGCATTGATACTATTCAATACGAAATTGCAAAAATTTTATGACCGCGTAGAGAGAAGATTTCTGATAAATCTGAACGAGCGGGAAATCAGGCAAACCCGTAAGAATGAAATAGCTCCGTGGGATGCACACCTGGCTACATTCGACGTCCTGCCCGAATTCACGCTCGTGGGCAAAGAATTGCAGGAGATTAAATTACGAGAAGTTTTTGGAGTCAACATCGCCCTGATCGAGCGCGGCAAAATTTCTATCCTCACACCAGGCAGACATGAACGCCTGTTTCCGGGTGATAAGTTGTCGATCATCGGAACCGATGAGCAACTGGGAAAACTGAAGGACCTTTTTGAAAGGCAGACAGTAGACACGAACGAGTTGCACGTTCATGATCATCAGATCACGCTGCAGAATTTTACTGTAACAAAAGAATCCAGGCTATTTAATAAAACGATCCGAGAATCGAAACTGCGGGAAATCGGAAGGGGATTGGTCGTGGGACTTGAAAGAAACGGCCAAAGACTTCTCAATCCTGAATCCACTCTCAGATTTATTGAAGGCGACATCGTCTGGATCGTCGGCATAAGGAAAGTTATCGATGAATTCCTTTCGGAACCGGCAAAGTCGGCAACCGAAACCGGAGCCTGATGCTGCGAACAACAAATGGTTTCTTCACCATTTACTATGCAAGAGGCTGTTACACCAAGGTCTCCAAATTATACATCGGATTTTACTCGGATCGTAGTGAACTTACCGGATTCGTAGCTGCGGCCTTCATAGCCTGAAAACTCACCGTTATTATCGTAATGAGAATACCTCCGACACACGAAATTGCAAAAACTTCCCAGCCCAACGGCAGGCGATAAATGAATTGCTGAAGCCACGCATTCATAAGATAGCATCCCAACGGCACCGCAATAAAACATGCGATTGTCACAAGGATAATAAACTCCCTTGACAACATTCTCCACAGACTGGCTGCTGTCGCGCCAAGCACTTTTCGGATCCCAATCTCTTTCGTGCGTTGCTCCACCGTGAACGCAGCTAACCCCAACAAGCCCAGGCAACTGATGATGATGGCAAGCGCGCTAAATAAAGCAGCCAATTTTCCGATCCGTTCCTCCTCTTCAAATTTTGCGGCATAATCTTCATCAGCGAACGTGTAATCGAATGGCGCGGAAGGCACTAGCGTCGCAAAAACTCTTTCAACTTTTCGAAGCGCGTCATGTGTTCCCACTCCAGGATTCAACCGCACATACAGCCACTGCATATCATACCGTGAAAGAAATATTACAGAAGGATGTGTTGGTTCGTAGGGCGACCCTTTCACCATATCCTTTACAACACCAAGAATTTTAAAGGTTCCCCGGTCAGTGCCGCCAGGCGCCCATTTCAAAAATTCGCCAACAGGTTTTTTGATCCCGAAAATTTCTGCGGCGGATTCATTGATCACAATCCCTGCAGTGTCGCTGGCGAACTCACGTGAAAAATCCCGGCCCTCAATAAATTCCCAGCCGATTGTCTTCCCATAATCATACGAAACAAAAATAGTATTAAATGCAGGCTCATATTTTTTTTCACCCCAGGAGAACCCCGGGTTCCAACCACGGATGTCTGTAATCGAATAGTTTGCCTCTGCCATATCAACAACGGCTCCCGTGTTCTTTAGTTCATTTCGCAAGACATCATACTTGCCGTGAAACTCCGGAGACGCTGCGCGAAGTCCAATAAGACTTTGGCGGTCATAGCCAACCGGGCGATTTTTAGCGAATTCCAATTGCTGATAAACAATGATGGTTCCGATGGTCAAAAGAATTGACACCGAAAACTGCACCACAACCAGGACCCTTCGCGGCGTTGCGCCTCCCCTGCCAGGCTTAAATGCTCCTTTCAAAACCCTGGCGGGAGAAAACGAAGAGAGATAAAGTGCCGGGTAGCTTCCGGCCAGCAGCCCGGTTACAAGAACAAACGCAAAACCGCTCAGCCAAAATTTCGGCTCAGCAATGGGTATGGAAATGTTTTTGTCTGAAATTTCGTTGAACCATGGCAAACCCAACTGCACACTTGCAATAGCAATCACGAATGCCAGGAATGAAACCATGAATGATTCGCCATAAAATTGCTGTACAAGCTGACGTCTCAAAGAACCAATTGATTTCCGAATGCCTACTTCTTTCGCACGCTTTTCCGAACGTGCCGTGCTCAGGTTCATAAAATTGATACATGCGAGGAGCAACACAAAAACTCCGATGGCGCCATAATACCATACCGTCATTAATTTATTACTGGTGGTTTCAAATCCATTTTCCCATTCGGAGTATAAATGCCACTTCTTCATGGGATGCAGAAATATCTCAGGATTCGTCTGCGTGTGTTCTTCGTTCAAATGCGGCAATGTGCAGTCTTTGATGATGGATGTTATCGTTTCAAAATCAGCACCTTCTTTTAATTGAACATAGACATACATGTGATAGTTATCCCATGCGTTAAGCGAGGCCCATCCGTCAAGGTATCGATCAAGGGTCGCAAAGTATGACGCGTCATGGAAGTCGGAATTCTTCGGGATATCTTGGTAAACACCCGCGACCCTGAGATCCCATTTTGCGTCCATGGAAATACTTTGGCCAACCGGATCGGTATCTCCAAAAAGTTTCTTTGCCACAGTCGAAGAAAGCAAAATTGAATTCATGTCTTTTAATCCATCGGGCGAACCATATTTCATACGCAGACTGAGCATCGCCGGGCCCTCAGCCTGGATAAAGAACCCTGTTTCAGTGAATTTCTTTTCAATGCTGGAAATCACACGTTCCTCAGTCCGGGCACGCACCATCGTGACGCGGTCAAAGTGTGAACCATATTCGTTCCTCAGCAAGGTCCCCAGGCCGGTCGTCTGGGCCGTGTTGGCTTCCCGCACTCCGTCCCATGTCTCCATCCGGTACACCTGCGCAATTCTATCGTAGTTCTCATGATATTTATTAAATGATAGCTCATCGTAAATCCAAAGGCCAATGAGAATCGCAACCGACATTCCGGCGGCGAGTCCGCCAATGTTGATCATCGAATAGCCTTTGTTGCGAAGGAGATTTCTCCATCCGATTTTTATATAGTTTTCATAAATGCCCATAGGCGTTGTGGTTTGATTCATAAATAATGGCCTGATAATTCCCGGACGAAAAAGAAACAGTACATCAACAATAAAAAGTAAATCGGCTTTACGTTTACCGTAACGTTCCACTCGTTCTCTAAACAATTCAATAAGATCTCCCTCTACGTATGGATGAAGTGAGCGGTCGCAAAACCATCGAAAGAAACGAAGGAACGCCTGCGGTGGTGAAACTTTCGTACTCATTAGACCCCTATCATGTTTGCTTTCAACGCGATCTTCGGGATAGCCCTGTAAAGACTTTCGCGCGTCGACTTTTTATATTCAATCGCCTTCTTTCCAAGAGCAGTGATCTGAAAATATTTTCGCGGACGGCCTGCCCTTTCCTCCGTTGATTCGCCATCGAAGGATTTGATGTAGCCTTTGTCTTCAAGTCTTTTCAAGGCGGTCTGCAATGCACCCACGCTCACATTTCTGCTCAGACGTGTTTCGATTTCCTTTTTTATTGAAACACCATATGCCTCTTTGTAGAGGATTCCGACCGTGAGAATCACAATCTCTTCGAACTCGCCAAGCTGAAATTTTTTCATCGGTGGATAATTTCCTAAATGTAGTATTAAGAACCATGCCAGTTTTGAAAATCCGGCAATACACAGCAGAAAACTGTGCTGTTCAGAATCCGTTGTCCAACCCCGGACAGTTTTGATTGAAAACCGATCATGAATATCGAGCTTAGGCCAGGCCATCTGGCTCCAGGAACCCAACCTGACGCTGGCTCGCTGTGAGGGCTATTTAACGCCTGCGCGTATTTCTTGCTGCCGCAGCTGAGCTTGCTGCTCCTCAAAAGCTTCGTGTTCTGCAATCTTCTGACGCTCTAATGTGTCCTCGGGTTCAAGCTGATGCTGCCATTCGAAGGCTCTTCTCTCCCAACGCAGTGTTTCACCATTTGTGTAGAATACGCTGTACCCGGGCATCGATCCTTTCCAATTACCTCCCCACCATGCCGCACTGACCGACTGGCTTGTGATATACCAAATGCCATTGAAATAAAAATCTTCCGGCACATGACTATGGCCTTGCAAAACAGCCTTCACGTTGTGGCGTTCGATTATTGTTCTGAATGCCAGCGTGTCTTCTATGACCATATGGCCGAACGGATTGAATTTAGGGTCTCCGTTCATTTGGCCCATGTGGCAAAATGCGGCAATATGCGTCATTACAACGGTAGGCATACTGGAGTGCTTGCCCAGGTCAAAGCGAAGCCATTCAAGCTGAGGCTCACCCAAACATGCTTTGTAGCTGATGCCATGGTCCGCTTCTATCGGATGAATCGAATCCAATATCACAAAATGCCATCCTTTATGATTAAAACTATAGTAGCTGCTCTGCATATTCAATTTATCCATTATCAGCTTTTTACCGAGATCCGGATCATCGGCGGCTACTTTTCTTCGGGAGCTCCAACCTAAAACATCATGGTTTCCGATTGAATTGTAATAGGGCATCTTCAATCGATCGGAAACGCTTTTATACAGCGCTATCTGATCGATAAATTCCTCTTTAGCAGTGTAATTTCCATCAAAAGCCAGGTCTCCGCCCATCAGGGCGAAATCCGCGGTCGAATGATTCTTATTGACATCAGAGACGCAAGCCTGATAGCCTATGTGCCCTTGCCTCTTCCTGCGCACGTGCATGTCGGTGAGATGAACAAACGAAAACGAATCGGCAGCGAAGCTGCGATTCGACAAACCCGTGGCAGGGTTGAGCATAGCCAGGCTTGCTCCGCCGGCTAATTTTTTTAAAAAGTTTCGTCGCTGGGAGAAATACTTCATTTGAGTTTCATTTTGGCTATTTTTCAAGCCCTGGTGATCGCGCGGAAATCGCCCACGTCCAATTTTATCATAAGTCTGAAAAGAATCATCACTGAAAACAGTGATATCGTCTGCCATTGGTAAAATGAAATAGTTGTCAAGGTGTCATGATTGGCAGATCAATCAACACAAGACAGCCCTTCCCTGGTTGACTTTCGATGCCCAACGTGCCTTTTAATAAATCAACATTCGATTGAATTGTACTGAAGCCAAAACCACGGACCATGCTGTCCCTCTTCAGCCCGATTCCGTTGTCTTCGACCATCATATTCAATGAATCGTTATGAAGTATGATTTGGATGCGCAATGTCGTCGCCTGTGCATGCTTGATCACGTTCTGCACCAGCTCCTGGCAAATTCGATACACACGGACCTCCATCTCCTCCGGAAGCCTTGTTTCCAGACCGAGAATTTGTAAATCGACAACAAGCTCACCGGATGCGTTTACCTGCGCCACAAATGTGTGAAGAGCAGACGGCAATCCAAATCGGCTCAGCGACACGGGTACCATGTTGTGCGATATCTGCCGAAGCTCATGGATCGCTTCGTCAAGCAGTTTAAGACTGTCATTAAAACGCTGCGCCTTGGCGGGAACCTTTTGAAAGAATTCATGCTGCAATCCGTTAAATCGCAAACGTACGCTGGACAACAATGATCCGAGGCTATCGTGAAGATCGCTGGCGATACGTTTGCGCTCATTGTCCTGCGCCTGAATTAACGCCTTCAAGTGTGCATCTTTTTGTGCCTCGATCAGCGTAGATAATTTTGCTTTTTCCATCATCTCTTTGCGGATCTCGTCATTCAGCTTGACAGAACGCTCGTGAACCCGTGCATTTTCTATCATCACTGCTCCCTGATTTGCAGTGATCCTTACAGATTTTACGCGCTCCGGCACATACCAATTGTCGGCAAAAACATTTTCAAGGTAGATGACCATGGACAGGTGTCCGCTGATTGTAACCGGAAGGATAAGAAAAGATTGGACGCCCTTCGCTTGCAGCTGCTCAACGTCTCGCAAGCCTCTTTCCGTTTTGAGCTCATTGACCACTACAACGTTTTGCGACTTCAGCGCCATCAGGATCATGGACCTTGGCGCGGCCGGCTTTTCATCGCGCTGATATAACAAGGAGAGCTCATCATACCAGATACGGTCTCCTGAATCCTCCACCAGCTCTACAACAACGTGCGTCGATCCGGATATTCGCAGCAGCAATACCATCAGTTTTTTTACCAACGAACGCACTTCCATATCGCCACTCAACTCGTATTGTACCGTTTCGATATCGATCGTTTCCGAATAGTTGCTGTCGCCTGAAAGTACAACCTTAAACTGTTGAAGCAATTGTTTGCTCTTCGCTACTGCGTCCCACTGCCCGAACGAATCAACAGAAGTTAAAAGGATCGATTGGGCACGCACGTCTTTGATATTTTGACTTAACAGGAACTTTGCCCACAGCTCACTTGTAATCGCGCGATGATAAATATTGGAGCCAGAAGCGTCAAAAGATTCCTGAAAATATTTCAAAGCCGCGTCATCCTCCCGGAAGATCCTGCACCACTCCGCCTTCATTAGCAACCATGCCGGGCGATAATTCGATGGGGCATAATTTTTCCATGACTCGAATGACGTTAAAACTTCCCCAACCCTTGCTGTGAGTTCCTTGCGGGCTGATTCGGAATAGTTGTCCCAATTTTGGGTAACAGAAAGAAACCAGATCATCAGATTGGCCGGTAACAATGGAGAAGCCTCCTGCAACTTCCGGTTGGCATGTGCCTCTTCTGCTGACCGGGCCGCGAGTTCGTAATGACCAAAGAGAAAATAATACCGAGCCCAGACGTAATTTCTGTAAAACTTTTCCTCCTGTATCGTCAATCGGCCGGCGAGTGAAGAGGGATTTTGCCTGGGTATGGAAAACACAGAAGCTTCACCCGTTAAAAATCTGATCAGACTCTTCTGGTAATGTGTGATATAATATGTAAGCTCCATCCCCGGATACGACTCTTCAAAATCCCATTGCGACAAGCCCTTCAACGGAAGTCCCGACAAAAGGTGCAGGTTAAGCTGATGCGTTTTCAGGATATACATTCCGATCAGTTCACCAGCTTTCAGACCTGCCTCGGCGGCCTCTTCAAGCAGCACCTTACTTTCGGAGAAATCTTTCATCCATGGTTGAATGTAAAATGCAAATACGCCAAATACACGGCAACGCAGTGTAATATCTTGCAGGGATTTATTGATGGCGAGACCTTTTCTACCAAATTCATATCCTCTCTCAATGTCACCTGCAATGATGAGCATCCGTCCATAAGAGACATAACCTATGGCTTTCACTACAGAAGGTTTTTCCCGGTTCGCACTGAGAATAATTTGCAGCGCCGCCCACGTCATCAGCACATCGGAAGTGTGGTGCAAGCTCATTCCACCGACATAGAGCAACCTGAGGATCGCTTCGGAACGATCGGGATCCGATTGATGACCGGCAAAACCGTTTTGTGGATCCGCTTCCTGCTGCGCCAAAATTACTTTCAGTCGTTTCACTTCATCATGCAAAGGTCCTTCTTCAAGAGGCAGCTCCAGCCCGAGGTCGCCGAGACTTTCCCTTAAAATCCACACGACTTTCTGGTAGCGGGCAAGGTGATTGTTGATTGTGATTTTAAGCTCGAAGACTGTTGCTCGCTTCAATGGTTCCGTGATACGCTCCAGCAGATAATCCAGATGAATCTCCGCCAGATCATATTCACCGAGGTAATATTCGATCCTGGCGCGGTCCATGTAAACTAGCCATACCTGCGTGCTCACATCCTGCCAGGGGCACTCTTTCAGCATTTCCGCACTCATCTTAAAGAAATAACGCGCCTGATCATACGCTTTGTCATTCTGCAATATCTTACCGGCCCGGTAGTTCAACTCTGCGACGAGCTGCAGTCTTCCATCGGCTTTCACCTTGTCAAGCGATTGATTGAAACTTGTCGCCATGAGGATCGTATCAGTGCTTTTCAGCCGGTCAATTTCACGGGCGTAGAACAAGTTGGCGATCTTATAATGCAATTCTAACTTTCGGCTCTCTGACAACTGACTATAAATCATCTCCCCAACGTGCATTTCGGAAAAACGCACTTCCTGGTCGTATGCCACCAGTAAACCTGCATCGACGGCTTCGTTGAGGAGTGCTTTCATTTTCACGCTGTCACCCTGCAGCCAGTCCAGAATAATCTGCCGGTTAAAACGGCCCATGCAAGCCATTATGCACAGTATATCGTAAGCAGATGCCGAAAGCATTTTTACCTGTCCGAACAGCATACTTTGTGCTTTGCGACCTTCATACTGCGCCCTGACAGCGTTGGCATCGCAGTGAAACACATCGTCCCCAATCCATATCAGATTGCTGGTCCTCAGACTTTCCAGCAACGACTGCAGCAAAGACGGATTTCCTTCCGAGAGTTTGTAACAAATTTCGATGAGATCCCGATCACACTTTGACCCTAGTGTCATCTCAATGAACAGTCCAACCTCTTGCTTGTTCAATCCTGTTAGGATGACATTTTCAACCCTTATTTCCTTGACCCTAAGCTCTTCAATAAGCTGACCGGAAAGGCTGATCTTGTTTTGAGGAGTTCTGCATGCTCCTATCCAAATGAGCTTTTGATTTGAAAGATTCAGCAACAGGTACTTCAGAAGATTTATTCCCGAAGCATCGATCCATTGCATATCATCTGTAAAAAAGAAAACCGAACGATGATAAAATTCCGCAAAAAATTGAAAGAGACGTTTAAACAGCGGATAAACCTCGTTCTCAATGGTGAGGCGGGATTGCGGTCGAAAAACCTCCTCATTTCCGAAGATCACCGACAGTTCAGGAATATAATCGATGAGTAAAAAAAAACTTTCGCCAAGATATTCTTTAAGCCTGTCTGAGAAGTCATGCAGTTCAGTCTTGCTTGATTGATTGTAGATCTTACTCAGATAATCAGAAATACAATACTTAAATCCAAAATACGGTATGTTTTGATACTGCTGATAATGTCTTGCTATAAGAACCGGATGACCCGACTCCACGTTTTGCAGATAGTTTTCGACCAGCGTAGTTTTGCCAGTGCCGCTGTAGCCAGATACGAGTATACCATTGAGCAATGGGTTGCCTTCAGCTTTCATTTGCTGAACAAATGCATCAAGCTGGCGGCTGACCCCTATCTGCGTCACCACCCGTTGCCTCGCCGGGTGTATAATTCGGTCAATATCCTGTTGCATAAGAATTTCTGTTCAGTGGACACCATGCCGGGTCTTTCAATGAGGATGGGGCATTGGCTACCTTAATATAAACATTGGCGATGCGATGGAAAACAAATAGCATTGATTTCTTCAACGCTGCGGAATCAATTTGAGAATCGCTGAAATAGATCACTTACCGCAGGGTTTTATCGATTGAATCATACAACGCCTGTTGAATTTTCGTCCTCGTATTCAACTGATACAACCGCGTGTTTTCCCGTGTTGGATTAACGCGATTCGATAAAAAGATGTAAAGAAGGCCCGATGCGGGATCCATCCATGTCATCGTTCCTGTGAAACCGATATGACCGAAGCTCAAAACACTGGCGTCTTTCGCGGTATTGTTGTTTTCGCCGATGTATCTCAGGTTCGGTTTGTCAAATCCCAACGCTCTCCGGTTGTTGTTTTCTGGAAAGCGGGTTCGCGTCCATTCATTGAGTGTCTCCTCTTTAATGTAGCGTCTCCCGCCATACACACCCTTATCAAGATACATCTGCATAAGTTTGGCGAGGTCGTTCGCATTTGCAAACAACCCGGCATGACCTGAAATTCCCCCTAGCATGATAGCGCCTTCATCATGGACCGTACCATGGATTGGCTGGTGCCTGAAATAATAATCGTGCTCGGTAGGGACGATGACATTCTTTGGATAGATCAGGAAAGGATTGTAGGTAAGGGAACTTGCTCCCAGCGGTTTGTAAAAATTGGCGTGAATATAGGTTGGAAAATCCACGTCAATCGTGCTTTCAACCACACGTGGCGCAAGAATGAAAAAGAAATCAGAGTACACATATTTCTTTTCAGCTTCCAGCGGCGATTTACGAATTGCCTTCACAATCTTATCCGGGTAACGGTGATGAAGATACATGTTTTCTTTCAGCTTGATTGGAAAGCGTCTCGACGAGTCGGTCTTGATGGTAGCCCACCTGTAATGTCCATTCTTCTTCAGCGTATTCTTCCAGAAGGGAATCCATGGTTTGAGGCGTGCCTGATGGGCAAGGATATCATACATCGGAATATCCGCCTTATTTGACCGCTTGAATTTTGGAAGGTAGTTTCCAAGGGTTGCATCCAGCTTAAAAAGACCCTCATCATACAGCTTCATGAGCGAAGGCAATGCTGTAGAAATTTTCGTGACAGAAGCCAGGTCATACAAATCGGTTGGCTTTACTTTAATGGTATCGCTGTAGTCATGATAGCCGTAGGCCTTATACATTACAACCTTTTTATCTTTCGCGACAAACACCTGACATCCGGGAATCGCTTTGACGTCCAGCGCCTGATTAACAAGAGAGTCAACGCGTTTTAAAAGAATGTCGGATATCATTCCGGCATCTTCGGGAAGCGTATACTTGAACCGGATCCCTCCCTCGACGTCAATGCCGTCACCCGAACTGAACTTTTTTTCAATACTCACGGGCAATCTGCCGTTTGCACTGATTCCCCCGAAAATCAGCTGCGCTGCCAGGTCTTCTGCGTCATCGTTATCCTGGTAAGTTACAATGAGTCCATCCGCTTCCTCGATCGCGGTCAGCTTATCCAAAACATATGGATTTTTGAAAACGGCAATAACAACATTCGACTGTGTGGCAAGTGTACTGAGCAAACGCTGTACAGGCTGAGAGAGCGAAACGCGATTAAGCGGCCTGCCCCCCTCATCATGGACGCCTGCTATCAGCTGATTATAATCCTTCAGTTTCAGGGCCACCGAATCCAAATAAACCTGGGATGCATCGTTTGGCACCACGAAATGATCGACGCGTGTATATAAACTCAGTGTTTGTTGAAAAGGCGTTATCCGGCTTCTTCCAAAAGAAACAGAAGCGACCCGGATTTTATCGAGGTCGCGAAATGGCAAAACCGCATTGTTGTTCTTTAACACAGTGATCGCAGCCTGAAGGAGGTTTCGGTTGAGCAATTTTGCGTGCGGTCCGTTGAGCTCATTTGTAATGTTACCTGCGCTTACCGTTTTTGTTTGATGGAGACCTGACCAATATTTGATCGCGAGAATTTTCCGGCACTTTTCGTCAAGATCCTGCTGATTGATCTTTCCCTCCTTTACTGCTTTTCTGATCTCTGCAATTGCGCGAGAAACATCTTCGGTAAATTCAAGCATGTCGTTGCCTGCAGCGATTGCATCCCTGTCTACTACACCAGGCGGATTGCTATCGGTTACACCTTTCATGTTCATCGCATCGATCACGATCAACCCGGTGAAACCCAACTCCTTCGTGAGCAAGTTCGTAACAATTGAGCGCGACAGCGTTGAGGGTCTTCCGGAAGAATCGAGTGCGGGGACATCCAAATGAGCGACCATTACTCCCCCCACGCCTGCTTTTATCAGTTCACGGAAGGGATACAGCTCCAGGGAATCAAGCCTTTGGCGCGAGTGACTGATTTGAGGTAACGAATGATGCGAATCAGTGCCGGTATCGCCATGACCGGGAAAATGTTTTGCAGTAGTCAGAATTCCATGGTCCTGCATGCCTTTCATATAAGCGATCGCCTTGCGTGTGACATTGTATTTGTCCTCTCCGAATGACCTGTAGTTGATAACAGGATTTTCCGGGTTGTTATTGACATCCGCGACGGGTGCGAAGTTGATGTGAAGACCTGCGCGCCTTATTTGTCTGGCAATCTCTGCTCCCATTTCATAAATGAGATTATCGTTCCGGATCGCGCCAAGGGTCATTTGATACGGATAAGCTATCGTGCTGTCGAGCCGCATGCCGAGCCCCCACTCTGCATCCATTGCCATCAGGAGAGGAACCTTTGATGCAGACTGATAAGCGTTGATCAACTGTGCCTGACGCACGGGACCGCCCTGGAAAAATATTAACCCACCTATTTTTTGTTCACGAATGAGCTTCAACACTTGCAGCTTATGATCCTCGCCCCGGTCGGAGTAGGCCGCAACCATCATCAGCTGTGCGATCCGTTCATCGGGACTTAGAGAATTAAATACGGAGTCAACCCACCGATGACTCGTGTATTGAGAGAATGGCAATGGACCCGGACTTTGTTGTGCCGTTGACGAGCCAAAGGCAGACAACAGCGCAATGACTGCAGCAAATATTATTGGATTCCTCATGTTTTATATCGCGACAAAATTCAGGGCAACATCAACAAATTTTACCGGTAGTTAAAGTGAAGTGTTATCGATGGCTTGATTATTATATTATCAGAACAGCCGTAACATCAAAACGGAAAAGCCCTCTCCAGGATACTGAAGAGGGACTTAAACCCCGACCCAAACTGTTTAACTCAAACTATTTAATAAAATGAGTCCTATTACCACCCAGTTGTCTGCGTAAGGGTATAACCCTTCTCTCCATACTGGGTAATTTCGTTGTTACCTACCGGCGCCAGATAAACCCTGTCTGTGAAAGGATCTCTATTTGAGATATTCTCCGGAATATAAAAGCCCACCATATCTGCACCGTTAGATCCGTTATATGTAACGACGGTGCCATCAGCTTTTTGAACCTTCAGAATATTTACTTTTGATGCTACCAGCCAGGCCGGGAACTGAGTTTGGAAATCCACCCACGGGCCAAGAAGAATGTCAGGGTTCATGGATCCATCCATGTACTCAATATTCTTCCACCGCTTGAGATCCATCAGTCGGGTATGCTCAAACACGAATTCCATTCTGCGTTCTCTGCGGATTTCCCACAGCAGAGGCGAAATTGCAGGATCGCGATCAGGATCAAGGGGTATTGCGGAAAGCATCAATGGGGCCGTCTTCACAACACCCTTTGCAATGGCTGCCTGGTCCAACGGTCGTTTTCGAATCGCATTGATCGACGCATCCAGATCTGCAGGAGTCACTGAGGTACCTCCCATTGTTTCCAGTTCGGCTTTCGCCTCTATCCAGTTCAGTACTACTTCCGCCAAACGCATTACCGGGGCATCGTTGGTATTGGTGTTCGAACCGTACTTCGCAGGATAGGTTCCGCCCGCGAAGGTTGGCCCTTCTCTGTCAATGAACTTATCGACATAAAGCAACGTAGCGGCTTGTGACCTCGGTAGATCCCAAAATGTGGCTTCGAAACGCGGGTCCCGCGTCTTTACCATGTTTGGGATATCGAGCTTATCGGCGTCGGGAACGGCCGACAACTGGTATGGCTGACCATCGGTAGCAATGAATGATTTCGCAAGATCAAGGTTTGCCGCTGGAATCTGGCTCTCCGTGATGTTCGAGTAAGACGCGATACTATGGGTTACGGTCAGCGCAGCATCGTACTGTCTATACATGAGCACTTCAGCATTACCAGCGAGGCTCTCTGACCCGAAGAGTGCGCGGAAGTTACTTCCGAACGACCACTTACCGGACAACATGACCATGTCCGCGGCCTGTACAGCCAACTCAAGATATTTTTTTGCTTTCTCCGTATCACCGCCGTGATATTTCTGCCATGTTCCTTCAAACAACATAAAGCGCGAAATAAACCCTGCGGCGATGTAGGCATTCAGATAATTTGTTCCATCGGTCAGGCGCATATTGTCCAGCACGTACACGAAGTCGTCATGGACCTTGTCCATTACGAGCGTCCTTGCGTCCCTGTTCTTGTAAAGTTCATCCAGTTCGTTATCGCCGGGTACGTGATCAAAGTATGGTACATCTCCAAAAACACTGACGAGCCTGCTATACTCATAGCCTCTGAAGAATCGCGCGACAGCGCTCCAGTGCTGATAAGGCTCGTCTTCGAGAAATGTCCCTTTCATTCCTTCGACTTTCTCCAGGAACAGATTGGATTTCCGGACCCACGAAAAATTCCACGTCGGGCCCGCATAGGTACTTAACCACGAAGCCGACTCAGAGGTGGAAGCCCTTGCGGCCGGCGCCTGGGTCTCAAAGTTTATTTGTTTTCCTGTAGTGGTCAGGTCATCCGAGAATGTGTAACCCCGAACCGGTGCATAGTCGACAGTAAAGCTGCTGTTATATCCCACGAAGTAGTTGGTGTAAAAACCGTTGGCGAATAACCTCAGGTTATTCTCACTTGTCCAGTAACTTTCATCGTTCATCTGTGTTAATGGCTTTCTGTCAAGGAAATCCTCACAGCTACCAAGAACAAGCACGGTCAACAGTATGATTGAATTTTTTTTCATGACTCAGTTATTTAGAAGCTCAATTGAAGACCCATTGACGCACTCTTAAAAGCGGGAACCCCCACCCCCGTACGTCCCAGATTGTAGTTTGTCTGATTCCACATGGAATAACCCGACACTACTTCCGCATCGATTGGCAGGTCTCCCAGGTGATCAAAGGTGATGAAGTTCTCAAGGGAGGCGTATACACGCACTTTTTTAAGGTGAACCTTTTGTGCCATGTTCTGAGGTAAAGAATATCCGATCGTGATGTTCTTGATTCTCACATATGCCATGTTAAGCAGATACCTCGTTTGTCGCTGCATGTTTAATGTCGTGCTACTGCCCGCCTGATTGTACGGCCGCGGATAGAACGCATCGGTCCGGTCTTCGCGCCAGAAATCGCCGGCAAAGGCCTGAGGCATGGCACCATCTGCGGAATTAAATCCAGGGATTGCCAGAAAACCTTCTCCCCATACCTGGCGTTGACCTATCCCCTGCACGAAGACGCCGAGATCAATTCCTTTGAAATCCGCACCTGCGCGGAAACTATATTCATATCGAGGGGTAAAATTACCGATCACCTTCAGGTCGCCATGGTCGCCAGTCAACCGGTTACCATCATCGATAAGACCGTCTCCGTTCAGGTCTTTAAACTTTACGTCGCCAGGTCCAAACCGGAAATTGCCAGCCTGAAGCTCACCCTGCGTCGCACCATTCTCATCCGCCAGCTGGTGAATTGTGAAGCCGCCTTCGGTGATCACGGTCACCAGATTCCCGTTAGCATCATGGGTGAAATCTTCAGCCTGGTAGAGGCGATCTGTTTCGTATCCCCAGATCTCGCCATATGTTTTCCCCACGTACCAGGAGTCAATGCTTTTGGTTGTACCATACTTGGTAACCTTGGTTACTGCATCGGCAAAAGATGCGACAAAGTTCAAACGCAGTCCATTGTCAAACTGATGCGCGTAATCGAGCTGAAGCTCGATACCATTTGTCCTAAGCGATCCGAAGTTGCTTAGCGGTGCCGAACTGCCATACGTCGGAGGTATTCCCTCCTGAGGAACGATCATATTTTCGGTATCGCGTCTGAACCAATCGACAGCCACTCCAAGCGCACCGTCAAGTACCCGTATATCGACACCCAGGTCGAGGGTCGTAACATCCTGCCATGTTACCGATTCTGAAACAGCCGCAGGCGTTCCGAACTGATAAGCACGCGCGTTACCAGCAATCCAGCTGGTGAAGGAGCCTTCCATCGCCGGAACATAGAGGTTGTTAGGCACGGATTGATCCCCGATCGTGCCATACGATACACGCAGTTTAAACTCATCAAGGAATGTCTTGCTCCAGTCCATCCATAACTCTTCATTGACACGCCATCCCGCCGAGAAGGAAGGGAACCAGCGCCACCTGAGATGTTCCGGGAATTTTGAAGTTCCGTCGTACCTGAGATTGGCCTCCAGCAAATACTTCTCCTTAAAATTATAATTCACGCGCCCGAAGAAACCCAATTGGGAGTCCCAGTATTCAGAACCGCCTGCTGTCTGCGTTCCTGTTGCAAGATTGAACTGCGGGTTTGCATAGTCGATCAGCTGTGTGATTTGTGACCAGTTGTTCGCCAGTATGTATCCAACCCTGTTCATTCCAAGCATGAATCTAAAGTTCTGATTTTCATTAAAACTTAAATCATAGGTCGAGTAAAGGTTGATGGTGTTCCATTGCCTGTTGCCCGAATAACGATATATGTGATCCGGATTTGCGCCTGCAGCGGTATAGGTGGTTTGGTTCAACTGAAAGGCAGGCATCGCTCCGATTGCAGTGGAAGGTACTACCTGACCAGTGCTGTCCACATATATCCTTTCTCCATTCGCATCAAATTTTGCAACCGCCGCGCTCCAGGAGTCGCGGCCCGTATAACGTGTACCGGGATTCGTATTAATAAAATCCTCATTAGCGTGTGTGTAATCAAATTTGATCGTCCAGTCTTTCGTTGGCGTTATAGTGAAACCGCCATTAAGGCTTGCGTAATTGGTTTCCTGCGAACCGGTATTCGCCTCCTTCATTTCCCAATACGGGCTTCTGATCGGGCTGCCATCCTCAGTCGTCATTGGATAAGTAGCTGCCCAACGGTACAGGTACAACCATGGGTCGGCAGTCGTAGAAACGGTTGCATAAGGATAACGCTTGATGCGCTTCGAAAAAATGGTTCCGACATTGAATTTCAGCCAGTCAGTAACTTGTGTTCCAACCTGGACAGAACCGTTATAGCGATTAAAATTATCTTCTTTGGCGGGCTTGATCAACCCGGTCTGATCAAGAAAACCGAAGCCAAGATTGTAAGTGGTTTTTCCACTTGATCCATTGATCGAAAAATTGTGCATCTGTGTGGGAGTCCACTCCTTGATCATGTAATCATAAGGATCATACATCCTTAAACCGATTTTGAAATTATTGGCATCGACAAACCAGTCCCGCCCATACACCATCGGGTCATTTGGTTTGACAACATCGCCCCATTGCTCCTGCCATTGTTGAGCCTTTTCAAACCCCTCCCGCGTTACGATCCAGAAAGCACCAGCGCGGGTGGCCCCAATACGCTCGAAGGCGAGAAGCGTATACTCCATCGCATCAAGCTCGCCCATTTTCATTTTCTTCGAAAGATTCTGGAAAGAAAGGTTTCCTGAGTACGAGACCGACACGCCTTCTTTCGTGGCACCCTTCTTTGTCGTAATGAGGATCACACCAAATGCGGCTTTTGCTCCATAGATCGAAGCAGATGCCGCGTCCTTCAATACAGAAATTGACTCGATGTCATCAGGATTCACCAGCTGCAGTGACGGGATCTCAACGTTGTCCATGAGTATGAGCGGCGAAGCCCCACCTTGCATGGAACCGAATTGGCCCCGGATCCTGATCAATGGGTCTGATCCAATCTCACCGCTCGGGATCACAATATTCAAACCTGGAGTGACGCCCTGGAGGCCGCGCGCCGCATCGGCTATGGGTCTTGATTCCAGAACCTTTGTGTCTACTGAAGCCACGGCACCCGTGAGATTTGTTTTCTTCTGAGTTCCGTAGCCTACGATGACTATTTCCTGCAAGGCTTCCATACTTTGGTTCAGGGAGACATTAATTTCACTCAAGTCGCCCACTTGCTGTTCATATGTTTCAAAGCCAATAAAGCTAAACACCAAAACATCGGATGGTTCAGCCCTGATTGAAAATTTTCCATCACTGTCTGTGACAGTTCCGCTCGTTTTTCCTTTCAAGGCAACGGTAACACCGGGAAGCGGAGTGTTATCGCTGATGCTCACAACAGCTCCTGTTATGACACTTGTCTGCGCCAGAACAGGACTATGGATCAGGAGTAATCCCACGACCCATAAGCAGCATAGTAAATTTTTTTTCATGTTAGATTAGGTTAAGCAGTTTTTGTGAGCTGGCGCTCACCTTTCAAATGTTTTCAATTATAAAGGCAGTTGCATCCCTGAAAATGGTGATTTAAAAATATCACTGTTTTCATACGGGGAACGAAAGGAACGATGAGGGTGTGCTGAATCAATGCGACGGTGCAATGACTTTCACGACGGCGTTTTTGCCTCGGGTTTTAATTGTTACAACATCACTCAACAGACTTTCATTGTGAGTGCGGTCAACCGCCGTAATGGCATATGTGTAAATCTTTCTTTTACTGACACTTTTATCCACCCACGATTGAATCGAGGAGGGTTTACGCTGCACGATGTCTATAATATTCGCCGGGTTATCTGTAAAGATCGGATTTCCCTTTTCAAACCTGTAAATCACATAGTAAGATGCATCCGTGTTCGTTGAGTCCTGCCACGCAAGTGAAACTCCCATTCCCTGGGAGCCTCCTGTTTGCCGCAACGCCGGAGCAGGTGGCGGTACAGCATCAATCCAGCTCATGGAAGGAATCAATGCTTCATAGGGATATAATTTGCTCATCCTGGCGTTAATGGCGAGCTTGTCGGCCAGGAACGTTTTCGCGCTGAAATACATGCTGCCTTTCACTTCGGCATAATTCCTATTCAGCCTCACCTGATTCGGCATCTCCTCGGGATCTTCCCACCCCTTTGCTCCGATGCGATACACGCCCTGGCCGATGTAAAGATGTTTTCCATACGTATGTTTACTCCACCAGTCAAGCAAGACGGAATAGTCAGCGACTTTGAATCCGATATTCCAGTAAAGTTGTGGTGTAACGTAGTCGATCCAACCTTCCTTCAGCCACTTCAGAACGTCTGCATAAAGATCATCATAGTTTGTTTGTCCGGCCTGCGTTTCGGAACCTTCAGCGTCCCTGTCTTTATTTCGCCAGACGCCAAACGGACTTATGCCGAATTTGACGTGAGGTTTTTCCTGCTTGATGCGTGCTGAAAGTTCCTGCACGAAGAAATTCACGTTGTTGCGCCTCCAGTCATCGCGATCTGTATGATGAGGTCTTCCATAAAAGGCATAGCTGCAACTATCGGGGAACACTTCATTTGCAATGCGGTATGGATAAAAGTAATCATCAAAATGTACCGCGTCGAGATCATAGTGCCTGACCGTTTCAAGGATCGATTGAAGCACGTACTGTTGTGCCTCCGGATTGCCAGGATCATAGTACCATTTGCCGCCATATTTTACAAACCACTCGGGATGTTTGCGGATCGGATGCGTTCCGGTGAAATCGAATGTATCCTTCATACTTACGCGATACGGATTGAACCATGCGTGAAATTCGAGGCCTCGATTTCGTGCCTCCTGTATCATAAAGGCCAGTGGATTGTAATACGGCTCCGGACTTCTGCCCTGCCGACCGGAAAGGTATTCCGACCACGGCTCGTAGGACGACGGATAGAATGCGTCGGCCGTCGGGCGGACCTGGACGATGACTGCATTCATGCCGACTGATTTCAGAACATCAAGCAGTTTCACATACTCTATTTGCTGCTCATGCACGGTAAGCCCTTTTCGCGACGGCCAATCGATATTCACGACGGTGGCAATCCATGCGGCCCGAAGCTCCCGTTTTGGAAACGTCTGTGCAGTTAGATGACCAAGATTTAAAAGAAGTGTCAGTGTAAAACAGATGAGAGACAGACGCCTGTTCAGCATAGTGGTCGCAATTTTCGCTCGGTTCGATTACTTATTTACAGGATCAGTAATACAATGATATTTCACGAGCCCGTCCATAGGATGCTGCGTAATGTTTTCGATATTAATTCCCAGTTCATCGGCTGCCTGCATCAGATACGATCTGAAGCGATAGGCAATCGATCCGGTGAAGCTGACCTTGATTTCCCTTTTTGCAGGCGGATAACGTAACACATAGTAAAAAAAGAATTTTTTGAAGTTGTCGATTATAATCCACCTGACTTCAGGCACTTCAACATACTTCAGGAGAAAAGGGGTGAACGAGGCAAGGAAGCGATTGGGCAACGGTTTGTTGTAAATATGATCCAGAATTTCCGCCCTCCCCAGCTTGTAAGTAGCTTGAAAATCTTCGAGAATTTCCGATGGCAATCGCTCCTGAAGTAATAATGCGATCAGGTCTTTGCACATAACGGTACCGCTACCCCAATCTGAAAACATGTATCCCAGCGAAGGCGCGATGCTGCTGATCTCCCGGCCATTATAGATACAGGAGTTAGCACCCGTGCCCAGGATGCAGGCAATCCCCTCTTCATCCTGCAATAAACTTCTTGCAGCCCCAAGTATATCGCCTGCGACCTCAGCCGGAAAACGGGCGGTCACCGTGGCATCAAGCACTTCCTTTATCAGATTTGCCTTAACTTGTAAACCACATCCAGCTCCATAGAAGACGACCCTTTCAACGTTCTCTATCACCGGAACGACCCTTTCCCGAATTGTCGCCGCTATGTTTTCTATCGGTAAAAAATAGGGATTGAGACCCTGGGTGATAAGCGTGGCTACCTGATTTCCGTTTTCAACGACGCTCCAATGCGTTTTAGTAGAACCGCTGTCTGCTATTAATAACATAAATATTTGTCTGACAAATGAGTACGGCATGCAATCAATGCATGCAATCCTGACAAATATTGTTCTTCGGATTATCTATCACATCCCGGAAAATAGTGATTTGAAAGAATCACTGAATTAATCGTTGCTTGTATGCCTTATTGACCAACTCTGCCGTGTTCCGGGCATGTAACTTGTATAAAAGGTTCTTCCTGTGGGTTTCAACAGTGTTCTTGCTGATGAATAGTTTGTCGCCAATTTCGTGTGTGGTAAGCCCGGATGCGATGCAATCGAGCACCTCTTTCTCCCGGTCGGATAATTTTTCCATAGCGTGTTCGAATGGCGCGCTTCTGATAAAAGTACTCAACAAGGTTTTTTTTACATCCTCGCTCAGGTAGTTTGCTCCTGACTGCAACGTCGAAATGGCTTTTAAAAGGTTTTCCTTTCCGGTGTTCTTCAGGACGTATCCCAGTGCACCTGCCTTGAGTATGTCCGAGATATAATCCCGGTCGTTGTACATCGAAAGCCCCAGGATTTTTATCGACGGATGTTTTTTTGAAAGCTCCCTTGAAGTTTGAATGCCATCCATCAGTGGCATGTTGATATCCATGATCACGATATCAACAGGTTCCCGGTCACAGATCATGAGCACCTCGAATCCATTTTTTGCTTCTCCGACAACACATAATTCCTTTTCATCCTCCAGAAGGGATTTCAGACCGTCAACAAACATTTGATGATCATCTGCAATTACAACTCTGGTCATAAAACAGGTTAGGGTAAAAATTTAAGTCGATAAAAGATCGAACTGGAGAAATTGACAACGTGATCCATCCAACTTGGAAACAACATTACAAAATTTCGGGCAAGAATTAAATCACTAACGGGCCGAATGCCCTAAAATGTCGCCGCGGATACCAAATTAGTACTTCCGAACACGATTTGATCGAAATAAAAATTAGCGGCATCCTGATTATTACTGCAATCACCTTTATTTTTTCGCGAACCACTTTTCCTCGGTTGACTTCACTATTCAGATGCCCGGGAATTTTCCCGAGCACCTGTTTCCGTTTCAATCATGCCGGATCGCGTCACAGGGATTGGATCTCGCCGCCTTTATAAAATGATAACTGACCGTAACCCATGCAATTGCGGCAGCCATGAGACCACTGATCAAAAACGTGACCGGGCTGAGACGAATCCTGTAGGCAAACGTGGTGAGCCATTGGTCCATAGCATACCATCCGGATAAACACGCGAGTATAAACGCAACGCCTACCAGTATCATGAATTCTTTGGAGAGCAGCGACGTGATCGAAGACACTGATGCTCCCATCACTTTCCGGATCCCGATCTCTCGGGTGCGCTGCTCGGCCGTAAAGGATGCGAGTCCGAACAGTCCGAGGCAGGCGACAAAAATCGCAATGCCACTCGTCACCGTAAACAATTTTCCGAGGCGTTGCTCTTCCCGGAACAGCTGATCATAATTCTGGTCGAGAAACGCAAACTCAAATGGGGAATGCGGAGCGTGCTTCACCCAGATTTTTTCGATAGCAGCCACTATTTTACCTGCGTTACCGGCATAACGGACATGCGCAACGTCGGAATGATGCTTCAGCATGATGATGAGAGGCCTCACGCCGGATTTGAATGACTCGAAATTGAAATCACGGATCACACCAATAACAGGGATCCCGGAATCACTCCCGCCAGACTCGAATTTCTGATTTAAGGGGTCAGTCCATCCAATGGCCTTTACGGCCGCCTCGTTCAACACGCAGGCCGTGGAATCGGATGGAAATTCCCGGGAAAAATACCGTCCCTGCACGAGATCGATTTTCAATACATCAAGATGGTTATAGTCTGCATTGTATAATTGAAACACGATGTCTCTCGTAGTTCCCATCGGCCTGAAAGTCCCCGCTCTGTTCACCTCCGGAAATGCATTATCTGTATAGCTTGCCTTAATCACCCCAGCCTGTTTGTTAACGGCTTCAAGAAATGCATCCTGATTCACGCCTAACCGCGTAGTGTTCTGAAGGATCAGTACATTGTGTCGGTCCAATCCGATATCTTTTTGTTTCATGAAGGTAAGCTGGTCATAGACGACGAGTGTACAGATTATCAATACCATCGAAATAGAAAACTGAACAACCACGAGCGTACTCCTGGTTCCTTTGCTCTTCAAGCCCGTGCTTAGTTTGCCTTTTAGCACGTCTATTGGCCTGAAGGAAGTAAGGTAAAAAGCCGGATAGCTTCCGGCAAGCGCCGCCACGATCACAAAAATTGCAACGATCCCTCCCGCTGCACCTGGATGTAGCAGCGTGCTGAAAGAAAGAGACTTTCCGGATAACATTTCAAATGCGGGCAATAGCAGATAGGTCGCTGCGATTGCCAGAAACATCGCAGCCAAAACGTAGATCATCGATTCCGATAAAAACTGCACGATCAGCCTCGATTTCGCAGAGCCGAATGTCTTGCGCAGGCCCACTTCCCTCGCGCGCCTTGCGGAACGTGCGGTGGACAGATTCATGAAATTAATACAGGCGATGAGCAATATAAAGATGCCTACTGCCCCGATCATGTAGAGTGATTTCACATCTCCGCCAGGGGCCAGTCCATCGGTGATCTCGGGACGGTGCAAATGACTTTCCGATAAGGCATATGTAAAAAAAGTATACTTATTCCCCTGCTTTTGAAATTCCTGGAACGACATGCCGAAGCTACTTTCGATTTCCGGATGAATGTATGTTTTCACCATTTCATCCAGCCTGGAGGAAATTGAAGCAATGCTGGCATTCTCGTTTTTCAGGAAATAAGTATATGTACCGTCCACATCACCCCACCCTCCTTTTCTGGCACCTGGATCCGATGCCAAAGACAGCAGCATGTCAAATTGGATATGAGAATTGGAGGGAGCTGGTTCAGCTATGCCGCTGACCGTATACGCGTCATTGTTATTCCCGACCAGAATGATCTTTCCGACAGCAGGCTCATCTCCAAAATATCGCCTGGCCGTGGCCGGCGTTAGCACCATCGTATGGGGATCCTTCAATACCGTTTTGATATTGCCCTGCAACAATATGAAACTAAAAAAATCAAAAAAATTCGAGTCGGCATAAATTGCGTTACGTTCTGTAAAAGTCTTATCACCGTAACGCATTACGATACTTTTTAATGGCCATGGGTTGAGCCGCGTGACCTTCTCAACACCGGGAATCTCCTGAAGCATGGCCGGTGCGAGTGGCGGACAAGTCGATGATGTGACCAATTCCTGTCCACCAAAACGCAGATGTGTGCCAACGTGGAAAATGTTTTCGTAGCCCTTATGGAACCGATCAAACGTGATATCGTCATAAACATACAGGCCGATGAGCAACGAAGCGGTAAGACCGCAGGCCAGTCCGGAAATGTTCAGCGCAGAATAAAATTTATGCCTGAGGATGTTGCGGAAGGCAATTTTGAGGTAATTTTTTAACATAGTTTTGATGTAAGGCTGTACACTGCATACACGATCGATGATCCGATAAGTGAAGTAAGTGAATTTCCAAAATCTCTGAAGTCATCCGTAAGCAAATTTACAAGGACGATTGCCTTTTGTATTAGTATTTACTGAATGCCAGGCAGTTAGCATTTTTATCAACCCCAACACAGGAGACTAAACCTTAATGCCACTTTCCCAACGCACCCATGCCGCCATTATTATTCATTCAATCGATTTTCTCAGGATGTGTGCGAGCTGCCTTGCCCGACAATCCTAAGAAACCGTTTCAAACGCGCAACGCAGCTGAGGATTCCCGATAATGTAGTTGGGTGTGGGATGGATGAGTGGCGAGATCTCCCCCCTACGGGATGCTGAATCCTGAGCACGGCATGTGTGTCGGCGAGCAGCGAGCGAAGGATGTTGGGTACACCAATAATGACGGACAAAGGACAACGATTATTCGGATTTGACTCGTGAACGAAAGTAGATTTGAACAAACCAGGCGAATTAATTTATTTAACTAAGTTAAGTTAAGCACCGAGCCAATCAACTCTTCTCGCCGACTTAAAAAAAATCCCATAAAAAACTTGCGCAGTCAAATAGCTGCATTATATTTGCAGTCAAATAGCTGCATAATGAAATCGAGAAGAGACGTATTCCAGGCAATTGCAGACCCTACAAGAAGGGCCATTTTAACATTGCTCGCGATCCAGGCATTAACGCCGGGAGCCGTTGCCGACAATTTCAATTCATCACGGCAAACAATTTCAAAACACATTCAGATACTTACCGAGTGTGAACTGGTTAGCCAGGAACAGAACGGAAGGGAAATTTATTATCACTTAAACGCCAAAAAAATGAAGGAAATCGCTGACTTCATTGAACCATTCCGCAAGATGTGGGATGACCGGTTCAATAAATTGGAAACCATCATGAAAAAATACAGACCAAAAAAATAAAAAAAAGACATGGAACGAAAAACTATAGTAGATGCGGAAGAAGGCAAACAGGATCTGGTCATCATACGTGAATTCGATCTGCCCCTCGAATTACTTTTTAAGGCATATGAAGAGCCCGAGATTATCGAACAATGGATGGGGACGAAAGTGCAGAAACTTGAAAATAAAAAGCACGGCAGTTACCAATTTGTAACAACCGACCCGCAGGGAAACAAACACGGCTTTAATGGAGTAATCCATGAGTTTAGTTCCAACCAGAAAATCACCCGGACGTTTGAAATGGAAAATACACCCTTTTCCGTCCAGCTGGAGTTCCTGGAATTTGAAAAACTCACTGACGACACCAGCAGACTCAGGATGCAGATCGTATACAGGTCAGTAGCACACAGGGACCAAATGCTGAAAATGCCCTTTCGCCAGGGCATAAATATGGCACACAACAGATTGCAAGAAATCGTAAGCAAACTAAAATAAGCACATCATGACAAAGAGAAACAAAATCATCTATTGGATTTCCACTGTCTGGCTTGCATTGGGAATGCTCTCAACAGGATTGGTACAGCTTTTTAAAATGGAGGCTGAAGTAACCAAGATCACTCAATTAGGTTACGCCGACTATATTCTCACAATACTCGGTGTCTGGAAAATTCTCGGTGTTGTCGCCATACTTGTTCCTAAATTTCCTTTGTTGAAGGAATGGGCTTATGCAGGCTTCTTCTTTGCGATGTCAGGTGCTGTATTTTCTCACATTGCGAACAGAGATGACGCCAAAGAATTTTTCGGGCCGGTATTGTTGCTGATCCTGACCATCGCGTCCTGGTATTTCAGACCTGTGAATAGAAAAATGATCGTCGTAACAGCTTGAGACGCAGCCTGAAGCTTCAGTATGTTATAAACCGCTCAAAGAAAAAAATCATCTGATTAACTTAAAAAATGACCATTATGAATCCTAAAGTTGATTGGTTTTTTAATAAAGCTACAAAGTGGCAGAAAGAATTCCAGAAATTGAGAGAGATCATTCTCGACTGTAATCTGGTCGAAGAATTGAAGTGGGGTCAGCCATGTTACACATTTGAGAAAAGAAACATCGTTTTAATACATGGGTTTAAAGAATACTGTGCCGTGCTGTTCTTCAAAGGAGCATTGCTGAAGGACACCAAACGTATTCTCGTCCAGCAAACAGAGAATGTACAGGCGGCTCGCCAGATCCGGTTCACCGATATTCGTCAAATAATCAAGATGGAACGCACCCTGAAAGCCTATATTTATGAAGCCGTTGAAGTCGAGGAGGCGGGCTTGAAGGTGCCGCTCAAAAAAACAAAGGAATTCACAATCCCCGAGGAGTTTCAAATCAAGCTCGATAAAAGTGCTGCCTTAAAAAACGCTTTCTACGCATTGACACCGGGACGGCAAAGGGGATATATCCTTCATTTTTCTTCCGCCAAACAATCCAAAACCCGCGAGTCAAGAATCGAAAAATATATGGAGAAAATTCTCGATGGAAAGGGATTAGAAGATTGATTAGGCAATAAAACGGTAAATTCAACCACTACTAAAATTCAAAACTCAATAACGGATGGTAATGGTAGAAAAAAAGCCACCTGCTATCTCGCCTGGGTTTGCCACTATAGAAATGAGCGAGAGCAAAGGCGTCTCCGTTGATGCATCCAATAGCAAGGTACTTTTTTCCTTAACATAACAACTATGTCAAAAACGAAGTTGTCAACAAAACAAAGGGACGAACTACTCAGTGCCTTGAAAGCCCGTTTCGAGAAAAATATGAAACGCCACAAAGGTCTTGAATGGTCTAAAATAGAAGCACGGCTGGAAGCTAATCCTGAAAAGTTGTGGTCACTCAATGAAATGGAAATAACCGGCGGTGAGCCGGATGTCGTGGGTCAGGATAAAAAGACTGGCGAATACATTTTTTACGATTGTTCCACGGAAACTCCCAAAGGCCGAAGAAGCGTTTGTTACGATCGTGAAGCCCTCGAGTCAAGGAAAGAACACAAACCCAAAAACAACGCTATTGATATGGCAGTAGCGATGGGTATTGAGCTTTTATCGGAAGAACAATATCGCGAGCTTCAGAAGCTTGGAGAATTCGATTCTAAAACCTCGAGCTGGGTGCAAACACCTTCTGATATCAGAAAACACGGCGGCGCTCTCTTTTGTGATCGTCGCTACGACCACGTCTTCGTGTATCACAACGGTGCGGAATCTTACTACGGGGCCAGGGCGTTTCGGGGATCGCTCAGGGTTTAATCCGGATAGCCATTCGAAAAGGCGGTCGATTTTCTTAACTTCCGGATATTGAAAAACCGTACTCTCCTCCTATGGTAACTCCTCCCAAGCACCGGATCGCTTTGGTAGTCTGCTATTTCGGGCCGTGGCCAAAGTATATGAAGTTCTTTTTGTGGTCATGCCGCCGGAATCCGGAAATTGACTACCTCATCTTCGGCGACTCGCCGCACCCGGGTATCGACTGTCCCAATGTATTTTATCATCACCTTACCATTACACAATTCACCAAACTGGCTTCCACAAAACTGCAACTGCACGTGGATATTCATAACCCATACAAGATTTGCGATTTCAAACCTGCTTTTGGCGTATTGTTCGGACAGTATTTACAACCCTATTCCTTCTGGGGACATACAGATCTTGACCTTGTGTTCGGCTCGATCACAAACTTTATCAGCGACGATCTCTTAAATAGCAATGACATTATATCCGGTAAAAACGCTTACATCTCAGGTCATTTTACCTTATTCAGAAATTCCGAGAAGATAAACTGGCTTTTCAAATCCAGCCCTGACTACAAAAAAGTCCTGGAAGACGGCAACAGAAACTACTGTTTCGACGAGTGTTCAGCGCTGTGGTTTGAACTATTGGATGGCAAGTCCATCTTCGAGCTTCCGTCCGACACAATAAGTATGACCCACCTCGTAAAATATTTCCAGGCGCAGGGATCACTTCGGGCACATTTCGGCTGTTTTGTCTGCGAACAGGATCAATTAACACCGGACGGAAACCTTGCGGAGTTTCAGGACGTTTTGCTGCTGACAGGAAGTCAACTCCACAGCAAAATTACAGGAAAGGAATATATGTACTTCCATTTCCACTTCCTGAAAAAAACTGACCATTTTTGTGTTCCAGATTGGAACCTCCAACCTGCTCAATTTGAAATAAGCAAGAATGGGTTCTCATCCGTTGGCGAAATACGACTGCAAGAAAGATTGTAGCACCGGCCGTGGCTTGTTTACAACCTCGACGGGATTTCTCATTTTAGCTTAATATTGTAAATCACCATCGGACATTTTTTCGGAAAAGATTAAACTAAAGATTTCAAAATCAATGATCAGTCACTATTTCAAACTTGCCCGGAAATCCTTGATCAAAAATAAATATTACACATTGATCAATGTTTTCGGGCTCGTCTGCGGAATGTTATCGGCATTGATCATTGGAAAATACATTGGTGGTTCGCTGCAGTTCGATAGCTTTCATCAGAAAAAAGAGAGGATCTTTTTTTTAACGCAAAACGAATCTATTGATGGCAATCCGCAAAACAATAAAGACGCAACCTATTGGGGAGTAGGCGAACTATTGGATCAGTTCCCGGAAGTAGTGAATTTTACAAGATACGATCGGCATGTTGAATCCCTAATTATTGCTGAAGGTGAAAAAGACAAACGCGTATCGTTTATGGAGGGTCGAATTTTTGTTACGGACTCCAGTTTCCTTAACATCTTCACATTTCCGCTCATACACGGAAACCCGAAAACAGCCTTGTCCCGGGTTAATTCCGTTGTCCTGACAAACTCAGCTTCCCGAAAGTATTTTGGAGATGCCAATCCCATTGGAAAATCGATTACCATTCGCGTGTCATGGGGACATGAGACGCAGTATGAAGTGACAGGAGTTATGAAGGACATTCCCAAACGATCGCGATTTGGATTTGATTTTCTGATAACTCCGCCGCGACCGTTGACCACCGGGGAGTTTTGGAATTTTCCGGCGTGCTCAATTTACATGCTGCTGAAAGAAAATGTAAGCGATACCGGCTTGGCTGAAAAACTGACTGCTGCTTTGGCGCAGGTACCGCAATTGCTATCGACAAACAGAAAACTGAGGATGAATCTTCAGTCAATCGCCGATATCCAATTGTCGGACACAGAATATTTGCTGGCAGCTGTGTCGATCTTTATTATTCTGATTTGCTGGGTAAATTATTTAAATCAAATCATCGCCCAATCCTACCTGAGAATGAAGGAGACGGGTATCCTGAGGGTGATGGGCGCGACCAGGGCAAATTTAAGAACGCAATTTATCGTCGAATCCGGTCTCGTTTGTCTGGCATCGCTCATCCTGGTCATCGGCATTTACATTTCTTTTGAAAACTCTTTACAATCGATGACCAACGGGCATTTACTTCCGTTGTTTGGCGATCCTACCGCTATTAATCTCATGTTCGTGGTAATTTTTATGGTTGGGATTGCGTTAGCTGCCACCGTTCCAACGGTAATTCTTTTCTCGCCCGACTTCGGCGCAACTTTACGAAACATCTACAGTACTAAAATAGGAGGTGTTGGACTGAGGAAGGCACTTGTAGTCATCCAATTTTCCATCTCTACCATATTGGTGATCAGTATCTTTGTGATTACGAACCAATTGGAATATGTCAGCACCAAAGACAAGGGCTTTGCGATGAAAGATATCCTTATTGTCAGGGCACCGCATGCAAAAGACACGACCTGGAACGTAAGAAGAAAAACGTTGGAGCTTTTTAAGGAGCGATGTGCCGCGCTTCCATTTGTAACAGGCATAGCATCATCAACTACCGTGCCCGGAGAAGAGTACAGGCACGAAACTTACCTGAGCCTTGGGAGCTCGAATGATAAATCCCTGGTTCATCAGGCCGGTGTTGATGAGAATTTCTTTGGCCTGTATGAAGTTGAATTTATTGCCGGACACGATTTTATTCCTGACGCCAGGGCGAAAAACAGGAGTAGTATCATTTTGAACGAATCCGCGGCGCGGGCGTTGGGTATTTCCGACCTTGATAAAGTAATCAATACGACAATCGTCGACCATGAAGAAGAACCTCACCAGCTATACGACCTTATCGGGATTGTGAAGGACTTTCACCAAACGTCTCTGAAATATGAGATGAGGCCTATGGCTTTTAAGTACAATGTGTTGAGAGGTCACTCTTCTTTAAAAATCAACAGGGACTTGCTGAATGACACTCACCTTGCCGAAGGACTCGCGGCGTTAAAAAAAATATCGGAGGAAACTTACCCGGATGTGTCTTTCGACTACTTTTTTCTGGATGAGAAATACGAGGCCGGGAATATGGAAGATCGTTCTTTCGGAAAGCTTTTTGAATACTTCACGGTACTCTCAATTATTATTTCGTGCCTGGGACTCTTAGGATTGTCACTTTTGATCTCCACCAAACGACAAAAGGAAATAGGTGTCAGAAAAGTGTTCGGAGCGTCATCCACCAATATTTTGGGTATTTTTTTAAAGGGCTATCTTGGACCATTGTGCCTGTCTGTGGTCATTGGTTCACCGCCGGCTTATTTTCTGATGGATATGTGGCTGAGAAATTACGCATATCGGATTGAAATTGGATTTGGGCTTGTGGCATCGGCATTGCTTAGTCTGGCAACAATCTTCGTGTGCACCGTCTCTTATCATACAATAAAGACCTCGATGGCGAAGCCGGTGGAAATTTTGAGGGACTAGGATTTCCTGGCGTCAACGTTCTTTAATTGTTTTCCTGCATAGTCAACGAACTATGTCAAACCACACATTCGGAAATCCGGGCACAGATTGACACCGGAAGTTGGATCGTTTTTAAGATTGTAGACGAATGAATGTTTCCGTATCTTTCAGCCAAAGTTCACTCTTGTGAAAAGGCCCCTGTTTCTCGTTGGTATGCTGCTATGCGGCATGGTACCTGTATCAGCGCAATTAGATGAAATTGGCTCCGGCCGGGCGATCACCTTTGACGGCGTTGATGACTATATTGATGCCGGTAATATTCTCGACGACCTCGATTTTCCTTTTACTGTCTCGGCCTGGGTGTATTTGGATGAAAATAATCCGGGCGGCCCTGTATTCGTAAGCCAGGATAACTCCGGAATTTATAATGGATTCTGGTTTTACGTTAGAAAAGAGTTCATTTTTCTCGAGTACGGCGACGGCCGCGGAGAAAATAACCCAGCGTTTCGCCGTGGAAAAAAAGCCGATTTCGGATCCGATATCACCGATCGGTGGTTTCATGCTACTGTCGTTGTGAATGGCATCGACCAAATAAGCATTTTCCTAAATGGAAAGGATATTGGGGGCTACATTACGGGTGAGTCGTCATATCCCATGGCGTCGAATTATCCCACTGATGTCGCCAAAGTCGGTTATTTTTTATCTAACGGTGTCGTGTATCGTTTTAAAGGAAAGATCGATGATCTCCGGGTGTTCAACCGCGCGCTGACCGAGCAGGAGATCAGGGACGGTATGTGCCGCAAAATTCCGGGCGCAACCGAAGGACTGGCCGGATATTGGAGCTTTGACGAAATTTCAGGAATAAAAACATTTGACAAGTCCGTGACCGGCTCGCATGCCGAATTGAAAAATAGCCCCACTCGCCAGTTCTCTGGCGCTCCAATTGGAGACGAAAGCATTCATACCTACACGTCGTCATGGGCTGAGAAATCAATCGTCATGGATTCAGTGGTTGTTTCTGAGGTAACCGGTAATCCGGCGGGCGTTCAGCTTTATAAGGTTAATTCGAGTCCGTCACAGACAGACGGGATTGCTGCAGAGGTCCACCGATATTATGGTGTGTTTGCCACCACCGAGGATGCGGGAAACGCGTTTACCGTCACAGTCGACCACGATTGTGGCCTCTACGAGCGACATGACAATTCACGGCCGACATGGATGCCAATGTCCTCACCCGATTATCGCAGCCAGCGGGTGGAAATCACGGCTGCAAAACAGTTGCCGAATATATCGCTGGGCAACGATTCATTTCTGTGCGAGGGAAGCAGTAAAGAACTTGCGGCCAACGTCGAAATAACCGGGGCCTCCTATGAATGGAGCACCGGTCAAACGAGCTCCACTATTACAGTCGACGAGCCTGGGTTGTATTGGGTCAAGGTCACGAATGAGTGTGGACTTGAAGCCGATTCGATAAAATTGGAGCCAAATATCGGTCCCAGCCTTGACCTGGGAAGCGACTTCCGAACATGCGAGACAAGTGTTGAAATCTCTGCTGTGCAGAACTCAGGTGCTGATTTCCGGTATGAATGGACAACCGGTGAGGCAGGCGCTATCATTGTCGTCAGCGAATCCGGCACCTATGGCGTGGAGGTCAGCAATGATTGCGGGATATCGACAGACTTGGTGACCATCGATTTCGATTTGCCCCCTGCCGTAAAACTAGCAGACGATACTATTTCCTGCGCACCCAGTCTTACCCTGGAGCCCGAGATAACTGCTGGAGCGGGAGCAACTGTCCTTTGGAGTACTGGAGAGCAGACAGCCAGCATCACGGTTAATTCCAGTGACCAGTATTACATCGAGGTGAGTAACAATTGCGGACTCGCCGCTGACTCGATGTTTGTCGAGTTTCGAATGCTTCCCGATCTTGATCTTGGCACTGACCGCACAGTTTGTGAACCGTCGGCAGCATTAACAGCCCAGGATGGGCCAGATTTCCCTTGCGTCTATAAATGGAACACGGGACAGAACACATCGTCTATCTCAGTCACAAGGTCGGGCTTGTATAGTGTGGAAGTTGACAACGGGTGTAGCGTGGTTACCGACTCCATATTTCTGATTTTCGAAACAGCGCCGCCAGCATTCACCCTCGGCCCGGATGAAATGTTATGTCCCGGGATGAAAAAGACAGCAGGGCACCTGGTCGACACAACACGTTTTGAGCTCGCATGGAGCGACGGCACAACCGGGGGAACGCTCGTGCCAAAAGCGTCTGGATTATACTGGTTGGACGTCGGAAATGCGTGCGGCACGCAGCGGGATAGTATTCAACTGGAGATCATGACGCTCGAAAACACGATCGTTCCCAATATCATAACCCCAAATGATGACCAGCGAAATGACTTCCTCGTTTTTCCTCCCGGAATGGCCGGGTCAGACATTGCGCTTTACAACCGGTGGGGTAGACTGGTGTACGAGGCCCGGAACTACAGCAATGGTTTTAACGCCGAAGGACTGTCATCCGGTGTTTATTATTATACCTTAAGGACAAGCTGCTTTGGTCCCATGAGAGGAACACTTCATATCATTAAATGAAACCTCGGTCAGCCGGGATTGTTGGCGGATATATTTTGACCAACTCTTTCACTCGCCGGTTTATTTTTCTGAAGAAAGTGACGTAACAGCCAGCCATACAGTTGCATCCGGTAAACTTCGCCAGCGGACCGACACCAAAACAGACTTAGCCAATGACTCGCGCAATCGCCCCCCGGTCCTCAATAATAACCGATGGCGTTTTGGGCAATATCCTGATAATACACCCCCGATATTTGGACTTCTCAGACTCCATGGGAGCTCGGCAATCATAAAAATGCGCTGTATCCCTTTTTATAAAGATTAATATTATATACATTTATAAATAATATCATGGCTTATGAAAGGAACCTACCTGGGCGAATTTGAAGAAATCGTTTTACTCGCCGTCGGCATCCTCAGTGATGAAGCATATGGGGTTGGTGTACGAAAGCAGATCGAAAATCAAACCAATCGGTCGGTGAACATCGGGGCGGTTCATACAGCATTGCACAGACTGGAAGAGAAAGGATACCTTAAATCGAAATTTGGAGAAGCTTCCGAAGTACGGGGCGGTAAACGGAAACGTTTGTTCACTTTGACAACATCAGGAATAAAGGCATTGAAACACGCGCAGGAACTCCGGTCTCAAATGTGGGCTTTGCTTCCAAATATTATTCTACAGAAAAAATAAATCCCGAATGAAAAAAACTCCCCCAAAATTAGCCACGAAAATCCTGAGATGGTTCTGCAATATTGAATTCCTGGAAGAAATTGAAGGAGATCTCAATGAACAATTCAACGAGCGATTGGAGAATCAGGGCTATTGGAAAGCAAGGTTGTTATATATCCAGGATGTATTTCATACCATCAGGTCCTACCCTGTCAAAAGAAATCAGGCTCCCAGACAAAGTCAGTCAACAAACATTGACTTATTTCGTCATTTTTTAAGAATAACTTTTAGAAATATCGTCAGAAGCAAGTCAACTGCGTTTATCAATATAACGGGACTTGCGATAAGCGTCACAAGCTTTTTATTAATTGCCTTATTTGTGATTGATGAAACGAGCTTTGATTCATTTCATCCCAATGCCGATAACGTGTTTAGAATTAGCTATTCGTACAAACGATATGGCGACGGTGTGCAGGAAACGGATGCCCGGGCCGCCGGTTTATGGAGTGTAGCCTTAAAAGAATCAATGCCAGAAGTAAAACGTTTTACCCGATTCTCAAGATTTGGCTATCCTGGAACCATTCGTTACGAGAACCTCAATAAAACATTTGTTGAACAGGAATTTTTCTGGGTGGATACAACGTACACGGATATTTTCAAACTGGAAATTATCAAAGGTGGTGAAGCGAGCAGGGTTTTACGAAATCCTCATAACCTGTTAATTACCGAATTCATTGCTCAAAAATATTTCGGCGATGAAGATCCCGTCGGAAAACACCTTATCTACAGCCGGGATGGAATGGATTTTGAGTTCACCGTTGCCGGTGTTTTTAAAAATTATCCCACAAACGCTCATTTTCATCCGAATTTCATTGCCAGTAATTTAGCCCTGACACCCCTTTGGAAAAGGAATAATGAAGACAGGGTAAACTCATGGCGTGACGCCTTTACCTATTCTTACCTCGAAATGGACGAAGGTACTGATGAAAATAAATTACATGAAGGATTAAGAAAGGTATTCGACCAACATTTGGGAGATGACGCAAAGCTGGTATGGCCCGCGGTGGTTCGATTAAAAGACATTCACCTTACGCCAGGAAAAGTTATCGAACTGGAAGCACCTGGAGAGAAAAGTAACAACTATATTTTCGGATCAATTGGCATTCTGATTCTGCTGATCGCCAGCGCCAATTATATGAACCTTGCCACAGCCCGTTCAATTAAAAGATCAAAGGAAGTGGGCCTTAGAAAAACGCTCGGGGTCAGTAAAAGTACCCTGGTAATTCAATTCATCGGAGAATCGGTTCTCATCACAGGCTGCGCCGTAGTTTTGTCTATATTATTTTTGACCTTACTTTTACCGTACTTCAACGACGTGACGTCAAAAACGTTTACGGTTTCTGTTCTTTTAAACCAGGATATTCTTCTTGCTTTAATTTGCGTCCCATTTGTTCTTGGACTGATCTCCGGCATCTATCCGGCATTTTATCTTTCGTCTTTTAATCCTGTACAAGTTCTTAAGGGGAAATTTGACGCCGGCTCCAGGGCAGAGAATTTACGAAAGGCTCTTGTTGTGTTTCAGTTCAGTATAACCCTGTTTCTGATCACAGGCACCGTTGTGATCGATCAGCAACTTGAACACATGAACAATACCAAATTAACGGAACTTCAGGATCAGGTCTTATCGGTCCGGTTATTTGGATTTATAAATGAAAGTGAAATCGGTGGTCTCATCAACAATATTGAACAAAATCCATCCGTCGCCGAAGTCTCGCTCGGCACTCATTTGCCCAGGCAAGACCACTATGGATGGATCGACACGCGCGTAAAAGCTCCTTCGTTGGGAGAAACGGAATACATTTGGCAGCAGCTGGACGGATCTGCGAATCTTCCGGCCATGTTCAACCTTGAACTTATTGCCGGAAGGACATTTTCGGAAACAAATCCGGCAGACTCGACGAACGTAATCGTAAATGAAAGTGCGGTAAAAGATCTTGGCATCCTCCCTGTCAATGCCCTGGGGTTGATTATTGAAAACCCTTTTACCAAAGAACAAAAAACCGTCATCGGTGTTGTCAGGGATTTTAATTATGCTTCTGCACGAAAAAATATACTTCCGCTCATGATCAATAATAAAAAAAGCGGCGCAGAAACATTGTATATAAGATTAGCAGGAACAAGCTATCCCCAAATTATCGATTCCATTGAGAAAACATGGAAGAAGACCGTGCCCGCGTCGCCTTTCGAATATTGGTTTCTCTCTGACCAGTTTACAATGTTGTATAAACTGGAGCGCCAGACTGACGTTATCCTTAAATTTTTCGCGGGCCTTGCAATTGTCATCGGGTGCCTTGGTCTTTTTGGCTTAGCGTCATACACTGCGGAGCAGAAAACGAAAGAAATTGGAATTCGAAAAGTACTCGGGGCCTCAGCTAAACAGTTACTCTTTATGCTGGTTTCACGGTTTATTAAACTTATCATCATCTCCTTCATGATTGGCATACCGGTCGCGTATTTTTTAGTCAATCAATGGTTGGAAAACTTTGCTTACAAAGTCGATGTGAGTGCATTGTTCTTCATAGTCCCCGGCATCGGCATACTTGTAATCGCATTTTTGACGGTCAGCATTGAGACCTTGCGCGCGGCGCTGGCAAATCCGGTTGAATCTATCAGGCACGAATAGGAATTGATCTACCTACATCCGGACGCGTTACTTCTTATCACGCGGTCTTTTTCGAGATTCACGACAGAGACTGATCGCAGGGGTGCCTGATCATCGCGCGCACGCCGCCCTGCATTGCAAACTTTCCGCCGGCCGAAGGACAGTTTTCAAATGTCTTTGGCACCCTTGCTGTTTAAGCCGGACAACTTCCGTGCATACATCAATGTCATTATCGAAAACACACAGCCGAAAATGAAATGCAGGATTTGCTCTCTTATGATAAACGTCGAGAATAGAAAGTGACCGCAAGCAATAAATACTGTACTTGCAATGACCGACCCCAGTCCAATGCCGGCCAGATAACTTATATCGGTACCGTTATTGGCTTTCAATATCTTTCTTTCAAACAGCATCGCCGTTGCACCAAGCCAAAACGGAATCACTCCGGGATTAACTGCCATCGTCAGAAAGCCAAAAATGAATGGAGGAAGGTCATTCCGGATCGGGCTGCTTGCGTCTCCCACCGTTCCTCTGACTGATGCAAGGAATGACGTGATCGATAAGGCGATTAAAATAATCAATACAAGCCAACGGAGGATCCGAATGATAAAATCAATTCCAATAGCGCGATTCATCAGCATTAAAGAAAACTTTGCACAAATTATCTCCGCTGCGAGCGCACCGGCGGCAAACCAGGAGGCCGCGATATAGTTTTCGGTGATCGCAAGCTGAATCGTAAGGATATTAACTATTCCCGGTGGCAATGAAGCCAGAAAGCTGACAATAAATCCCGCGTGAAAGGGATACTTACTTTCGTTAACAGATGACGAGAGTGGAAACATGAATGCTGTTTATCCCTGGATTTGATAGCCGATTGGCTTGAAAGAAAAATTATTCGATTTTTCCGCAGAACAAGCCGTCATTCCAACAAGAAGATCGATGGCGGCCTCCAGCACGACGTAATCGCCGGCTTTGCTTTTCGGAGGCAGCACATTGATCTTTCCGGAACTGCCATCCACATCCACGTGCATAAAAATGTTGAAGCAAACAGGAATGTTATCCCGCGTAATTCCATATGGTTCAAGTGCCGCCAGCAGATTGCCAAAACAGCCCCGGTGAGGTTTCTCATGGCCGTAGATAATCCGGAAAGTGTCCTCGCTGCAGGGTGTGAGCAAAAAGTCATGTCGGCCAACGGTATCCTCTCTCATCCAAAACATGACATTACTCCGGTTGGAATAAAAGCTATGTCCTTTGGTCAGGAAGATAGTATCAGCATAATCAATTGTCCGTCCGGATGAAAGATACTCGGAAGTATCGTTCAGATTGTAACAAACAAAATCACTCACCTGCTCCCCCTCCAGATCCTCAATCCGCAAGCACTGACCTTTCCGGAGTATAAATGCAACTCCGCTACGAGGAGGAATGATGTTTAGTGGACTCATGCTTTGAGACGAAAGGACATTTCCAGGTGCTATCATATTGAAGACCGCTATATTGAAATACTTCCGAAGACTCTCCAAAATCCGTCAGCATCGGATTAATTGAACCGCATAATTTTATATCCCGTTTTCTAACAGCCTGCCGCATGGGAATATATTTATTGGAAGCCCGCAATTTTTCAAATTGTTCATGGGGATTGAACACCAATGCCGGATATTTGAATTGCCGGGCCTTCCGCTCGCTGTCAGGCTGAAGTCCTATTATGTAAAAGGCTTCTTCCTTAATGCTAAAGCTAAAATCCGGCGAAGCGACATCCTTGCCTACCCGGGCGTCCCAACGATATTCAGTTGCATCAAGGTCAGAGATAGCCTGCAGCCTTTTCCACAGCAAGGTGTCAAATATTTCTCCTGAGCATTTGTCCGGTCCTTTGAAAATGATCACCGAACTATGATACAGGTTTTTTGAACTCCGGTAAGTATCGACAAACCTGTGCAGGAATTGCAGAATGCGAAAATCATCATTTGGACACGCTAAATGATCGGCTACCAAAGCATGAATCTTATTCTCCGCCAGTGCCGCCTTCGCCGCGATACACGGAAAATCTTTATGACGGATGTAGTCAAGATATTCTTCAACGATCGTATTTGTCTGGTCATCATTCATACCATCTTCGGTTATCCGTTGGAAACCTGCAAATAATCGGGAGTTGTGGAAGCTGCGAATTCATTCATGACTGTCAGCCTCGTCGCAGGGGCGAACTCGAATGTGGAATCAAGTTCCCTGAGTTTTTTAAAATGTCTTTTTGCCTGCCTGACAAACCGCAATCCATCCAGATAACTCCATCGCGGCAAGCCCGGCTGGTGATTCTGTATTGATATCGTGTAAAGTATATTCCAGTGATCGACAAGAATTTTACATGCCTTAAAAAGATTGTTGCCATTGCCATAGACATGATGAGGCTCCGCGCCGCAACCATTGTATTCCAAAACAGAAAAATTGCGCCCGCATTTCAGATCCTCTATGGAAGCGCATTTTATATCATAACGGCCGTAGTAGAAGTTGCTGTAATGACTTAGCGCATCAAATAGTGTCAACAGGCGTTCATCCTTTTCATGTTCCAGATTGATCAATCTGCCGCCACGACTTAGGTTCAACGCAAACGACAAATAAAAATGCTCTCCTGCGGGAATGATCACGCCGAGTTTGCTTTCATGTTTTGAGAACAATTCCCGGAGTCTGAATTGCGCCCGGGGATAATTCAGAATGAGTTCCCGCAAAGTTCTTTCACCATCCCCGATGACCTGCATGGGCTCCTTTTTCAAAAACCCGGTGATGTGCCCTTTGTTTTCGTGGGGATAACGGTAGTAAAAAACGCTTACTTCAACGGGATATGTAACCAGATCCTGAATAATATAGTCCGCCGGCATAGCGGTGTGATACTGGTGAAGGTGTTCTACTGACTCGATTTTTCTAAACATCAATCCCATCATTCCAACGTCGGGTTTAACAGCAAATGGAAAAGTAAAGTGATTTTCTCTTACGAGTGATTCCACTTCCGGAAAGGAAGTTGACGGAGAGATATAAATGCTCCTTGGATAAGTCGACGGTGGTAACTGGTTATAGATTTCCTTTTTGGTCTCTCCAATAAATCCGCCGAAGGTAATGGCGGGGTTTGAAGGTGTAAAAAACCAAAACGATCGCGCCTTCAAACAATTCCAGAACCAGGCTGGCGCAATGAGTATGTATTTTACAAACCAATGCCAGTTCTCCCAGTGGCTTATGTAAAAAAGCGCTCTTTTTACCATGGATCGATTAATCAGATCCCCGATTCAAAAAAAGAATGCCGCTAACCGTTAATCGCAGAAGAGAATCGCTTTGAAGATAAAACCTGATTGCTGCTTCAGAAGATTCTTCGATTGTAGATTATTTTTCTCGGTAAATGATACCGGCTTTGGAGTACGGATGACGGAATGAATAGGTGGCTAGGTAGTGTACCTGGGTGGCTAGATGGCCCGGTGGCTGGCTTGCTGGGTAGCTGGCTTGCTGGGTAGCTGGCTTGCTGAGCTGGCTTGCTGAGCTGGAGGATTTCAAATCCAAGTAGCCATTATGCTTTTTTGAGAATTGATAAAGCTCAACGGATCGCTAAACTGCCACGGCCGTTCACTGACTGTTCCTTTTTGAACAATCGAATACAGGAATCATTGCTAATCATCTCAGAACAGTGTTGGCACAGAAAATGGCAGGGAAACGTAAATTATTCCTATGAACAAACTCTCCATCATTTTTCCCGTGGCGGCATTTTCATTTCTCGCGTTTACAGCCTTCACACCTGCCGACCTTGTTGTTAAGCAGCCCGCCCCAATGTCATTGTACGACAGCATTGTCGCGATGGATGCAATGTGGGAGGATGCTTACAATAACTGCAAGCTAGATGTCATGGACGAGCTCATAAGCGAAGACCTTGAATTCTATCATGATCAGGGTGGTTTGATGACATCAAAGCAAAAATTAAACGAGGCGCTCAAAAATAATATTTGCGGAAAAGTGAAAAGAGCGTTAAAGAAGGGCAGTATTGAAGTATCACCGATCAAAGGATTCGGCGCGGTTGAAATAGGTATGCATGGATTTCATAACAGCAGCGAGCCAGGCCCTCCCGATCATTACGCAAGATTTGTTCACATCTGGAAACAGGATAATGGAAAGTGGAGAATCACAAGAGTGATCAGCCTGCATTGACAACCCGGCTTAACCAACTCCCTGGCCATGTGCTACCGGGTCCTGTGCATCTTTGAGTTCAGCGTGGTGCGTCGTGTCCATTGTGCTCAAGGCACACCGAATTCAAACCCTCTCGAGCTTTACCGGGTATGTTTTGCTTGCGTTCCACTGACAGATATAGAGATTCTTATCTCCATCAACACAGACATCATGACAATGTTTGAAGACGGGCTTATCCTGTACCATCAACTGCAGGACGCCATCCTTATATTCAGGTTTTGTTCCCCCCGGGTTGGAGACCACTTTATCTTTTCGATCGAGGATCATCACAAAACCGGAATCCGGGGTTTGGTTCAGGTAGCGCAACCGCGACCAGCATACACCCGAATAGATATTCTCGGCGTCTATTACCGGCCTGCAAACATAGGCTCCGGGGACAAAAATGGTGACAGGTATTTTCCATCGAGGGTAAATCTCTTAAAAGAATTGTGCCCCCGCGAACTACATAACAGCGAGATATTGTTCTTATCACGCTTGTCGATGCATACACCGTGGGCTGTGCTGAAATTCTCATCCCCGTCTCCCGGGCCGCCAAACTTCCGGATAAACTCTCCTTTATTATTAAACTGTAAAATGTACTGGGAACCATATCCGTCGGCAACATAAATATCACCATTTGGAGCAATAGCGGTTTCCGTCGGGCGATAGCGCAAAGTGCTTTCATACACGCCAACGTTTTTAGGATGCGGCAATTCCATCAGGATGTTTCCTTCGAGATCGGTCTTTACGACTCTTCCGGTGTCAGGATCGCAGATGAACAAAACCTCTGTTCCTCCTTCGTCAAACAGCGTGAGCCCATGCCCTCCCGGAAACTCGCTGCCCCAGGTTTTGATCAGTTTTCCTGACCGATCGTAAATGATGATATTGTTCTTTATCTCATCGGTGATCATGATCAGTCTGCCTTTTTTGTCCATCACCATCTCATGGCAGTTTTTGACAGGCGTCTTTTCGGGATCCAGGTTCCCCCATGCTTTGTGAACACGATACCGGAAATCGCCGTGGCCGATGACTTCCTCTTCCATCACGGGCTTACGGATAATATTGAAAGCCGGAAGGGTTAATGCGGCACTGGTAAGGGCCGTCATTTTTAAAAACTCCCTCCTGGTGGGTGACGATTTTTCCATAGTTAAGAATAATCAATTCAAGTGAACGGGACAATGGGTTTCTAAATTTACGGGAAGGTAAACGACCCAAATCGGGCAGCTGAGTGGCAGGGTCGCTAGGTAGCTGGATAGCTGGATAGCCGGGGGTGTACCTGGCTAGCAGGGTACCTGATAGCTGGCTAGCTAGGTGACCAGAGGGCCGGAGGTGCACGCTCGGATTGAGTGCTACCTGAATTTCAAGTGGCTGAATAACCAAGAGTGCGTCGTCGGTGTTAGACACCGGATTGTCGCTTAGCGTCTGGCTTCCAGACGAATTTATCTTCTACCCATTGAGTGAAGTTATTGATCTTCTTGCTCAACTGCACAAACCGAGCTCTCAATTCTTCGTAAAACTTTTGATCTTTCAATGATTTTGTGTCGTATAAATAGTCAAGGTGTACAAGTGTCTCATCACACTCAGCAATTGAATAGACTAAATATTTTACGTAATCTGCTTTGTATCGACGTCGTGCGAATCCCTCGACGATCATAGCGGTCACAGATTTCGAACTGCGCCGAATCTGACTACCCGATTCATACAGTTCAAACTTCGGAAGGGTCAGACTCATGAAATGAACCTCAATCCCAAGCTTCCTGGATTCATGGTATATTTCCAGATCACGATAACTATTCATACTCAAACGTAGCATTACACTTCGCATCGGTCAATCCTGAAAACCTAACAAATCTTGTTGTGTAGCTATCGAGCTACCTAGTCAGCCAGCTAACCAGCTAGCCAGCTACCCATCCAACCAGCTACCTAGCCAGCCAGCTAACTAGCCAGCCAGCTAACAAGTCAACCAGCTAACCAGCCACCTCCCTCCTCACCACGCCAGCGCACGTTCAGCTACCTCACATTCGCTCCCAACGACGTCTCCCTGATCCGCCCCACGATCCTGTAGAACCTTACATTGCCGTACTCACCCTCTATTTCCACCTGATAATTCTCCTCAATCGCCTTCTTGACGTTTGGTTCGGATGCAAGAACCCGCTGTTCTGCAATGAGTGAGTCCTGTCTCCTGAAATCTATTTTCTGTCCCATCTCGTTCAATGCCCTAACATAGCACAATAGCTGAGTACTGTACCCTTCATAACAAATCACGTATCCGTCTACGGAACGCTTGCCATATCGCGCCTCCTGCAAGACATAGCTGATTGGGTAAAGGTCCTTGTCCCATTCATATTCCACCGGGTTATAAACTTTATGGATAATTCCGAAGTAACCGTAGGCGAATACCGGAAGATAAACAATGGCAAGCGCAGTGAACCGGACTGCGTTGTTTGATATCCGGGCATGGATCATTACTGATATCCTGACAAAGAAAACAGCAACCAAAAATGACAACAAGGGAAATAATGGCACCGTGTACCACTCTAATTTGGTTTCGGACAAAGAAATAAAGAGTGTGTAGATGATTGCCGCAAGGGAAATAAAAAATACGAACCTCTTGTCCTTCCAATCGGATAACAAACCCAGCAGAACTCCGGCGGGAACAAACCAAAACCAGAGCGGAAAAAGGAAATAATACAGCTGCTCCAGATAGTACGTTTTGCTGAATGCATTCTGTTCAAGGGTTTCAAAATAGCGGCCACCCAGTTCGTTTTCCCATACCGCTTTCACGTAACCTGGATTATAATGTTCGCGGAGAAGGTAATACGATCCAATAACCATAAATGAAATGATCGCATCGAGTAAAAACGATCTGGTGAGAACAACACTTTTAAAATTCCCTGACAGGACCAAATACAGTGCGATGGCGGGAAGAAATATAAGGCCTTGAATACTTTTTGTAAAAACCGCCAGGACGATAGCCGCAAAAGCAAGATGCAGGTAGACCTTCTCTTTCGTTTCCGCGTGAAGAAAAAAGCTTAGCAGAAAAAATGTAGTGAAGAAAGTCAGCGGTGTATCATAGTCTCCGGTACGGCTGGCATGGATGTGAATGTACCCGTTGGCTGTCACCAGGACCAAAGAGGCGACAATGCCAGGCAAATAATTGTTCCAATATTTTTTTGAAAAGCAAATTAGCAACACGCATGTGAGAAATCCTGCCATGGCCACGGGAAGACGAAGTGACATCTCAGTAAAACCGAATATCCTGATACAGAAAACCTGCAGCCAGATCACCAGCGGTGGCTTTGTATTCCACATATCCGGATTGCCTTCGAAACGCGTTACGAGAAAATTTCCATTCATGTTCATCTCATAAGCGTTCATTGCCAGCCTCGCCTCATCCCAGATGCGTACAGGAAGTTTATCCAGGTGGAGGAAAAACGGAACCGCAATGATTATGACAAGTACGACTGCCGCAAGGTTTTCGAATGGTTTGGTGATTTTTCTCACTGGTTTGGAACAACTTTCGTGTTTTATTGAAATCGAATTCCTATGTTAAGACTCTGATTCAGGGATTTCCAGATTTCCGATAATTGCATGAAGAGAAAAACATTCATACTTTCTATTTTCGGAGCATTGGGTGCATTCACATTGCCGTCATGGTTGTATTTTCGAACGGGTTATAAAGCGCTTGTTATTCCTGAAATGCTTTCAGCGATAAGTACGCCCCAAATGATTTCAGAAATCGGCGCCGCGTATTTAAAGCAACATCCGGGTGAAGGCGATTCTGAAAAATTATCATGCCTTATTCTGGCCACGGCCGATGGCAATTCTATCTCTGTTCGTCGCAATGCTTTGTCTATTCGCTCTTTTATTAAAAACAAAATCAGGGAAGATTTTCTACATCACCGGCTTCGCGTGATCGATGGGTGGGTGCTTTCCCATACTGAGGCGCGCCAATGTGCGCTGCATTATTTGAAAAAATCATAAGCTGCATGCATACCGATGCAAGGCAATTGGAAAATAACACGCGCATCGCCGGAGATGTTTGTATCATAGGTGCTGGGGCCGCCGGGATCTCGATTGCGCTTGAATGGATCAATTCACCGCTAAAAGTTATTCTACTCGAGAGTGGCGGCTTCGACTATGAGGGAGAAATTCAGGACCTCTATCGCGGTAAAAGGACCGGCCTCCCTTATTATCCCCTCGAGTCTTCAAGGCTGCGCTACTTCGGGGGAAGCACCGGTCACTGGGCCGGCTTTTGCTCGCCACTCGACCCCATTGATTTCAAATCCAGAGACTGGGTACCACACAGTGGATGGCCCTTCGGCGCTGAAACGCTTGCGCCGTACTACAAACGGGCTCATCACCTCCTTGAGCTCAGTGAGTTCGAATACGACTGGAGATACTGGAATAAAAAGGATCCTGATTTCGAGCCTCTGCCCTTCGACGAAGACGTGATCATTCCCAAACTGTGGCAATTCAGTGCGCCAACAAGGTTTGGTAAACGATATAGAAAAAACATCCTGGAAGCATCCAATGTTGAACTTTTTACCTACGCCACTGTAACCAGCGTCAACGCGGATCAATATGGGAAGCAAGTTACCAGCGTGACGGTTAAAAACATGACCGGAAAAACCCTTCGTGTCGATGCAAGATATTTTGTCATTGCAACGGGAGGCATTCAGAATGCCGCGTTACTGCTGGCATCGAATAATGTCATGCCGCATGGCATTGGCAATGACCACGACCAGGTGGGAAGATACTTCATGGAGCACCTTGAGATCACCGCCGCGGACCTGTTGCTCGACAGACCTCACTACTTCAGCGCGTACATGCTCGATTTTTTTTTCACAAAGGTCCGGATTGAAATGGCTGTTCACGAAAAGCAACAGGTCCTTCATAAAATACTCAATGCAACAGCAGCGATCAGTGTGAAGGAAAGCGATCAGCATGACAATGCAGCACCGGGAAACCGAAAAGAAGACGAAATAACATCGACCGGGAAATCAAATCAGTCAGATAAGCATCTTCGTGGTTGGGAGACAGCTGAAAAGTATTACCACGAGCAAAAGCCAGAAAAACCAAAACCCCGGCAAAGCACTGCATTTGAACTGTTTTGCAGAATTGAGCAGGCACCCGATCCCGATTCTCGTGTCACGCTGGATATTGAAAAAGACCCATTGGGATTTCCGAGAGCTGCGCTTCACTGGAAGTTCGGGTCGCTTGAAAGATATACGCTGAGAAAATTATTGGAACTCATCGGACAACAGGCCGGACTATCAGGACTGGGCAGGCTGAAGATGAAAGATTGGCTTGCCGATGAGGGCGATGCGGCATTCCCGTCCACCGTCGCCGGAGGATGGCATCACATGGGCACAACGCGCATGCATGACGACAAAAAGCAGGGCGTTGTGGACGCAGACTGTAAAGTTCATGGGATCGGCAATTTATACGTCGCGGGTTCATCGTGTTTCGCGACAGCAGGTGCGGCGAATCCAACGTTGACCCTGGTGGCTATGGCGCTGCGGTTGTCGGATTATCTTAAACAAAAGTTGGGAAGGTGCGAGCAAACTTGATGGGGGGCTAGGTGGCTTGGGGGGGGTGGCTGGGTAGCTGGGTGGCTAGGTGGCTGGATGGCCAGATAGCTGGATGGCCAGATAGCTGGATGGCCAGATAGCTGGATGGCTGGGTAGCTGGATGGCTGAGTAGCTGGATGGCTGGGTAGCTGGGTGGCTAGGTGGCTGGATGGCCAGATAGCTGGATGGCCAGATAGCTGGATGGCCAGATAGCTGGATGGCTGGGTAGCTGGATGGCTGAGTAGCTGGATGGCTGGGTAGCTGGATGGCTAGGTAGCTGGATGGCTGGGTAGCTGGATGGCTAGGTAGCTGGATGGCTGGGTAGCTGGATGGCTAGGTAGCTGGATGGCTGAGTAGCTGGATGGCATTCGGTTAGTTGACCGCGCAGCTCGTTTAATACAATCTCAGCTATCGACCTGAATGGCAAGTTGATTGGATAGCTGGGGGGGCTGGGTGACTAGGTGGCTAGGTAGCTGGATGGCTAGGTAGCTGGATGGCTGGGTAGCTGGGTAGCTGGCGCGGTTGATCGCTACCTCGATGGCCAGGCGGCTAGATAGCTGGGGCGCTAGGTCGCTGGGTAGCTTGTGGCTGGGGGATAGCAGGCGGTGTACCTGGCTAGCAGGGTACCTGATAGCTGGCTAGCCAGGTGACCAAATGGCTGGAGGTGCACGCGCGGGCTGAGTGCTAACTGAATTTCAAGTGGCTGGATAACCAAGAGGGCGTCGTCGGTGTTAGACACCGGATTGTCTTTTAGGGTTTGGTTTCCAGACGAATTTATTTTCCACCCATTGAGTGAAGTTATTGATCTTCTTGCTCAACTGCACAAACCGAGCTCTCAATTCTTCGTAGACCTTTTGATCTTTCAATGATTTTGTGTCGTATAAATAGTCAAGGTGTACAAGAGTCTCATCACACTCTGCAATTGAATAGACTAAATATTTTACGTAATCTTTTTTGTACCGACGTCGTGCGAATCCCTCGACAATCATAGCGGTCACAGATTTCGAACTGCGCCGAATCTGACTACCCGATTCATACAGTTCAAACTTCGGAAGGGTCAGACTCATAAAATGAACCTCAACCCCAAGCTTCCTGGATTCATGGTATATTTCCAGATCACGATAACTATTCATACTCAAACGTACCATTACATTTCGCATCGGTCAATCCTGAAAACCTAACAATCTTACAGTATTCACCAGCTAGCTACCCAGCCAGCGATAGCCAGCGACCTAGCTACCCAGCCAGCAATCGAAATTCTCATTCATCTCGTCTCGAAAGAATTAACAGATTCCTCTCCCCCATCAAAACCGCTCACTGGCCAGCTCCTTATTCACCACAGCCCCGGTAAAGTTTCCCGTTGCAACTGCATTGGCTACAGAACGCATCATCGATGAATTGTCACCACAGGCGAATACACCTTCGATGGTTGTCTTTTGAGTTGGGTCAATTGTCAAGTATCCCTGTTCGTTCATCTCACAACCGAGTAATTTTGGAATTTCCGTGTGCTGAGTGAACGGAGGCCTGAAGTACAAGGCATCAAATTGCATTGCTTCGCCATCTTTAAATACCACATTTCGGATATGACCCCCTGCATGTTTAATTTCAATAACTTCAGATTCAATGACATTGATGTTATGGTGCCACAGCTTTGCAAGTTGTTCCTCTGAAAACTTAGGCTGGCCATTCGTTAAAATCGTCAGGTCCCTGGTAAGATTGCTGACAAGCAACGCATAATGCATCGCCCCTTCTTCGTTGGCGAGAATTGCCGTTCTTTTACCCTGGTATTCGTAACCGTGGCAATAAGGACAATGAACAACCGATATTCCCCAGCATTCAGAAAAGCCCGGAATATCCAATAGCTGATCTTTAATACCCGTGGCAAAAATCAATTTTTTTGATGAAACGCGACTGCCCGATTGAAGCGTGATCTCAAATCCTCCTGAGGTTCTCGTTCCCTTCACTACAAGGTCGTTGTGAAAATCAACCGTTTTGTAAATGGCAAGCTGATTCCTCGCGAGGCGGGAAAGCTCCGATGGAGTTTGTCCGTCCTGTGTGAGGAAATTATGGGAATGAGGTGTCGAAGCGTTGCACGGCTTTCCGCTATCGACCACCAGTACACTTCGCAACGATCGGCCTAGCGACATTGCAGCTGAAAGGCCTGCATAACTTCCGCCCACGATGATTACCTCACAGTCTTTATCTCTGATCATAAATAGTTAAAATAAAAGGGGATTCAAAAAACAAAATGCGTCGTGATAACAACAACAACTGCCGGTCAGTTCATCCTAGATTTAAGTTATCGGCTTACCGATTGGGCGTGTGAGTTGGTTTGCTGGCTAGGTGACCAGGTAGCTGGATAACTGGGGGGCTAGCTAGCTGGTCACTCGGTGTTAGAAATTCAGGCTTACACCACCAGCTACCCAGAACGGATTTTAAGTAACGATTTACCGATTGGGGTGTGACTTGGTTTGCTGGCTAGGTGACCAGGTAGCTGGATAACTGGGGGGCTAGCTAGCTGGTCACTCGGTGTTAGAAATTCAGGCTTTACACCACCAGCTACCCAGAACGGATTTTAAGTAACGATTTACCGATTGGGGTGTGAGTTGGTTTGCTGGCTAGGTGACCAGGTAGCTGGATAACTGGGGGGCTAGCTAGCTGGTGGCTCGGTGTTAGAAATTC
>Ga0196981_1000114_pt1 | contig 79764 bp, 65 predicted proteins | sample S3_2013CmetaG_FD_155462 | JGI IMG/M metagenome (GOLD analysis project Ga0196981, IMG submission 155462) | Soil microbial communities from Anza Borrego desert, Southern California, United States - S3_20-13C | ecosystem: Environmental > Terrestrial > Soil > Desert | place: USA: California...
CTGAACGTCTGCGACTGGGACGCGGCCGAGGCGCTGGGCCGGGAGTTGCTGGCGGGGATGGCGGCCGGCACGGCGGTGGTGCCGCCGTTCAACCTGCTCGGCTTTCCGGCCAGCGCGCACGACCAGCTGGTGTGCGCGCAGCGCTACCTGGCCGACGCGCTGCCGCAGCGCCCGCAACCGCTGTGGACCGGCCAGCGCTACACCCATGAACGCATCCGCGTGGCCTACCTGTCGGCCGATTTCCACCAGCATGCCACCGCCTACCTGATGGCCGAACTGTTCGAGCTGCACGACCGCGGTCGCTTCGAGATCGTCGGTATGTCGTTCGGCCCGGACGACGGCTCGCCGATGCGCGCGCGCCTGCAGGCGGCATTCGACCGCTTCGTCGACGTGCGCGGCATGACCGACGAGCAAGCGGCGCGGCTGCTGCGCGAGATGGAGATCGACATCGCGGTCGATCTGAAGGGCTATACCCAGGATGCCCGCTTCGGCATCCTGGCGCACCGGCCGGCGCCGGTGCAGGTCAACTATCTCGGCTATCCGGGCACCATGGGCGCGGACTTCATCGATTACATCGTGGCCGACGCGGTCATCGCGCCGTCCGACCAGCAGGCGCATTTCAGCGAGAGGATCGTGCACCTGCCGGACTGCTACCAGGTCAACGACCGGCACCGGGCGATCGCGCCGGACACGCCGACACGATCGCAATGCGGCCTGCCGGAGACGGGCTTCGTGTTCTGCAGCTTCAACAACAACTACAAGATCACGCGCGCGGTGTTCGCGGTATGGATGCGGCTGCTGCAGGCGGTGCCGGGCAGCGTGCTGTGGCTGCTGCAGGACAACGGGGCGGCGCAGGGCAACCTGCAGCGGCAGGCGCAGGCGCACGGCGTGGATGCGGCAAGGCTGGTGTTCGCGCCGCGCATGCCGCTCGACGTCCACCTGGCACGGCATCGGCTGGCGGACCTGTTCCTGGACACCTTGCCGATCAATGCGCACACGACGGCCAGCGATGCGCTGTGGGCGGGATTGCCGGTGCTGACCTGCCTGGGACAGACCATGGTGGGCCGGGTGGCGGGCAGCCTGCTGCATGCGCTCGGGCTGGACGAGCTGGTGACGTCCGACCTGGCGCAGTACGAGGCGGCGGCGCTGCGGCTGGCGCGGAATCCGGAGGAGCTGGCGGGGCTGCGGGCGCGGCTGGCGCAGGGCAGGGAGCAGGGTGCGCTGTTCGACACGCAGCGCTTTGCGCGGCACCTGGAGTCGGCCTACCGGACGATGTGGGAGCGGTCGCAGGCAGGGCAGGCGCCGGCGCCGTTCGCCGTGGAACGGCTGGGCGGCGCGCACTGAAAGGATGGGAATGCAGAAGGTCGGTCGCAACGATCCGTGCCCGTGCGGCAGCGGGAAGAAGTTCAAGCAATGCTGCATGCGGCAGGAGGCAGCGCAGGGCGCGGGGCAGGGAACAGCGCAGGAAAACGCGCCGGCAAGCGCCATCCGAGCCGAAGTGGAACGCGACAGCCGGCAGGCGCTGGAGCACCTGGCGGCAGGGCGGCTGGCCGAAGCGGAGGCGCTGTACCGTCGGGTGCTGGAGCGACAGCCGGAGCACGCGGATGCGCTGCATTACCTGGGAGTGATCGTGCGCGGGCACGGCGACAGCGCGACGGCTGCCGGGCTGATCGGCCGGGCGGTGGCGCTGAACCCTGGCGATGCGTATGCGCAGTGCAACCTGGGCAATGCGCTGCTGGACCTGAGACGGCTGGAAGAGGCGCTGGCGTGTTACGACCGCGCGCTGGCGCTCAAGGGCGACTTCGTGGAAGCCTGGTACAACCGCGGCAATGCGCTGCTCGACCTGGGCCGCAATGCGGAAGCGCTGGATTGCTTCGAGCGCACCCTGCAGCTGCGGCCCGACTTCGCGGCGGCCCGCGTCAATCGCAGCATGGCGCTGTACCGGCTCGGCCGCGTCGCCGAATCCCTGGACGAGTGCGACGCCGCGCTCAGGCACGACCCGGCCGACGCCGTCGCATGGAACAACCGCGGCCTGGCCCTGCATGCGCTCGGCCGCGACGACGAGGCGCTGTCTGCTTATGCCGAAGCGCTGCGCCTGCGGCCTTCCTATCCCGAAGCCTGCAACAATCTCGGCAGCACGCTGCAGTCGCTGCGCCGCCTCGACGAAGCCATCGCCTGCTACGTGCGCGCGCTGCAGCTGCAGCCCGGATATGTCGACGCGCTCGGCAACCTCGGTGGCGCGCTGCAGGAACAGAAGCGCGTCGACGAGGCGATCGCTTGCCTGCGCAACGCGCTGGCGCTCAACCCGGACCATGTCAATGCGCACTACAACCTGGGCGCGGCCCTGCAGCTCCGGCAGGCCTTCGACGAGGCCGCCGGCAGCTATCGCCACGTGCTGCGCCTGGATCCCGCGCACCGGCGCGCCCTCGGCTACCTGGCCAGCTGCGTGCTGAACGTCTGCGACTGGGACGCGGCCGAGGCGCTGGGCCGGGAGTTGCTGGCGGGGATGGCGGCCGGCACGGCGGTGGTGCCGCCGTTCAACCTGCTCGGCTTTCCGGCCAGCGCGCACGACCAGCTGGTGTGCGCGCAGCGCTACCTGGCCGACGCGCTGCCGCAGCGCCCGCAACCGCTGTGGACCGGCCAGCGCTACACCCATGAACGCATCCGCGTGGCCTACCTGTCGGCCGATTTCCACCAGCATGCCACCGCCTACCTGATGGCCGAACTGTTCGAGCTGCACGACCGCGGTCGCTTCGAGATCGTCGGTATGTCGTTCGGCCCGGACGACGGCTCGCCGATGCGCGCGCGCCTGCAGGCGGCATTCGACCGCTTCGTCGACGTGCGCGGCATGACCGACGAGCAAGCGGCGCGGCTGCTGCGCGAGATGGAGATCGACATCGCGGTCGATCTGAAGGGCTATACCCAGGATGCCCGCTTCGGCATCCTGGCGCACCGGCCGGCGCCGGTGCAGGTCAACTATCTCGGCTATCCGGGCACCATGGGCGCGGACTTCATCGATTACATCGTGGCCGACGCGGTCATCGCGCCGTCCGACCAGCAGGCGCATTTCAGCGAGAGGATCGTGCACCTGCCGGACTGCTACCAGGTCAACGACCGGCACCGGGCGATCGCGCCGGACACGCCGACACGATCGCAATGCGGCCTGCCGGAGACGGGCTTCGTGTTCTGCAGCTTCAACAACAACTACAAGATCACGCGCGCGGTGTTCGCGGTATGGATGCGGCTGCTGCAGGCGGTGCCGGGCAGCGTGCTGTGGCTGCTGCAGGACAACGGGGCGGCGCAGGGCAACCTGCAGCGGCAGGCGCAGGCGCACGGCGTGGATGCGGCAAGGCTGGTGTTCGCGCCGCGCATGCCGCTCGACGTCCACCTGGCACGGCATCGGCTGGCGGACCTGTTCCTGGACACCTTGCCGATCAATGCGCACACGACGGCCAGCGATGCGCTGTGGGCGGGATTGCCGGTGCTGACCTGCCTGGGACAGACCATGGTGGGCCGGGTGGCGGGCAGCCTGCTGCATGCGCTCGGGCTGGACGAGCTGGTGACGTCCGACCTGGCGCAGTACGAGGCGGCGGCGCTGCGGCTGGCGCGGAATCCGGAGGAGCTGGCGGGGCTGCGGGCGCGGCTGGCGCAGGGCAGGGAGCAGGGTGCGCTGTTCGACACGCAGCGCTTTGCGCGGCACCTGGAGTCGGCCTACCGGACGATGTGGGAGCGGTCGCAGGCAGGGCAGGCGCCGGCGCCGTTCGCCGTGGAACGGCTGGGCGGCGCGCACTGAAAGGATGGGAATGCAGAAGGCCGGTCGCAACGATCCGTGCCCGTGCGGCTGCGGGCAGGCATTTCCATGTCAGGCGAATTTCCGTGTCAGGTCTCCCAGGCCGATCAGCCGCGGCGGCCGGTGCAGCGCCAGTTCGGCGGGCAGATCGAGAATGCTGCCCGGGATGCAGACCAGCGTGCCGTCGGTCTGCCAGGCATCGCGCGTCAGCGGCACATCGAAGCGCACCGGAACCGGCGCGTGCGCCGCCAGGTAGTCGCGCGCCGCCGGCGGCAGGCCGGGAGCGCAGGCAATCGCATCGACCCCGTCCAGCAGCAGTTCGTCGCGGCAGAGGAACTCCAGCGCCGCCTGCGCCGCGATGTCGGCCAGCGGCACCGGCAGCAGCCGCGCATAGCCGAGCGAGGCGACCCGCGCGGCGATGTAATAGGTATCGACCATCGGCAGCTTGCGGTACAGGCGTAGGCGCACCGCCACCGCCATCCGGTCGGCCACGATGCGCTGCACGTGGGCAGTCCATGCCGACAGCGACGCGGGATCGTCGCGCACCGCGGGCAGGCGCGATACCAGGTATTCGAGTCCGCCGCGATAGCGGTCCCAGGCTTCGACCGCCTCGACGGCGCCGGCCTGCTCGCGCTCCTCCTCGGCGAAGTAGTCGGTGATCGAGATGTAGAAAGGCTCCTTGCGGAACAGCACCCGGGCACAGGAGACATACTCGGCCGCGTGCACGAACGCCCAATAGGCCTGGTCGTTCACGCGCGGGCGGACCGCCATGCGCACATCGCGCCGGCACATGTAGATCTCCGGGAAGATGCCGTTCTCCAGCAGGTAGGACGCGACGGCATGCAGATCGCCGCGCTCCACCAGGACATCGCTTTTCTGGCCGTAGAACTGGCACAGGGTCTGGTTGGCCACCAGGTCGTGCAGGTACCACGGCGCATAGACGACGCCGATCCCCGGATCGCGCAGCATGATGTCGGCGATCGCATTGATCTCCGGGACGATCGGCATGTCGTCGTCGGCGACATAGAGCTGCAGCACGCCGCGCGCCTGTTCCTGCACGAAGGTCCAGTTGTTTTGCGCGCCGTGGTTGCGCTCGCGGCGGATGTAGCGGATCGGCAGGTGCTGCGCATGGGCGGCGACGACGTCGCCGGTGCCGTCGGTGGACCCGTTGTCCGACACCACGATTTCGTAGCTGTGGCGCAGGCCGGGCAGCTCGCTGCGCAATGCGGCCAGCAGGCGGTCGAGGTAGCGTGCCCGGTTATAGGTGGGGACGCAGAAGCTGATGACGGGCTGGTTCAATGGAAGATTCTCCTGGAAGCAGGGGCGCGGAATGTTCAACCGGCGTGCCGGAGGAAACCCTCCGGGGCGGCGGTGATCATCAGGCGGTCGTGCATGGCGCGGTCGATCGAGAATTCGGGATGGCCGGCAAGGAAGGCGCCGACCGCAGAACGCGGGCTGTTGCCGACATCCCAGGGGCGGTCGGGAAAGAATCCCGGCGGCATGTTCTCGACGAAGGTATCGAAGACCACGCAGTAGCTGCCGGGACTGACCAGCGGCGCGTAGGCTTCCAGTTCCGCCAGCACATGATCGTGGGTATGCATCGAATCGAGGAACACCAGGATGCGCCGGTAGCCGGCGGCGATGGCGCGCACCTGGTCGACGGTGGCGGCGTCGATCGACGATCCCTGGATCATGCGGATGCGCGAGGACATCGGATGCGCCTCGATGGCGCTGCGGTTATGGGCGCGGATGTCGATGTCGATGCCCAGCACCAGGCGCGAGGACCGGCGCGGGTCGAGCGTCGTGCCGGCCTCGATGGCGTCCGTCATGTCCAGCAGCGCCAGCATCGCGGCGCTCTGGATCAGCGAGCCGCCGTGGGCGATGCCGGTCTCGATCACCAGGTCCGGACGGATGCGCCAGATCAGGTCCTGCACCGCCACCATGTCCTGCGGATACTGGATGATCGGGCGGCCGAGGCTGTGGAAATTGTAGACGTATTGCCTGCGCATCGATGCCTCCACCCAGTCGCGCGACATCGACTGGAACGCCGGGTCGGTCGCGTAGCCTTCGATGCGGCGGGCGGAGTCGTCTTCGAACTGGCGGATGGGGTCCATGGTCGGTGCCTCGGAAATCAATGGTTGGGGGGCTGCATTGCAGCGCGATAGCCGGCGACGATGCCGGGCAGGCTGTCGAGCACCGACGCCGGCGCAAAGCCGAATTCTTCGCGCAGCCGGCCGATGTCGATCTGCGGGAATCCCTGGCGCGGCAGGCCGGGTGGGGCGGCGACGCCGCAGCCGGTGATCTCCGCCAGCCGCGCCGCGATATCGCCATGGCGCAGGTTGCGGCCGCCGGCCACGTTGTAGACGCGCTCCCTGCCGCCGGCCGCGATGCGCGGCAGGATGCCGACCACGTCTTCCAGCAGCACGTAATCCTTTTCCGATTCCGGCGCGGACTGCAGCGCGACGGATCCGCCGAGCGCGGCCCGGATCAGCGCGGACAGGAAATTCTCCGACGCGGGATCGTGGCCGACGACGTTCGACAGGCGCGCCACGCGCACCTCGCGGCGGCCGCAGGACAGGCACAGCGACTCGCCGGCCAGCTTGCTGAGGTTGTACAGATCCGACGGATCGTTCGGGTCGGCGCACAGCGGAGCATCCTCGCGGGCGGCCGGGCTGCGCGCATACACGCGCGTCGACGACAGGTAGAGCAGGGAGGTGAAGTCCGCCTTCTCCAGCAGGTCCGCCAGCACCGTCACATGGGCGCGCACCGTGTCGAAAGGCCGGGTCCTGAAATCGGCGGTCAGTCCGATGCAGTAGATCACATGGCCGAGCGGCCGGTCGAACGGCACGGGATCGCGGCGCGCCGGTGCGAACACCGTGTGACCCTGGCGCTCCAGGTCCGCAACGAGGTGGCTGCCGATGAAGCCGCCGGCGCCGAGGACGGTGAAGATCATTCGCGCCACCCCAGGCGGACGAGCGGATTGCCTGCATAGATGCCGTAGGGCTCCAGCGCGCCGCGCACCACGGAGCCGGCGCCGATCACGCAGCCGTCGGCGATCACGGCGCCGTCCAGGATGACGCAATTGGCCCCGATCCAGACATCGTCGCCGATGACGATGCCGCCCTTGCTCGTACGGAAGCCCTGGGATCTTATCGGCACGTTGCGCTGGCGGTATTCATGGTTGACCGGCGCAAAGGTGCAGTTGGCGGCGATCGCGACGCCCTCGCCGATGCGGATGCCGTTGCCGGTATAGAGCACGCAGCCGGAATTGATGACGGTGCGCGGACCGACATGCACGTCGCCGCTGCCGCCGGCGGGCTTGATCTTGACGAAGGCGTCGATCACCGCGCCGTCGCCGACCACGATGCGGGTGCCGCGCACGGAATCCTCGATGTCCGCCAGCGGCGACACGCGCGCGCCGGGATGGATGTCGATCATGCCGACTCCTTCCAGCGCGGCAGCGCGCGGTCTTTCGCGGAGACGATGCGCTCCGGGCAATCCGGCCACGCGATGGCGAGGTCGGGATCGTCCCAGCGGATTCCGCGGGCGGACTCCGGATGGAAGGGCACGGTCATCTGGTAGAGGATCTCGGTGTCGTCGGCGAGCGTCTGGAAACCGTGCGCGACGCCGGGCGGGATGTACAGCTGGTGACGGTTGCCGGCATCCAGGCGAATGCCGGTCCAGCGGCCGTGCGCCGGCGATGCCGTGCGCAGGTCGACGATGACGTCGTAGATCGCGCCGCGGGTCACGCGTACGAGCTTGGCTTCCTCGTGCGGGGCGCATTGGAAGTGCAGGCCGCGCAGGGTGCCGGCGAGGCGGTTCCAGGAGACGCTCTGCTGGACGAAGCCGGCGTCAAGGCCATGTGCCGCGAACTCGTCGGCGCACACGGTGCGCGCGAAAAAGCCGCGCTCGTCCTCGATCGGATCGGGTTCGAGCAGCCAGGCGCCCGGGATGGCGAGCGGATGAAACTTCATGCGATCACCTCCAGACGCGGAATCGCGACGACGAACCTGCCGCCCCAGCCGCGGATCATGTCCAGTTCGGCGATGATCTCGTCGCGGATGTTCCAGGGCAGGATGAGCACATGGTCGGGCCGGGCCGCGACGAGATCGTCGGGCGGACGTACCGGTATCCGGGTGCCCGGAAGCAGTCTTCCCTGCTTGGCAGGATTCTTGTCGGCCACGAAATCGATGAAGTCGGTGCCGGCGCCGCAATAGTTGAGCAAGGTGTTGCCCTTCGCGGCGGCACCGTAGCCGACGATGCGCTTGCCGCGGCGCCGCTCGGCGATCAGGAAGTCGAGCAGGGCACGCTTGGTCTCGCGCACGCGTTCCGCGAATCGCGCATAGGTGGACAGCGATGTCAGCCCGGCCGCGCGTTCCCGCGCCAGGCAGTTGGCGACGGCGGGCGTGTCGGCGTGGCGCGCGCCGGAATGGCATGCAAGGATCCGCAGGCTGCCGCCATGCGTCGGCAGGTGCTCCACGTCGAACACGCGCATGCCGGCGCGCGAAAATACCGGGATCAGCGCGGTGAGCGACAGATAGGAATAATGTTCGTGATAGACCGTGTCGAACTGATTGCCCTCGATCAGGCGCTCGAGGTGCGGGAATTCCAGCGAGACGACGCCATCCGGCCGGAGCACCAGCGGCATGGCGCCGACGAAGTCATTGATGTCGGGCACATGGGCCAGGACATTGTTGCCGATCAGGAGGTCGACCATCCATCCCTCGGCGGCCAGATCTGCCGCCGACCGGCGGCCGAAGAAGACCGGGCGGCTGTCGACGCCGCGCGCCCGCGCCGCCGCCGCCGTGTTGGCGCTCGGCTCGATGCCGATGCAGGGAATGCCGGCGCGGACCACGTGCTGCAGCAGGTAGCCGTCGTTGCTGGCCAGTTCCATGACCTTGGATTGCGGTCCGAGCGCGAAGCGCGCGCAGGCCATCTCGACGAAGCGCCGCGCATGGTCGACCCAGGTGGTGGAGTAGGACGAGAAATACACGTAGTCGTCGTGGAAATGCGTCGATGCCTCCGGCGAGTAGGCCAGTTGCACCAGCCAGCAGGCGGTGCAGACGCGCGCCTGGAGCGGATGGAACATCTCGCCGCGATGCGCTTCCCCGGTTCGGACGAAGGCGTTGGACACCGGGGACAGCCCCAGGTCGGCGACGACATGCTCGAGGGGGGCACCGCAGGCGCGGCAGAGGCAGGCCGTAGTCATGCGGCGAATTCGTCGAGTTGGCGTTGGGAGATGGTAAGTGCATCGCCGGGCCGCCGCAAGACGGCGCGATACCATTCGGCGGTCTTTTGCAGCGCGGTGTCCAGGTCCCAGGCCGGAGTCCAGCCGAGCGTGCGGCGCGCATGGTCGGCATCCAGCTGAAGGAGGGTTGCCTCGTGCGGCGCCGATGCCGCGTGGGGATCGGGTTCCCAGCGCAGCTCGGGCCAGTACGATGCGAGTCGTTCGAGCACGTCCGCCACGCGGCGGTTGCCGTCGCCGCCGGGACCGAAGTTGAATGCGCCGGCGCAGGCTGCGTCGCCCGCGAGCAGGCGTGCGCCCAGCAGCAGGTAACCGTGCAGGGCATCGAGTACATGCTGCCAGGGACGCGTCGCCTGCGGATGACGCACCAGCAGCGGACGGCCGAGCGTTGCGGCACGCACCGCGTCCGGCACCAGGCGGTCGGCGCTCCAGTCTCCGCCGCCGATGACGTTGCCGGCGCGCGCCGACGCGAGCAGGGGGCCGGAGCCGAAGAAGCTGTGCCGGTAACTGTGGACCACCAGCTCGGCGGCGGCCTTGCTCGCACTGTAGGGGTCGTCGCCCCCGAGCGGCGCATCCTCGGCGAAGGCCTCGCCGCGCTCCAGGTTGCGGTAGCACTTGTCGGTCGTGACGACCACCGCCGCGCGCACCGACGGCACGGTGCGGATCGCCTCCAGCAGGTGGACCGTCCCCATCACGTTGGCCGACCAGGTGCCGGGCGCGTCCAGGTAGCCGGCGCGTACCAGCGGCTGCGCCGCGAGGTGGAACACCACGTCGGGTTGTGCGGCCGCAAGAGCGTCGCGCAGGCGCTCGGCCCGGCGGATGTCGTCCTCGTGATGGGCGGCCAGGTGCGCGCGGATGCCGGCCAGGTCGAACATGCACGGCGAGGTGTCGGGCGCCAGCGCGTAGCCGGACACCTCGGCTCCCAGGCGCGACAGCCACAGCGTCAGCCAGCTGCCCTTGAACCCGGTGTGGCCGGTGACGAACACGCGCCTGCCGCGGTAGGCGTCCCGCAGCGGATCCGCAGCGCTCATGCCCACACCTTCCACGGGGCGGCGCCGGACTGCCAGAGGTCTTCCAGCTGGTTCTTCTCGCGCAGCGTGTCCATCGGCTGCCAGAAGCCGCGATGCTCGTAGGCCATCAGTTGCCCGTCGGCCGCCAGCCGCGACATCGGTTCCGTTTCCCAGCTGGTGGCATCGCCGTCGATGTAGTCCACCACCTCGGGCTGGAGGATGAAGAAGCCGCCGTTGATCCAGCCGCCGTCGCCGCGCGGCTTCTCGGCGAAGCCGCGCACCGCCTCGCCGTCGCGCAGCAGGGCGCCGTAGCGGCCGGGCGGCTGCACTGCCGCGACGGTGGCCAGGCAGCCGTGCGCGCGATGGAAGGCGAGCTCCCTGCCGATGTCGATGTCGGCGACGCCGTCGCCGTAGGTGAAGCAGAACGGTTCGCCGGGTGTCAGGTAGTGCGCGACGCGCCGCAGACGGCCGCCGGTCATCGTCCGTTCGCCGGTGTCGACCAGCGTCACGCGCCACGGCTCGGCGTGGCGCTCGTGGACTTCCATCGCATTCTTCTCGAGATGGAAGGTGATGTCCGACATGTGGAGGAAATAGTTGGCGAAGTATTCCTTGATCACGTAGCCCTTGTAGCCGAGGCAGACGATGAAGTCGTTGACGCCGTGATGGGAAAAGATCTTCATGATGTGCCACAGGATCGGCTTGCCGCCGATCTCGACCATCGGCTTGGGCCGCAGGTGGCTTTCCTCGAGGATGCGGGTGCCGAGTCCGCCCGCCAGAATCACTGCCTTCATGTCCGTCTCCCTGGGTCGTGTGGTTTACCTGGCCGGCGCGCCGCGCCAGCGGTGCCGCGTTTCCGGTCCGCGTCTTCCGTCTCGCGCGCACGGCGGTCGCGATCGGGCGGCGGCGAAGGTGGCCTTGGCCAGCCAGCGTTGCAAGAAGTTCATGCTGCGCAGATGGGGGGCATCGGGGTTGTCGGGAAGCGGACGGTCAGCCAGTTCGGCTGCATCGAGCCGGCCGGTCTCGTGATGCTGGATCGCGGATTGCGGGAGCGCTAGTGCGGCGTCGTGTGGCGGGTTCATGCGGCGGTCTGGCAAGCCCAGGCAGCCCACAGTCTAAAACGCTTCGTAGGCTTTGGCCAGTTTCTGTTCGGTTTCGAGGCTGCCGGCGCGCTTGCGCAGCTCGATCATCCATGCCTGGGCGAGCGTGCGGATCTCGCTGTCCGCATCGAGGATAGCCTGGATGGTGCGCGCAAGCGCGACGCCATCGGCTCCGGCCGGCGACGGCTCGGCGGCCGCGCGCAGCGCCTGTTCGATGCCGGCACGGGAAGCTTCGAGGATGACCAGGCGATCCCAGTCGCCCTGGCGCGCCGCCTCGAGCATCTGTTGCGTGAGCCGGTGCATGTCGCCGTAGCGGCCCGTGAGCGTCGATGCGGTCATGAGGAGGAAATCTTCGGCAGGTTTGCCAGCTGCTGAGTCAGGAAGCTGGATGTGGTGCTCAGCTTGCCGATCAGCGTATCGAGCGAGGTGAACTGGGCGCGGTAGCGCTTCTCCATCGCATTGAGCTGGGTGTTCAGGCTTTCGGCCTGCTTCTGCAGCAGGGCGATGCTCTTGTTGGCGCTGTCGGTGCTGCTGGCCAGGGCGCCGGTGCTCGACAGGATATTGTTGAGCACGACGTTCATGTTGTAGGCGTAGCCCTGGGAATAGTTGATCGTGCCGCGCGCGCCGGTGGCGCCGCCGATCACCTGCACCTTCAGGTCGCCCGCATCGTTGCCGGTGGCGCTGCCCGCGGTGGACGTCGGGGCGGCGCCGAACAGGTTCGTGCTGGCCGACCCGCCGGTGATGGCGACGGACGAGCCGGTTCCGCTGGCGTTGGACGTGATCGTGAACACGTCGGCCGCCTGCGTGACGGTGACCGTCTTGCCGGCCGTGCTGAACACGGAGGACGCATTGATCGCGGACTGGATCTGCGCGGCAAGGCTGCCCGCCGTATAGGTGCCTGCCGTCAGCGTGACGGTGCCGCTGGTGCCGTCGATCGTCAGCGCGAGCTGGTCGTTCACGCCGGCCGTGATCGTCGATACGCGGCTGTTGCTCTGGGTGGCGCCGAGCAGGTTGGTGGCGCCGTTGCCGGAGACGGCGCCGACGCTCGAGGTGGTGCCGAAGGCATTGGAGCGGATGCTGAGCACGCCGCCCGATGCCGTGACCGTGACCGTCGCGCTCTGTCCGTCGGCAAGGAGGGCGGCATTGATCCGGGTCTGCGTCTCGGTGGCCAGCGCGTCGGCGCTGGCATAGGGTGCGCCGGGCGTCAGCGTGGCGGTCACCGGGTTGCCGCCATCGATGGCGAGCGTGATCTGGTCGTTCACGCCGGCGGTGATCGTCAGGCCGGCCGCGGACGAGCCGGAACGCTGTGCCTGGGTACCCTTGTCGGAGCCGACGGTCTTGCCCTGCAGGCCGGTCGTCGCGGTCAGGAACTGGCCGGACCCGGTGGCGGTCACGCCATTGATCGTGCCGGCGGCATTCACGCCGTCGGTCGAGGTCGGGGCGGAGCCGAACAGGTTGGCGATCGCCGTGCCGCCGGTGACATTGACCGACGAATCGGAACCGTAGCGCTCCGAGGCGATGGTCAGCACGTCGGCGGAATGGCTGACTGCCACCTTGTAGCCGGCGTTGGAGAACGCGCTCACGCCGTTGATGGCCGATTGCAGCTGGGTCGCCAGCGTGGCCGCGGTATACGTGCCGGCCGACAGCGTGACCGTCGCGGACGTGCCGTTGACGCTCAGCGTCAGGGTATCGTTGACCCCCGCCGTGATCTTCGTGACGGTGGACGCGGCCGGTGTGGCGCCGAGCAGATCGGTGGCGCCATTGCCCGCGATGCCGCCGATGCCGGAGGAGGCACCGTACTTGTTCGAGTCGATGCGCAGCACACCGCCGCTCTCGGTGACGGTGACGGTCGAGGTCTGGCCGTCGGCGGCCAGGGCGGCGTTGATCTGGGTCTGCAATTCGGTGGCGAGCGCGGCGGCGCTCGCATACGGGGCGCCCGGCGTCAGCGTGGCGGTCACCGGATTGCCGCCGTCGACCGACAGCGTCAGCTGGTCGTTGACGCCGGCGGCGATGGTCAGGTTGGCGGCCGCCGAGCCGGTCAGCCGCGCCAGCGTCGCCTTGTCGGAACCGACGGTCTTTCCCTGCGTGGCCAGCGTGGCGACCGAGACCGCGTAGCTGCCCGGCTTGGTGTTGCCGGACGAGGAGACATAGTTGACCAGGCTGTCGGTCGACTTGCCGAAGGCCGTGAACAGTTGTGCGAACTCGTTGAAATTGGCGGACAGGGCTTCCTGCAGCTTGGCCGAATCGACCGTCAGCGTGCCGTCTTTCTGGAACGACAAGCCGATCTTCGAGATGTTGGTCAGGTTGTTGCTGCCCAGGCCGGACAGCGCACTGGTCAGCGTGCTGCGCATGCGCGACTGGATCATCTGCATGCCGGCATCGCCGACCAGGATGCCGGCCTGCTTGGTGGTCGGGTTGACGCGGGTGAGATTGTTGATGGTCGCGTTGGTCTCGTTGTAGGCCTTGACCAGCGCATTGACGGCCGAGGTCACGGCCGCGGTGTCGTTGGCGACGGTGAGCGTGCTTGAGCCCGCCTTGGCGAGATTGAGCGTCACGCCGGCGATGGCACCGGTGACCGCGTTCGAAGCACTGTTGATCGACTGTCCATTGACTGTCAGCGAAGCGTTCTGCGCCGCCACGGTCTGGGTGAAGTTCTGGGTGCCGGCGGGATCGTAGTTCATCAGGCTGGCGATCGAGGCGTCGCCGCTGACGGAGATCTTCATGCTCTGCGCCTGGCCGGTGCTCTTGGACGTCAGCAGCAGGTGGTAGGGGTTGGTGGCCGAGCCGTCGCTCACGATCGATGCGGTCACGCCGATATTGGCAGCATTGATCGCATCGCGGATGCCCTGCAGCGAATTGTTGGTGTTGTTGATGGTCACCGTGCCGGTGGCCTGGGACGCATTCTGGGTGAAGCTCGCGCCGGTGTAGACACCGCTTGCCAGCGCGCCGCCGCTGATCGTGCCGAACTCGAACGTCAGCGTGGTGGATCCGCCCGCGCCGATCGCCGCCGTGGTGCTGGCCTGGCCGGCCGACGAGATGCTCTGGGCCTGCGCCAGCGTGCCGACCGTGATCGCGTAGCTGCCGGGCGTGGCAGTGGTGGCGGCCGAGGCGGTGACGACCGACGTATCGGAAGACGAGGCGGTGAAGGCCTGGAACTTGGAGACGCTGTTGAGTGACGAAATGGCACTCTGGAAGGAGGAGAGGGCGCCCTTGATGGTCCCGTAGGCGGTGATCTTCGCCTGGAAGCTGGCTTCGCGCTTCTGCAGCAGCTTGAGGGGCTGCGATTCGACAGCCATCAGCTTGGAGACGATGCCATTCACATCGAGGTTGGAACCAATCCCCGGTGACGATACGGGCATGATAGATCTCCTATGGGTTCAGCGACAATCCGGACTATCTTCCAGCCATCTCCGCGAAATTGCAACTGCACGGACAAAGTTTTACAGCCGGATGAAAAAAACCGGCCGGGTCGCCCCGGCCGGCCTGTTACATGCCTGCTACGACTCCCGATCAGCCGCGCAGCAGAGCCAGGACGCCGTTCGGCAGACCGTTGGCCTGGGCCAGCATCGCGGTACCGGCCTGCTGCAGGATCTGTCCGCGGGTCAGGTTGGCGGTCTCGGCGGCGAAGTCGGCGTCGGTGATACGCGATTTCGCGGCGGTCAGGTTCTCGGAGGTCGACTGCAGTGTCGAGATCGTCGACGTGAACCGGTTCTGGATCGCACCCAGGTTGGCGCGGCTGGTGTTGATCGAGGAGATCGCGTTGTCGATCGCAATCAGCGCGTTGTTCGCCCCTGCCGCACTCGATACGTCGATCGTCGCCAGCGACTGGCCGGTCTTGCCGGCGCCGTAGGTGCCGTAGGACAGCATGCCGATGGTGCTCGCCAGGGTGCCGGTGGTGCCCTCGCTGATCGTGAACGCCTTCGCGGAGGTCAGGGTCAGCGTGCCGACCGTGCCGGTGGTGGCCGTCACGCCGGTCGATGCCGAGGTGAAGGTGCCGGAGGACAGCGACAGGGACGCCACGATGTTGCGGCCGTCGGCGGCGACCAGCTTCACGCCCGCCGAGTCCGAACCGCCGTCGACCGCGCTCACGCCAGTCTGGCCCGAGATCGCATTGATCGCCGTGATGACTGCCTGGCGGTCCGCCGACGCGGAGCTGTTCGTCGAGATGAGGCTGGTGGTCACGCCGTTGATCACCCAGACGCCGGTGCCGGTGGCCGCGCCCATCGCAGCGCCGGCCACTTCATTCTTGTTGACCGTTGCGGTGACGCCGGTGGCCGACGACAGGGCGTTGATCGCGGCAGCCTTGGAGATCGCGCTGGCCGATGCCAGGGTGGTCGATGCCGTGTCGGAGGTGGCCAGCGACGCGCCGATGATCATGCCGTTGATCTTGAAGTCGCCGGCGGTGAAGGCGGTGGTGGCGCCGGTCTGGGTCGAGGCGTACGCGGTCTGGTTCTTGTACGAGCCGGCAACCAGGCCAGAGTTGGCGATCGTGCCGCTGGCTGCGGAGACCACGATCTCCTTGCTGGAGCTCAGGGTGAAGGTACCGGTCGCGGTGCCGCCGGCAGCCGTGATGCCTGTCTCCGCCGAACCGAACGAGCCGCCGGAGACGGACAGGGCGAAGGCGATGTTGCGGCCGTCGTCGGCGACCAGCTGCACGCCGGTGTTGTCCTGGCCGGTGTCGACGGCGCGAACGCCGGTCTGCCCGCTCATCGCGTTGATCGCCTGGACGACCGCGGCGCGGTTGGCGGCTTCGTCGGTGCCCACGGTCACGACGCCGGTGGTCTTGCCGTTGATGACGATCACGCCGGAACCGGATGCGGCGCCTGCGGCCATGCTGGCGCCGGTCTGCACGGTGGCGTTGACCTTGGCCGACACGCCGGTCTGGCTGGACACGGCGTTGATGGCGGCGGCCTTGGAGATCGCGGAGGCGCTGGCGCTTGCGGTCGAGGCGGTGTCATAGGAGGCCAGCGATGCGCCGACGGTCACGCCGTTGATCACGACGTCGCCGGAACCCATCGCGGTGCCGTTGTTGAAGGCGGTCAGCGAAGCCTGCTGGGTCGAGCCGAGCTTGCTGGTGGAAGCGCTGTCGATGCTGACCGAGATGGTCTGGTTGGCGTTCGCGCCGACCTGGAAGGCCTGGGTCGTGAAGGAGCCGTCGAGCAGCTTGATGCCGTTGAATTCGGTGGTGGACGACACGCGGCCGATCTCGGCGACCAGTGCGGACACCTCGGTCTGGATCGCGGCGCGGTCGGAATCGCTGTTGGTCGAGTTGGCGGCCTGGACGGCCAGGGTGCGCAGGCGCTGGAGGTTGTCGGAAATGCCGGACAGCGCGCCTTCGGCGGTCTGCGACAGCGAGATCGCGTCGTTGGCGTTGCGGGCTGCCTGATTCAGGCCGCCGACCTGCGCTTGCATGCGCTGCGAGATCGACAGACCGGCCGCGTCGTCCTTGGCGCTGTTGATGCGCATGCCGGAGGACAGGCGCTGCAGTGCGGTGGTCAGGCCGGCGGAGGAACTGCTGAGGTTGCGCTGTGCGTTGAGAGACGCAATGTTGGTATTGATATACGAGGCCATGATCTTTCTCCTGTTTGGCTATACCTTCGTTACCGGCTTGCTGTTCCCACTTCGGTCGGCTGTCCTGGCGGGCAAGGAACCGTTGCTGATTTCTTTATCGGGCAAGACTGGAAAAAGTTGAGGCGGGTGTTGCCCTGGTTTTTCCGGTCTTGTCCGCGCAAGCCTTACGCTCCCTTCTTCGGGCCGATTCCGGGAATCTTTAGCCTCGCAGAAACTTTTTTGCCGCAGAGCGTCAGGCAAACCCGGCGGCGCGGTATCCGGGGAACGGCCTGCCGTCCGGAAACCCAGTGCCGGCGCGGCTTGCGCGGCAATTGCGGGCAACCGTCGCAGGCGCATCAAGGCCTGTGTGCGGCACCGGGAAACGGATATTTTTTCGGCACCCTAAAGATTTCCGGCGCCGCGCCGTTAAGCCGCAATTCTTGATCCGGATGCCGGTGTGCGGTACCGCCGGGTGATGAGAATCTGTCAACCTGCGGCGGGCGACGGGCGGCGGGCTATTGCGGCGCGGATGGTATGCCCGACGGAACGGAAGCCATGCCGCCTCTTCAAGGCGGCCGGGAGTTCAGGCATGGGGTAACGGCTGAACGGCGCCGGACGCTGCCGTTCATCGCTTGTTCCGGGAAGCAGAGGCGATGGATCCGCTCTCCCGCCGGGGGCGTCCGGCGAGGAGCGATTATTCGGCCGTCGCCACGCGGTTCTTGCCCGCGCGCTTGGCCTGGTAGAGCGCCTCGTCGGCACGCTTGATGAGGGACGTCTGGTCCTCGCCGTCCTTGCGCAGGGCGACGCCGGCCGAGAAAGTGATGAGCAGCTTTTCGTTGTTGTACATGAAGATGCGCTTGGTCAGCTCGCGCTGCAGGCGGGTGATGGTCTGCGCGGCTTCCTCGAGCGGCGTGTCCGGCAGGATGACCATGAATTCCTCGCCGCCGAAGCGGCCGATGACATCCATCGTGCGCAGGGTGTCCTTGATGACACGCACCAGGTGGATGAGGGCGCCGTCGCCGGCGACATGGCCGTAGGTGTCGTTGAGGCGCTTGAAGTCGTCCAGGTCGAGCATCGCCACGCACAGCGGCGACTTGCGGCGCTCGGAGCGGGCCGCCTCGCGCTCGAACACGTCGTCCAGGCCGCGGCGGTTGAGGCTGCCGGTCAGCTGGTCCTCGCGCACCAGCTCGCTCATCTCCTCGAGCTTCTTCTCGAGGTCGAGGATGCGCTGCTCGGCATCCTGCACTTCCTGGCGGGCGTGCAGCATCTCGTCGCGCGACCTGAGCGCCTCGGCCTGGGTGAGCTTGGTGTCGCGCATGACGTTGTCGAGGATCTTGGTCAGCTCGCCGATATCCCTGGCCTTGCTGATCTGCTGCGAATATTTGTCGATCTTCTCGTGATAGTCGCCGGTGGAGGCGGCCACGGCCGAGATGCGGTCGATGAAGGTGATCATCATGTTCTTCATCGCCGTCTTGGCTTCGGTCAGGCTGTGCTTGAGCACGCCCTGCTTGTAGATCACTTCCTTCAGGCTGCGGGTGGCGTCCTTGAGCGCGGCATGGCTGATCGGTCCGGACAGCAGGTTCTGCACGCCGGCGATCTGGCCGGACAGCCAGACGTCGTCGTCTAGCAGCTCGCTGATGTTCTCGAGCAGCAGCTTGAACAGGCGCAGCAGCAGCTCCTGCTGCTCGGCCAGCTCGCCGCTGCGGATCTCGATCTTGAAGCAGAGCTGCTTGAGGCGGGCGGAGGCATCGGCCAGCGTGGCCTCGGTCTCCGCCGTCTTGATCAGCGTGGCGATGTTCTCGGCCTCTTCGGCCAGGTCGGGGGCGCCCTGCAGCAGCGATACGACGGCAAAGGACAGCGTGCGGCCAAGCATGTCGCGCAGCGCGCGCGTGCTGCCGTCCACATCGGTCACCAGCGGCGCCGCGGCCGGTTTCGCCTCGGCGGCCCGCGCGGCCTTCTGGGCGGACGCGGTCGGCTGCTGGCGCAGATACCTGTCGATCAGGTGGTCGAGACGCTTGCCGTATTCCTTCCAGTCGCGCGTGGTGACGGCCCGGTTGAACTGGGTGCCCAGTTCGCCGATCTCCCCGGGGACGCCGGTCAGGCTGGTGGCCAGTTGCGCCAGGACGGCCTCCGCATGGCTGGTCGATTGCGTGCCGGCCACCTCGTCGTAGATTTCGCGATAGGCATCGGGCGTCGGCGCAATGCGGCGCGTGGCCAGGCGACGGAAGGTCTCGCGCGCGATGTCGGCGGGGCTTTGTAGTTCTGGCGTGGGCATGGCGGTCGTGGTCTCCCGGCGGGGATGGTTCTTGGTTGCCGCCATGATAGAGCCCATCCGCCGCTGCGGATGAGGGAATAAGCGGCGCAAAACCGCGCTACTTTACTCGTTCAGGCCCGGCGGCACAAAGGGTGAGCGGGCACTCCGGTCATTCCTCGACGAGATGATGCTTGATGGCGTAGTGCGTGAGCTCGGCATTGTGGCGGAGTTTCATCTTTTGCAACAGCCGCGTGCGGTACATGCTGATGGTCTTGACCGACAGCGCCAGATCGGCCGCGATCTCGCTGACCGTCTTGCCCGACGCGATCATGATCAGCGTCTGATACTCGCGGTCGGACAGGCCCTCGTGCGGCATCGCCTCGTGGTCTTCGGACAGGTGGTTCGCCAGTTCCTGGGCCAGGGCAGGGCTGATGTATTTCTTGCCGGCCGCTACCTGGCGGATCGCGTTGACCAGTTCGTCCGGCGCGCTCTGCTTGTTGAGATAGCCGGCGGCGCCCGCCTTGAGCGAACGGATCGCGTACTGGTCCTCGCGATGCATGGACAGCATCAGGACCGCCATGTCGGGAAATTCCTTGTGGAGCTGCTTGAGCACGTCGATGCCGCTGCGATCCGGCATCGAGATGTCCAGCAGCATCACGTCGCACTTCTTGCGCCGCGCCACCTTGACGGCATCGGCGCCCGATTCGGCGTCGGCGGCCACCACGATGTCGCCGGTGTCCGCAAGAATCTGCTTGAGCCCTTCGCGCACGATCGCATGGTCGTCCGCGATCACTACCTTGATGATGGATTTGCTGGTCATGTCTTTCAGGCCTGCGCGCCGCGTTCGGCGCCAGGATATGGTTGTAGCGTGCCGGCGGTCATGCCGTCAATGGATTCCTGTCAATGGAATCCTGATAGTGACCACGGTTCCGCCACCCGGCGCGTCATCGATCGCCAGCGTGCCGTGCAGCGCCGCCGCCCGCTCGTGCATGCCGCGGATGCCGAACGAGGCGGGCTTGTTGCGGTCGGCCTCGGCGATGCCGCGACCGTTGTCGGCGATCTCCATCTGCAGGCCGTTTCCGGCTCGGACGAGCCGCACGTCCACGCGGGTGGCGCGCGCGTGCTTGGCGATGTTGGTCATGGCTTCCTGGGCGATGCGGAACAGTGCCGTGGCCGTGTCGAGGTCCAGGTCGATCTCCTTGTGGGGGCAGGTGAAGCCGCACTGGATGCCGGCCTGCTTGCCGAACTCGCCGACCTGCCAGGCCAGGGCCTCGACGATGCCGAAATCGAGCACGCCCGGCCGCAGGTCGCCGGCGATGCGGTGCACCGCCTCGATGCTGCGGTCGATCAGCGCGTCGACATAGTTGGCCTTGTCGATCAGGGTCAGGTCGCCCTCCGGCAGGCGGCGCGCGAGAAGGGCCAGCGCCATCTTGATCGCGGTCAGGTTGCCGCCGAGGTCGTCGTGGATCTCGCGGGCGATGCGCGCGCGTTCCTTTTCCTTGACGGTCTGGATGTGCGCCGACAGTTCCGCAAGCTGCGCGCGCGAGCGCCTGATCTCGGCCTGTTCGAGCTTGCTCTGGGTGATGTTGGTCATGATGCCATCCCACTGGACGCTGCCGTCGGGCAGCAGGCTGGGCATCGCGCGCAGGTTGATCCACTTGATGTCGTTCCAGGCGGCGATGTTGAGGCGGCCTTCCCAGTTCCACGCCTTCATGTCGGCGCGCGAGGCCGTCATGGCCGCGATGTAGGATGCGCGGTCCTCCGGCACCACCAGCGACATGAAGCGGCCGGCGTCGGCCTGGAGTTCCTCGGGCGCGAGGCCCAGCAAGGCATGGCAGCCGTCGCTGAGGTAGGTGAAGGAGCCGTCGCCGTCGCCGTGCAGGCGGAACTGGTAGACCAGTCCGGGCGTGTTGGCGGAAATCGCATGGAAGCGCGCCTCGCTGCGGCGCAGGGCTTCTGCGGCGGCGCGGGCGTCGGTGATGTCGTCGCCGATCACCAGCAGCACCGGCACGGGATGCCCGCAATAGGCGATGCGGCCGTCGAGCGCATAACCGCTGCCGTCCCGGCGCAGGTGGCCGAGCGTGAGCGGTATGTAGGCAAGACCGTCCGCGGGTTGCGAGCGCAGCGACTGTGCCACGGCCAGCAAGGCATCCGCCGAGGCCGCGGTCATGACGGCGGCGGCGGGCAGGCCGGCCGGCTCGGCGATGCCGAGGCTGGCGCAGGCGGCGGCATTGGCATGCAGCATGCGCAGGCTCTGTGCATCGTAGACGTAGATCTCGCTGGACGAGGCCTGCATGACGACGGGCAGCCATTCCGCTTGCATCATCTGGTTCGCTGTCCTTGGCGGGTTGGTGCGTTGGGTGGGTGAGCGGCCTGGCGGCCGATCGGACTGGGCGCTATTGTGCCCCAAGAGGCGGGCCCGCAGGAAGCTGCCGGATCGAGCCGCAGCAATTCCGGGCTCAGATCGCCGGGTCGAGTTCGGCGGCGATGTGCGGCGGCGTCCATCCGGCCAGCCAGCCTGCGAACTGCTCCGCCGGCATCGGCTTGGCGATGAAATATCCCTGTCCCTGGTCGCAGCCCATCGACGCCAGCATGCTCCAGACGCCGGTGTTTTCGAGACCCTCGGCAACCACCCGCAGCCCCATGTTGTGCCCCAGGTCGATCGTCGACCGCACGATCTTGGCATCGTCCTCGTCGCGCTCCATGTTCATCACGAAGGACTTGTCGATCTTCAGTTCGTCCACCGGCAGCCGCTTGAGGTAGGCGAGGGAAGAATACCCGGTGCCGAAGTCGTCGATCGCCAGTTCGGCCTTCATGGCATGCAGGTGCTCGAGCGTCTGCAGGGCGCGTACCGGATCGTCCATGATGGAGCTCTCCGTGATCTCCAGGCAGAACGAGGACGCGCTCACGCCGTGGCGGGCCAGGATGTCGGCGAATTTGGCCGGGAGATCCTGGTCGAACAGGTCACGGGTGGACAGGTTGACCGACACCTTCGGGTGCAGGCCCCGGGCAGCCAGCTCGGCGCTCAGTGCCGCCGCGCGGTCCAGCACCCAACGGGTCAGCACGCGGATGAAGCCGGTCTGTTCGGCAAAGGGAATGAAATTGTCCGGGAAAACCATCCCGCGCTCCGGGTGGACCCAACGCACCAGGGCTTCCAGTCCCACCACCTGGCCGGTTGCCAGCGACACCTTGGGCTGCAGGTAAAGCTTGAATTCGTCGCGCTCCGCCGCGCGGCGCAGTTCGGACAGCAGCGACAGGTTCTTCTGGTTGGTCTTGTCGATCGCCATGGAATACACGATCGCCTCGTTGCCGCTGGTCTTGGCCTGGTACATCGCCACCTCGGCACGCGACAACAGCGCCTGGGCATCGGCGCCGTGGTCCGGATAGCCTGCAATGCCGATGCCGGCGCCCAGATCGATGGTCTGGTCGTCCAGCGAGATCGGGATCTCGAAGGATTTCAGGATGCGCGCCGCCACCATGCGCGCCTGGTCGACGCCGGCATTGGCCAGCAGGACCGCGAACTCGTCGCCGCCGAGGCGGGCGATCTGGTCGGCGTCCTCCGCGATCTGCAGCTTGAGCCGCTCGGCCACCTGGCGCAGCAGGGCGTCGCCGAATCCGTGGCCGAGGGCGTCGTTGACCGCCTTGAAGCGGTCGAGGTCGAGCATCAGGATGCAGCAGGACTCGTGGTGTTCCCGCGCGTGGGCGATGGCATCCTGCAGGCGGTTGGTGAACTGGGCACGGTTGGGCAGGTCGGTCAGGGTATCCCAATAGGCCAGCCGGATGATCTCGCGTTCGCGGGTGGCGATGTCGTCGCGCATGTGCTCGAAGGTGCGCGACAGCGCGCCGATCTCGTCGCTGCGCCGCAGGGCGATCTGCCCGCGGTACTCTCCGCGGCCGAGCTGGCGCGCGATCTCGGTGAGCTGGCGCAGCGGCTCGGTGATGCGGCGGGCGGTAAAGAAACTGCCGGCGCCGGCCAGCACCAGTCCGATGGCTGCCAGGAACAGCATCGTCACCTGCAGCTGGCGGTACGGGGCAATGGCCTCGTCGATCGAGCGCTGGAGGACCACGACCACCGAGGTTTCCCCGGTGCCGGTCAGCGGCACGATGCGCGCGGCGTACTCGTTGTCCGCGATGACCAGCTTGGGGATGTAGCCGGCGGGTTCGGGGCGGCTGTGGAGCTGCTGGGCGAGCGTGCTGATGCCGGCCGCGTCCAGCGTGGAGGCTTCCGGGATCCAGACGCCGCGCTCGTCGCGCGCGAGGACCGAGACATGCAGCGAGGTCAGGTTGCGCATGTCGGCAGTCAGCGACTGGTCGATCGAGAAAGCCATCGCCACCCATCCGATCACGATGTTGCCGGGGCCGCGAACGGCCACCACCACGATCTGGTAAGGATGGTTGTCGGCGACCCCGATGCCGTTCGCGCTGCCGGCCTTGTCCGCCTGGCGGGCCAGCGCCAGCACCGGTTGTTCCAGGGCGGCGGCGCGCGGGTTCGGCGTGTTGGCCTTGATGTTCAGTTCCGGATCGATCAGCACCGTCAGCGCCGAGCCGATGCGGCTGCCGTGGTTGGCCAGGGCATCGACGATGGTCTCGCGGTCGTTGCTGGCGATCGCCTGCTTGAAGCCGTAGTCCGCGGCCAGCAGGTTGGTTCCCTGGATGAGCTTCTGTCCGTTCTGTTCGATCAGGCGAGCGAACACCCGTTCGCCGATGGCCAGTTCCTCGCGTGTGGCCCGGCGGGCATTGTCGACGATGCTGGACTGGATGGTCGTGAAGTCGATCGCCTGGATCGCCACGATCAGGAGCAGGAACAGCGTGGCGATGCGGCTTTGCAGACTGCGGAATTGCATGGCGCGGTATCAGGACTTGCCGGGCAGGCGCATTGACGCGCTGGCGTCGCCGGCGGTCATCGTCAGCGGCTGTTCGACCGGCTGGGCATTGGGCGCGCCGCCGACGTGCCAGGCCTTGAGCTGGTAGCGCCCCGGCGGCAGGTTGTCGATGGTCGCCTTCCCGGCGCCGTCGGTCTTGGCGAACCAGGGCGTATCGACGATGCGGATGTAGGCCACCATCTGATCATGGATGTTGCAGCCCAGGACCACGGTGCCGGGCTTGTCGAACAGGATCGGCTTGCCCGGCACGCCGGAATACAGCTTCAGTTCGAACGGCTTGGCCGGGGACAGGGAGTAGACGTGGTGGCGCACCGTGTCGTGGTTGGGGAAGGAAATCTCGGTGCCGGTCTGGACCACTGTCAGGAGCGGCATGAACTTGCGGCCCTTTTGCTCGATTTCGACCACTTTGGTATGGCGCGGCGGCTGGCCGCCGACCGGTTCCGCATACACCGCAGCGTCCTGGAGCGGCTGGCCCGCGGCATCGGTTACCTGGACTTGCAGGTTGGCGGCGGCCGCCAGCGAGGCGGGCAACAGCGTCAGAAGGAATAGGGGACGAAGTGCTTGCATCGAAGGTCTTGCTTTCCGGGAATTGAGATAACCATTGCGCCGAGACCGTGTGTCGTCCTGCGGATGGCCGCGCTCGCGAACCTGTGATGCAGACAACTATACTGCAGACCGGATTGAGGCATGGAAAGATTTCCCGGACGACTGTATCACAAAGGTTCCTGCCGGTTATGTCGGAGAAGAGGCGTCATCCTGACAGCAACACGGATTGAAGCCGCAAATATTGAAGGCGCAGATGGCCGGATCGCCGGGCCGGGCGAATAATTGAAAAAAAGCACTTCACAAAACGGAAAACACGGTGCTATAATTTTGTCTTTCGCGGCCGTAGCTCAGCTGGATAGAGTACTTGGCTACGAACCAAGGGGTCGTGGGTTCGATTCCTGCCGGCCGCGCCATTTGTACCGGAAACGGGTCAGTGTTCTGCACTGACCCGTTTTCTTTTTGTGCGTCCGCCCGATGCGGCCGGTCCGGCCGACCCGCCCTGCAGCACTCTCCATATCATCCCGCCCTGTCCATGACCGCCGCAAGGTCCGCCTGGCCGCCCGCGCCGTCTCGGACCGGATCGTCCGGGCGCGAGTGCTAGAATTACCCGGTGGCAATTGCTGGGGCGGATGCGTTGGCGCCGAGGCGCCGAACCCGCGCCGCCGGCCAGGTTGTCCGCTTCCTCAACTTCAGGACAACCGGTATGGCCGAGCCGCGTTCCCTTTATCTCGACAACTTCGACGCCTTGCGTTCGTTCGACCGCCAGGCTGCAATGCGCCTGGAAATCGAACTGTCGCGCGCCGGCGTGTCCGCGCGGCCGATCGACGCGGAGGGGGCCTGGGTGCCGGTCGGCTATCCGCCGCAGGACAGCGTGGTACTGCTCGGAGCAGGCGATGGCGGCCGGCTGGAGCGATTGCTTGCCACGACACCCGCGCAAGTGATCGTCGCGGAATGCGATGCCGTTGCCTGGCGTCATCTGCTGGAGCGGGTAGCGCTGGCCAATGCGCTGGAGTCCGGGCGCCTGCGCCTGCTCGTGCCGTGCTGCGCGTCGCCCGTGTCGCGGGAAGTCTCGTTGCGTGAATGCCTGCCGCTCCTGCTGGACCGATTGCATCGTCCCGGCGGCACCCTGCATTTCATGGAGACCGCGACGACGGCATGGCATGCCGGGTTCTACCACGAGCTGCGTGACGGCGTGCTCGCGGGAGCGCGCACGGTCGGGGAGTTCCGGCAGGCAGCAAGTGCCGGATTCGCCTACGACGTCACGGTGATCAGCCCGTGCTGCGAGATCTTCGACGATCTTGCGCGCTGCTTTCAGCGACTGGGGCTGGCGACGCAATTGCTTCGCGTTCCGGACAGCCGCGGAGTTTGGTCCGATCGAGAGCGTCGCGAGACATTGCTGTCCCTCGCACGCAATCCCAGCCGATTGATCGTGACCCGCAATCGCGTACTGTTCGAAGCGGAACTCCCGAACGACTATGCCCAGATCGAGTCCTTGATTCCCGGGCAGGTGGTGTCATGGTGGTGGGACGTGCCGAACCTCGCAACCCACGCCGAATGCCGGTATCCGCGCGGGCAGGCGATCGCCATGGGCTTTGCACGTGACATCCTGCGGCAGTTGCCGGCCGGCTCGGAATGGCTGCCGCCCGGCGCGCGCAGCGGATTCGTCGATGCCGGCATGCAGTCCCTGAACGGGCATGACCTGCCGGCGACTTTCGTCGGCCAGAGCCGTATCGGACTGGTGCATTCCAACGTGGCGACCCTGGCGCGCGTGCTCGCCGACCTTGGTGGCGACGGCGGGGCGCTTGCGGCCGACCTCGGGCGATTCGAAGGATACGAGCGGCTATACCGCTATCTTCTGCGCCAGCGTGACGCCGTCGTGGCAACGATCAGGGCGTTGCATGCCGCCTTCCCGGTCCACGCGTACTTCATGCGTTACCTGTTCGACATGGCATTGACCGGCGCATTCCGCGTTGCCGCCATTGAACGTCTGGTCCGGGAGAAGCTGCCGGTCGTCATCTACGGCGACGACGACTGGCTCAAGGTGCCCGGAGTGGCGGCAAGGCATTTCGAGGGGCTCATCCATCCCGCTGAACTGCCCGGACTGTATCGCCGTTCCGCGCTCAATCTCAATCTGAACTTCATGCAGGTTTCGTCGACCGTCAATCCCAAGGTGCTGGACATCGCCGCCGCGGGCGCGGCGGTCCTCACGGACTATCGGCCCGAGGTCGACATCCTGTATCCGGATCCGGCATCGCGGCCCTTCGTTTTCCACGATCTCGACGAATTGCCGGAGCGCGTGCAGTCGCTGCTGCGACGCGATCTCGCCCGGCAGTGCGAGGCGGTGCGGGAGCATACCGTCCGGCATCACACCCTGCAGCAGCGCGCCCAGCGGCTGGCGGCCCGCTTCGGCCTGATCTGACCGCCGCCCCGGTCGGTCTTCAATGGGGCGGCCTGCGTCCGGAGAGATAGGTCACGCCTTCAGGGCCGTACCATTCGTCATGAGTTTCGTTCGGCGCAAGGTGGAACACATCGCCGGCACCATAGGTGCGGTCGCCGCGGGCGGTGGCGATCCGGATCTCGCCCTGCAGGATCAGCGCTTTCGCTTCGAACGGGTGACGATGTGCGGGCATCCGGCCACAGGCCTCGCGCTCGACCAGGACGGGCGGCTCGAAGCCTTCGGCGGCGAGCATGGCGGTGAATTCTTCCCGTGTCATGTCGTCGGCGCACGTGTCGGCGCGGGATCCGGTCGGCGGGGGCGTCAGGCGCTTGCCGACGGCGGCGCGTTTGCCGCTGCGGCGGCCCGCTCGGCTTCCAGTTGTCTCAGCACGCGCCGCTGGAGCTTTCCGGTGGTGGTCATCGGCAGCTCGTCGACGAACTCGATTTCCTTGGGGTATTCGTAGGGAGCGAGCTTGCCGCGCACATGGGCCTGCAGCTCGGCGATCAGCTTGTCCTCCGCAGCCCGGCTGCGCCTGACGCCCGGCGCCAGCACGATGAAGGCCTTGACGATGTTGCCGCGCTCGGGGTCCGGCTTGGGCACCACCGCCGCATTGGCGACCGCGCGATGCTTGACGAGGCAATTCTCGATTTCCGAAGGGCCGATGCGGTAGCCCGCCGCCTTGAACATGTCGTCGGCGCGCCCCTGGTACCAGAGATAGCCGTCCTCGTCCGCCAGCGCCAGGTCGCCGGTACGGCACCAGTCGCCGGTGTACTTGTTGCGGGTGGCTTCCTCGTTCTTCCAGTAGCCGAGGAAGAAGATCGGGTCCGGGGTGCCGTGGATGTCGGTGCGATGCAGCGCGACCTCGCCGATCTCGCCGGGCTTCACCGGCTTGCCCTCGTCGTCGATCACCGCGACCCGGTGGCCGGGATAGGGGCGTCCCATGCTTCCCGGGCGGGCCGGCCAGCGCTCGGCGCTGTTGCCGACGATGTAGTTCATCTCGGTCTGGCCGAACATCTCGTTGATCGTCACGCCCAGCGCGTCGCGCCCCCAGTTGAAGACCGCGTCGCCGACCGCCTCGCCGGCGCTCATGATGGCGCGCAGCTTCAGGTCGAAACTCTCCCGCGGCGACGGATACGCCTTCATCATCATCTTCAGTGCCGTCGGGAACAGGAAGGTATTGGTCACGCCGTATTTCTCGAGGAGGCGGAAGGCAGTCTCGGCGGAAAAGCGCCCGCGGTAGCCGACGATCGGCTTGCCGAAATACAGGGTGGGCAGCAGGGCATCCATCAGGCCGCCGGTCCAGGCCCAGTCGGCCGGCGACCAGAACACGTCTCCTTCGCGCGGGAACCAGTTCTGCGAGGCGACGAAACCGGGCAGGTTGCCGATGATGGCCGAATGCGGGATCAGCGCGCCCTTGGGGGCGCCGGTGGTGCCGCTGGTGTAGATCAGCACGGCCGGATCGCTGGCCCCTGTCCGCACCGGGTGGAAGCTGGCCGAGGCATGGGCGCATTCCGCGTACCAGTCGAGCGTGACCGGCCCGTCGCAGTCGACGGCGATGACATGCAGCAGCTTGGGGCAATGCATGCGGATGGCATTCAGGTTGGCCATGCCGGCCTGATCGACGATGGCGACGACCGCCTCGCTGTTCTGCAGGCGGTATTCCAGGGCGTCGGGTCCGAACAGGATCGACAGCGGCATGGCCACCGCGCCGATCTGGTAGCAGGCCATGTGCGCGATCGCCGTCTCGGGACGCTGCGGCAGGATGATCGCGATGCGCTCGCCGCGCCGCACGCCGAGGCTGCGCAGCACGTTCGACATCTTGTTGGCCTGCGCCTGCAGGTTGGCGTAGGTCAGGGTGGAGGTATAGCCGGTCTCGTCCTCGTACAGCACCGCGACGCGCGACTTGTCGTGGGCCCAGCGGGCGCAGCACACGTCGGCGATGTTGAAGGTCTCGGGCACATGCCAGCGGAATTGCTGGTACAGGGCCGTGTAGTCGTCGCCGTGCGCGTCCGGCTGCTGGTGCTCCGCAAGGGTCATGCCATCTCCAGTATGATGTGGGCGGATTCCGTCGCCATCGTCCCTTCGCCGGAAACTTTCGCGTCCGTGCCCGCCATGAAAACATCCCGATCAGAATTTATCACGGTCCGCGGCTTGCGGTACCACTTGCGTCACTGGGGAAGCGACCATGCGCCGATCCTGGTCATGCTCCATGGCTGGATGGATGTGTCGGCGTCGTTCCAGTTCGTGGTCGACGCCCTGGCCGCCGACCGGCACGTGATCGCGCCGGACTGGCGCGGCTTCGGCCTGACCCAGCGATCAGGCGCCGACAGCTACTGGTTCCCCGATTACCTCGGCGACCTCGATGCGATCCTCGAGCATTGCTCGCCCGGCGTGGCGGTCGATGTCCTGGGACACAGCATGGGCGGCAATGTCGCCTGCATGTACGCCGGCATCCGGCCGGAGAAGGTGGGCCGCCTGATCAACCTAGAGGGCTTCGGCCTGGCGGCTACGCGTCCCGACCAGGCCCCGGGCCGGTATGCCCGCTGGCTCGATGAACTGAGGCAGCCGGCCGACATGCGGCGCTACGCCACGCTCGACGAGGTGGCGGCACGCCTGCGCAAGACCAATCCGCGCCTGTCGCCGGAGCGCGCCGCGTTCCTCGCGCAGCACTGGGCGGTGCAGGCTGCCGACGGCTGGGAAATCCTCGGCGATCCGGCACACAAGCGTACCAATCCGGTCCTCTACCGCATCGAAGAAGTGCTTGCCTGCTGGCGGCAGATCGCCGCGCCGGTGCTGTGGGTGGAGGCGGCGCAGACCGACGTCTGGCGCTTCCTTGGCCCGCAGGACGCGGCGCGTGCCGAGATAGACCGCCGCGTCGCCTGCATCGGAAACGTGCGCCGGGTGACGATCGGGGAGGCGGGACACATGCTGCACCACGACCAGCCCGGGCCGCTGGCGCGCGAAATCGAAGCGTTCCTGGAGGTGCGCTAGACGTGCGGCTGGTCGGCGATCTCGACCCGGTTGCGGCCCTCGTTCTTGGCCCGGATCATCGCGTCTTCCGCCATGCGGACGAGTTCGTCGGACGAGGTGCCGTGCACGAACAATTGCGCCACGCCGGCGGAGAATGCCAGGCCGGTCAACGACTTGTCCCCGTGCATGATGGCGGTGGTGTGGAACTGGTTCAGCAGGTATTCCATGCGGGCGCGCGTGTCGTGCGCCGACGACATCGGGAATACCAGGCAGAATTCCTCGCCCCCGTAACGGATGGCCAGGTCGGTATTGCGGATCTGCCGCCGCAGCAGCGCCGCGAGGGTGATCAGGACCTGGTCGCCGAAGCCGCGCCCCAGCATGTCGTTGATGTTGGCGAAATTGTCGATGTCGAGCATCACCATGCACAGCGCATAGCCGGCCCGTTCGGCCTGGGCGAGCACGGATTCGACCTGGGCTTGCAGGAAGCGCCGGTTGTGCAGGCCGGTCAGAGGGTCGAGGATGGCCTGATCCTGCAGCGCATTGCGCAGGCGGGCGATCTCCGCGTCCTTCTGGCGCAGTGCAAGGTGCAGGCCATCGACCTGGGTGCGATACCGGATCTCGTCCATCAGCCAACGGGCAAGGTGCCGGTCGAGCGGATCGCCGCAGGCAGACAGACCCTGGAGAGCCTGTTCCATCCGGTCCGCCGTATCCTCGCTGCGCTCCAGTCGCGCCAGCGCGCCGGCGCCGGCTGCGTGCGCCAGCAGGCGCCCGCGCTCGTGGCCGCTGCGTTCGAACGCGGACGCGGCCTCCAGCAGGGTTTCCCGCGCCGTTTCCGCCGTGGCGTGCCGCAGCTCGCACATGCCCCTGCCCAGCAGCGCCAGGGCCAGGCTTGCCATGTCGCCATGCTGGCGCGCCAGCGCGATGCCGCGGTTGGCCAGTGCGATCGCGGTGGCCGGGTCCGCATGCTGGGACGACCACGAGGACTCGACCAGGGCGGCGATTTCGCCCGCCGGGTTGGCTTGCTCTGACATTGCGGCCTCACACTGGAAGGGTTTCCGGATTGTAATCCCGGGTAACGTCCTTGTGCATCATTTGCGCAGGTTCGAATGTGCGAATCCAGCAACGCCCCGACGGCAGGCGTAGAATAGGAAGCCTGCTCCATGATGCCGAATGCGTTTCCAGTCCACCGCCTTGCCGAGCATGCCCAACGTCGACCTCCATTGCCATTCCACCGTCTCCGACGGCCTGCTGCCGCCAGCGGAGGTCGCCGCGCGCGCGAAGGCACACGGGGTGGATGTCTGGGCGCTGACCGATCATGACGAGGTCGGCGGTATCGCGGCCGCGCGCGAGGCTGCCGGCGACCTGGGCCTTGCCTTCGTGCCCGGCGTCGAAATCTCGGTCAGCTGGGGTGGCGAGACGGTGCACATCGTCGGCCTGCAGATCGACGAGACCGACGAGAACCTGTTGCGTGGCCTGGATGCAACGCGCAACGGCCGGCAGCGCCGTGCCCACGAGATCGCCGACCAGCTCGCCGAGGTCGGCATCCCGGATGCCTACGAGGGGGCCCTGAAGTACGTCGGCAATCCCGACCTGATGTCGCGTACCCACTTCGCCCGCTACATCGTCGAGATCGGCCGCTGCGCGTCGGTCGGCGACGTGTTCAGGCACTACCTCACCGAGGGGCGGCCGGGCTATGTGCCGCATCGCTGGGCCACGCTCAAGGACGCCGTCTCCTGGATCCGCGGCGCCGGCGGCGTCGCCGTGATCGCCCACCCGGGGCGTTACGATTTCACCGACATCGGCTTCGACGCGCTCTTCGCCGAGTTCAAGTACCTGGGGGGCGCAGGGATCGAGGTCATCACCGGCAGCCACACCGAGGACCAGTACACCTACTACGCCAAGATCGCGCGCCGCTACGATTTCCTCGCCTCGCGGGGATCCGATTTCCATGGTCCCGGCGAGTCCCGCGTGGAACTGGGCGCGTTGCCCGATTTGCCTGACAACCTGGTGCCGGTCTGGCACAATTGGCGCCTGTAATTTCGGGTCCGCGCTCGCGCTGCGCGGATTTCCCTTGAAAATTCAAGCAATTACCTGCACATCGATGCGGGACCCGGGGAGGCGTTGCATGAAGCGGATCATCCTGTTCCTGGCCACGAACATCGCCGTCATGCTGGTGATGGGCATCGTCCTGAGCCTGCTCGGGGTGAATCGCTTTCTCGTCGGCTCGGGCCTGAATCTCGGCACCTTGCTGGTGTTTTCCCTGGTGGTCGGTTTTACCGGTTCGATCATCTCCCTCCTGATGAGCAAGCCGATGGCCAAGTGGTCGACCGGGGCGCGCGTGATCGACGCGCCGGCGTCGTCCACCGAACTCTGGCTGCTCGACACCGTCAAGCGCCTGGCGGACCGGGCCGGAATCAGGATGCCCGAAGTCGCGGTCTATGAAGGGGAGCCGAACGCCTTTGCAACCGGCGCCTTCAAGAACGATGCCCTGGTGGCCGTCTCGACCGGGCTGCTGTCCTCGATGAACAAGGAAGAGGTCGAGGCGGTGCTCGGCCACGAGATCGCCCATATCGCCAATGGCGACATGGTGACGATGACCCTGATCCAGGGCGTGGTGAACACCTTCGTGGTATTCCTGTCCCGCATCGTGGGATACGTGGTGGACCGCGCCATCTCGCGCGACAACGAGGGGCCGGGCATCGGTTATACCGTCACGGTGATGGTGTCGCAGATCATATTCGGCATCGGCGCGTCGCTGATCGTGGCCTGGTTCTCCCGGCTGCGGGAGTTCCGGGCCGACGAGGGTTCGGCGCATCTGCTGGGATCGCCGCAGCCGATGGTCCATGCGCTGGCCCGCCTGGGCGGCCTGGAGCGCCATGGAGACTTGCCGCAGTCGATCTCGGCGCTCGGCATCGGTGAAGCGCGTGGCTTCATGGAGATGTTTTCCACGCACCCGCCGATCGAACAGCGCATCGCGGCCCTGCGCAACCTGAAGTAGGGCGCCCCGCAACGCAACCGGCGGTAGCCTCGGCTACCGCCTTTTCCATTCCATGAGCCAATTCTTTCACATCCATCCGGAGAATCCGCAGGGGCGCCTGATCAAGCAGGCCGCCCAGATCATCCACGGCGGCGGCGTCGTCGCGCTGCCGACCGATTCCTGCTATGCCCTGGTCTGCCACCTGGACGACAAGGGGGCGGTCGAGCGCCTGCGCCGCATTCGCGGCATCGACGAGAAGCACCATCTGACGCTGCTGTGCCGCGACCTGTCGGAGATCGCCGAGTACGCCAAGGTGGACAACCGCCAGTACCGCATGCTCAAGGCGGCCACGCCGGGACCGTTCACCGTGATCCTCGAGGCCACCAAGGAAGTGCCGCGGCGCGTCAGCCATCCGTCGCGCAAGACCATCGGCCTGCGTGTGCCGGAGAATGCCATCGCCCACGCGCTGCTCGAGGAATTGCGCCAGCCGCTGCTGGGCACCACCCTGATCCTGCCGGGCGACGACCGTCCGCTGACCGATCCGGACGAGATCCGCGACGGCATCGGCCGCCAGCTGGAACTGGTGATCGACGGCGGCGCCTGCAGTCTGGAGCCGACCACGGTGGTGGACCTGACCGGCGCCGAGCCGGAGCTGGTTCGTCGCGGGCGTGGCGATCCGGCATTGTTCGGCTTCTGAATTCTCCCGGCCGCATTCAGGCCGGCGCGGGAATGCCAGGGCAATCGCTCTGTTAGAATGCCGCAGATGGATCAGATCATTCAAAACCTCACGGTATACGCGCTGCCGCTGCTGTTCGCGATCACGCTGCACGAGGCTGCCCACGCGTACGTCGCCCGGTATTTCGGCGACAACACCGCCTACAGCCAGGGGCGCATGAGCCTCAACCCGGTCAAGCACATCGATCCGTTCGGCACCATCGTCCTGCCGCTGATCTTCTTCCTGCTCAGCAGCCCTTTCCTGATCGGCTACGCCAGGCCGGTGCCGGTGGATTTCGGCCGCCTGCGCAAGCCCAAGCGCGACATGGCGTGGGTGGCGCTGGCCGGACCGATGGCCAACCTGGTCATGGCGCTCGGCTGGCTGATCCTGGCGATCTTCCTTGTTGCGGGCGGATTCGACGAGCGATTCTTCTTCAACCAGGTGGCGGTGGCCGGCATCAAGGTCAACCTGCTGCTGTTCGCCTTCAACCTGTTTCCGCTGCCGCCGCTCGACGGCGGCCGCATCCTCACGAGCATCCTGCCGCACAGCCTGGCCTACAAGTTCGCCCGCATCGAGCCCTACGGCTTCTTCATCCTGCTGGCATTGCTGTTCCTGCAGGTCCTGCACTTCTGGATCGGCCCGGTGCAGTACCTCGGCCAGCTCGTGATCTCTACGATCGTGCAACCCCTGAAATTACTTCTCTTCTGAACCGCCATGTATCCTGAACGCGTTGTCTCCGGCATGCGCCCCACGGGCGCCCTGCATCTCGGCCACTACCACGGTGCGATAAAGAACTGGGTCAAGCTGCAATCCGAATTTCCCTGCCTGTTCTTCGTCGCCGACTGGCACGCCCTGACGACGCACTACGACGATCCGTCGGTGATCGAGAGCAGCACCTGGGACATGGTGATCGACTGGCTCGCCGCCGGCATCGATCCGTCGCAGGCGACGCTGTTCATCCAGTCGCGCGTGCCGGAACACGCCGAGCTGCACCTGCTGCTGTCGATGTCGACACCGCTCGGCTGGCTCGAGCGCGTGCCGACCTACAAGGACCAGCAGGAGAAGCTGGCCGACCGCGACCTGGCCACGTACGGATTCCTCGGCTATCCGCTGCTGCAGGCGGCCGACGTACTCATCTACCGCGCCAGCATGGTGCCGGTGGGCGAGGACCAGATTCCGCACATCGAAATGATGCGGGAGATCGCACGCCGCTTCAATCACATCTACGGCAAGGAAAAAGGCTTCGAGGAGAAGGCGAAGGAAGCCGTGAAGAAGCTCGGCAGCAAGCGCGCCAAGCTCTACGAGGAACTGCGCACGCAGTTCCAGGAGAAGGGCGACGGCGAGGCGCTGGCCCAGGCCAAGGCGATGCTCGACGAGGCGCAGAACCTGTCGATGATCGACCGCGAGCGCCTGTTCGGCTATCTCGAGGGCAGCCGCAAGCTGATCCTGGTCGAGCCGCAGGTGAAGCTGACCGAGGCGTCGCGCATGCCGGGCCTGGACGGCCAGAAGATGTCCAAGAGCTATGGCAACACCATTGCGCTGCGCGACGACCGCGATACGGTCACCAAGAAGGTCCGCACCATGCCGACCGACCCGGCGCGCGTGCGCCGCACCGATCCGGGCGATCCCGAGAAATGCCCGGTGTGGCAGCTGCATCAGGTCTACTCCGACGAGCCGACCCGCGATTGGGTCATGAAGGGCTGCAAGTCGGCCGGCATCGGCTGCATCGAGTGCAAGCAGCCGGTCATCGACGGCATCCTGCGCGAACAGGAACCGATGCGCGAGCGCGCCCAGCAGTACCTGGACGATCCCTCGCTGGTGCGCGCCATCGTCGCCGACGGCTGCGACAAGGCGCGCCAGCTGGCGCAGGAGACCATGCGCGACGTGCGCGAGGCCATGGGCCTGTCGTACACCTGAGCGCCGGTCGCCGGAACGCGCGATGCAGCACGACTCGATCGAACGGCCGTCGGCCTGGGTGGCGCGCTTCGTGCCGCTGATGCCGGCCGGCGAGACGCTCGACCTGGCCTGCGGCGGCGGTCGCCATGCGCGCCTGCTGGCGGCGGCCGGCCACGCGGTGCTTGCGCTCGATCGTGACGTCGCGGCGGTGACGGCGCTGGGCCTGCCCGACGTGTTGCCGTTCCGGCATGACCTGGAGGCGGAGGGCAGCGCCTGGCCGTTCGCCCCGGGCCGTTTCGCCGGCATCGTCGTCACCAATTACCTGCACCGGCCGTTGTTCCCGCGGTTGCTGGACAGCCTGGCGCCGGGCGGCGTGCTGGTCTACGAGACTTTCGCCGCCGGCAATGCGCGCTTCGGCAAGCCCTCCCGCCAGGCATTCCTGCTGGAGCCGGGCGAACTGCTCGACGTGGTGCGGCCGGCATTGCGGGTCATTGCTTTCGAGGACGGCTACACGGCCTTGCCGCGTCCGGCGATGGTGCAGCGCATCTGCGCCGTGAGGCCGGACCCGGGCGGAGGCGCGACCCGGTTGGCCATCGGCTGAGGCGCGGAGCGGCCATCCTGCAGCGAATTGCGGGATGCGGATGCTCCACGGCACGGGCCTATCCGCTACAATCGAACATTTCCATCTTTACGTTCCAACATCATGATTCAGGGCAGCATCGTCGCAATCGTCACTCCCATGCATCCCGATGGCAGCCTCGACCTGCCGGGCCTGCGCAAGCTGATCGACTGGCACATCGCGGAAGGGACGGACAGCATCGTCATCGTCGGCACGACCGGCGAGTCGCCGACCGTCACCGTGGACGAGCACTGCGCGCTGATCAAGCTGGCCGTGGAGCATGCCGCGAAACGCATCCCGATCATCGCCGGCTCCGGCGGCAATTCGACCGCCGAGGCAATCGAGCTGACCCGCTACGCGAAGTCGGTCGGCGCGGATGCCTCCCTGCAGGTGGTCCCGTACTACAACCGCCCGACCCAGGAAGGCATGTACCAGCACTTCCGCAAGATCGCGGAATCGGTCGACATTCCCGTGATCCTGTACAACGTGCCGGGCCGCACGGTGGCGGACATGTCCAACGAGACCATCCTGCGCCTGGCCCAGGTGCCGGGCATCGTCGGCGTCAAGGACGCGACCGGCAACATCGCGCGCGGCAGCGACCTGGTCCGGCTGGCGCCCAAGTCCTTCGCCGTGTACTCGGGCGACGACCCGACCGCGATGGCCCTCATGTTCTGCGGCGCGAAAGGCAACATCTCGGTGACCGCCAACGTCGCCCCGCGGGCGATGCACGAGCTGTGCAAGCTGGCGATGGAGGGCAAGGTCGCCGAGGCCGTGGCCATCAACAACCGCCTGCTGCCGCTGCACACCAGGCTCTTCGTCGAACCGAACCCGGTGCCGGTCAAGTGGGCGCTGGCGGAGATGGGCATGATCGAGGCCGGCATCCGCCTGCCGCTGGTGCCGCTGTCCCAGGATTTCCATGCCACCGTGCGCGCGGCCATGCGCGAATCGGGTGTATTACAATAGGCGCCGCCCAGGGAGCGCGGCGCCGTGCGCCGCGACGACACAACAAACAGCAACCTCATGACAATCCGGAAAACACTTCACATGGCTCAACGCAGTACCGTTCAACGTCGGCTCGCAGTTGCCCTGGCGATGACCAGCCTGGCTGGATGCAGTTCGCTCAATAACCTCATCGAAGGCGACAAGCTCGACTATCGCAGCGCCGCCAAGGCGCCGTCGGTGTCGCTCGAAGTGCCTCCGGACCTGACCCAGCTGCAGCGCGACAGCCGCTACGCGATTCCGGAAGCGAACAGCGGCACCGCCACCGCGTCGGCCTACAACGCCACCTTCGGCAACCGCGGCGCAGCACCCGCGGCGTCGCAACCGGCCAACGTGGCGCCGCAGGCCATCGGCGACATGCGCATCGAGCGCGCCGGCATGCAGCGCTGGCTGGTCGTGAAGGGCACGCCCGAGGCGCTCTGGCCGCAGCTGCGCGAGTTCTGGCAGGACAACGGCTTCCTGCTCGCGGTCGACAATCCCCAGACCGGCGTGATGGAAACCGACTGGGCCGAGAACCGTGCCAAGATCCCCGAGGACATCATCCGCCGCACGCTCGGCAAGGTGTTCGATTCGCTGTATTCGACGGGCGAGCGCGACAAGTTCCGCACCCGCGTCGAGCGCGGTCCGGACGGCACGACCGAGGTCTACATCAGCCATCGCGGCGCACAGGAAGTCGTGCGCGGCCGCGGCGACCAGTCGGAGGGCACGATCTGGACGGTCCGTCCGACCGATCCGCAGCTCGAGGCCGAATTCCTGTCGCGCCTGATGGCACGTCTCGGCACCGATCCGGCGCGCGCCAAGGAAACCGTGGCCAAGGCCGCTGCGCAGGCGCCCAAGGCCAAGCTGGTCAGCGCCGGCGAGGCTGGCGCGTATGTCGAGGTCGAGGAAGCCTTCGACCGCGCCTGGCGCCGTGTCGGCCTGGCGCTCGACCGCGTCGGCTTCACCGTCGAGGACCGCGACCGTGGCGCGGGCCTGTACTACGTGCGCTACGTGGACCAGGAAGCGGAAGCCCAGAAGCAGTCCGAAAAAGGACTCCTGTCGCGCCTGTTCTCGTTCGGTTCGCGCGACGACGCCAAGGCAGGCGAACGCTATCGCGTGCTGATCCGCGGCGTGGGCTCTAACAGCCGCATCACGATCCACAAGGACGATGGCAAGGTCGACACGTCCAAGACCGGCGAAAAGATCCTCAACCTGCTCAACGAGCAACTCAAGTAATCCTCGTGCGCGGGAAGGGCCGCAAGGCCTTTCCCGGCGGAGCCCCGTCGTGAAATTTGCCAGTCTCGGGAGCGGCAGCGAAGGCAACGCGCTGCTCATCTCCACCCGCGAGGGCGCGACCAGCACCACCGTCATGCTCGACTGCGGTTTCGCGGTACGCGAAACCGAACGCCGGCTGGCCCGCTTCGGCATGACTCCCGCCGATCTGGCAGGTATCGTCGTGACTCACGAGCATTCGGACCATGTCGGCGGCGTCTTCAAGCTGGCGCGCAAGTATCGGCTGCCGGTGTGGATCAGCAGCGGCACCTTCCAGGCCGTGCAGCGCGATGCCGACGGCGTCGACGTGCGCTTCTGCGCGGATGGCGATCGCCTGGCGATCGGGGATCTCGAATTGCGGCCGTACACGGTGCCGCACGATGCACGCGAACCGCTCCAATACGTTGCCGCCGATGGCGCGCGCACGCTGGGTGTGCTGACCGACGCCGGCCATGCCACGCCGCACATGGTCGCCGCCCTGGCTGGCTGCGATGGTTTGCTGCTGGAGTGCAACCACGATCTCGACATGCTCGCCAATTCGACCTATCCGGCCTTTCTGCGGCGGCGCATCGGCGGCGACTACGGACACCTGGCCAATGTCGCCGCGACCGGCATCCTGCGCGAGGTCGACCAGTCGCGGCTGGGCATCATCGTCGGCGCCCACCTGAGCCGCCAGAACAATACCCCGGAACTGGCGCGCGAAGCGTTGCTGGCCGGCCTGGCCAGCACCTCGACCGAGGTCAGGATCGCCTGCCAGGATGCCGGCTTCGACTGGATCGCGCTGGGTTGAAGCGCGGGCAGGGCGGGCGCCGGGTGCATACGGACGAAAAAAAGCCGACCCGAAGGTCGGCTTTTTTGCGTCCAGTAAGAATTACTTGGAAGCGGAAGCGCCCGAAGCGGCCGGAGCAGCAGCCGGAGCCGAAGCCGAAGCAGCCGGAGCGGCAGCAGCGTCAGCAGCCGGAGCCGAAGCCGAAGCAGCCGGAGCGGCAGCAGCGTCAGCAGCCGGAGCCGAAGCGGCCGGAGCAGCCGGAGCAGCAGCCGGAGCCTCAGCAGCCGGAGCAGCAGCCGGAGCTTCTTCTTTCTTGCCGCAAGCGGCCAGAGCAACGGCGAACAGGGAAGCGATCAGCAGGGTCTTTTTCATTTAGTTTTCCTTCAAGGTATGAATAACAAAGTGCGATGAATAATTACCGGTAATTATCGCTCTCCGGGTTTCTTGGACCGGAATGCAAAATGTTGCAATGCAGAACAATCCAAGATTCCCAGCTCGCGATTATAGCCAATTTTTTTTCACTGTTGCACTATCGGATAGGCATCCGGGTAAGTTATTTGTAAGCGTTCATTTCTGCGCCGCGCCCGCCTGGCGCAACGTCAGCCAGCCTTCGTCGTACCAGTCGTAGAGGGCTTCCTCTACATCGCCGGAGGCGGCCGCGACCTCGCTGCCTTCCAGGAATCGCTGGTTCGCCAGGGCGACCAGGGTGGCCTTGTCCGCCGGGCCGGCCTGGAAGGATTCGCCGTTGATGAAGACATGGCGGCCCCGGTAGAGCATGCGGGTTTTCGGTGACAGCGCCACGCCATCCTTGCGGGCGAGTTGCAGGAAGCGGCTCATCGGCAGCGGCGTGTCCGGTGCCGCGATGAAGACATTCGGTTTGGGTTCGGAGAGGTATTCGCCGATGAAGATCAGCACGTCGTCGCGGGTGAAGCGGACCTTGTCGAGATGGTCTGCGATGTCGGCGATCATGTCGGTGCCGATTTCCGCCGGGCGCGTGGTCGGGGCCAGATTCGGGTCGGCATAACGGCCGGGCAGATCGATCGAGTCGGCCATGAACTGCAGGAACGCTTCGCCCAGCTCCTGGTAGGAGGGCGCCCGGAAGCCGATCGAGCAGGTCATGCACTCGCCCTCCGCAATGCCGTCGTGCGCATAGTGCGGCGGCAGGTAGAGCATGTCGCCGGGCTCGAGGACGTATTCCTCTTCCGGGCGGAAATCCTTCAGGATCTTCAGCGGCAGCCCATCGATGATGGTCAGGTCCTTCTGCGCGCCGATCTTCCAGCGGCGGCGGCCGTGCGCCTGCAGCAGGAACACATCGTAGGAGTCGACATGCGGGCCGACGCCGCCGCCGTCGGTGGCGAAGCTGATCATCAGGTCGTCGAGCCGCGCATCGGAAATGAAGCGGAAGGCGCGCATCAGCTCGTCGCCGGCCGCCGCATGCAGGTTCACGCCCTGCACCAGCAGCGACCATTCGCGCTGGCGCAATGCGGGCAGCTTCGCGAAGGGGCCGTGCTTGAGGTCCCAGGAATCGCCGGCACGGGTGACCAGGCGCGACTCCACATCGCTGTCCGCCGCCATGGCGAACAGGGCGTCGCGCGGGACGGGCGAGGAGAATCCGGGAATTGCCTGGCGGATCAGGAGAGGCTTCTTGTGCCAGTAGTCGCGCATGAATTGCGCCGGCGTCATGCCGCCGAGGGGGGTGGTTTTTTTCATGGCGCCCATTATAAGCGGCGGCGCGGGCTATGCAGGTCGGCGCACAACCGGGCGAGTATAATGGCCGGTCCAGCCACAGAAAGGATTCAGCATGAAGATTGCCAAGAATACCGTAGTGTCCGTGCACTACAAGATGTCAGATGCGCAGGGCAATCTGATCGAGGAAAGCCGTGATCCGATGGTCTATCTCCATGGCGGCTACGACGACACGCTGCCCAAGATCGAGGAAGCCCTCGAAGGCAAGGAAGTCGGCTACGAGGCCCTGATCCAGGTGGAGCCCGCGGATGCCTTCGGCGATTACGATGCCACGCTGGTGAAGGTGGAACCGCGCGACCGCCTGCCGTCCCCGGTCGAGGTCGGCATGCAGTTCGAGGGCACCCCGGACGATCCGGATGGCGACAGCCTGATCTTCACGGTCACCGACATCGCCGGCGACCAGGTGGTCCTTGACGGCAATCATCCGCTGGCAGGCATCTCGCTGCGCTTCCAGCTGACGGTGGCCGACGTGCGTGCCGCGTCGGACGAGGAAGTCGCCCACGGCCACGTGCATGGCCCGCACGGCCACCATCATCATGGCGACGAGGATGACGATGGCGAGGAAGGCGACCAGTTCCGCACCCTGCCGATCCAGTGATGCGCATGGCAGGCGACAGGCCTGCCGCACCTGAGGAAATGCCGCAGTCGCCTGCGGCATTGTTGTTTGCGCCGGCGCATGGCGGCCGCGCCGGCGGCGCCGGCACAGCCGCGCGGCTCACTGCGCCGGCTGGCGGCGCTCGGCGGGAAGGGCGTTCGGCTCGAACAGGGTCGGCGTGCCAGGACGGACCGTGATCCGGCGCCAGCCGGACTCCACCAGCAGGCTGCCGAGGCGGCCGTCCCAGGCGATGTCGCGCGGCAGGTTCTCGCGGCCGGAGGCGGCATGGATCACCAGTACCTTGCCCGGGTATTTCGCGGACAGGTCGCGCAACTGCTTGCGCACCTCGGTGAAGCCGTCACGGCGCGGCGTCGGCGTGAGACGCTCCAGCAAGCCGGGCTCGTCGAAGGGATCCCCCTCGCAGAAGAGCACGATCGCCGCCATCTTCTTGCGCGTGGCGAACAGGAACAGGCGATGCAGCCAGTCGCGGTTGGCGATGGCGCGATCCTCGAACTCGCTGTTGCGGCCGGCTTCGGTCCGGTAATGGTTGTTGTTGGCCGGGAGGTTGATGGTGGCGAACATGACCTGGCCGATTTCCCAGCGCGCATTCTCGGCATAGGCGCGGAATTTCGCGGTCGCGGATTCGCGCACCACCGGCAGGCGCGTGCCGCCCAGCGTGAAATCGTCGGCGAAGAACAGTTCGCGCAGCCGGTTGAGCCGTTCGACGGCGGCAGTCTTGCCCTGGCTGTTGCGGCACCCGGTCCAGTCGCTGGCGGACAGCGACAGCACGAGACCGTTCTTGGCGCTGTCGAGCATCGCGCGGCGGCGCTGGTAAAGCGCATCGGTGCAGGGCTCGGCGGCGGACTTGATGCCGTTGGCGACGACGAAGGCGAGATTGTCGGCGTCGGTCTCGGCGATCGCCTCCTGCAGGGCCGTTTCGCCATCGCCGGTACGCAGCACGTGCCCGATCACGCCGAAGGCGAACTCCTTGCCGCCGGCATGGGCCGCGGGCGGCGCCGCGACCGATGCCAATGCGATCGCGCATCCGAGCAGCAGGCCTGCGGTGTGGATCTTCATCGCGCCGCGATTCCCTTGAGCCGGTACAGTGCGTCGAGCGCCTCGCGCGGGGTCATCGCATCCGGGTCGATGCCGGCGAGCGCATCGGCCAGCGCGCGCGCCGCGGGATCTTCCTCGACGGGAGCGGGTTCCGGCGCGGCAGCCGCGGCGAACAGATCGAACTGCGGCGTCGATTGCACCGAGTGGGCTTCCAGGACGGCGAGGTGCTTGCGTGCGGCACGGATCACCGCCGGCGGCACGCCGGCCAGCTGCGCCACCTGCAGGCCGTAGCTCTGGGACGCCGGGCCCGGCTGGACCGCGTGCAGGAACACGATGCTGTCCTTATGCTCGACGGCCGACAGGTGCACGTTGGCGGCGCTCGGGTGGGTTTCGGGCAATTGCGTCAGCTCGAAATAATGGGTGGCGAACAGCGTGAAGCTCTTGGTCGTCTCGATCAGATGGCGGGCGATCGCCCAGGCCAGCGCCAGGCCGTCGAAGGTGGACGTGCCGCGGCCGACCTCGTCCATCAGCACCAGCGAATTCTCGGTCGCGCCGTTGAGAATGGCGGCAGACTCGGTCATCTCGACCATGAAGGTCGAACGTCCGCCGGCCAGGTCGTCGGCCGCGCCGATGCGGGTGAAGATGCGGTCGATCGGTCCGATCGTGGCGGACGCCGCCGGCACGAAGCTGCCGACATAGGCGAGCAGGGTGATCAGCGCCACCTGGCGCATGAAGGTCGACTTGCCGCCCATGTTCGGGCCGGTGATCAGCAGCAGCTTGCGGTCGGCCGCCAGCATGCAATCGTTGGGAATGAATTTCTCGATGGTGTTCTCCACCACCGGGTGGCGACCCTGTTCGATGGCGATCGCCGGTTCGGCCACCAGCAGCGGCGCGCACCAGTTGTTGCGCATCGCGTGGTCGGCGAGGGCCGCCAGGGTGTCGAGCTGGGCCATGGCGTGGGCGATCGACTGCAGCGTGGCGATGTGGGCGCCGAGTTCCTCGAGCACGCGCTCGTAGAGGTGCTTCTCGCGCGACAGCGCGCGTTCCTGGGCCGACAGGGCCTTGTCCTCGAATGCCTTGAGCTCCGGCGTGATGTAGCGCTCGGCATTCTTGAGCGTCTGGCGGCGCCGGTAATCCTCCGGCACCTTGTCGGTCTGGCCGTGCGTCACTTCGATGTAGAAGCCGTGCACCTTGTTGTATTCGACCCGCAGGTTGCCGATGCCGGTGCGGGCGCGCTCGCGTGTTTCGAGGTCGACCAGGAATTGTCCCGCGTTCTCCGACAGCGCGCGCAGCTCGTCGAGTTCCGCATCGAATCCGCGCGCGATCACGCCGCCGTCGCGCACCATGGCGGCCGGCTCGAGCGCGATCGCGCGTTCGAGCAGGTCGAGGCAGTCCGCGGGCGTGGCGAGGGCGGCGAGGATATCCTCCAGCAGCGGCGCATCGGCATCGCGGCTGCACATGGCGACATAGTTGCGCAGTGAGGGCAGCTGTTGCAGGCCGCCGCGCAGGCCGGCCAGGTCGCGCGGACGTGCGGACAGCAAGGCCACGCGGGTGGTGATGCGTTCGATGTCGGGCACCGCTGCCAGCGTCGCGGACAGGCCGGAGCAGGCATCGGCGCGCATGAGCGCATTGATGGCGGCATGGCGGGCGCGCGCCACCGACTGGTCGCGACGCGGATGATGCAGCCAGTGGCGCAGCAGGCGCGATCCCATCGCGGTGAGGCAGTGGTCGAGCGTGGAGAACAGCGTCGGCCCGGGGGCGCCGCCGTCCTGGTTGCGCAGTGTCTCGGTCAGCTCCAGGTTGCGGCGGGTGGCGGCATCCAGGCCGATGAATTCGTTTTCATTCTCGACCGCGAGCGTGCGCACGTGCTGCAGCCCGCGCGACTGGGTCGATTGCGCATAGCGCAGCAGCGCGCCGGACGCGCCGAGCGCCGCCGACAGCCCGTCTGCGCCGAAGCCGGCCAGGGTCGATACCGCCAGCTGCTCCAGCAAGGCCTTGTGGCCGTGCTCGACCTCGAAATGCCAGTCCGGCACGCGGGTCGGCTTGCCGCCGGTCGCGCCGCCGAAGAGATCCTCCGCGCTGTCGGCCACCAGGATCTCGGCCGGCGCGATCCGTTCGAGCTCCTGGCGCAGGCGCGCATCGACCAATTTCTGTTCGCCGCCGAATTCCATCAGGCGCAGCGAACCCGACGCCATCGACAGCCACGCCAGTCCCACCAGCAGGCCCTTGCGCTGGGGCAGGCGGCACAGCGCCAGCAGCGGGCGCTCGGCCTTCTCGGGCAGCAGGTCGGAGTCGGTCAGGGTGCCGGGCGTGACGATGCGCTGCACCTTGCGCTCGACCGGGCCCTTGCTGGTCGCCGGATCGCCGATCTGTTCGCAGATCGCGACCGATTCGCCGGCCTTGATCAGGCGGGCCAGATATTGCTCGACGGAGTGGAAGGGCACGCCGGCCATCTTCACCGGCATGCCGTTGGAGGCGCCGCGCTGGGTCAGCGTGATGCCGAGCAGGCGGGCGGCCTTCTCGGCATCCTCGTAGAACAGCTCGTAGAAGTCGCCCATCCTGTAGAACACCAGCGTGTCCGGATAATCGGCCTTGATGCGCAGGTACTGCTGCATCATCGGAGTATGCTTCTCGAGTTGCGTCATGTGCGGTGATGTGGGTGTTGCCGGATCAAAACACGCAATTATATGGGTTGGCACCGGCGCGACACCGCGAATTTTCACATCGCCGTCGCCGCGCCTGCCCGGGGCACGACCTGCGGGGATGCGCCGCCGCCCATGGCGAGCGGCAAATATTATCAACCATGCAACCTTGTCGCCGCGCCGTGGAATATTCCTTCCGCCGTGAATTTTGGCCATTGCGCTGCGGTTATAATGCGCCGCTATGGAAAAACGCAGCGACCCGCAAGTCGAATCCCTCCGTGTACCGCCGCATTCGATCGAGGCCGAGCAGTCGGTGCTCGGCGGCCTGCTGCTGGACAACGCGGCCTGGGATCGCATTGCCGACCTCGTCAAGGAAGACGACTTCTACCGCTACGACCATCGCATCATCTTTCAGCACGTCGTCAAGCTGATCAACGCCACCAAGCCGGCGGACGTCATCACGGTCTACGAGTCGATGACCACGGCCGGCAAGGCCGAGGAAGTGGGCGGCCTGGCCTACCTGAACGCGCTGGCGCAGAACACGCCGTCGGCCGCCAACATCCGCCGCTACGCCGAGATCGTGCGCGACCGCGGCGTGCTGCGCAAGCTGATCACGGTGGCCGACGAGATCTCCACCGATGCCTTCAACCCGCAGGGCAAGGAAGTCAAGCAGATGCTCGACGCCGCCGAATCCAAGATCTTCGCGATCGCGGAAGAGGGCGCGCGCGGCGCCGCCGGCTGGATGGAGATCCAGCCGCTGCTGACCCAGGTGGTGGAGCGCATCGACGAACTCTACAACCGCGACCATACCAGCGAGATCACTGGCGTGCCGACCGGTTTCATCGACCTCGACCGCATGACTTCCGGCCTGCAGCCGGGCGACATGATCGTCGTCGCCGGCCGTCCGTCCATGGGCAAGACCGCCTTCTCGATGAACATCGGCGAGAATGTCGCCATCGAATCGGGCCTGCCGGTCGCCGTGTTCTCGATGGAGATGGGCGGCGCCCAGCTGGCCATGCGTATGCTGGGTTCGGTCGGCCGCCTCGACCAGCACCGCCTGCGCACCGGCCGTCTCATCGACGAGGACTGGCCGCGCCTGACGCACGCCATCCAGAAGATGAACGAGGCGCAGATCTACATCGACGAAACGCCCGCGCTGTCGCCGATCGAACTGCGCGCCCGCGCGCGGCGCCTGGCGCGCCAGTGCGGCAAGCTCGGCCTGATCATCATCGACTACCTGCAGCTGATGTCCGGCAACGGCGGCGGCGAGAATCGCGCAACGGAAATTTCCGAGATCTCGCGCAGCCTGAAGGGCCTCGCCAAGGAATTGCACTGCCCGGTGATCGCGCTGTCTCAGCTGAACCGTTCGCTGGAACAGCGTCCGAACAAGCGCCCGGTGATGTCCGACCTGCGCGAATCGGGCGCCATCGAGCAGGACGCCGACGTGATCCTGTTCATCTACCGCGACCAGGTCTACAACCCGGATTCGCCGGACAAGGGCACCGCGGAGATCATCATCGGCAAGCAACGTAACGGTCCGATCGGCACGGTGCGCCTGGCTTTCCTCGGGGAATACACGAAATTCGCGAACTATACCGGCGGCAACGCCGTGTTCGACAACGAATGATGCGGCGGCAGCCGCGGACGGCCTCACGAGGGGCGTGCGCGGGGCCGGTATCGGGATTCAATGCTTCAACTATAAAAGAGAGAGCGATTATGTTTGGACGACTGATGCCTACCGAAGGCAAATTCTTCGACCTGTTCAACCAGCATGCCGACCTGTGCGTCAAGGGCGCCACCGAGATGGTGGCCCTGATGACCAATTTCGACGACCTGGAAAACCGCATGCATGCCATCGAAGGCATCGAGAAGCAGGCAGACAAGATCACGCACCACGCGATCGACCTGCTGCACAAGACCTTCATCACGCCGCTGGACCGCGATGACATCCACCAGCTGATCACCCGCATGGACGACATCCTCGACCTGCTCGAGGACGCCGCCCAGACGATTTCGCTGTACGACATCAAGTCCACCACGCCGGAGGCCAAGCGCCTGGCCGAGCTGTGCCTGGGTTGCACGGAGAAGGTGCAGAAGGCCGTCGGCATGCTGCACAACATGGACAATGCGCGCGAGATCCTGCAGATCTGCGCCGAGGTCGACCGCCTCGAATCGGATGCCGACCACGTCATGCGCGCGGCGATGTCCAAGCTGTTCCGCGACGAGCCGGACGTGCGCAACCTCATCAAGCTCAAGGCGATCTACGAGATCCTCGAGACCGTGACCGACCGCTGCGAGGACGTGGCCAACATCATCGAAGGCATCATCGTCGAGAACGCCTGAGCGCGGGCTGAACGAAGAAGACAACGACAACATGCAAACTCTTCAGATCAGTATCTACACGCTGGCCTTCCTCATTTTCCTGGCGCTGGTGTTCGACTTCATGAACGGCTTTCATGATGCGGCGAACGCCATCGCGACGGTGGTGTCCACCGGCGTGCTCAAGCCGCAGCAGGCGGTCGCGCTGGCGGCGTTCTTCAACTTCATCGCGATCTTCGTGTTCCAGCTGAAGGTGGCGACCACGGTGGGCAAGGGGACCATCGACCCTACGGTCGTGGACCATTACGTGGTGTTCGGCGCGCTGGTCGGCGCGATCACCTGGAACGTGATCACCTGGTACTACGGCATTCCGTCCTCGTCCTCGCACGCCCTGATCGGCGGCCTGGTCGGCGCGGCCGTGGCCAAGGCGGGCACCAGCTCGCTGATCTCGTCGGGCCTGATCAAGACGATCTCGTTCATCCTGGTGTCGCCGGCGCTGGGCTTCCTGTTCGGCTCGCTGCTGATGATCATCGTCTCGTGGCTGTTCGTGCGCACGGCACCGCGCAAGATCGACAAGTGGTTCCGCCGCCTGCAGCTGGTGTCGGCGTCGATGTACTCGCTCGGCCACGGCGGCAACGATGCGCAGAAGACCATGGGCATCATCTGGATGCTGCTGATCGCCGCCGGCTTCAGCACGGCCAAGGATCCGTTGCCGTCGTGGGTGATCATCTCCTGCTACGCGGCGATCGGCCTGGGTACGCTGTTCGGCGGCTGGCGCATCGTCAAGACCATGGGGCAGAAGATCACCAAGCTCAAGCCGGTCGGCGGCTTCTGCGCGGAGACCGGCGGCGCCATCACGCTGTTCCTGGCCACCGGCCTGGGCATCCCGGTGTCGACCACCCACACCATCACCGGCGCCATCGTCGGCGTGGGCTCGTCGCAGAAGATGTCGGCGGTCCGCTGGGGCGTCGCGGGCAACATCGTGTGGGCATGGATCTTCACGATTCCGGCGTCGGCCTTCATGGCGGCGATCGCGTGGTGGGTCGGTACCAAGATCCTCTGACAGATCGTCTGACGCCGCCTTCCGGCCCGTGCGAACGGGCATGAAAAAAAGGCCCGCTGATGCGGGCCTTTTCATTGCGCGGCAGGCTGCGCGCTTACAGCACGTCGCTTGCGTGATCCGCCAGTCGCGACCGTTCGCCGCGCGCCAGCGTCACGTGCCCGCTGTGCGCCCATCCCTTGAAGCGGTCGACCACGTAGGTCAGGCCGCTCGATCCTTCGGTGAGATAGGGCGTGTCGATCTGCGCGATGTTGCCGAGGCAGATGATCTTCGTGCCGGGGCCGGCGCGCGTCACCAGGGTCTTCATCTGCTTGGGCGTGAGGTTCTGCGCCTCGTCGATGATCAGGTACTTGTTGACGAAGGTGCGGCCGCGCATGAAGTTCATCGACTTGATCTTGATGCGCGAGCGGATCAGGTCCTGCGTCGCCGCGCGGCCCCAGTCGCCGGCATCGTTGTCGGACTTGTTGAGCACCTCGAGGTTGTCGTCGAAGGCACCCATCCACGGGCCCATCTTCTCTTCCTCGGTGCCCGGCAGGAAGCCGATGTCCTCGCCCACCGGCACCGTCACGCGGGTGACGATGATCTCGTTGTAGAGCTTGGTCTCGAGCACCTGGGCCAGGCCCGCGGCGAGCGCCAGCAGCGTCTTGCCGGTGCCGGCCTGGCCGAGCAGGGTGACGAAGTCGCACTCCGGGTTCATCAGCATGTTCAGCGCGAAGTTCTGCTCGCGATTGCGCGCGGTGACGCCCCACACGCCGTTCTTGGCATGGCTGTAGTCGCGCAGGGTCTGGATGACCGCGGTCTTGCCGTTGACCTGCTTGACCTGGCCATAGAAGGGCGCCTCGCCGTTCTTCGGCTCCATGTAGACGAACTGGTTGACCAGGAAGGCGGGAACCAGCGGGCCGGACAGGCGATAGTAGGTCGCGCTGGTGCCGTTGCGGTTTTCCTGCCACGACTCGATCCCTTTGCCGTGCTTGTTCCAGAAATCGTCCGGCAGCTGCAGGATGCCCGTGTAGAGAAGGTCGGAGTCCTCCAGGACGTGGTCATTGAAGTAGTCTTCCGCCGGCAGCCCCATGGCACGCGCCTTGATGCGCATGTTGATGTCCTTGGAGACCAGGACGACCGGACGGCCTTCGTATTGGGTTTCGAGTGCTCTCACCACGCCGAGTATCTGGTTGTCCGCCTTCCCCTGCGGCAGTCCCTCCGGCAGCTCGACATTCTGCAGCCTGGTCTGGAAGAAGAGGCGGCCCTTCGCATCCTTGTTTCCCAGCTTGGACAGCGGAATGCCCAGTTCGATTTCATGTTCCTCGATGCCCGCCACGAGTGCATCAAGAGTTCGCGACACCTGGCGCGCATTTCGCGCAACCTCGGACATGCCTTTCTTGTGATTGTCCAGCTCCTCGAGCGTCATCATCGGCAGGTAGACGTCGTGCTCTTCGAAGCGGAACAGCGAGGTCGGGTCGTGCATCAGCACGTTGGTGTCGAGCACGAAGACCTTGGTGATGCCGGACTTGTCGGCGGCGCGGCTGGATTCGGACTTGAGGCGGGTGTCGGTCGCCTTGGGCAGCGACTTCGCGGAACGCGTCTTGGCGGCAGGCGCCTTGTCGATCTGCTTGCCGCGCGCGACGGGCGCGGCTTCGGTGGTGGGAGGCGCCGTTTCGACCAGCGCGATGACGGGTTTGACTGTCTTGCCTTTCACCGCTTTGGGATACTCGCTCGGGTCGAGCAGCGCTGCGGGCTTGGTCGGCATCTTGGGCAGGGGCATCAGAACCTCAATCGGAAGAGTTTCGGGAAGAGTACGGCGACGGTGCTGCAGGTGAAACGCTGGGTGGTGCGCAGGAGGGCGGGTCGGTCGATCTTGATGGAGTACCAAGAGTCGGGATTCGCAAAGCAAAAAAGCCGTTTGGGAAGGCTGATCGCTTCTTCCTCAAACGGCTTCGGATGTGAGAATGCTTTACTGTTCAATGGCTTATCTATGCAAGGGCCTTCACATGCTCCAGTACTTCCTCGACGTGTCCAGGCACTTTCACTCCACGCCATTCTTTCACCAATTTGCCGTTTGCGTCAATGACAAATGTCGAACGCTCGATACCGCGTACCTGCTTGCCGTACATCGTCTTGTTCTTCATGACGCCGAACAGCGAGCACAGCGCTTCGTCGGGATCGGAGATCAGTTCGAACGGCAGCGCCAGCTTGGACTTGAAGCCCTCGTGCGAGCGGATGCTGTCGCGGCTGATGCCGAACACCGCGGTGTTGGCGCGCGAGAACTGGTCGTGCAGGTCGCGGAAGGTCATGCTCTCGGTGGTGCAGCCCGGCGTGTTGTCCTTCGGATAGAAGTAAAGCACGACGTTCCTGCCGCGCATCGCCGACAACGTGAAAGTCTGCTCGCCGGTCATCGGGGCTGAAAAATCGGGAACGTTTTCGTTCAATGCGCTGCGGCTGTCAACCACGGTGTTCTCCTGATGTGTGCTGGGTTCGCGGGTGGTGAGGCTTGCATCCGGCCGGCAAGGGTGTCCGGCCGCGTCCGACCGTCATTATCCACGATGCGCCGCACGAGGTGTGCCGGTACGGGTTGGCGTCTGCACTCGGCGCAAGCCCGACGGCGCGGGACTCGTGTTCAGGCGCCGGCCGCCGGGGCGTCGGCGATGATCAGCGCCAGGGCAACCTTGCGGCCTTCCGCCATGAGGATGTTGTAGGTGCGGCAGGCGGCCTGGTTGTCCATGCATTCCACGCCGACGCGCCGGTCAGTCAGCTGCGCCACCAGGCGCGGATGGACGAAACGCTGGCGCGCGCCCGTGCCGACGATGACGACATCCGGCGTCAGCGCATCGATGGCGGCGAAATGCTCGGGCGCGAGCGCCTCGAACGAAGCCACCGCCCACGGCGCCGGCGGCGTCTCGGGCGTCACGACGAGGCTGTAACGGAAGCGCACGGCATTGATCTCGACGCCTGTCTCGTCGTAGCCGGTCACGGTCTGGTAATGCTGGGTCGGATTGGAATGAAGCTTCATCGTCGGGTTGGCGGGCGCCATCGGAAGGCGTCCGCCGGATCGGCAGTCGGTTGAAAGAACGGCCATTGTAGCGGTTCTGCGGAGTTCGTCATCGCATGCAAGCCGGCATCTCCCGGCGTTTCCATAGCAGATTCTTGCCCGCAGATATTGCGATATAGCGATTGATAAATCGAATTGCTTTGTGCAAAATGGCTTTTTTATCGCGGTGCAACATCATTGGCCGGCCCCTTCGGCGCCGGCGTGCGCGAATTTTCATGCGAGGAAGCAGGCTGTGCGACCCATCCAGAAATCGAAGAAGCTGGCAGACGTGTGCTACGACATCCGCGGCCCGGTGCTCGACAAGGCCCGGCAGATGGAAGAGGAAGGCCACAAGATCATCAAGCTGAACATCGGCAACCTGGCCGTGTTCGGTTTCGATGCGCCGGACGAGATCGTGCACGACATGATCATCAACATGGGCAACGCCGCCGGCTATACCGATTCGAAGGGCCTGTTCGCGCCGCGCAAGGCGATCATGCACTACACGCAGGAGAAGAAGATCTCCGGCGTCTCGATCGACGACATCTACATCGGCAACGGCGCCTCCGAACTCATCGTCATGGGCATGAATGCGCTGCTCAACACCGGCGACGAAGTGCTGGTGCCGGCGCCCGATTATCCGCTGTGGACCGCGGCGGTCAGCCTGTCCGGCGGCAAGCCGGTGCACTACATCTGCGACGAGCAGTCCGGCTGGCTGCCCGACATCGAGGACATCAAGCGCAAGATCACGTCCAACACGCGCGCCATCGTCGTCATCAATCCGAACAACCCGACCGGCGCGCTGTACCCGGTCGAGGTGCTGCGGCAGATCGTCGAGGTCGCCCGCCAGCACCAGCTGATCGTGTTCGCCGACGAGATCTACGACAAGACGCTGTACGACAGCGAGACCCACACCTCGATCGCCTCGCTGGCCGACGACGTGCTGTTCATCACGATGAACGGCCTGTCGAAGAACTACCGCTCCTGTGGCTATCGCGCCGGCTGGATGGTGGTGTCGGGCGAGAAGAAGCATGCGAAGGATTACATCGAAGGCCTCAACATGCTGGCCTCGATGCGCCTGTGCGCCAACGTCCCGGGCCAGTATGCGATCCAGACCGCGCTGGGCGGCTACCAGAGCATCAACGACCTGGTCGGCCCCGGCGGGCGCCTGCTCAAGCAGCGCGACCTGGCGCACAAGCTGCTGACCGAGATCCCCGGCGTCACCTGCGTCAAGCCGAAGTCGGCGCTCTACATGTTCCCGCGCCTCGATCCGAAGATCTACCCGATCGCCAACGACCAGGAATTCGCCTATGAACTCCTGGCCGAGGAAAAGGTCCTGATCGTGCAGGGCACCGGTTTCAACTGGATCGCGCCCGACCATTTCCGCGTGGTGTTCCTGCCGAACTCGGACGATCTCGCCGAGGCGATGGGACGCATCGCGCGCTTCCTCGAAGGCTACCGAAAACGCCACGGCACTGCCTGACGGACGGCGGCTGGCCGCCGTGCGGGTCTCGCGCGAGGCGGGCCGGCGGCGGAGGCAACGGCGTCAGCTCTTTTTATTTGACCACATTCGCTATGAAACCCATCAAAGTCGGCCTGCTCGGCATCGGAACAGTCGGTTCCGGCACATTCAATGTCCTGAAACGCAACCAGGAAGAAATTACGCGCCGCGCCGGCCGTGCGATTCAGATCACGATGGTGGCCGCGCGCAATGTCGAGCGCGCGCGCCAGCTGACCAACGGCGAGTGCGAGATCGTGAAGGATCCGTTCGCCGTCGTCGACAATCCCGAGATCGACATCGTCGTCGAGCTGATCGGCGGCTACGACACCGCGCGCGAACTGGTGATGCGCGCGATCGCCAACGGCAAGCATGTCGTCACGGCCAACAAGGCGCTGCTGGCCATCCATGGCACCGAGATCTTCAAGGCCGCCCAGGAGAAAGGCGTCATGGTCGCCTTCGAGGCGGCAGTGGCCGGCGGCATCCCGATCATCAAGGCACTGCGCGAAGGCCTGACCGCCAACCGCATCCAGTGGATCGCCGGCATCATCAACGGCACCACCAACTTCATTCTCTCCGAGATGCGCGACAAGGGGCTTGACTTCGATACCGTGCTCAAGGAAGCGCAGCGGCTGGGTTATGCCGAGGCGGACCCGACCTTCGACATCGAAGGCATCGACGCGGCCCACAAGGCGATGATCCTCGCGGCGATCGCGTATGGGATCCCGATGCAGTTCGACAAGGCCTACGTCGAGGGCATCACGAAGCTGCAGGCCACCGACATCCGCTATGCCGAGCAGCTCGGCTACCGCATCAAGCTGCTCGGCATGTCGCGCCGCACGCCGCAGGGCATCGAACTGCGCGTGCACCCGACCCTGATTCCGGCCAAGCGCCTGATCGCCAACGTGGAGGGGGCGATGAATGCCGTGCTGGTGCAGGGCGATGCCGTCGGCGCCACGCTGTACTACGGCAAGGGTGCCGGCTCGGAGCCGACCGCCTCTGCCGTGATCGCCGACCTGGTCGACGTCACCCGTCTGGCGACTGCCGACCCGGAACATCGCGTGCCGCACCTGGCGTTCCAGCCCGACGCGATGGCCGACACGCCGATCCTGCCGATGGCCGAGATCACCACCAGCTACTACCTGCGCATGCGCGTGGCCGACCGCCCTGGCGTGCTGGCCGACATCACCCGCATCCTCGCCGACGCGTCGATCTCGATCGATGCGATGCTGCAGAAGGAACCGGGCGAGGGCGAGACGCGCGCCGACATCATCATGCTGACCCACCAGACGCAGGAGAAGAACATCGAGGCGGCCATCGCCAAGATCGAAACCCTGGAATCGGTCGTGGGGACGGTCACCAAGATCCGCCTCGAAGAACTGGGCTGAGGCCTGACGGTCGCCGGGAAGCCGGGCCGCGTCACATCGTCAATCGTCGTAGGCCAGCGCCTACTTGCGATACTTCCCGACGATCCGAGCGTAGGTGCCGTTGCGCCGGATCTCCTGCAGTCCGGCATCGAAATCGTCCCGCAATCGCGCATCACGGAAGACCGCATGCCCGGTCGGATCGGGCCGCGCCGGGAAGATGCGGTGGATCACGACCTCCTGCGATGTGTCCGCGCTCGACGCCAGGCCACGGTAATAGCGGAAGATGTTGATGTCGCCGACATAGACGTCGATCCTGGCGTCGAACAGCAGGGCGATCTTGCGCTTCTCGTCGGCCGTTTCGAGATAGTCGGGATTGCCGGCCACCGCCGCGGCATAGGCGGGACCGAGATAGGACTTCGCCCCCTGGAAGGCCGCCACCCGCCTGCTGCGCAGGTCGGCCGGGTCGTGCATGGCGATGCCGCTGCGGCGCAGGGTGATCGCAACATCCTCGTAGCTGACCGTCGGGCCCGCCGCATAGTGGTAGCCCGCGGACGCGGGCAGGTCGGGGCCGCCGCGCTGGGCTCCGTCGGCCAGGCCCTGTTGCAGCGCCAGGCCAAGCCGGCCGAGTTCGGCAAATGCCGGCTTCATCGTATAGCCGCGCGCCGCCAGCGCCGCGCGGAAGATCTCGAATTCGAAACCGCTGCCTTCCGGATGGCTGCTGTCGCGCATCACGTAGGGCGGCAGGGAGTAGGCGAACACGATCGTCACTTCCCTGGCCGCCGCCGGAAGGCATGCCGCCAGCCAGGCGGCCGCGATCACGGCCGCCGGCGCGAGCAGGCGGCGGGCGCGCCATGCGCCGCCGCGCATCGTCACGACACCGGTTCCCATGGCACCGGGTGCAGGATCACTCGTTGATGTATTTCTTGATGATCTGCTTGTAAGTCCCGTTCGACTTGATCTGCTTGAGTCCCGCATTGAAGTCGTCGCGGATCTGCTTGTCGCGGAACACCGGATTGTTGAAGTGCTGCGGGTTCGGCGCAAAGATCTTGTGGACGACGACTTCCTGTGCCGTATCGACACCGGTCACGCTGGCCTTGTAATACTTGTAGACGTTGATGTCGCCGACATAGACCTGCGCGCCGTTGGCGTACAGCTGCAGCACGCGGCGCTTTTCGTCCCCGGTCTCGGCATAGTTCGGATTGCCCTTCACCGCGGCCGCGAAATCCGGCCCGAGGAAATGCGAGGCGCCCTGGAAGGTCGTGATGCTCTTGCCCTTCAGGTCGTCCATGGCGTTGATCGCGAGGTTGTTCTTCTTGAGCGTGATCGCGACGTCCTGGTAATGGACCGCGGGTTCCTCGGCATAGAAGAAGCCGTCCGCTTCCTTCAGTTCCGGACTGCCGCGCTGCGCGCCGTCGGCCTGCTGGTCCTTGAGCATCTTCGGGATCGCCCCCATCGCCACGAAGACCGGCTTGACGGTATGTCCCTTGGCCGTCAGTGCCGCCTTGATGATCTCGTACTCGAAGCCGCTGGCGTCCTGCTTCGCTTCGTCCTTGATCACGTACGGCGGGATGGCGAAGCTGAGCAGCATCTTGACTTCCTTGGCCTGCGCGGCGGAAGACAGCAGCGCGGCGCCGACGGCGGCAAGAACGAACCTGGTCGTTTGTTTCATGATCTCCTCCGGTAAGTGGGGACTACCAGTAAAAGACAGAGGAGAAAAAGAGTCAATTGCCGCAGCGAATCTGTTGTGGATATGTTTCATTCCCCGCCGGGACTTGCGGGCACATGGAATTTGGAATAACGGTCCGACCGCCGGAGGCGGACGGTTCAGCGGTGGATGACCACCAGCAGGGCGCGCGCCTCGGCCTTGCCGGTGTTGCGGATCGCATGGCTCTTGTCGGCCTGATAACGCGCGGAGCCGCCGGCCTTGAGCTTCTTCTTGATGCCGTCGACCTCGACCTCGACCGCGCCATGCAACAGTGTGAGGTATTCCATGGTGCCGGGATCGTGGGAGTTCGACACCAGCGCGCCATCCGGCGCCAGCGTCAGCTCATACCATTCGTACTGGCCGGCCAGTTCCATGGGACCCAGAATGCGCAACACATAGCCGGCATGGTTGCCGGGCAGCGTGGGCGTCTCGTGCGGTTCCAGCACATGGATCGCTTCCGCGTCGCGCGGCTCGTTCGAGAGCAATTCCTCGATGCCGATGCCCAGCGCGTTGGCCAGGCGCCAGGCAACGGCGATGGTCGGATTGGCCTTTTCCCGCTCGATCTGCGACAGCATCGACTTCGACACGCCGGCGGCGCGCGACAGGTCATCGAGCGTCAGGCCGCGCTTGAGGCGCAGGCGCTGAAGCGTGGCGCCGACTTCGGGCGGCGAGGCGGGGGTGCTTGTTTTTTTCATAAGCTCATGACGGACTTGCAAAGTTCAATGGTCATCGATAATATTCGAAATATTGAACTTTTGTTCGATATACAGAATTCGTTCCGTATCCCGAATCGTAGCAGAACGCTTGCGCGACGGATACGGCCCCACAAGAACAGAGACGAGGAAATCCGATGACCCAGACCGCCGCCCGCACCGCCTTCTATGGCGCCCTCGACCAGAACCTCGACAGCCTGCGCGAGCAGGGCCTGTTCAAGCCCGAGCGCGTGATCGCCTCGCGCCAGGGCGCCGAAGTCGTGGTCGACGACGGCCGCACGCTGATCAACATGTGCGCCAACAATTACCTGGGCCTGTCGGGCGACGAGGCGATGGTGCAGGCCGCGCACAAGGCGCTGGACCAGTTCGGCTACGGCCTGTCGTCGGTGCGCTTCATCTGCGGCACGCAGACGGTGCACAAGCAGCTCGAGCGCGCGCTGTCGGAATTCCTCGGCATGGAAGACACCATCCTCTACGCCGCCGCCTTCGACGCCAACGGCGGCGTGTTCGAGCCTCTCTTCGACGAGAACGACGCCATCATTTCCGACGCGCTGAACCATGCGTCCATCATCGACGGCATCCGCCTGTGCAAGGCGGCGCGCTTCCGCTACCAGCACAACGACATGGCCGACCTGGAAGCGCAACTCAAGGCTGCAGAAGGCAAGCGCCACAAGGTGATCGTCACCGACGGCGTGTTCTCGATGGACGGCACCATCGCCCAGCTCGACAAGATCTGCGACCTGGCCGATCGGTACGGCGCGCTGGTCATGGTGGACGATTCCCATGCGACCGGCTTCATGGGCAAGACCGGCCGCGGCACCCACGAGCACCATGGCGTCATGGGCCGCATCGACATCATCACCGGCACGCTGGGCAAGGCGCTCGGCGGCGCGATGGGCGGCTTCACCGCGGCGCGCAAGGAAGTCATCCAGATGCTGCGCCAGAAGTCGCGGCCCTACCTGTTCTCGAACACGCTGGCCCCGGCCATCGCCGGCGCCTCGCTCGCGGTGCTGGAGCGCCTGCAGAAGTCGACCGAGCTGCGCGACCGCCTGCACGAGAACACCGCCTATTTCCGCCGCCGCATCGAGGAGATCGGCTTCACCATCAAGCCGGGCACCCATGCGGTCGTGCCGGTGATGCTGTTCGATGCGCAGGTGGCCCAGAAATTCGCCCAGCGCCTGTATGAGCTCGGCGTGCTGGCATCGGGTTTCTTCTATCCCGTCGTGCCGATGGGCCAGGCGCGCGTGCGCGTGCAGCTGTCGGCCGCCCACAACAAGGAACTGCTCGACCGCGCGCTGGCGGCATTCGAGCAGGCGGGCCGCGAACTCGGCCTGATCAAGAACTGAACACGGAGGAAACCCGCATGGAACGCATTCTCGTCATCGGCGCCAACGGCCAGATCGGTAGCGAACTGGTCGAAGCCCTGGCCGCGAAGCACGGCGACAACAATGTCTTCGCCGCCGACATCACCCCGACCAGCCCGTTCGGCGCCAGGCGCTACGAGCGCATCGACGTGCTCGACGCCGCGCGCCTGAAGCAGGTCATCGACAGCCACGAGATCACCCAGGTCTACCAGCTGGCCGCGCTGCTGTCTGCCACCGGCGAACAGGCGCCGCTGAAGGCCTGGAAGCTGAACATGGACGGCCTGCTCAACATCCTCGAGATCGCCCGGGAGCGCAAGGAAGCCGGCAAGCCGATCAAGGTGTTCTGGCCGTCGTCGATCGCTGCCTTCGGCCCGCATACGCCGGCCGTCGACACGCCGCAGCTGACGGTGATGGATCCGACCACCATCTACGGCATTTCCAAGCAGGCCGGCGAACGCCTGTGCGAGTACTACCACGCGAAGTTCGGCGTGGACGTGCGCAGCATCCGCTACCCGGGCATCATCAGCTTCAAGTCGCCACCGGGCGGCGGCACCACCGACTACGCCATCGCGATCTTCCACGCGGCCAAACGCGGCGAGCGGTACGAGTGCTTCCTCGGCGCGGAGACCACGCTGCCGATGATCTACATGCCCGATGCGATCCGCGGCACCATCGAGCTGATGGAAGCGCCGGCCGAGCAGATCCGCGTGCGCTCGTCCTACAACCTGGCCGGGGTGAGCTTCAATCCGCGCGAGCTGGCCGATGCCATCCGCCGCCAGCTGCCGACATTCGAGATCGCCTACGCGCCGGATTTCCGCCAGGCCATCGCGGCCTCGTGGCCGCAGAGCATCGACGACACCTACGCCCGCGCCGACTGGGGCTGGAAGGCGAAGGTCGGCCTGGACGAGATGGTGCGGGACATGCTGGCCAACGTGCAGGTGGAGGGCGGTTCGCTGCAGCGGGCGGCCTGAGTCCCGGTGGCGCTTCCTGCCGGCATGCGGCAGGAGGGCAGGCCTGCAACAATTGCATGAACGATCACGGGGAATCCCGCCGGCAGGCGCGATTCCCCGTTTTCCTTGGTCCGGAGGGCGTGCAAACCGCCTTTGTCGCATTGCAGCAAGCTATAATGGGCGATCCCTCCGACCAACCCGTTCGAACCTATGCACTACGTCTCCACGCGCGGCCAGGCGCCGGCACAATCGTTTTCGCAGATTCTCCTCGGCGGTCTCGCTCCCGACGGCGGCCTCTACCTGCCGTCCGAATACCCGACGGTCACCGGCGCCGAGCTCGATGCCTGGCGCCGCCTGTCCTACGCCGACCTGGCGCTGGAGATCCTCAAGAAATTTGCGACCGACATTCCGGAAGCCGACCTGCGCGCGCTGACGCACAAGACCTACACCACCGACGTCTACCGCAATGCGCGCGCCGGCGAGAACGCCGCCGACATCACGCCGCTGCGCACGCTGGAAGACAAGGATGGCCGCAAGCTGGTGCTGCAGGCGCTGTCGAACGGTCCGACGCTGGCGTTCAAGGACATGGCGATGCAGCTGCTCGGCAACCTGTTCGAGTACGCGCTGGCGAAGCAGCATTCCGAGCTGAACATCTTCGGCGCCACCTCCGGCGACACCGGTTCGGCCGCCGAATACGCGATGCGCGGCAAGCAGGGCATCCGCGTGTTCATGCTGTCGCCGCACAAGAAGATGAGCGCCTTCCAGACGGCGCAGATGTTCAGCCTGCAGGACCCGAACATCTTCAACATCGCCGTCGAAGGCGTGTTCGACGATTGCCAGGACATGGTCAAGGCGGTGTCGAACGACCTCGACTTCAAGGCGCGCCAGAAGATCGGCACCGTCAACTCGATCAACTGGGCCCGCGTGGTCGCCCAGGTGGTCTATTATTTCCGCGGCTACCTGGCCGCCACCGCATCGAACGACCAGAAGGTGTCGTTCACCGTCCCGTCCGGCAACTTCGGCAACATCTGCGCCGGCCACATCGCCCGCATGATGGGCCTGCCGATCGACAAGCTGGTCGTGGCGACCAACGAGAACGACGTGCTCGACGAGTTCTTCCGCACCGGCGTCTACCGCGTGCGCAAGTCGGCCGAGACCTATCACACCACCAGCCCGTCGATGGACATCAGCAAGGCGTCCAATTTCGAGCGCTTCGTCTACGACCTGCTCGACGGCGATGCAGCTCGCGTGCGCGCGTTGTTCCGCAAGGTCGAGACCGAGGGCGGCTTCGACCTGTCCGGCAAGCCGGGCAGCGACGGCGACGAGTTCGCCAAGGTCGCGCGCTTCGGCTTCGTGTCGGGCAAGTCGGTGCATACCGACCGCATCGCCACCATCCGCGACGCGCAGGAGCGCTACGGCATCACCATCGACACCCATACCGCCGACGGCGTGAAGGTGGCGCGCGAGCATGTCGCGCCCGGCGTGCCGATGATCGTGCTGGAAACCGCCTTGCCGGCCAAGTTCAACGAGACCATCCGCGAGGCGCTGGGCCGCGACGCCGAGCGCCCGGCCGGTTTCGAGAACATCGAGGCGCTGCCGCAGCGCTTCACGGTGATGCCGGCCGACGTCCGGAAGATGAAGGCCTTCATCGCCGAGCGCACCGGCCTGTAAGCGGCCGCGCCGGCACGCCGCGCCGTCCGGAAAATCTCCGGGCGGCGAATCCGACGGGCGGCGTGCCCGGTCCCCGTGGCGGGATTACAATCTGAGCTGCTCACCGATCCCCGATTCCGCATGCCAGACAAGAAACCCATGCTGAGCGCCCGCGAGGCGCTCGATTTCCTGCTCGCCGCCGCGCGTCCCATCGCGGGCACCGAGCAGGTGCCGACGCTTGCGGCCAACGGCCGCGTGCTGGCCGAGGCGCAGGCGTCGCAGCTGAACGTGCCGCCGATGGACAACACCCAGATGGACGGCTATGCGGTCCGTGCGGCCGACTGCGCCGGCGGCGCGGCGCGCCTGCCGGTGTCGCAGCGCATTCCCGCCGGCCACATCGGCCAGCCGCTGCAGCCGGGTACCGCGGCGCGCATCTTCACCGGGGCGATGATTCCGGCGGGCGCCGATGCGGTCGTCATGCAGGAGATGTGCGAGGCCGACGGCGATGCCGTCATCGTGCGCCACGCACCGCAGCCCGGCGAATGGATCCGCCGCACCGGCGAGGACATCGTCGCCGGCAGCGTCATCCTGCCGGCCGGCACGCGCCTGCGCGCGCAGGAGCTCGGCCTGGCCGCGTCGGTCGGCCTGGCCACGCTGCCATGCCTGCGCCGGCCGCGCGTGGCGGTGTTCTTCACCGGCGACGAGCTGACCATGCCCGGCGAGCCGCTGGCGCCCGGCGCGATCTACAACTCCAACCGCTTCCTGCTGCGCGGCTTGCTCGAGAACCTTGGCTGCACCGTCGCCGACTTCGGCATCGTGCCCGATTCGCTCGAGGCTACCCGCGACACGCTGCGCCGCGCGGCACAGGACAACGACCTGATCATCACGTCCGGCGGCGTGTCGGTCGGCGAGGAAGACCACATCAAGCCGGCCGTCGAGGCGGAAGGGCGCCTGAACATGTGGCAGATCGCCATCAAGCCGGGCAAGCCGCTGGCCTTCGGCGAGGTGCGCCGCGGGCAGGAGGCGGACGGCAGCGCCTTCTTCATCGGCCTGCCGGGCAACCCGGTGTCGAGCTTCGTGACCTTCCTGCTGTTCGTGCGTCCGTTCCTGCTGCGCCTGCAGGGCGTGGCCGACGTGGCGCCGACGGCCTACGCGATGCGCGCCGATTTCGCCTGGCCCAAGGCCGACCGCCGCAACGAGTTCCTGCGCGCCCGCATCAATGCGCAGGGCGGCCTCGACCTGTTTCCGAACCAGAGCTCGGCCGTGCTGACCTCGACCGTCTGGGGCGACGGCCTGGTCGACAATCCGCCGGGACAGACCATCGCGCCCGGCGACACGGTGCGTTTCCTGCCTTTCCACGACCTGCTTTCCTGACCGCGAGGACCACGACGTGATCGACCATATCGAAGCCAGCCTGCGCGAGGCGCAGTCCGCCCTGCAGAACCTGCTGGCCAATCGCGCCACGCTGGAATCCATCGGCCGCGCCGCCGACCTGCTGGTCGCCACGTTCGAGCGCCGCGGCCATGTGTACTCCTGCGGCAACGGCGGTTCGATGTGCGATGCGATGCACTTCGCCGAGGAACTGTCCGGCCGCTACCGCAAGAACCGCAAGGGCCTCGGCGCCATCGCCATGAGCGATGCCGGCCACCTGAGCTGCGCCGCGAACGACTTCGGCTACGAGTTCGTGTTCTCGCGCTTCCTCGAGGCGCAGGGCAGGGAAGGCGACTGCCTGCTGGCCATCAGCACCTCGGGCACCAGCCGCAACATCATCGCCGCCGTCGAGGAAGCGAAGAAGCTCGGCATCCGCACCATCGTCCTGACCGGCAAGCCGGGTTCCCCCCTGGAGGCGATGGCCGACGTGTGCATCTGCACCCCGGGCGGCGCCTATGCCGACCGCGTGCAGGAACTGCACATCAAGGTCATCCACATCCTGATCGAACTGGTCGAGCGCCGCCTCTGCCCGGACAACTACGCATAACGCGCGCCCTGACCCGCATCCGACCGCCACACCCCATGAAGATCCAGCTCCGCTTCTTTGCCAGCCTGCGCGAACGGCTCGGCACCTCCCAGGAATCCGTCGACCTGCCCACCGGCATCGCTACCGTCGGCGCGTTGCGCGCCTGGCTGCGCGAGCGCGGGGGCGCCTGGGCGGACGCGCTGGCAGAGGGCCGCGCGGTGCGCATGGCCTGCAACCAGCAGATGTGCGATGTCGCGGCGCCGTTGTCCGAGGGCTGCGAAGTCGCCTTCTTCCCGCCGGTCACCGGCGGCTGATCCGGGCGCGAGCGAAAGGAACCGCCATGCCGATCCGCGTGCAGACAGAAGATTTCGATCTCTCCACCGAAGTGGCCCGCCTGCGCGCGGGACAGCGCCAGGTCGGCGCCGTGGTCAGCTTCGTCGGCACCGTGCGCGACCTGAACGAGGGCGCCGCGGTCAGCGAGATGGAGCTTGAACACTATCCCGGCATGACCGAGAAGGCCCTGGATGACATCGTCGCCCGCGCGAAGGCGCGCTGGGACATCGCCGACGCGCTGGTGATCCACCGCGTCGGGCCGCTCAGGCCGCTCGACCAGATCGTACTGGTCGCGGTGACGTCCGCCCACCGCGGGGAAGCCTTCGCGGCCTGCGAATTCATCATGGATTACCTCAAGACCGAAGCCCCGTTCTGGAAGAAGGAACAGACGCCGGACGGCGCCCGCTGGGTGGATGCCCGCGTGGCCGACGACCGCGCGCTCGAGAAATGGGGCATCCGCTCGGCCAATGCCGGCGGCGGGGACGCCGCATCGTGAGCTGGCTGGCCGTCGGCGCCGGCGCGGCGCTCGGCGCGTGGCTGCGCTGGGGGCTGGGGCACTGGCTCAGCGGCCTGCATGCGCACGTCGTCCTGGGCACGCTGGCCGCCAATCTCGCCGGCGGCTACCTGGTGGGCCTGGCGGTGGCCTTCTTCCATGATGCGCCGGGCCTGGCGCCGGAGTGGCGGCTCCTGACGGTCACCGGCTTCCTTGGCGGGCTGACCACGTTCTCCACCTTTTCCGCCGAATCCATGCTGCTGATGCAACGCGGGGAATACCTGTGGGCCTTCGGCCATGCGCTGCTGCACCTGGCCGGCTCGCTCGCCCTGTGCGTCGCCGGCTTTGCCAGCTGGCGGGCCCTGGCGGGCTAGGCGAGCGGCTCAGTTAAGAAGGCGCGAGGCCGGCGGAGTCGGCGCCGCGCCGGGCATCGACAGTACGAGATCCCATTCCGATTGTTTCAGCGCTTCCCGGATCAGGTTGCAGAAGCCGTGCAGCATGTGCTCGGTGAACGCCACCTCGAATGCGCCACGGTCCGCCGAGACGAATTCGACGCGCAGCGGTTCGCCGGCCTTCACCGTGAAATGCGCCGTGGTGACGAGGATCGGTGCGTCGCCGAGCGGAAAGCCGGTCGCTTCGGCCTCGAACGGCTTGTCGAAGCCGCCCGATTCGCGCAATTGCGATACCGAGGATTCGTGCCCCATGCCGACGATCTCCGAACGCGCATGGGCGGCGTCCGGCTGGCTCACCACGACCTGGCGTTCCATCGATTGCAGGATGCCCGGCCACAGCAGGCGAAGGAAGCGGCGGGTCAGCCAGGCACGGATTTCCTGGAGCTGGGCCTTGTCGTCCCGGAAAGAAACGCGAAAGAGCAGGCGGTCTTGCTCCACGTGATAAGTCAGCTGAATTTGATGCAGATCCATCGCGAAACGCTTGGCAAAACGGCACTATCGTGACAACGGACCCGCGGATCCGTCGTCGTGCCGTTACCGGCGAAGTCCTTTCTTGAAATGTGGTTTTCCGGCCTTATGTTCGTGGCAATCGGAAATCTTCGGAGCAAGCCATGCGACACGACAAACTCACTACCAAGCTGCAGGAAGCCCTCGGCGACGCCCAGAGCCTGGCCGTCGGCAATGATAATCAATATATCGACCCGGTGCATATCCTGTCGGCACTTCTCCAGCAGGACGACGGCGGCGCGAAATCGCTGCTGCAGCGGGCCGGCGTCAACGTCGGCGGCCTGGCGGGCGCCCTCAGGGGCGCGCTGGAACGGTTGCCCAAGGTCAGCGGCGCCGGCGGCGAGGTCCAGATCGGCCGCGAATCGCTGGCCCTGTTGAACCTGGCCGACAAGGAAGCCCAGAAGCGCGGCGACCAGTTCATCGCCAGCGAGATGATCCTGCTGGCGCTGACCGACGACAAGTCCGAGGCCGGCAAGCTGGCACGCGAATACGGCCTGGCCCGCAAGTCGCTGGAAGCCGCGATCACCGCGGTGCGCGGCGGCGCCAATGTGAACAACCAGGATGCCGAAGGCCAGCGGGAGGCGCTCAAGAAATACACGCTCGACCTGACCGAGCGTGCCCGCCTCGGCAAGCTCGACCCGGTGATCGGCCGCGACGACGAGATCCGCCGCGCCATCCAGGTGCTGCAGCGCCGGTCCAAGAACAACCCGGTGCTGATCGGCGAACCGGGCGTGGGCAAGACCGCCATCGTCGAGGGCCTGGCCCAGCGCATCGTCAACGGCGAGGTGCCGGACAGCCTCAAGTCGAAGCGGGTGCTCTCGTTGGACATGGCGGCGCTGCTGGCCGGCGCCAAGTACCGCGGCGAATTCGAGGAGCGCCTCAAGGCCGTCCTCAAGGAAATCGCCCAGGACGAGGGCCAGACCATCGTCTTCATCGACGAAATCCACACCATGGTCGGCGCCGGCAAGGCCGAGGGCGCGATCGATGCCGGCAACATGTTGAAGCCGGCGCTGGCGCGCGGCGAGCTGCACTGCATCGGCGCCACCACGCTGGACGAATACCGCAAGTACATCGAGAAGGACGCCGCGCTGGAGCGCCGCTTCCAGAAGATCCTGGTCGACGAGCCGAGCGTGGAGGCGACCATCGCCATCCTGCGCGGCCTGCAGGAGAAATACGAGGTGCACCACGGCGTCGACATCACCGACCCGGCCATCGTGGCCGCGGCCGAGCTGTCGCACCGCTACATCACCGACCGCTTCCTGCCGGACAAGGCGATCGACCTGATCGACGAGGCGGCCTCGAAGATCAAGATCGAGATCGATTCCAAGCCGGAAGTGATGGACAAGCTCGACCGCCGCCTGATCCAGCTGAAGATCGAGCGCGAGGCGGTGCGCAAGGAAAAGGACGAGGCATCGCAGAAGCGCCTCGGCCTGCTCGAGGACGAGATCGTGCGCCTGGAGCGCGAATACGCCGACCTGGAAGAGGTGTGGAAGGCCGAGAAAGCCAACGTGCACGGCAGCCAGTCGATCAAGGAAGAGATCGAGAAGGTGCGCCACGAGATGGACGAGGCCAAGCGGAAAGGCGACTGGCAGAAGATGTCCGAGCTCCAGTACGGCCGCCTGCCGGCGCTGGAAGCCCAGCTCAAGCAGGCCGACAAGGACCAGGGCGGCGATGCCGCCGGCAAGCCGAAGCTGCTGCGCACCCAGGTCGGCGCCGAGGAGATCGCGGAAGTGGTCTCGCGCGCCACCGGCATCCCGGTCTCGAAGATGATGCAGGGCGAACGCGACAAGCTGCTGCAGATGGAAGCGGTGCTGCACCAGCGCGTGGTCGGCCAGGACGAGGCGATTTCCGCGGTGGCCGATGCGATCCGCCGCTCGCGCGCCGGCCTGGGCGACCCGAACCGCCCGTACGGCTCGTTCATGTTCCTGGGCCCGACCGGCGTCGGCAAGACCGAGCTGTGCAAGGCGCTGGCGACCTTCCTGTTCGATACCGAGGAATCGCTCATCCGCATCGACATGAGCGAGTTCATGGAGAAGCACTCGGTGGCCCGCCTGATCGGCGCGCCGCCGGGCTACGTGGGCTACGAGGAGGGCGGCTATCTGACCGAGGCCGTGCGCCGCAAGCCCTACAGCGTGATCCTGCTCGACGAGATCGAAAAGGCCCACCCGGACGTGTTCAACGTGCTGCTGCAGGTGCTCGACGACGGCCGCATGACCGACGGCCAGGGCCGTACCGTGGACTTCAAGAACACGGTGATCGTGATGACCTCGAACCTCGGTTCGCACAAGATCCAGGCGATGGAGGAAAGCGATCCGGCGCTGGTGAAGCTGGCGGTGATGGCGGAAGTGAAGGGCCATTTCCGGCCGGAGTTCGTCAACCGCATCGACGAGATCGTGGTGTTCCACGGTCTGGACGAGAAGCATATCGGTTCGATCGCGAAGATCCAGCTGCACACGCTGGAGCAGCGCCTGGCGAAACTGGAGATGTCGCTGGAGATCGGCGACGCGGCCCTGCGGAAGATCGCGGAAGCCGGCTTCGATCCGGTCTACGGCGCCCGTCCGCTCAAGCGTGCGATCCAGCAGGAGATCGAGAACCCGCTCTCGAAGCTCATCCTGGAAGGCCGCTTCGGTCCCAAGGACAGGATCGTGGTGGACGTGCGCGACGGCCGGCTTGTGTTCGACAAGCAGGTGGCGATGCCGGCGTAAGCCGGGCGCGCCTGCGGGCGCGGCCGACCCGGCCCCGCCATCAAGAACAACGGGGTGGAACCGCCAGGTTCCACCCCGTTCTGTCATGCGGCCCGGGGACCGGGCCTTCCTCCGCTTACTTGAACGAGTACGACACGCTCACGTACGCCGAGCGGCCGCGCGGATCCGTGTAGGTCGGATCGTAGGTCGCCAGGAAGTAGTACGCCTGGTTCGAGAACGGCGGCTCGGTGTTGAGCAGGTTCAGGATGCCGGCGCGCACCTTCATGTCCTTCGTGACGGCCCAGCTGCCGGTCAGGTCCCACAGCGAATAGGCCTTGACCCGGTTCTTCGGCAGCAGCTTGTTGGCGACCGGATCGTAAGTCGTGTTCTGGTCGTCGTGGCTGGAAGTGTACTGGTTCGACAGCGTCAGGTTGAACGGGCCCTTGTCCCAGCCGAACGAGATGCGATGGCGCCAGCGCTGGACCACCTGGTCGTTCAGGAACACGCCGAGGTTGCTGCGGTAGGGCTCGAGCGGGCCGAACTGGCGCTTGTACTCGAGGATGTAGGTGCCCGACAGCGATGCGGTGAAGCGGCCGATGTCGCTGGCGTCGGTGCGCGCATCGATGCCCAGGTCGATGCCCGAGGTCTTCAGGCGGCCCTGGTTCTCCTTCTGCAGCAGGATGTTGGTGATGAAGCCGTCGGCATCGCGCTGGATGTACTTGCCGTTGTACTTGGACGGATTGTCGACGATGATCTGTTCGCCCAGCGTGCTGATGACGTCTTTCTTCTCGATGTTCCAGTAGTCGATCGTCGTGGTGAGGTTCTTGCCGATCTCGAAGGCGGCGCCGAACGAGAACTGCATCGACTTTTCCGGCTTCAGGTTCGGGTTCGAGCGGCGCTCCACCGGCCACTGGTCGGTACAGGTGTCGATCAGGTTGCCTGCGGCCACGCACTGTGGATCGGTCAGGAAGCTGGCGGCCGAGCCGTAGGTGACCGGCTGGGTCAGGTCGGACAGCGACGGCGCGCGGAAGCCGGTGCCGGCCGAGGCGCGGAACAGCACCGCCTTGTTCGGCTGGTAGCGCAGGCCGAGCTTCGGATTGGTGGTGCCGCCGACCTGGCTGTAGCGGTCATGGCGCAGCGCGGCCTGGATCTCCAGTTCCTTGGTGACCGGCGCCGACAGTTCGGCGTAGGCGGACCAGACGCGGCGGGAATCGTCGGTGGCGTCCAGGTCGGTCTTCAGGCCGCTGGAATCGCGGTCGCCGGCGATGTTGTTCGACACCAGCAGGGCGGACGGGCGGAAGCTGGTCTTCTCGCGGCGGAATTCGGCGCCGACCGCGATGGCCATGTCGCCGCCGGCGAGCGTTGCGATCGCCTTGGACGCCTTGGCATCGATGCTCTCGGTCACGCCCCTGGACTTGCGTGCCTCGTCGTTGACGCGGATGCGGTTCAGGATTTCCTGGCCGGCCGCACTCGACGGGCCGAACGGGTTGATCGCACCCGAGCGCACGCCGGCTTCGAGCTGGTCGAACAGCGTGTAGCCGTTGGTGTACTTGTCGGTGGCCTTGTTCTCGGCGCGCGAGAAGGCGGCATCGTAATCCCAGCCGGCCAGCGAGCCGGTGGCGCCGACCACGAAGCGGGTACCGGTGGAGGTCACTTCATTGGTGCGGTTGCCGGCTTCGGTCATGCGGTAGCGGATGCCGGAGAAGGTGGAGGTCGGCGACTGGCCGGCGGCGACCAGCGCGTTGTAGTAGGCGGTCGGCAGCACGCTGATCGGCAGGTTGCGGATGCGCTGCGGATTCGGCGACAGCACGTAGTCGCTGGTCGCCCTGGTCTGCATGATCTCGGCGAACAGCTGGTGGTCGGCGTCGAGCTGGAAGGTGGCGCGGCCGAGGAAGCCGATCTTTTCCGATTCCGGGTAGATCTCGGTGTCGCGCATGTAGTCGTAGGAGCAGCCGGCGACGCCGCCCGGGCCGGCCGGTGCGTACACGGTGGCGGGCGGATTGCAGTTCGGCGCGCTCGGGTTGATGCGGCGCGCGGTGGTGCCGGCCGGCAGCAGCCCGGCGGCGATCAGCGCGTTGCGCTGGGCGACCGAGACGTCGATGTTGGCCGGGAAGGTGTTCGACGACATCAGCGCCGGCAGGGTGGAGGCGAGCGGACGCGCCTGGATGAACTTGCGCTGGATCGAGCGCAGCGCGTCGAGCTTCTGCACGTCGATCACGCCGAACACGTTGAAGCCGTCCTTCGCCAGGCTGCCGAAGCCGGCCGACAGGGTGGCCGTCTTCTTGCCGGCGCCGCCTTCGTCGGTGTCGGCCCACGAGGCGCCGACATCGACGCCGGTGTAGTCCTTGCGGGTGATGAAGTTGATCACGCCGCCGATCGCATCGGTGCCGTAGATCGCGGAGGCGCCGTCCTTGAGCACCTCGACGCGCTGGATGGCGCCGGCCGGGATGTTGTTCAGGTCGACGCCGGCGTTGTCGCCCGGGGTGGCGAAGTTGGCGAGGCGGCGGCCGTTGAGCAGCACCAGTGTCGACGACACGCCCAGGCCGCGCAGGTTGGCGCCGTTGAAGCCGCGCTGGCCCGAGGTGCCGTCGGTGATCGAGGCGCCGTCGGACAGCGGAGCGGTGGAGGCGCTGATGGTCTTGAGCAGTTCGGCAGCGGTCGTCACGCCCGACTTTTCGATGTCTTCACGCTTGATGGTCTGCACCGGCAGCGCGGTCTCGCCTTCCAGTCGCTTGATGCTCGAACCGGTGATCTCGACGCGCTGGGTCGGCGCCGCAGCCGCTTCCTGGGCATGGGCGACCACGGCGTTCGACATCAGGCCGATGGCGGTCGTGACGCCCAGGGCGCAACGGATCGACCATGCGATGGCCGTCGGCTTGGGCTGATTGGCTTGATTCCACTTCATCATGCTGCTCCTCCGCTTATGAACAAGGTTGTTTCGAGACGTAAAAAGATCCCTGCGTCCGGCGCGCGTGCGCCGGTCGTCCGGTTTATTGACTACGGGATTGGGGTTGGGCGTCAGCGCACCGCGGGCCGGCGCCGGACTGCTGTCAGGACTCTGGCTCCTTCTTCCGTTTGCCCCGTTCGCGGTTCGGCACGGAAGCTGCCGTGTCGGGGTCCTGCAAGTACGCTGCGATGGCTTCGGTCAGGCGGGCCGCCTTTTCCACGTTCTTCTTGTTCGACACCATGATGCTGGCGACGAGCGCCTCGATCACGGCCAGCGCCGCGGTCTGGCTGCTCGGCAGCACCGGGTGCATGCTCTGCGCCAGCAGCACGTGGTCGCCGACCTTGGCCAGCGGCGAGGCCGGCGAATCGGTGATGGTCACCACGCAGGCCGAATGGTCGCGCACGAACTGCGCCAGCCGGATCACGTCGAGCGCATAGCGCGGGAACGAGATCACGATCACCACGTCCTTCTCGGTGATGTTGGCCAGGTGGCCGGCGGCGACCTCGGTGCCGCCGTAGCCGACCACCTCGATCACGTGCGAGCAGAACGGCTGCAGGTGCAGGGCCAGGATGCCGGCCAGGTGGGCAGACAGGCCGAAGCCCATCACGTACACCGCGTGCGCGCGCGTCAGCTTGGCGACGACGGCATTCATTTCCTGGTTCGACAGCGCCTGGCTGGCCGCGCCGATGTTGGCGACCGCGTAATCGAGGCTTTCGCCGGCCGGCGAGGATGCCTTGCTGCGGCGCTCGATCGTGTTGCGCAGCTTCTCGACCGGCTGGAAGACCGATTGCAGGATGCGGGCGACTTCGCCGCGCATGGCGGAATAGTTGGAAAAGCCCAGGTCGCGCGCGAAGCGGCTGATGGTCGCGGTCGACACGCCGCAGCTCTCGGCGAGTTCCTCGATGCCGAGCGCGGTGACCCGCACCTGGTTGCGCAGGATGTAGTCGGCGATGCTCTTGTACGAAGCGGAGCCTTCCGACAGCAGGCTCAGCAGGGATTGTCCGATCGACGACCTGGCGAACGCCACTTCGGGCGTCTGCGACTCGATCTGGACGGTGGTCTCTTTGGCCATTGTTGCTGGTGTCCCCGTGACGCGCCGCAGGGCGGCGCAGCGTTGTTTGTTGTTCTACCGGTAGGCGACTGTTTCCATGGTTCGGCAGGTATGTAAATCAAGTTACATAAATGCCTTGCATGTAAATTTTCAATCACGGTCCTACTTTAGGCATTTTCAAAAAGAAATGCAATACCTGTTGTGAAAATATTTTCACGGAATTAGAATATGAAAAAAATCGTTCAAACAGCCGTGGCGACGATGCGACATCGGTATTGAAAGATGTCATGCTGCGGACAGCAGGATCGGCCGCAAACCCGCACGGGGCCTTGGCTTCAACCCGGATTCACATTTCAGGAAGGAGACGCACGATGAAAATCACCAGGACGCTGACGGTACTGTTCGCCGGCCTCGCATTCGGCATGAGCGCCGCCGCCGCCGACATCCGCGAGATCCGCTTCGGCACCGATCCCGGCAATGCGCCGTTCGAGTTCAAGAACAAGGAGGGCAAGCTGGTCGGCTTCGACATCGAGCTCGGCGAAGCCATTTGCGCCCACCTGAAGGCCAAATGCACCTGGGTGGAAAACAACTTCGACGGCATGATCCCGGCGCTGAAAGCCAAGAAGTTCGACGTCATCAATGCCTCGATGTCGGTCACCGAGAAGCGCCTGAAGGAAATCGATTTCACCAACCGCGTGACGCTGTCGCCGTCGCGCATGATCGCCCGCGCCAGCGGCAAGCTGCAGCCGACCCCGGAATCGCTCAAGGGCAAGCGCGTCGGCGTGCAGCAGGGTTCCACCCATGAAGCCTACGCCAAGCAGAAATGGGCGCCGGCCGGCGTGGAAGTCATCTCCTACGGCAAGAACGACCAGATCTACGCCGACCTGCAGTCCGGCCGCCTGGACGCCGGCGTGATGGACGGCGTGGAAGCCAGCGAGAACTTTCTCAAGAAGCCGGCGGGGCAGGGCTTCGCCTTCGCCGGCAATGCGCTCAAGGACGAGAAGATCTTCGGTCTCGGCACCGGCCTGGGCGTGCGCAAGGGCGAGACCCAGCTCAAGGATGCGCTCAACAAGGCGCTGGCCGAACTGAAGGCCAACGGCACCTACAAGAAGATCATGAACAAGTATTTCGAGGTGGACGTGTCGGGCGACTGACACCGCCTCGGGACGGCGGCCGGCGTGATGCCGGACCGGCCGTTCTTCCGGGACGTGCCCGGTGCCGGGAGGGCGCCGGGCGCGACATCCAGCCTGCCAACACAGGACGATCATGCTTCTATACGGTTATGGCCCCCAGATACTGGAAGGGGTCAAGGTGACGCTCGCGCTGTCGTTGTCGGCGCTCGCGCTCTCCTTTCTCATCGGTCTGCTCGGCGCGGCCGCGAAACTGTCGCCGAACCGCCTGCTGTCGGGCGTTGCCACGGCCTACACCACGCTAATCCGCGGCGTGCCGGACCTGGTGTCGATGCTGGTGCTGTTCTACGGCTTCCAGATGCTGCTCAACGACTTCACCGAAGCGCAGGGCTGGGAGCAGATCATGATCGACCCGTTCGCGGCGGGCGTGATGACGCTGGGCTTCATCTACGGCGCCTATTTTTCGGAAACCTTCCGCGGCGCCTTCCTGGCCGTGCCGAAGGGGCCGATCGAGGCCGGCTTCGCCTTCGGCATGACGCGCTGGCAGGTGTTCCGCCGCATCCTGTTCCCGCAGATGATGCGCTATGCGCTGCCGGGCATCGGCAACAACTGGCAGGTGCTGATGAAGAGCACCGCGCTGGTGTCGATCATCGGCCTGAACGACCTGGTGCGCATCGCCGACCAGGCCGGCAAGGCGACGTACCAGGTGTTCTTCTTCACGGCTCTGACCGGCCTGATCTATCTCGGCATCACGACCGTCTCCATCATCGTGCTGCAACGACTCGAGCGCCGCTATGCGACGGGCGCAAGGATGGCTGAACTATGATGGAACTCGTCTCCGAATACTGGCGCGCCTATCTCTACACGGACGGCCACCGCCTCACCGGGCTGGCGATCACGCTGTGGATGCTGGTGCTGTCGCTGTCGATCGGCTTCTGCGCCGCCGTGCCGCTGGGCATCGCCCGCGTGTCGAAGAACAGGTGGATCTCGACCCCGGTGCGCGCCTACACCTACGTGTTCCGCGGCACGCCGATGTACGTGCAGCTGCTGTTCATCTACTCGGGCCTGTACAGCCTGGAGATCGTGCGCGAGACCGAGCTGCTGAACCTGTTCTTCCGGGTCGGCTTCAACTGCGCCATCCTGACCTTCGCGCTCAACACCTGCGCCTACACCACCGAGATCATCGCCGGCGCCATCCGCGCCACGCCGAACGGCGAGGTGGAGGCGGGCAGGGCCTGCGGCATGTCGGAGTTCACGCTGTACCGCCGCGTGATCCTGCCGGGCGCGCTGCGCCGCGCGCTGCCGGCGCTGTCCAATGAAGTGATCTTCATGCTGCACGGCACCTCGGTGGCGTTCGCGGCGACCGTGCCCGACCTGCTCAAGATCGCGCGCGACGCCAATGCAGACACCTTCCGCTCGTTCGAGGCCTTCGGCTTCGCGGGCCTGCTCTATCTCACGGTGACCTTCCTGCTGGTCTGGCTGTTCCGCAAGGCGGAGCAGCGCTGGCTGAGCCACCTCAAACCCCACAAGGCACACTGACCATGCAGATTCGCAAACATCCGCTCCCCTCGATCTCGCCGGGCACCGCGCGGGAAGTGGCGAGCCTCCATTTCGGCACCCCGGGCGCGGGACGCAAGGTCTACATCCAGGCCTCGCTGCATGCCGACGAGCTGCCCGGCATGCTGGTCGCGCACAAGCTGCGCGAGCGCTTCCTGGCGCTCGAACGGGAAGGGCGCATCGACGGCGAGATCGTGCTGGTGCCGATGGCCAACCCGGTCGGGATCGCGCAGGCGATCCAGGGCACGCGCTTCGGCCGCTTCGACCTGGCCTCGGGCATCAACTTCAACCGCGGCTACAAGTACATGGCGCCGGAGCTGAAGGAGTCGCTGCGCGGCCGCCTGTCCTCCGATGCGCGGCACAACGTGCGCGCGGTGCGCGCCGCCATCCGCGAGTCGCTGGCCGGCTGGCAGACGTCCAGCGAGACCGACACGATGAAGAAGATCCTGCTGTCGATGGCGGCCGATGCCGACATCGTGCTCGACCTGCATTGCGACAACGAGGCGGTGATGCACATCTACACCGGCACGCCGCTGGCCGAGCGCATCACGCCGCTGGCCCGCCTGCTCGGCGCCCATGCCGTGCTGCTGGCGCGCGAATCGGGCGACGAGCCGTTCGACGAAGCCTGCTCGCGCACCTGGTGGGAGCTGGCCGAGCATTTCGGCGCCGATTTCCCGATCCCGAACGCCTGCCTGTCCGCCACCGTCGAGCTGCGCGGCGAGACCGAGGTCCGGCACGACTATGCCGAGCAGGATGCGGCTGCCATCGTCGACTTCCTCGCCCTCGAGGGCCACGTGCGCCAGGACGTCGCGGCGCTGCCGGCGCCGTCCTGCGCGCCGACGCCGCTGGAAGGCGTCGAGCCGGTCGTCGCGCCGCACGGCGGCCTGCTGGTGTTCCTGCAGCCGGTCGGTGCCAGCGTCGAACCCGGCACCGCGCTGGCCGACCTGATCGACCCGGTGACCGGCGACACCACCGTGCTGCGCGCCACGGTGACCGGCAAGTTCTTCGCCCGCACCGCCTATCGTTTCGTCCAGCGCGGCATGCGCATCGCCAAGGTGGCGGGCAAGGTCCCGTTCCGCACCGGCAAGCTGCTCAGCGAATGACAACCTATCGGACACCACCATGGACAACAAACTCGTCGTCAACAACCTGCACAAGCGCTACGGCAGCCACGAAGTCCTCAAGGGCATCTCGGTGACCGCGAAGGCCGGCGATGTCATCAGCATCATCGGCTCGTCCGGCTCCGGCAAGAGCACCTTCCTGCGCTGCATCAACATGCTGGAGCGTCCGTACGCCGGCACCATCGCCCTGAACGGCGAGGAACTGAAGCTGAAGACCGCCAGGGACGGCGACCTGGTCGCCGCCGATGCCAAACAGCTGCAGCGCTTCCGCTCGCGCATCGCGATGGTGTTCCAGCATTTCAACCTGTGGGCCCACATGACGGTGCTGGAGAACGTCATCGAGGCGCCGATCCATGTGCTCGGCAAGGATCGCGACGAAACCATCGCGAGGGCCGAGGAATACCTGAAGAAGGTCGGCGCGCTGCACCGCAAGGATTTCTATCCGGCCCACCTGTCCGGCGGCGAGCAGCAGCGCGTGGCGATCGCGCGGTCGCTGGCGATGGAGCCGGAAGTGATGCTGTTCGACGAGCCGACCTCGGCGCTCGACCCGGAGCTGGTCGGCGAGGTGCTGCGCGTGATGCAGAAGCTGGCGGAAGAGGGCAGGACGATGATGGTCGTCACGCACGAGATGGGCTTCGCGCGCGAGGTGTCGAACCACCTGGTGTTCCTGCACAAGGGGCAGATCGAGGAGCAGGGGAATCCGCGCGAGGTGCTGGCCAATCCGTCGAGCGAGCGGCTGCAGCAGTTCCTGTCCGGCACGCTCAAGTAATCCGCGACATCGGCGGCCGACCGGATTGACTGGCGAGCTGCCGGCTGAACGGCCGTTGGAAAGAATCGAATCCTGAGTGAGTGGATCCCGTCCTGTGCCTGAGTGGGGGCGTCAAGGGGCGGGACTTTGCGAAGGGCGGCACGATGCCAATTCGTGCCGCCCTCTTTTTTGTCGGCAGGATGACGAACCGGAGGCGCCCGGCGAGGGGGAAGGGGCCCGGAATATGCACGCTCAGCCGGAAAGTACGACGTTCCCTCCCCCGATCAGGGGGAGAGTTCCGAAGTTACAGGTTGCGGCCGCCGGTAATCTCTCGCACCAGGTGGCTGCCGCCGTAGACCTTCTCCAGCAGCTCCAGGATGCCGCCGGAATCGACCGACACCGTGCGGTTGACGCGCGCATCGAACCAGAACGCGCCGCCCAGCGAATGGATGTTGCCGTCGAAGACCAGGCCCACCACTTCGCCCTTGCGGTTGACGATCGGGCTGCCGGAATTGCCGCCGATGATGTCGTTGGTCGAGACGAAGTTGTAGTTGCGCCGCAGGTCGAGGCGCTGGCGCGACTTGTGCCACGAGGCGGGCAGAATGAACGGATCGGCGCCCGTCTCGCGCACGAACGAGCCGCCGATGTCGGTCACCGCCGGCACCTTGCGCTCGCCTTCCTGCCAGCCCGCCACGTGTCCGTAGGACAGGCGCAGCGTGAAGGTGGCGTCCGGGTAGACGCTGGTGCCCTGCTGCTCGAAGCGGGCCTGGGCGATCAGCTGCGAATTGCGGCTGATGACCGATTCGACTTCCTGCTCGTAGCGCTTGCGGATGGCGCGGGCGTCGGCATCGATGTCCATCGCCAGGCGGATGAACGGGTCGTTCGATTTCGCCAGCGCTTCCTTGCCGCCCTTCCAGAGGGCGCGGCGCACTTCCGGATCGCCGAGCTTCGTGCCGGCGACGAGCGCGGCGGCCAGCTGGTCGGGCGACTGCCTGCCGAGCACACGGCGCACGAAGGCGTCGTCGGCGCCCAGGCGCTCGCGCATCTTGGTCAGCGAGAAGCCGAGCTTGACCTTCTCGAACTCCGGATAGACCGGGGCGGTCGAGAACAGAGCCTGCTCATACTCCGGGCGCCTGGCGTCGCTCAGTTCCGGCAGGCGCTCGGCGTTCGGCTTGTCGCGTTCCTCGATGCCGCGCACCAGCATGCGGGCGAACTTGAAGTAGTGGCTCGAAAAGCCGCCGGCCTGCTCGATGTAATGCAGGGGCCTGGCCATCGAGCGATAGTGTTCCTCGGCACGGGCGATCGCCTCCCATGCGCCGCCGACCCTGGCCTGCAGTTCAGGCTTGCTGGCGACAAAGGCGCGCAGGGCGGCTTCCTCCTGTTGCTTGCGATTGAGCAGTTCGGGGTCGCGCAGCGTCTCGATCTGGCCATTGACCACCTTGTAGCCGTTCTCGACGCCGAACAGGCGGCCTTCGGCCACGCGCTTGGCCTCGGGACCCGTTTTCATGTATTGCTGCAGCACGCCGCGCAGCTCGGCCAGTTCCAGCATTCGGCTGTACAGCGTGACGTCGCGCAGCGACTCGAGCTGGGCCATGGTCAGCAGGCGCTTGGTCGAGCCGGGGTGGCCGAACGTAAACACCATCTCGCCATCCGTCGCGCCCTGCCGGCTGAAGGTGAAGTAATCCTTCGGCGCGGCCGGCTTGCCGTCCTCGTAGGCGCGCAGCAGCGTGATGTCGAGGTTGTAGCGGGGGAAATTGAAGTTGTCTGGATCGCCGCCGAAGAAGGCGGCATCCTTCTCGGGTGCCCACACGAGGCGCGTGTCCTGGAAGCGGTGATAGCGGTAGAGGTGATAGCGGCCGCCGTGATACAGGTTGACCACGTCGCAGCGGCGCGTGGCCTTGTGGTTGCCGACGCAGTCCGAGGTCAGCTTCGCGTTGATGGCATTCTGGGCTTTCTTGAAGGCGGCGCCTTCGAGGCCGGCGGTGGCTTTCCGGACGGTGTCGGTGACGTCGACGATTTCCTCGAGGCGGTTCAGTTCGATCTCGGGGCAGCGCAGCTCTTCCTCGCGCTTCTTCGCCAGGAAGCCGTCGCGCATGTAGTTGCGCCTGGACGACGACAGCTGGTCGATGCACTGGGAGGCGCAGTGATGGTTGGTCATCACCAGGCCGTCCTGCGAGATGAAGGAGGCGGAGCAGCCGCCGGCGATGCGCAGCGAGCTCTTCATCGCGTGGTCGAGCCATGCCTTGTCAGGCGCGAAGCCGTATTCCTTCTGCATGCGCTCGACGGGCAGGTTGTCGAGCGTCCACATGCCTTCCGCAGCCATTGCCGCAGCGGGCGACAGCAATGCCAATACCTGAACCAACCGCCTGAGCTGCATCGTGATCTCCCCCGAACTGAAATGTTAGGCGCGAAACATTATCACATCGCGAAAGTCCGCGCGTGCGGCAATCATCGCCGGACATCGATATCGGGGCTGGGGAGAGGCCGTGGAAGCACGGCGGAGATTCAGCCTGCGGAGAGTATCGGCGTCGAAGGGAGGGGCGCGGCAGCGGCATGCGCCGCGCCCGGAAGCATTACTGCTTGGCCTGGTAGAGCGGCAGGTTCATGCGCACCGGCCGCACGTCGAGGGTGATGTTCAGCACGGAATAGTCTTCGCCGCCGAAGGCGCTGGAGAACCAGCCGGCGCTCTCGGGCGTCTTGCGGAAGCGGAATTCGAAGCCCAGTTCCGGCATCGGCTGGTCGGGCGCGCCGAAGGCCAGGCCGACCGCTTCCTGCTGCTTGTTGTCGATCAGGTCCCACATCAGGTCGACCACGGCGGTATTGGCCAGGATGTCGGGGAAGAAGCGCGGCTCGGTGAAGTAGGGCTTGGCCGGATCGACCTTGCCGTCGGCCTTCTGCTTCGACGGCGTGAACGCCTTCGTCGCCAGGTTGTAGCGGTCGCCGCGGTCGAGGTAGCTCAGCTTCGCGTTGCGCACGTTGAAGGCGCCGAGTTTCGGATCGGTGCTGGCCTCGGACAGGTCCACCACAAGGATGCCCTTGTAGCCGACCACCTCCAGGTTGACGCGGTCGGTGATCACCATCGCCGTGTTCTCGTCGACGCCCAGTCCGAGCTTGTAGCCTTTCTTGAGCATCACCGGCAGCATGCGCGCGAAGCGGCCGCGGATCAGCAGGTGCTGGTCGACGAAGATGTCCGGGCCGATGAAGCCGAGGCCCGGCGCGATCTCCTTGCCGTCGGTGACGCCGAATTTCAGCGTCGGCAGAACCGGCTTGGCATCGTGGAACATGGTGGTGCTCATGATGGCGGCGCCGGCGCTGGAGCCGGCGATCACGCCGCCCTTGCGGTACACCTCCCAGATCGCATCGAGCATCGGCGTGTTGCGGCCGTCCTCGGTGCGCAGCGCCTTCGTGATGCGGCCCTGGTCGCCGCCGGTGAAGTAGACGCCGGTGGCGCCGCGCACGCGGGCCACCAGTTCCGGATCGGCGACGGCCTTGCGGTAGTCGACGTCCTCGAGGCGCACCGACACCGGCATGAAGAAGGCGTCGGCGCCCGAGCGGCGCAGGGCGTCGACGACCGCGTTGCCGGCCTTCTTCGGATTGCCGGAGGCGGACGGGAAGACGGCGATCCGCGCTCCCTTGCCGCCGGCCAGCTGGACGATGCGGTCCCAGACGGCAGGGGTGTCGTAGTGCAGGTTGCCGCCGATGATGACGAGCGAGCCCTGCGGCGCCGCGTCGGTGCCGGCAGGCTGTTGCGCGAGCGCCGTGCCGCCGTACAGGAAGGCGAGGGCGACGATGAAGCTCCTGGCGATGTTCAGCATGTTCTTGTCCCTGTGAAGTTGGGTCCCGCTTACTGCAGGAACTGTTCGTTGCCGACCAGGCCGATCTTGGTCACGCCCAGGCGCTGGGCCGATGCCATGACATGCGCCACGGACTTGTACTCGACCAGCTTGTTGGGCTTCAGGTGCACTTCCGGCTGGTCCGGCATGCCGGCGATGTTCTGCAGCTTGCCCTGCAGCGTCGCCTCGTCGATCGTCTCGCCGTTCCACATCACCGTGCCGTCGAAATCGACGAAGATCTCCACCACTTCCG
>Ga0196981_1000115_pt1 | contig 78577 bp, 69 predicted proteins | sample S3_2013CmetaG_FD_155462 | JGI IMG/M metagenome (GOLD analysis project Ga0196981, IMG submission 155462) | Soil microbial communities from Anza Borrego desert, Southern California, United States - S3_20-13C | ecosystem: Environmental > Terrestrial > Soil > Desert | place: USA: California...
CTAAAATAGCGGTTAATCCGTTCCTTAACTGTTAATTTTTCGTAGTCCTTTAGATTTGCCATTGTTGTACTGTTTCTTTGGTTTGCAACTCAAAAAACGGTCAACTTATTTCAGGCTAGGACAGTTTGAAGTTTGAAGTTGAAGTTTGAAGTTGTTTGAAGTTTGAAGTTGTCTGGTTTCAAGTTCTCTGGTACTCAACAATGTAAAAAAAACGACTCACTCTCGGTGAGCCGGGTATTTTCAAAACATAGATACGAATCCAGGCTAAAGACCAATGGCCAACACCCAATAGCCGATTTCAAACATAACCTCCCCTATTGCTGGCTCACAGTATCAAAGGTTTCCGGTTGTTTCAGGTTTAAAGTTGTTTGAAGTTTAAAGTTTAAAGTTGCTGGTTTTGCGGGTTACCCATAAGCAGGAATTCTATTGACGAATCCACAGGGCATTCAATATACTCTTCCGATCCCCTCCACGATGATTCTCTTCAATTCAAGTGGCTCGATCAAACCCTGTCTGCCATAAAGGACCTTGCCGCCAGGAGCAATAAATAATGTATAAGGCAATGGTCCTTCCCATTTTTTATTGATCATCTCTATAAAAGCGTCACGGTCGCCTTTATAAATATAATTTTTCATCGACGCTTGTTTCCGCGTGAGAAAGTTGAGGGCGTTTGGCTTTCGCGCGAGGTCATCGAGGCTGATTGTGATCAGTTCAAATTCCCTGTTACGATACATCCTGTTCATGTCGACGAAATGAGGAAATTCAGTAACGCAGGGACCACACCACGTTGCCCATACGTTGATAAGCCGGTAATTCCCTCCATCCTTGTTTGCCACCAGGTCTTTAAGCTGTTCAATTGACAATTCCTCTATCGAAACTTTTTCCTTTGCCCATTCGTCAATTGCGGAGTTGGCATAATCACGTTTGTCGGGCCATTTGATGGAACATCCAAACGTCTTTGTCTTCGGCGTCATTATTTCCTTGCCACTGAGCATCTGATCGAGCGCATTACGGGTATCGTGATTTTTCGCCGTGCCTGGCTTTTCGCCGTCATCGATACGACCCGTGTAACGAAGTTTTCTCTGATCGTCAAAAATAAATACGTGCGGAGTGGCTTGTGGTCCGTACTTCATGGAAACCGACGAATTTTCGCCGTCATACAAATACGGGAAATTAAATCCTTTATCTTTTGCCCGGATCTTCATGTCCTCAAAGCTGTCGCCGACATCGGTATAACCCATCTCGTCCAAACGGACGGAAAGCGGATCATTCGGAGAAATTGCAATGACTGCTACCCCTTTTGGTTTATAATCTGTGACCAATTGCTTGATCCGGTCTTCATACGCCTGCGCAGTGGGGCAGTGGTTGCAGGTGAAAACAATCAAAAGTATTTTCGAATCCTTAAAGTCATCCAGGGTGTAGGTTTTCCCGTCTGTCGCAGGTAACGAAAACGCAGGAGCCATGGAGCCCAGTGGTAACACTTCAGGGTCCGTCTCCGCGGGGCTTGCGATGACGGTGAGCAGGAAGGCCAATACGGAAACGTATTTTTTCATATTATTATTTTTTCATCGATCAAACCAATTTAATCAAAATTATTGTTTTGATGAGTGGATTCAGACCGGCATCCTATTTATACTTCACCGATTTGAAAACAAAGAAAAATTCAGCAGGGGAAACGCTACTCCAGGCCTTGTACGCGGGAAACATGGTCTCGCTGTTGATCACAGAACTCACAGACAATTGCATCAATACCGATTTCCAAAAAACATTTAACGATGTCTGCTTGCAATTCGGTTCTCCTTTCATCAAAATTGGTCCAGAAACGTTGGAAATGATCCCTTCCGGAAAACCGTCTTCGGATAAATTTTTAGTGTATGAAAATCACACCTGATAACAAGCTTAAGAAATTAATTGTCGTAGGCGACCGTGTCCTGATAAAACCTGCCATAAAATCCGATAAAACTGAGAGCGGGTTATACCTGCCACCCGGTGTGCAGGAAAAGGAAAAGATTCAGAGCGGTTATGTTATTAAAGTCGGCCCAGGATACCCGCTGCCGATGCCGGCGGATGAAGATAATATGTGGAAGGGAAAGGACGAGCAGGTGAAGTACCTGCCGCTTCAGTCACAGGAAGGCGATCTGGCAATTTTTCTGCAAAAAGGAGCGATTGAGGTGTTGTACGAAGGAGAGAAATATTTCATTGTACCGCAGGCATCCATTTTGATGCTCGAGCGTGAGGAAGATTTTTAACCGATCTAAAAACAATGGCAGGACTTTCATTGGATGTTCTACGAACGGGAAAAAAATACCGGCTTACCAATTTCAGGGAGACACACGACTTCATCGTTGAAAATGTCCTGCCTAATGGCGATTTCAAAGTGAAAGATCTGCTCACGCTGGAACGCTACAAATTAAAAGACCTCATTGCCTATGGCAAAGGCTCCGATTATTATCTCGAAGAACTGGGACCTTGATTCGTGGGATTACCAGGATTACCTTGATGGATTATAAGGATTTAAAAGGATTGGCAGAAAGGAAAGCTTCTCTGACCGCCGAATTAAATCGATCGCTTTGGGCTGGCTTTTCGCTTTCTGCTTTCATCTTTCTATGTGGCTTCGGATTGAAATTCCTGAACGTTTTGTCTCACTTCGTTTCTTTTCGTACCGTGGGGTTTCATTCCAAAAAAAAGACGCATGACGTTAAATGGCCTGATGATTAAAAAATAGATCCCCAGACAACTCAAGAGCGTCAAAAAGCTCACGGTCCAGAATTTTGCAAAAATGCTCCATGGCAACTGGCATATAAAGTACCCGATGGCAATGATTACGGTTTGATGCAGGATATAAAAAGGATACAGCCCCTCGTTGAAATGTTTGAGCCATGGATGTGGGCGGTTTAAATAGTGCTGACCAAACGCGATAACGGTAATAACCCAAAACCAGCTTCCAATAGTTGCGGTAACATCAAAAATTGTTTCCACGGTGTCCGTCTCCCAGGGAAGTGTCAGTATCTCCCTGAAATGAAAATAAGTTCCATAAAAAGGGATCAGGATAAAGGCGCTTGCGATGAGCAAATGCTTTCTGTTATCGCCAATTGATTTCCAAAGACCCGAATGGCTGAATGCCACCATGCCCATCAAAAAGAAACAAAAGTAAAATGTGAAGAACCCCCAGTCATCAACCAATGCATGGGTTTCCTCTGGAAAATATGGCCGTAAAATTACCTGGGTCATGACAATGATGCCCGAAGGTATCAATAGCACGCCGGCCGGACTGGAGAACAGTTTTGCGATTTTCGCTTTGAAATTTTCGGATTTGGGTGACCTCAAAAATACAAGGAATGGCAACGCTAATAACGAGAAAACAAAAAGATAAGCGACAAACCACAGGTGATGCCAACTGAAACTTCCTTCCGGGTAGGCCACAAAGTCGAAAACTGTCTTATAGAAGGCCGTGTAATCCGGGTACTTTGCTATATGTTCAAAATATATCTGAGGTGGTACTACAACAAACATTCCGAAAGCGAGAGGAATTACCAGTCTTTTGAACCGTTCACCAACATATTGCCCCGGCGTGCGTTTGCTCAGGGCCAGATAGGTGCCTGCGCCGGAGATAAACAATAACAGCGGCATCCGCCAGAAATGGAGCCAAACCATCCAATAACGGAAGCTTTCACTTTGCTCCGAATTTTTCACATGCCAGTCCCATGGATTGAACAACATGCCTGTATGAAAAAACAAAAGGATAATAATGGCGACCAGCCTGAGCCAATCCAGGTCATTCCGTCTTTCAGTTGTTAGATTTTGTGTCATTTGTTTAATTTTTTACAAACGTAGGGCTGACACACCCGTGCGGACGACTGATTTGATAGGATTGGCGTTCGTATTTATAAACTTGAACGTTCCAAAATAGCCACTCAAATAGTTTTAAGTACGAAATTAAAACGGTTTGCGGCCGATCATACGGATTTTACGATTTTTGATTGCATATGCGCATAAATATGAAACACCTACTGCTATTTGCCATCATCGTCAGTTCGTCGGCCGGTTATGGGCAAAAACTTCCCAATGAGCCAGCGGATTTTTTAACCAAGGATTTTCACCAGGAACGCCGCAAACTCCTGCGCGAGAAATTACCCGCCAATTCAGTCGCTGTTTTTTTTGCCAATCCGGTGAGAAACCGCGCAAATGACGTGGAGTATGTTTACCACCAAAGCCCTGATTTTTATTACCTGACAGGGTACAAGGAGCCTGATGCGGTTTTGCTGGTGTTTAAGGACAAACAAACGGCAAGCAACGGCACGCAGTACGATGAAATTATCTTCGTCCAGCCAAGAAACGAAGCTGCGGAAATGTGGACCGGAAGAAGGCTTGGTGAAGAAGGAGTGAAAACCCGCCTTGGGCTTGAGCAGGCATTCAATAACACTGCTTTTAAAAGCTACAATGTCGATTTTAAAAAATTCGGCCAGATTCTTTTTTACGATTTTCATAACGACGTGAGAAATTCGAAGTATGACTCTGCCGATCTGTTCGATCTTATCCAGCAATTCAAAGCAAAAGTTGGTTATCCCTCGACGGAGGCAGCATTGACATTAAACCGTGAGCCTGAGAAAAATAATCTGAATACCAAAGATCTCAACGGCATCATGGCGAGCCTTCGGGGTATTAAAACCAAAGAAGAGCTGGAGCTGATCCGCAAAGCCGTGAATATCTCCACTACCGGTCAGGTGGAAGTGATGAAAGCTATCAAACCGGGAATGTCCGAGCGAGAGATACAGGGTATCCACGAATATGTTTTTAAGAAATATCAGGCTGAAGACCTGGGGTACCCCTCGATCGTTGGGGAAGGAAACAATGGATGCATCCTGCATTACATTGATAATTATAAGCCCGAGATCAGTTCCAAAGAACTTATCCTGATGGACCTCGGTGCCGAGTACCATGGATATACCGCAGACATTACACGTACAATTCCGGTCTCCGGTAAATTCTCGCCGGAACAAAGGCAGATTTATGAACTTGTATTAAAAGCGCAGGAAGAAGCGATGGCAATTTGCAAACCTGGTGTTACCCTTCGCCAGCTGACGGAAGTAACGGCGAAGGTCATTAATAAGGGGCTGAAAGACCTGGGCATCATCGCGAATGAAAGTGACAAGCACAGATACTATCCTCACGGATGCTGTCACCACATCGGGTTGGACGTTCACGACAAGGGAGGACCGGAGTTAAAGGAGAATATGGTCATTACAATTGAGCCCGGCATCTATATTCCGGAGAATTCAGCGTGCGACCGCAAGTGGTGGGGGATTGCTGTGCGGATCGAGGATGATTACCTGATCACCAAAGACGGCAACGAACATCTTTCAACGATAGCGCCGCGCAAACCCGAGGAAATTGAGGCATTGATGAAACTCCCGAGCGCCCTGGATGATTTTATCCTGCCCGACCTCGATAAGAAAAACTGAGCCGGAGATTTTTTTAGAAAGCAAACTGGTCTGGTTTTCAGGACGATTCGCATTAAAAATTGATAAATCCAGAATTGAACGAGTCCTGTCATGGGGGAACCGTTGTCAGGATCGTGTTTATTTCTTATATTTATTACCTTCCCTAAACCAGTTATTATGAACTTTAATGAAATCCTTAGTCTCTTCAGGCAAGGGAAAGGCACCGCCCGCAGCCATATGAGAAATCTGATTGAGATGGCTGCAATTGATGGCAACTTTGACCTCGTCGAATTCGACCTTTTGAAAAAAATCGCGAAACGCAACAACATCTCCGAGAGTCAGCTTAAGGCAATTCATCAAAATCCCGCGAAAATTCATTTTGAGGTCCCGAAAGATAAACGGGAAAAATTTGATCAATTCTATGACCTCGTCCATATGATGTCCATCGACAAAAGTGTTCACGACGAGGAGATGAAACTGTGCAACCTGTTTGCTGTAAAGTTCGGATATTCCCGCGACCGGTCGGGCGAGCTGATCAAAAGCATTCAAAGCAACATTCACAATCACAATTCACATACGGAAACTTATAAGCGGCTGGAATGGATGCTTAATTAGCGAATTTCCTTCTGAATCGCAGCTGTTTTAAATCCCAGCCTCAGAATAAATTCACGCTGGATTTGCAGACTGGATCATTTACCACGAAGGCTAAGTTTCGCAAAGAAAGAATTGAATTGGGTACATGTTCCAATATCACACTGTTGAGACAGTCTCTTTTTCAGTTGTATTGAAGTTTCAACATATCCGTCAATTGCGTTAGCGGTTGGTTTTTCTTTTTCCTCGTTTGCTGATAAAAGAAAAGCGCAACAGAAGCTACGGCAAGCGTGATACCAAGGACTTTAATAACTGCCGATAATTTTTCCGTGGCAGGTGGAAGAAAAACGATACCATTCTCATTGGTGACGGCGGGTTCATTCACGTAACGACCCTCTGCGGGCACCGCCAGGCGCTCAAATGCCGAGACCAGCTTTCTGATTTCGGTTCTAAGCTCTTCACCCCGCATTGGTTTTCCATGTCCCGTTGCCGCGATTTCAGGATTCAATCCCTCAAGTCGCATCACAGATTGTTTTGCGGAGGCCCAGTTGCACGTAAAATATTTCGGAGGTCCCGAAAAATGTTTCATGTGCGTCAATGCATAAATGGCGGACTCCGCTTTGGTTGTGACAAAGGCATCACCTGCAATCAGCACCTTGTCCTTTTCACGGAAAAGGCTGACATGGCCTGGTGAGTGTCCTGGTGTTGAAATGTATTTCCACTCAGGCATGTGCGGGATTGTCCCATTTAGCGGCAGAGGCTTCAGGCGGTCCGAAATATTGATCGGCCCGGTTGGATACATCCATGACATTACAGACATCATACCGCCCCCAACGGTTGGGTCAGCCGGCGGATAACCTGATTTTCCATTGAGGAACGGCAGCTCCATCGGATGTGCATAAACAGGGACATCCCATTCTGTGGCAAGTGATTGCAAAGCTCCCACATGATCAAAATGACCATGCGTTAATACAATTGCTGCGGGTTTGGCATTTTCACCAAACAGCTCCCGGGCCATTCTTTTGATGTTTGCGGCGGACCATTTCAGGCCCGCGTCCACCAGCACCCAATTACCGGTCACATGATCCTGGATGATGTAGACGTTCACAAAAAGCTCTTTTCTTCCCCACACTCCGGGTGCTACGGTAAATATCGGCGCCGTGTACGATTCAAGGGTTTCAAGATCCATAAATTTCCTGGTGTTTAAAATGACTGATGAATGATTGCAATAAAATTATGCCCCACCCGGCAAGGAGGGCGCATGCCGCGAATTTTAAAACGTCCGTTACTTTGTTAACTTCGGTGCCAAAAATCGAATCCTATGTTCGTTTACGAGAAGGTCAGTTCCCAGGAAGCCATAAAAATGCTCGGTCACGCGATCGTCGAAGCGGGCAAGATCAATAGGCATATTGCAATAGCGGTATGCGGACCTGAAGGTGAGATCATATCATTTCTACGCATGGATGGCGCAAGTCCGGCCGCAAGCGTAATCGCCCAAAACAAAGCTTATACGGCTGCCCGCGACCGAAAATCCACACGACAAATGGGGGATTTCATGCATCAAAATAACCGACCTCCCGCCTTCTGGGGCGATCTGGGAATCACGGGTTTCGGAGGTGGTGTGCCGATTGTCCAGGACGGAAAAGTCATAGGCGGCATCGGAATCAGCGGCCTTTCCGAAGAGGAAGACGAACGCATCGCCTACGCCGCAATTGTCGCGGTCTACGGCGGTCAGGGGTAAGCGTCCCATTCATTACAACGTAGTATCTAGTGGCTTTCGTCCAACGACAGGACGGGGAATAATTTTTTTCCTTCAATTGCGTGATGCAATCTTATATGAAGGGACATTGGATATTTCTGATTATCTGTGGCTCGTGCTTGCTCGCCTGCGAAGAGTCAGAGATCCTTCCGGCTGATCCCGCGGGAAACGATCCAACGGACACACTGGCGCCGGGCAATCTCGCGGAAAACTATTTTCCTCCTCTTCAGGGTGACAGCTGGGATACGGTCAGTCCGGATTCCATGAAATGGAATACAGAAAATCTCCGTCAATTATTGGAATTCCTCGGATCTTCAAATACCTATGGCTTTATCATTTTAAAGAAAGGACGGATCGCCACCGAACACTACTGGAATGACTGGAACCAGCATACAAGTCATCCAATTGCTTCAGCAGGAAAAAGCATTACGTCGGTTCTTATCGGATTGGCTCAACAGCAGGGACTACTAACGGTACGCGAGCCCACGTCGGCGTACCTTGGCAACCGCTGGACAAGCATGGCGGAAAGAAAAGAAAAAATGATCCAGCTGCGTCATCACCTGAGCATGACCACTGGCCTGGATGAATCGGATGATCAATGCACTTCCTCCTCCTGCCTGAAATACAAAGCCGACGCCGGGCAGCGGTGGGTCTATCATAACGGTCCGTACAACCTCTTGCACAAGGTCCTCGAAAAAGTTTCAGGTCAGACGATTGATGAGTTCACCAAAACGATGCTGGCCGTAAAAATCGGAATGCGTAACTGGAGTTGGACGGATCATACGCTCGACCTCAGCACAAGGGACATGGCACGATTCGGGTTGCTGATCGAAAACGAGGGTGTATGGAATGGAGAAAACGTCATTGTTGACAAGGCGTATTTTCAGGCGATGGTGACAAGCTCGAACCCCTTTAACAAGGCCTACGGATACCTCTGGTGGTTGAACGGAAAATCCGGGTACATGATTCCGGGCGAAAACGACGTGAAAGAAGGAAAACTCGTGAAACATGCTCCAGCGGACATGTTTGCAGCGATGGGAAAAGGTGACATAAAGATCTATGTCGTCCCAAGCCTTGACATCGTCGTTGTAAGACATGGCGACGATACGGGTACAAATACTTTCGGACCGTCCTCCTTCGATGAAGCTTTATGGCAAAGATTGGGTTCTGTCATGAACCTTGATGAAAAATAAATTCAGCATTGGGCCCTGAAGTCAGAAGGTGTCTGACCCGTCAGCTTTTTAAATGCGTTGTTGAAGGATGATTTCGAATTGTAGCCAACCTGCCCGGCAATTTCTTCTACCTTGATATTCCGTTGCACCTTTAGCAACCGCTTGGCCTCTTCCACCCTGTAAACAGCAGTCATTTCAAAAAAAGATTTTCCGAGACCGGAATTGATCACATGTGACAATACGTGCACAGAAGTGCCTACTTGCTGGGCAAGATCCGGTAAGGAAAAATCCGGTTTCAAAAACGGTTTTTCTCCTGCCATGACTTGCTCCAGCCGTTCAAGGATGATTCGCCGCTGAGCTTCCGTCAATCCCGAACTTTTATACTTTTGAGGCTCATCCAAGTTGGCCGGCTGCCGGAAAAAACCCGATTGCCGCATGACCCGAAAACTCGTTATGTAAATCGCTACGGCAATGTACGCGGCGAAAATGTGATCGCCTGTGTCATTTGGATTGAAATATTTGATCACCAGAATAAGCAGCGTAACGAACCCGACCTGCACAGAACCATTGCGCAGTCCCCGAAGCGTTTCGTTCGCCGGGTTCAGAAACGATTCCTTTTTCACCCGGAAGACGCGGACGACTTCGAATAACCCGAGCAACCCATAGGCGACCACACTGATCAATGTCAACGTCGTGTGATTATCAGTGACCCAAAACAATCGCGGATCTGATCGGTAGTCATAAGGGAGCATCGGGATATTGAGCCGGTAAGATTCAATCCACGAATTGTATTTGACAGCATCCGGCAGTAAGAAAAATGGTATAACAAGCAGGAAATAAATTAACGCAAAGACAAAATGCAAATAGTACTCGCGGGGTAGCCGCCCGCGCGTAATCGAAAGCACCATCAGATAAAAAGCCGGACCGAGAACAAAAGACAGCGGCTCCGAAAAATCGACCAAAAACAAACAATGGATGATGTAGCCGGTGTACATCAGAAAAATTTCAAGGATACACAGCGCCATGCCGAGCAGCAGGATACCGAAAAATATGTTGGCCTGCCTTTTCCGGTTTTCCTTCGAAAAAAAGAACGTGCAAAGAAAAAATGCCTGGACGATCCCCAGAAAAATAAAGATTGCAAACAGGTCGATCCGGTATTGCATGTGGTTTTATTATGTAAAGAAAGGAATTTCTTACGTTATTTTTTTTCCGCTTTCCGTTTGATGAGCCTTAAAATTTCCATCCGGATTATTCCGCTGAAAGGTTTAATAAAAAACCAGTAAACCCGGAAGCGCCTTCGTGCCTTTGTTCCGATGCACTGTATGCGGGTTTCGGTTTCCACCCAGGTGGTGTTGTCGCCGACGGTTGTCAGCGTGAAATTCCAGACGGCTTTTACAAAGTTCTCACGGTCAAACACGCGGAATTCATCGGCTGAAAGTTTTTGAAGATTACCTTGTGGCTTCCAGAACTGTCCGGCCAGTCCCAGGGCAACTTCCTGATCCGGAAGTTTTTCGAGCTCAACGAAATTTTCGTTCACCAGTCCTTTTTTGAGAGTCATCTCCGAGCCCATTCCGCGCAGTAAAAATAAGAACCGGATCAGCTTCGAATCGCGAAGATCAAATTCGTCGACCAGCGAAAAAATCCTGTCCGGCGTCGTTGCGATCTGAATCCCATGTTTCTCAAAAAAATCAAATTGCGGTAGGTATTTATCCTGGAGCATCCGATTAATCGGTAAATGACAGTGTTATCATGACAGGGAGGTGGTCCGATGGATAGTATTTTCCATCGTTATCGTCAATCACCTTGTATTGATCCGCGCGCCATTCGTTGGAAACAAGAATGTAATCGATCGCGCGGCATTCGATGCCGTTTACTTCAAAGGAGCAAAACGTACCCTGAGGGCTACTTGCCGGATCGATCAGTTCGATGATCTCCCCATTGGTCAGGATGGCAAAGGGCTCTTCCCCGCGCGTGCAGTTTAGGTCGCCGGTAATGATCACCGGGATTTCGAGCGCCAGCTCCGACGCTTTCTGCTTGAGAATATCGGCGCTGTTTTTCCGGGCTTCTTTTCCGATGTGATCAAAGTGCGTGTTGAGGACCAGAAACTTTCTTCCCGAAACTTTATCGCGAAAGATTGCCCACGACCCGATGCGGGTAATCGCGGCGTCCCAGCTTTTACTTCCTGGGACCTGAGGAGTTTCAGAAAGCCAGAAGGTGTTCCCGTCGATCAGATCGAATTTTTCCTTTTTATAGATGATCGCAGAAAATTCACCTTGCGTTTTGCCGTCATCCCGTCCAACGCCTGTGTATGAATAGCCGCCAGTATTTACAATTTCCGTCAGCTGGTGTTCCAGCGCTTCCTGGACTCCGAGCACGTCGGGATCATATTTCTTTAACAGGTCAAATACTTTTTGTTTTCGCTGCTTCCATTGGTTGACTCCATCTCCGGGATTGTCATACCGGATATTGTAGGTCATGACCCGGAATTGCGCGGAAACATCTGCCGCGATACAGAGAAAAACTATAAAAAGGAGTCTACGCATATTGGGCGAATATTGAATTACACGAGCTTTTTTGCTTCCTGGGCCTGCTCACGAAGCATTTGCAATTCTGTGATATCAGTTTGAATACCCAACAATCCGATCTGATCCAGGTGAGGTATAAAGAATGCCATCTTCGTACTCTTCAGGGTTTTGGATTCCCCGCCCAACGTTTCGTTAAAGATATAGGTTTCGGATCCTTTTTTAATGATTTCCAGCTCCTGGTTCCTCCACTGTTGCGCCGTTTCGGCGTCGACAAAATCAAAATCGCTTTTGCCAATCAGTTCATCGATACTCATATGGTGGGCTTTGGCCACCACCGTGTTGACAAGCACCATCCGGCCTTCACTGTCTTTGAGGAAGATCTTATGCGGCAGCTGATCAAGGATGTTCAGCAGTGTTTGTCTGTACTTTTTCATGCTGTCCAGCATCTCCTCATTTTTGCGGTCGCTGTCAGCCTTGATCCGTTGAATTTCCTGAAGTTGAGCCTGTAACTGCACTTCCTTCTGGTCGGCCTCGTGCAGCAGACGTTCGATCTCGCGGTTCTTTCGGTGCATTTCCTCCTGCGTTGCCTGCATCTCTTCGAGGTTTTGTCTCATCTCTTCTTCCTGCGCACGCATTTGTTCGGTAAGGAGATTCGATTTCTGAAGCAGCTCTTTATTCTTCTGATTGTTGCGTGTCGTGATGATCATCGATGCGATGCTTTCGCCGACTTTCTCCAGGTATTTGATTTCATAATCCTGAAAAACCTTAAAGGAAGCCAGTTCGATAACCCCAACTACATTGTCTTCGGATTTCAGGGGAACGATGAGAATGGAATTAGGATTCGCTTCGCCGAGGCCGGACGTGATGGTCACGTAATCATCCGGAACACGGGTGATAAAGATCGTATGCTTTTCAATGGCCGCCTGGCCGACAAGGCCTTCGCCAAGCGTGAAAGTTTTTTGAATATATTTCTTCCGGTCCCAGGCGCGGGCTGCCATGAGCTTCAGGAATTCATCCTTGCCCCCCTGGTTTTCAACCACGAAAATGGAACCCTGATTGGCTTTCATATACTTCACGATCTCTTCCACAACCCTGTCGCATAGCATCTGAAGGTTCTCTGCATGTAGCCGGAGAATTTCTCCGATTCGCGCCAGTCCAAGGTTTGCAAACTTTTCACGTTCTTCCCTTTCCGCAGCAGTGATCAGACTCTCGCGCATATTGACCAGTGAGGTTCCGAGCTTGTCCGGAGTGTCGGCGGCGTATTTGGCTTTCACGTTACCTTTGCTGATGTTATCCGCAAACTCGATATTCACTTCCATCATTGCCAGTTGTCTCTCCATGACCAATGCGGCTGAAGCCGACTGTCGCGTTTGCGCATGTTGCAGGGAGGCCCACCACATGCACAGCCCTGCGTAAAAGAGAATGGACACGATGTGAATGCCGAAGGCTGTCAGCGAGATCTCCTGTGAATTCTCGAAATATCTCTGCACAAATCCGGAATCGCGGAAGTAGTACAGGAGCATCAGCGACGTGATTGCGTATAATGTTGCAGGAATAATAACTCTCCAATCTTCATAAAAGAGCAACACGGTCAACGCGATAAAGAAGATGAATTTCATCTCATACAATCCGTGCATTTGAAGAAGGAATTGAACGCCGAAGTTCCAGTAAAGGAAACTCGCCACCATGCGCGGCAACCCGGAATGAGGTACGAGCGCGCGAACGAGGAAATATGTCGCAAGCGAAACACCGCCCATAAGGCCCGCGATGAGGAATGTATTGTGGAAGAATGAAAGCCCAATGCCCAAAACAAAAAAACTGATCATGAAACCGGCCGTGATCCGGTCGGCATGCCGGGTGATCTTATCGAAATAGGGTTGCAATTGCGCATCAGTTATCTGCGCCTGATTTGTTTCCGCCAGTGGGCTCATAGCAGCTAGGTTTGAATATATTAAAAATACCACCCCGCGCTGAGAAAAGGAAAAAACCGGCGAAGAACCGGTCCGTGCTTGTATGTAAGGTTTCTAGCTCAAGGCTTCAACTCCGGCAATCTCATCCGGCATCATTCGCTTGAACAGATTTTCTATTCCGGCCTTTAGGGTGACCGTAGAGGAAGGACAACCGCTGCAGGAACCCTGTAAGCGCACTTTTACAATCCCGTCATTGAAGGAATGGAAGGTGATGGCGCCCCCGTCCTGCTCAACCGCCGGTCGGATGTAGTCCTCCAGAATGGTCTTGATCTTTTTCACTGTTTCAGAATCCTCCGAAGCCGTTTCCGCCGCGGGTTCGGCAACTTCAATGATAAAGCGACCGGATTCAAGAAACTTCCTGATGTGCTCTTTCAGCTTAGCCTGGATCTCAAGCCACTCATATTCCTCCTTTTTGGTAACCGTAATAAAATTGCTCATGTAAAAAACACGGTCAACAAAAGGGTAGGTAAACAGCTCCTGCGCCAAAGGTGCGATAGCGGTGCTTTCAGCGTTTGGGAAGTCGAAACTTAGACCCTCAGGCACGAGCATTTCATTCACAACAAACTTCAGGGAGTTTGGATTGGGATTGGACTCAAGATAGATGTGAATGTCTTTGGGTGTAGCCTGAAGCATAGTCTGTTATTTATTATCCGGACAAAAATAATCTAAATTAAGTTCGGTTGAACCGCCAGTTAATTTTATCCTTTTCAGGCTACATCAAAATTTCCATTCAAAAACAGCAACTTTTCCTATATTCACGGCCGAATCAATCGATTGCTCACGATATAAAATCCACGGGTTTGACACGCAAACAGGTTACTTTAGCAATTCTCATTTTACTGACAGTTTCCACAATTTTTCACTTCCTCGGGATTTATACGGAAGTTGAGATTCATCCGGCCATATTGGCTGTCACGCGCTGGATTCCGTGGCTTTTTATCATAATCCTTTCCATTCAAAGACGGACCCTGACAGGCTTTTTGATTGTCTTTACCATTATTTCGCTGGAATTACACCTTGCACACTTGTCTTTCGCGGGTTTAACGGTACCGGGATTAATCAAGAATATTTCGCGATGGATCCCCGAGATCCTGCTTGTTATTTACGCCGTCCGTAAGAAATCACTCACTACCTGGATACTTGTTTCCATGGTTGTCGGAACCGAAATAGGCCTACTATTCCCCGAATTTTCTCAAAACCTAAATGTTTTAAGTAAGCTGTTCCTTCGACTGATCAAAACCATCATTGCGCCCATCCTGTTTGCGACCCTTGTGGTTGGTATTGCAGGCCACTCTAATCTGAAACAAGTCGGCCGAATGGGTTGGAAGTCTATTCTTTACTTCGAGATCGTCACTACCATTGCCCTGATCATCGGAATTATTGCCATCAATATTACGGAAGCCGGAACGGGAATCGTATTGCCGCCCGGTTTTACGGAGGAATTGCCGGAATCCAAACCTCAAACATGGCAGGATCACATCGTTAATGTTTTCCCCGAAAATATCGTAAAGGGCATCTATCATGGGGATGTGCTTCCGATCGTGGTATTCAGCATCATCTTCGGCATTTCCCTGGCAATGCTGCCGGCGGCAAAGAAAAATCCGATGCTAAGCTTCAGCGAAAGCCTTGCGGAAACGATGTTCAAGTTCACGAACATCATCATGCACTTTGCTCCTTTCGGTGTAGGTGCGGCCATCGCCGTTACCGTTGGCCACCTTGGAATTGATATACTTACGTCATTGCTGAAACTGCTTTTTACACTGTATGGCGCGCTGTTGGCATTCCTGGGCTTGGTTCTTTTGCCAGTTGCGCTGATGTTGAAGATCCCAGTGCGAAAGTTCGTTGATGCGATCTCGGAACCGGTGTCCATTGCGTTTGCCACAACGAGTTCAGAATCTGCTTTGCCAAAAGCGATGGAAAATATGGAAAAGCTGGGTGTGCCAAGAAAGATCGTAGCGTTTGTATTGCCGACGGGATATTCTTTTAACCTTGATGGAAGCACCTTATACCTTGCCCTCGCCTCGGTTTTTGTCGCGCAGGCCGCTAACATTCAACTGACTGTTTTTGATCAGGTGATGATGGTCTTTACCTTAATGCTTACGAGCAAGGGCGTAGCCGGTGTTCCCCGCGCAACGCTGGTGATCTTGTTAGGGATGGCTGGTACGTTTAAGCTTCCGCTCTGGCCGATCATGGCGATCCTCGGAATCGATGAACTGATGGATATGGCCCGCACATCTGTTAACGTGATCGGAAATTGCCTGGCGACAGTGGTTATCGCCAAATGGGAAGGAGAATTCCAGGAGGCTGAAGCTCCGGAATTTTAAAAAAAATGGTCAACAGCCGGTGTCCGGCCGCTGACCTTAACGAGAACGGACATCATGCATCCGTTCCCCGCTTGCTGCTTACCATAATGATAATTCCAGCGACAAGTAAAATTGCGCCGGTCACAGGTGACCAATAAACCGGTGTTCTTTCCGTTTTATTGATCTCGATAGGACCGACATCAGCGACTTCTTTTTTTGTTACAAGGCTAAACCCTGTAAACACGGTCATGATGCCTCCTATCACTATTAATAAAATTGCTAATGTTCTCATAAACAATCGTTTTAAGCGTTATGTTTTGTATTAAACTTGTGCCGATTGAAAAAAATCTGATTGCCAAGGAATTAACAGTCGCTGGAGGAATATAATCAACACTTACTGCGGCCGTTCAGAGGGCTCTTTGACTGCTGATTCATGTAAGGATTAGATGCAAATAGAAGATCAAACTTTTATGAACTTTTGATCACCGGCCGTATTAACTGATTTTGAACTTAATAATACGAATACCCGCTCCGTTATATGAAACATCATCTGACCTTTACCGCACTCCTGTTGCTATCTTTTTCGTTAGCGAGTGGACAAGCACTTGAACCGAAAGTGATCTGGGGAAAAGAATTCAGTGCTTCCAAGCGATCTTCATTGAATGACATCATCGGATACGATGCGACAGGCATCTATGCGATCAAGGAAAAATTGGGATTTTCCAGTATGAAGTATACCCTGGAGCATTATGATCACCAATTTGTTCCAACCAAATCATTCGACCTGATCCTCGAAGAAGATGGCAAGGATTGTATGCTTGAACGTGTTCTGCAATTGCGGGGCAAACTCTATTTGTTCTCATCTTTCGCAAACTCAAAAACAAAAAAGAAAGTCCTGTCCGTCCAACAAATAGACAAGGCAACGCTTGAACCACAAACCACGAAAACGAAAATAGCGGAAATTGACTTTTCGGGAGAAAGCAAAAGCAACAGCGGCGAATTCAATATCCGAACATCGCGCGACAGCTCAAAAGTACTTGTGACGTACAAACTTCCCTATGAAAAAAATGATCCGGAGGGATTTGGTTTTCATGTGTTGACCGACGAGCTGGTACCCTTATGGAACAGGGAGGTCCGTGTTCCATTTGAAAACGAACTGTTCGATATTGAAGGGATCAAGGCCGACAATGACGGCAATGTGTATCTTCTCGGCCTCATATACCAGGATAAAAGGAGAAGCAAGCGCAGGGGCGAGCCCAACTACAAGTATCAGGTGTTTGCATACCTGGACAAGGGAAAGACCACGAAGGAATATCCGATCTCGCTGGAGGACCGTTTCATCACCGACATGCAGCTTGAGATCATGAATAACAAAAATCTCATTTGTGCAGGATTTTATTCGGAAAAGGGAACATACAGTATCCGGGGAACTTACTTCCTTACCGTGGATGCAAAGACCAAGGAGATCAAAACAAAAAGTTTTAAAGAATTTGGAATTGATTTCATTATCGCCAACATGAGCGAGGCAGCGGCAGAGCGAACGAAAAAGAAAGAAGAACGGGGGGTGGAAAACGAATTATACGATTATGATCTTGACAAACTTCTTGTAGGTAAAGATGGCAGTGCAATATTGATTGGGGAGCAGTATTTCGTAAAAACGGTAACCTATTCCCGAATGGTCAATGGCATCATGCAGACCGGATATACGAATCACTACTATTACAACGATATCATTGTTATCAAGATAGATCCAAAAGGCCAGATCCAGTGGGCGGAAAAAATAGCGAAAAAACAACATACCATTGAAGACGGTGGCTTTTACTCGTCCTATGCTATGGGGATTGTGAAAGGAAAGCTGTGTTTTATTTTTAACGATAATCCTAAAAATCTTGGATACACTGGCGTGGGCAAAGTTTTCAATTTCAAAGGAGGGGAACAATCGGTGGTTACAATCGTGACAATTGATCAGTCAGGCAAACAGGATCGAAAACCGCTCTTCAGCTTCGCGGATACCGAAGTGATCACGCGGCCCAAAGTTTGCGAGCAAATCACATCAAACGATATTATTTTGTTCGGGCAGCGGAAAAAGACGCAACAATTTGCCCGGGTTTCGTTTTGATACGCAAGGAATCGCGGGTCTTGGTTGTACAATTAATCGACGCGTGAAATTTTTGCGAGTAATAAGAAATCCGCGAGCACGAGGGCTGCCATTGCTTCGACGATCGGGACGGCGCGAGGCACAACGCAAGGATCGTGTCGGCCTTTTCCCGATACTGTAACCTCATTACCGGTTTTATCCACGCTGTTTTGCTCCTGCATGATCGTGGCGACCGGTTTAAATGCCACATTGAAATAAATGTCCTCACCGTTTGAAATCCCACCCTGAATCCCGCCGGAGAAATTTGTTTTGGTTCTTATTCTTCCGCCTTCGTTATAAAACTCGTCGTTGTGTTGTGACCCGCGCAGCCTGGTGCCCTCAAATCCGCTGCCGTATTCAAATCCCTTAACGGCATTGATGCCGAGCATTGCACCACCAAGGGTGGCGTGCAGTTTGTCAAACACGGGCTCGCCCAGTCCAACCGGCGTATTTTTTATGACGCAGGTCACTACGCCACCGATGGTATCGCGGTCAAGTCTGACCTGATCGATCAACCGGATCATTTTTTCAGCTGTTGACGCGTCTGGACACCGCACAATGTTGTCTTCCGTTTTGGTCAGATCAAGGGCCGTATAATGCGGCGCCATTATTTCGCCAACCTGGGAAACAAACGCCTTGACGATTACCCCGGACTTATCAAGAAGTAACTTTGCAATTGCACCGGCGGCAACGCGCGCCGCAGTTTCGCGGGCAGAACTCCTGCCTCCGCCCCGGTAGTCCCGGTTGCCATATTTCGCTTCGTATGTATAATCAGCATGTGAAGGCCGAAAGGCTTCGGCGATGTGGCTGTAATCCTTGCTGCGCTGGTCCTCGTTATGGATGATGATGGCAATTGGCGTTCCGGTTGACTTGCCTTCGAAAACACCGCTGAGAATCTGGAATTTGTCGTCCTCCTTTCGTTGGGTGGTGATCCTGGACTGACCGGGTTTCCGGCGGTCAAGTTCAGATTGAATGAAAGACTCATCGATTGATAATCCGGCTGGACATCCATCGATGATTACCCCGATTGCGGGGCCGTGAGATTCGCCGAACGTAGAGATTTTAAAAACAGATCCGAATATATTACCCATGGTGAACTGCGCGGCAGATCAGGAACATCGCGAAGAAGTTTTGACCGGATCTGATTACTTTTTGAACACAAGATACGCGGAAGCACCCAAAACAAGCAAAATAAAAATATTGAAAGCAGATTTCTGCCACCCGGTGTCTGACACGCCCCGCAGTAAATTGTCCGACGTTTCGACCTTGTCATAAAATGTTCCCAGATCATTCGATTGAATCGCCTCGTTTTTCCGGCTCTCGCCAGTTACGTAAACCGTAAGCTTTGACCTCAAGGTATCATATCTCGATTTTTCAGTATTAAAGAATATCCACTGAAAATATTTTCCGAGGGGATATTGACCTGGCTCTTTCGGGATCATGAAATAATTAAACGATTTTGTTCCGGTGACCCTGCCGTTATCACGGGAAATTTCCTGCCTGACGTTCGGTTCATAAAACTCGAAATTATCGTCGCTGTTGACCACGGGTTTCTCAACGGCGGTGATGTTGCCCTCTCCATAAACACTGAATGTATACGCAGCACTTTTGCCTGTTTCGAGATCCGTCGAGTGCATGCTTTCCGTTAACCTGTAGGCACCCACGGCAACGACATCCTTGAGGGGATGTGCCGGAAGGTCTTTGACTTTTATCTTTTTAGGTTTCGAGTAAAAAGTCTTGAAGTCCTCTTTCCGGTTTTGACCAAAGAATGAAGGGTTTTTCGCGACTTTGTATTTGATCATCTCGAGACCTACGCTGGGAAAAGTGATCGGCTCGGCATTCAAAGGGTAGTAGGTTGCCTGGTAGATCTTGTACTGGGTATACTGTTTGTCGTTGATCAGCACTGACTCGCCTTCAATGTTTTCGATGTTGAAATTTTCTTCCCAGCAATCATCGGGTTTTATTTTTTTCAAAATTGCCGACAGTTGCTTCGGAAGATCGTGAAACTGCAAAGGCGCCCGGTTGTCCTCCGAAACGTAGAAGGAAAGGGTGGCATTGAAACCTTCGCCGACAAAGACTTCGTCCTTGCTGGTAGAAATTGCAAGGAATGCGTCGTCTCTGATGTCGACAAATTCCGTTTCACCCCGTCCAAAAAAGTCGTCAGCCGGGTTTCTGTCAAAGATGCTGCGGGGGTCGCGCTGCTGAACCGGCGGACCTACCTTAACTTTTTTTCCTGAAACTGTATAATTCTTGTCATTTACTTTCATGCTAAATGAAGGGACCGTAATTGTTCCCTGCTTTAAGGGAAGGTAGGTCATGCTCAGACTTTGGGACGAAGATATTTGCCCATTGACAATGCTTGTGGTTTCCTGGCTGGAGGTGCCGCGTTTTCTGAAACCATCAATGTCCGGGAAGTTATCGTAGGTTTTTAGCCGGTCATTGACTACAGTGATGGTTATTGCCCATCCCTGGTTTTCGCCGATCTCATCGGGGCCTAAATTGATCTTCACCTGCCCGGATGCGAACAGCGGTATCAGCATAAAGCCGGTTATGACTATTACTTTTACCAGCGTGAGTTGCATATGTAATATCCTGCTTCCGTATACGTTCATTGTAACAACAAATAAGTGGTAAAATTGCCTAAAATTCACCGAATTCGTTTGAAGCGGCAACCGAAGAGGCATAACCGGTGTTAAAAAAATTTTTAACGGTCTTTCCTTTTCACTGAATTACAATTTTTTATAACTTACAGTTGTTAGCCTGTTAATTTTTTAAACTCGTTAAAAATTGGCCATGTTGAACTATGTCAAAACTGTGCTCACCAAAGTGAGTTTTGACGCTCTGTTATTCGAAAAAGAGCTAAGAAAAGCTATCAGGGTACTGATAGAAGAAGAGATCAACGAACTCAAAAACTGGTGCTACACCAGGTTTGGGAATGAACACGAGGCGATTTTGAATCGCTGTTTCGTGGTTGCTTAGGATGTTGCATCTAAGGAAATTGAAAAGCCCCGGCAACGGGGCTTTTAACATTTATGGGGCAGGGAAATCTTTTTCACAAATGGCGTGCTTTTCCGTGGGAAGCCTTGCTGTGGACCGCAGCCCTTGTCATACTTTCTTTACATGATCCCAAAGGCGTTCATTACACATTATGTCCCATTCAAATGGCTGGATTTGACTGGTGCCCGGGATGTGGCTTGGGCCGATCGATATCGTGGCTTGTTCGCGGGGAGTTCGTACATTCATTTGTTTCTCATCCGCTGGGATTATTTGCAGTGATTGTCTTAATTTCAAGGATCATAAGGCTTTCAAAAAATTACATTCAGGATTATGGCAAGAGTAATTGATGTAATGCCCGAACTCACCGGCGAGGAAATGGTGTATGTGCAGGGCTTGATCAAAGACATGGATGAAGAAAAGTCAAGAACCTTCGCAAATGTCTATCGCACCCGGCGTCGTGAGCCGCTGCTCATTTTAGTCACCGCGCTGATCGGGTTCGCCGGGTTCGCGGGGATCCACCGGTTTATCACGAATGAGATCGGACTTGGAATACTTTATTTTTTTACGCTGGGATTGTGTTTTATCGGCACCATCGTTGATTTGGTCAATTATCAGAAACTCGCTTTTGAATACAACCAGCGGGTTGCCAATGAGGTGTTGACGATGATGCGGTAGATATTTTCAGAAGCAAAAATTTGATTCTGTAATTACCTCACAAATTTCGCTTCTATCATCTTTACCATCACGCAGTTTTCAAAAGCTCGTCGGAAATAACTGCGAAAAAGTTTTGTGGAATTTGGAATCGTCTCAGTATTTTTCAAGATGAAAAAAATCCTCGTTCTCCTTTCATTCTGTTTTTTTACCTCCTTTAGCATTTTTGGACAAAGGCAGATCGTAAAGAAATCTATTGTTTCATTCCTGACGCCGCCCGCAAAGATTCAAGCATGGCAAGATGAGAGTGGTTATATCTTGACTGTAATACAGGAACGGCGCAACCACTATCTGAGCCTGGTACATAGGGAAAAGGGAATTATCTCGGAATTTGAATCCGGGTTTACAATCCTGGAGTCTCTTGGGTTTACATCCACACCGGTACATTTTACTTTGTACTTCCAGGGTTATGTTGGCGGGAAGAAGGATTACTATTTTGTTGCTTTTTCAAAGGATGGGAAAACTAAGCCAGTAATGACACAATGGATGAATACTGCTGGCCATGGTAAACACATCCTGCGTTACTCAGCGTACGACAAACTTTTCCTCTTCAAGTCAGATAAAGAAAATTTAACGGTTGTTGAGGTTGATGATTATGACAAAGTTAAGACCACCGTCGACTGAGCACGGAGATCGTGACTTCGACCGGTGGCGGACCATCGCCGGTTGGAGGCGGAATGATGGCCACGGGTACATCTTTTTCCTATTTACATTTCAATGCGTGCTTTAATCCGGATGGTACTGTTTGTCAGTCAGGTTCCGGATTCATCTGGGACAAGATGGAAGAACGCGCCAGGATCCTCAAGGAGCACGGCGAATCCGACCAGGTGCTGATCTCGGAGACATCAACACATTTTTACTGTATCCATTTTGAACGGAAGTCGAAACGTATCTGATCGAAGAATTTGAAAAATAACTAATCTTCACCGAGTACAAACCGGATATTGCGCTTGAAGCCGTCGAACTTTGTCCGCTTCACGGCAGAATCCTTGAATAGTTTTTGAAAAACCTCTTCCGTCAGTTCCTTCCATTCATTCGTTGACATTCCAGCAATGACCGGATCGGGAGTGAAACGAGGTTCATGATGTGGCGTTGAAAAACGATTCCACGGACAAACATCCTGGCAGATATCACAGCCGAATATCCAGTTATCAAATTTTCCCTTTACGTCGGCGGGGATTTGTTCTTTCAGCTCAATGGTAAAGTACGAAATGCATTTGCTGGCATCGACCACGTATGGGTCTGCGATTGCATCTGTAGGACATGCATCCATACAGGCTGTACAGGTACCGCAGTAATCCTTAACAGGTCCGTCTTCAACCAGTTCAAGATCAATGATGAGCTCTGCAAGGAAAAAGAAACTTCCCTGTTGCCGGTTGATCAGCAAACTATTCTTGCCGATCCATCCGACACCGGATCTTTTAGCCCATGCTCTTTCCATGACAGGCGCTGAATCCGCAAACGCACGCCCCTGCACGTCGCCGAACGCAGCCTGCAAATCCGCGATAAAAGTTTTGAGTTTTTCCCTGATAACAAAATGATAATCCTCGCCATACGCATACTTTGCAATCTTCAGGTCTGCGATCTGAGCCAGATCTTTTTCAGGATAGTAGTTGTACAGGAGGGTAACGACTGATTTTGCACCCGGAACGAGTAATGTCGGGTCAAGCCGTTTTTCGAAATGATTTTCCATGTATCGCATGGACCCGTGGTACCCGCGCTGAAGCCACTGTTCAAGCGGTTTCGCCTCATCCTCCAGGAACTCAGCTTTTGAAATTCCGCAAAATGAAAACCCAAGGTCGACTGCTTTCGCCTTGATAAACGCCGTCGCGTTTTCCTTGTTATAGTTTAAGTTTTTCACGTTTTGTCCACACCTCATCAATCGGGTCACCTTTGCTGCTGAAGCCTTTGTGCCTCCAGTTCCCGTCCTCAAGCAAGAAATCGAATCCAAGCGTTTTTCCCACGCGGCTGTTATCCCGTGAAAAAAATTCTATGGTCTCCCTGTATTTTCCCTTCTCGGCAGTATACGTTCCGCCGCCAGTTCCGAAAAATTCCCGTGTCTCAATGTTGTACGCGATCCACTGGAAACGCGTACCTGATAATATCTTCATGGTTCGGCGCACGCCTGGAGTGATCTTGTTCAGCGCGGAGTTCTCCATTCTGCCGGTAATCAGCCAGGCGCCGGCGAGATGCCCGCCTCCATCATCAATCCTGGTCCACTCTTTGTTTGCGTCGCTCTCTTTAAACACAATCCTGTCTTTTTTGATTTCAACAAGGGTCCGCATTTCTTTCCCGATAAAATCCGGTTTCAGGGTATTGAACTCATGTACTTCAACAAACACATTTCCTTCCAGCCGGTAACTGCCACCGCATGTTCCAACATAGGCGCCGCTGGTACTGTTATAGACGGCAGCGGAAAAATATTTTTCGGAGCAGATCATGACGATCCGGCCGCCTTCGGTGTCTGTTTGCCAGGCTCCGACAAGGGCTTCCTGCCCAAGTGATCGTGTGCAGGAAATGACGATCAAAAAAACAAGGGAGCGCAGAATCAGTTTCATAACTCTTTACTTTAAAGAAAGTTAAAAAGAATCCCAAAGGAATTATTTACCGGCTGTAAAATGTTTCGGACGATCCGCCGTCACAGCTTATCAGGACCAGAGCTTCTCAGGATAGTCACCTTTGCTGATGAGTGCTTTGATTTTTCGGGATACTTCCTCCTTGTCTTCTTTATAGGTCACACCAAACCAGATGTCACCTCCGCCCAGCACCTTCACTTTTCCGGTATTCTTCTGAATCATTTCGTTGGCGATAAGGGGAATGAAGAATTCTGCCTTGATGTTCTGGTGATGGTGTTTCAGGAAATCCTGAAACATGTCGGAGGCAAGGTCAAAAACAGAAGGTTGAAATCCCCAGAAATTCATGGACGTCGGTGCCTTTGGACTCAGTTCCAGATCGCCGTCTTTTTCCCTGGCAATGATCCTTCCGTTTTCTTTGACTATCGTTGTTCGTTCAACGACCGATCTTAAGAATCCCTGGCTGTCGGTTTCGCCCACACCGCGTGAAACGCTTCCGTGTTCGGATAAAACGTTTGCCAATGTGTAGCCAACCATCGCATGAGCGCCCGAGTTGTCGTTGCGAAAAAATGTGGCAATGGAGGCGAATGCTGCTTTGCCGTAAAAGTCATCGGCATTGATCACGACAAAGGGCTCTTGGATTGCCGGCCGGGCACATAACACCGCATGGCCTGTTCCCCATGGTTTTGTTCGCTCGGGATTCATATACTGTGGAGGGATGAGTTTATCCAATGACTGAATGACAAAGTCCACTTCAATTTTTCCCTTTGCTTTAGGTTCGAATTTTTCGCGTACGATCGGGAGTATCTCTTCACGGACAATAAACACAACTTTGGTAAAACCGGCGCGGATCGCATCAAATAGCGAATAGTCCATGATTGTTTCGCCGCTTGGTCCAAATCCGTCAATTTGTTTGATTCCGCCATACCGACTGCCAATTCCAGCAGCCAAAACCAATAAAGTCAGTTTTTTTTGTGTGTTATTTGGTGTGTCCATGTTGTTTTGTTTATTTTCGATCAGTGTTTGCGCAAACATGCATTATTTTAGAACGATTTTGTGCAAAAAACCCTTAAAATTCGCTTTTTAAAAGGCCTCAAAAATAAAGTTTTAAATGAAATTGTGTGCCTGAAAACACACATCTTAGAAGAGATAAAAAAATTTAATCAACACCAATCTTCATGACCGCCCAGCAAAAATCTACCACCGGCCCGATGATCATCATTGGCGCGTTATTTTTCATTTTCGGATTTGTTACCTGGCTAAACAGCGTCCTAATACCGTTCTTGAAACAGACCTGTCAGCTTACAGATTTTCAGGCGTATTTTGTTACCCTCGCTTTTTACATCTCTTACTTCGTCATGGCTGTACCGTCTTCGTTCATCCTTAAGAGAACAGGATTTGCCAAGGGCATGTCGATAGGTTTGGCTGTGATGGCGATTGGTTCGCTGATATTCATACCCGCAGCGCAAGCCAGGTCATATCCACTATTTCTTCTGGGATTATTTGTTCAGGGCACCGGATTGACACTGCTCCAAACCGCCTCGAATCCTTATGTCACAATCCTGGGACCAATTGAAAGCGCAGCAAAGCGGATCAGCATCATGGGTATCTGTAATAAAATTGCCGGGATGATCGGGATTCTTATTCTTGTCGAATTACTTTTTAGTGATACACAAACCCTGTCGGCGCAGATAGCAACCCTAAGTGGTGCAGAGTTAGCGAACGTCCTGGACTTACTGACATCCAGGGTTATTCTTCCTTACCTGATCATGGCCATTGCGTTGGCAGGACTGGCGATTATGGTTCTCAAGGCGCATCTTCCGGAAGTGAACCCCGAAGAAGAAACATCGGGTCCTGGCGAACAATCGAATGTCACAGAGAAAACATCTGTGTTTGCTTTCCCTCACCTGGTGCTCGGTGTGATCTGCATTTTTCTTTACGTGGGCGTTGAAGTGATCGCCATTGATACGATCGGTTTATATGGCGAATATCAGGGTTTTGATTTGAATACCGCCAGTAAATTCGGAATCTATAGTTTGACAGCATTAACAGTCGGCTATCTGTTGGGTATTGTCCTGATTCCAAAATATATTTCACAACGGACCGCCTTGATGCTTTGTGCAATTTTAGGATTTGCATTTACAATCGGCGCAATTCTGACCAACGGATGGCTCTCGATTGGTTTCGTTGTCATGCTAAGCTTTGCCAATTCTTTAATGTGGCCTTCCATCTGGCCGTTGGCGATCAACAATCTCGGCAAGTTTACAAAAACGGGATCGGCCCTTCTCATCATGGGCGTTGTTGGAGGTGCAATAATGCCGCTGGTTTACGGCGCCCTGGCGGATTCCTCAAACAGACAATTAGCCTATCTGGTGGCTGTACCTTGCTATTTGTATATCGTCTACTTTGCATCGAGTGGCTATAAAGCGGGCCAGAACACGTCGGCATCCGTCAAGCTTGGCACGAAATCCGTGGCTTGATCAGTGACCAATATTCGGTGGGTTGTGTGTTTGTTATTCGGGGCGGTCTCTCGGTAGCTCGCAATACAACCCGGAATACTCTTTCAGGCAATCGCGCTCAAGGTGATCCGCCAGGTTACAAAGAGCTGGCGTAAACCGCGTGGATGGATTATGAACTGAATACAATTTAAGAGATTATCCTACGGCGACCGAGGAGAAACTGTCTTCGTTAAAGTAAGCCTCAGCAGTTTCCATGATCTTTTCAGGAGTGATGTTATTTACTTCCATGATCATTTCCGTGTAGAAATCCGCAGGCAAATTGGAAAGGACAATGGTCTTGATTTTGTCCGCATGCGCAAAGGGTGTCGTGATCTCGGATTGCAGACTTCCGATAAAATGATTTTTTGCAGTCTCGAGTTCTTCCGCCGAAATTTTTTCTGTCCTTAGTGTCTTAAGTTCCTTTCGGACCTCATCCAATGTAAGCCCGACATTTTCCCTGTTCACGTCTGCGCCGATCGTCAAAAAGCTCTCGTATTGCAAGGGTTGAACGGACGCATATATTCCATAAGTCAGGCCTTTTTCTTCCCGGATATTTTTCATCAGGCGCGAACCAAAATATCCACCCAGGATATGTGCAAGGAATACACCGCAATGATAATCCCGATGTTGACGCATCAGGAATTTTTTTCCGGCGCGGATGGATGCCTGGACACTTCCTTCCTTTTCAATGTCATCTTGAAATGAGGAGCCCGTGGACGATTGATACGCAGCGGTTAGTCGCTCTTCGCCATTGAGTGAGGAAAAAGACTTTCTCAGGATTTCATGTGAATTATCCTCGAGTTTTCCGGAAACAAAGACGAGGGGTTTTCGGTAAAAGCGGCGGAAATGCTCGATCAGTTGATTCTGATCCAAAACATGAACATCCTGTTCTTCGACTTCGCGACCATAGGGATGATGCTCTCCGAACAGTTTTTTACGAAAAGCCTTGGAGGCCAGAAAACTGGTTTTCTCCTCGTTGACTTTGAGATTTTGCAGGTAAACCGTCTTATGCTGGCTTAGCTCGTCCTCGGGAAAAACAGGGTTCTGAAGTACTTCGATAAAGAGCTCAAGAACCGGGGAAAGGTGTTGTGTGAGTGTGTACACCGAAACAGAGACGAAATCAAAGCCGGGCTGTATTTCAACATGTGCCCCATACCGGTCAAAATGCCTGGCGATCTGGAAGCTGTTTTTATCGTTCGTTCCTTTTGTGAGCAGATTCCCCGCGAAGTACGAAGCCCCTTTGGCCGACTCAAACCACCGGCCTGCGTAAAAGATCGCCTCGACCTTTAATACATCCTGGCTTCCGCCTGGAATAACGAACAGTTCAGTCCCATTTTGTAGTGTTTCCCGCGAGGGACGAATGAGATTAAAAGAAGTAGTATGCGCGAATGGCGGAGGTATGGTCCGGTCCAGCATCAATCGGTTACTGATTCTTGGTTGGGATCTGTTTCAGGGATCTGAATCATCACAGTAAAACGCAGCGTTTCAGCAAGGGGATGCTCGCGCTGATTGGTCGGTACAATGTAAGCAGCATCTATACCGAAATTGTTGCGGCGGAAACCGAGTCCCGCCGTCAGATATTTCCGGTTTCCTTTGTCTTTCGCTTCGAGAAAATATCCGAGGCGCGCGGCAAACGTTTCGGTGTCCGGGGTTTGGCAATACCAATATTCGATTCCACCTGAAGTCATAATCTCACGCAACTCTTCGCTTCCGCCATCGGGTGCATCGGTAAATGACCCGAACATACCACTCAAAAGAGATTGACCCTCGTCAATGGTCGGTACCATAAGTTTGTTGAAATCAAGCACGAACGTCATTTTGTTGTGCAGGTCGAGATCCATTTTGTACGAGCCACCCAGACGGATATTCGTCGGTAAAAAATCTTCATTTGCGTTATCGGTATAGGAGAGCTTGGCGCCAATATTTGAAATCTGCGCCCCCAGCGATAACGTCGAATTTTTGGTGCTTTTCTGGATCGGTTTGGTGTAAAAAACACCGATGTCGGCAGCCACACTGTTTCCCGCCTGGGCATCACTTCCTGTGAAAGCTCCGGTCAGGTTCGAATAAATATAACGGGCAGAAATTCCGACACTTAAATTTTGCGAAAGCATCCTGGAGTAAGTGGCGTCAAATGCCGCTTCCTTCGGATTAAAGGTACCCTCAGGCCGATTTTGGGAGTCTCGGAAGTCGATCTGGCCCAGATCAAAATATTTGAATGACGCTGCTACCGCCTCTTCCTGGCTGATCTTGTAAAAACCCGCAAGCGAGGAGATCCACATATCGTTGACGATCTTTCCAAGCCAGGGGGTGTAGCTGAAGCTGCCTCCGTATTTTTTGTTTTCAATGAAGACCAGTTTCGCGGCGTTCCAGAACGCGGAATTCGGATCCGCTGAAGTGGCAACACCGGCATCTCCCAATGCTGCATGTCGTGCATCCGGTGTTATGGCCAAAAAAGGAACTGCTGTGGTGATCGCCCTTTGCTGTCCAAGCAAGTATCCGGTTGTATCACCGGGGCTTTGGGAAAATGACTTAATGTGTGTCGAAAGCAGGAGAAGTACAAAGGCGAGTAGCGCGGTAATCTTCATTAGTAGGTTTTTCAAGGGCTTAAAGATAATCAATTCAACACAATAAGTTTTGTAACCTGCTCATTTTTAGAGCCGTTCGTAAGTGAACGAACAACGACACGTGCAAAGTATAGTCCTGCCGGCAGTTTTTTAACCCGATCGGCGCTGTTCTCCAACTCCAAAAGGTCAATTTTATAATCACTTTGACTGATGCCAATTTCAGCTGATTCCATCAATTTTCCTGCTGCGGAATAGATAAATAACTGTGCCTCAAGATCGTCGCCCGAACGGTTGTGAGTAAAAAAGATTGTCGTCTTTTCGACAAAGGGGTTCGGGTAATTCCCCAGCGTTTCAATCACAAGATCCTCGCCCGTAACGGTGAAGTTAATGGTTGCCTTTGATGAATTGTTGTAAACATCCCAGGCTGTGAGGGTAAGGGTGTGTTTTCCTGGCGCTAGGCCACGGAGAGGATATCTCAATGTTCCCGATTTAAAGTCGTCGGTTTCGGCGATGTAGTAGTCGTTGAGAACAAAAAGTTCCGCATCGTTATCCAGGCTTGCGATGATGCTGTTGCCGATCCCATAATTGGAAATGTTTATTCCACTTTCATCGGATAGTCTTGCAACAAGATAAGTGTCCGGATCAGTAACACCCCCCTCGGTAAATGTCGAATCCCCGATAAAAAGGGTGATTTCCGGCGAAGTGTTGTCTGCCGGAGGATTTTCTTCACTTCCACCAATCCTGAACGCGGTGGACAACCCGTTCGCATCGCCGGCGGCACTTGAGGCATACATGCTGAGCTTGCCTTCCGTGATGGAATAAGAAATATTCTTGGGCAGAATGAATTCCAGCGAAAAATCTCCATCTACAACCGAAGCTTTACCGCGGAAAAGAATGCTGCTCCATTCCTTAAAATGAAATGGCGGGTTATTCCTTCCAATTGTTGCGAGCTCGGTTTGTTTGTTAAACAAGGCAGCTTCCGCGATGCCATTGAATGACGTCAGTTTTTCACCCGCGGCATTTTCAATGTGACCGTGAATGATCACGCGGGAAAGTGCTTTCAGCGTATCAGAGCCGGTGGCAGTCTTGACAGAGGTAATCGCAACAACGTCCTCGGGCAGGGCCAGGGTCATCGATGGGTCGGCAAGAAGTGAGAAATTCCGGTTGGACACTCCCGAAACGCTGTTATTTTTTGTAATTCTGAAGACCTCTCCCAAATGTGCGTATTCGTTGCCCGTGCGCTGGAACAACGCATCATAAAACGCCTTGTTGAGATCGAAGTTGGTGGTTGAATTTACCGGTCGGGCTGTCGTGACCAGTCCAATAGATCCCGCGTTGTCGCGGAGGATGGTCAATTCAGCGCTTGACGTTTGAAACGGATCGTCATGGCGACCGAACTCACACGTGGCGGTAACCAAAAAAGGAAACAATCTGTTTTCAAGTTTGTCGATAAGCACGTTGGAAAATACTTTTTCATCGGCCCATAATTGCTCCGAACCATGCCCCGTGTAGTTAATGATCAGCGACCCTTTATCAAAAGCCGTAATAATTTCATTACTGAGCTGCGGCACGGTTTCTCCACCCGGCTTTAAAATCTTCGGGTATTTTCCCATATAGAACTTTTTCGTGTCGAAGCCCGGAGTGAATTCCTCGATGGACCTCGCAAGCGCGTCGGCTTGAAACTGATGAAGCGAGGTAAAACCGTCCTCACTGTTTCCGTCGTCTGCAACAAACACGATTTCTTTTCTCCAATACCCCGCTAATTCGGGATCACTCTCGTAGCGGATGATCTTATCGACTACGGCTCTTGCCTGGTCAACAGTTGTAACAGGTAGTCGGCCGACGCCGATATCAAGCGTATGCATTTTAGCCGGGCTCTCCTGCCAGTCGCCCTCGTTGTTTTCAAGAAAGGAAAAATAATCGTCGGATGAGTAGGTTTGAAGCGGATGAAGCGAATTTCGCGACTCATACGTGGGGACAAAATTCGTGTTGTTCTGCAAGCGGTCCTTGTAATCGTAAGAACATTTTCCAAATAAGAGCAGCGCTTTCAGCGTACCTGGACTTTGGTCAAACAAAAATTTCGTAAAGTCGCGGATTGCCGTAACATCCTGTCTTCCCGATGAGAACTCGTTATAGACCTGCTCGACTGTAACGACCTCGACACTCCAACCTGTATTGCGCCGATGGATCGCCAGACGCTCCGCCTCACTGCTGAAAAGGGGGTGGGTGACGATCACAAGATTCGGCGTTGCAAGCCCATGGAGATTTTGATTGCCAACCTTTCCGACAATTTTTGGGACGGGCACTGATGAATTGAAAATGACAAATCTCTTAAGCTGATCGGTGCTGGTTGTAAAAGCAGCCGTCGCCTGATTTCTTACCGACTCCTGAATCCGGGCGGATGAGGGATCAGTGATGTCCCAGATAAAGTCATTTGCGCCAATGTCCCCGATGGTAAAAGTCGACGTTACACTTGCAACGCTTGAGCCGGATGTGAAAATTGTCTGATTGCCATACAGCTTTAATTCCCTTCTGAACGACACCAAAAAATAGTCGAGATAACCTTGTGAAAAACCGCTCGCTTTCTGGAAACTGTATTGGATCCGTTGTTCCTTGACCGCGGCCGCGCTGACGGAAGTTTCGTTGAACGTAAGTGTGTCTCTTTTTTTATAACCTTTGATTGAATACCTGGAGCTGGCGATGGGCAGGAGAACCTGTTCTCCAATCTGATTGTTATTGAAAAGTATCCTGAAAGAAGCCGTGGCGTAAGATTGTCCCATCACATCTGAAACGAATCTGATTTCCGACCCCGGGACGATCCCGGCAACATCGAAATTAAAAACAGATTCTCCATCAATTCCGAACTTTTCTCCGAACCATTCCCTGCCCGAGCTCAGTTCGTTGTGATCGTCGAGTTCGTGATAGATAAAGTCATTGAAGTCATTAACCGGCTGTCCCGGCGTTGTCAGGTTCTCCGACAATTCGAGTCGCTTTCCATCCTGCGACGATATTGTCAGAAAATAAAAGTTGTTGTCGCTATAAAGATTGTTCTGATAGCGGAAGATGTTGCGGGCGTGATCAAAGGTGGCACGATGGGGACCCGACGCGTAAAAAAATATAACATCACCCTTGTCAAATTTTCCATCCGCTTCACCGCTAATATGGATGGCAATTTCCTGCAGGTCATGGGGCCTCGGCTCACTGTTATTCTGCGGAAGCATTCCGCCTTCGTTTCCGAATATCCTGATTTTTCTCGGATCAATGGAAGCTGGATTGATCCCCATTTTCTTCAAATGATCGAAAGTGACCTTGTATACGCCGTCTTTGTCCACCGAAAGTTTATGCCAATTGCCGGTACTGAGCACGGATTGAGCGGAGCCATAGAAGCCTAAACTGCAAAACAGCAGCGAATAGGTGAACCGTATGAGGATCCTGTAGGGCAAGGTTTGGTATGTTTAAGCGACTGCCTTTTTTCCTAACGATAAACCGATATAAAAAAGTATAACAAGGGGAATTGCGGCGAACTTGAATATGATCAAACCGAGCGCCGACAGTATTAAAAAACTAAACTTCATGCGGTTGGATGACCATGTAAAATCCTTGAATTTGAGCGCAAACAATTCGATCCTTGAAACAAGCAGGAGCGAAAAGACCAAAGTTATTGATACCAATAGCCACGGGCTGATGAAAATCGGAAGAAATGACAGGCCTGTAATAAAAATGGTGTTCGCGGGGGTAGGCAGTCCGCGGAAGGAATCTTTCTGGGTTTCGTCCACATTAAAAATAGCCAGCCGCAGGGCGGAAAAAACGGCAATGGCGACCGCCGTGTACGGAAGGTAGGTCTGAAGTGTCGGACTGAGGCCGCTGGAATTCTGCGCGATGAACTTGTACATAAAGGCCGCCGGCAGCACGCCAAAACTCACCATATCCGCAAGCGAATCAAGTTCTTTTCCAATCGGCGAGCTGACTTTCAGGCCTCTGGCTGCAAAGCCGTCGAAGAAATCAAATACGCACGCTGCCCATACGAAATATGCTGGCGGAAAGTCAGTCAAAAAGTTTTTGGTAAAACTTCCGCCCCAATTGTAATCTTCCAGGATGTATAGTATGCCGGCGAATCCGCAGATCAGGTTGCAGCAGGTCAAAAAATTCGGGAGATGTTTTTTCATATCGCGGATGAAGCGCGGTCACCTTGAATGGATCAGCGCGCAAAATGGGTTAGCTCTTTTTTCGTATCCAATGGTAGTTTCAGGTCCATGACCGGGATAAACCGTGGTTTCGTCAGGTAACGTGAAAAATTTCTTATGTATGCTCTCGATCAGCAAATTGTAACTTCCCCCCGGAAGGTCTGTTCTGCCGACGCTGTTATGGAACAAAACATCCCCGCCGATCAGGGATTTCGACTGCTCATGGTAGAATGCGATATGTCCCGGCGAATGACCCGGAACAAAAAGCACATTTAAAGTTTGATTGCCGAACGTCACGGTTTCACCTTCCTGCAAATAGCCGTCCGCCGAAGCTTCGTGAAAAAGTGACAGGCCGTAATTAGGGGCCAGCACCTTTGCCGCTTTGAGCAATGGCTCTTCTTTTTGGCTGATGAGTAGTTTTATGTTGTATCTCTCTTTTACAAAATAATTGCCCAGAACATGATCGATGTGACAGTGGGTGTTGACAACCGCCTTCACCCGTAGCTTTTGGTCGGCGATGAAGGTTTCAAGCTCGTGGCGCTCTTCCGCTTCGTAACATCCCGGGTCGACGACAATGCATTCGAGCGTTTCATCAAACAAGACGAACGTATTTTCTTCGAAGGGATTAAAAATAAAAGTCTGAATCTTCAGCATCTATCAAAAATGTTTTCAAAAATAGCCTGGTTTTTTTACATCCGGCCAAATATTTATTTCAATTTTAGCCGGTGAAGCGTTCTTCGGTAGATTATATCGTGGTCGGCCAGGGGCTGGCGGGCTCGTGTGTGGCAATCCAGTTGTTGATGCGCGGCCGCCAGTTTGTGGTGATCGATCAGCCGGATGAAAACAAGTGTTCCGTTGTTGCTGCCGGATTGTTCAATCCAGTCACCGGCCAGAATCTTGTGAAGACCTGGCAGGCCGATATTCTTTTTCCATACCTGGATAGTTTTTATCAAAAAGTCGAACAGCAAACCGTTGAAAAGTTCTTTTACCCCACGCCGCTCTACCGGCCATTCGCGTCGGTTGAAGAACAGAACGAATGGATGGGAAGAAGCACTGATGCTGCTTACAAGGCGGTTATTGAAACGATTCATACCATTCCCACGATGGACGGGATCCGTGATCCGCACGGTGGCCTGGTCCTGAAGCAATGCGGCTACATTGACACACCGGCGTTCCTAAAGGCCGTACGCCAGCGACTCGAGGAGGATCAGTTGTACTGGCGTCATCAATTCGACCCGCAAAAACTCTCCGTTGAAGGAACGCATGTCACTTATGAGCACATTACCGCGACAAGAATCATTTTTTGTGAAGGGACCCGGGTTTTGGCTAATCCCTGGTTCAATAAATTGCCTGTCCGTGCACTAAAAGGGGAAACAATTCGTATAAGATCTGATTACAAGAAACACGTTATTATCAATCGGGGCGTTTATATGGTTCCGGGAAACGACGATGGCGAATGGAGAGTCGGGGCGACATACAACCTCAGGGACCGCTCAGATGGCAACACCCGGGAGGGAATGCTGGAACTGGAGGAAAAACTGGCTGAGCTGATTGAATTCGACTATCAGGTCGTCGATGCGGAATGGGGTCTTCGTCCGACTGTAATAGACCGGAGGCCGATCATTGGAAAACACCCTAAATTTGATCAATTGATAATTTTTAACGGTCTTGGTACCAAAGGAGTAAGTCTGGCACCTTATTTTTCTGAAGTGTTGGTTCAAGGGCTGGAAACTTCAAATCCGCTAAATAATGAGGTTGATGTTAGTCGTTTTAAATCATTATATTGAATTCCCTGCAATAAATATGACTTTTAAAAGTGGAGTTTTACTGGTATTCACGCTGGTTTTCCTCGCAAATGTAGATGTTAAGGCACAATACGCCCAGGAGACATTTGGGAAGAACCGCATTCAATACAGGCAATTCAATTGGCAATACCTGAGTGGCGAGAATTTCGACGTCTATTACTACGATGCACGAAAAGCTGTGGCCCAAAATGCCCTGGAATTCCTGGAAGCGGAATTTGATCGTATCACCGACCTGATCGGGTATCCTCCTTATTTCAAAACCAAAGTATTTTTATACAATTCGCTTACGGATCTGCGTCAGAGTAATGTGGGGCTGAACCGGACTATTTATACGGTCAATGGTGAAACAGAATTTATCAAGCCTTATGTGGAAGTGGCCAACATCGGCACTGCCCAGGAGTTTAAGGAAGAACTCTTGTTGCGGATTTCCGAACTGATGGTCGACGAAATGATGTTCGGCGGATCGTTGAAGGATATTTTTCAGAGCTCGATCCTGATGAATCTGCCGGAGTGGTTCGTGGACGGCGCCTCCCTTTATGTTGCAAAAGGGTGGAGTGGCGAGATGGATGACTACATCCGCCAGCTGATGCAAAAGAGAAAGGCGAAAAAGATCACGAAATTGTCCGGCGCGGAGGCTGCCCTCGCAGGGCAATCGGTTTGGAACTTTATTGCCGAGAAATATGGCAAAAGCAGTGTAGGGAATATCCTCAACTACACGCGCATCACCCGCAATGAAGAAAAAAGCGTGCTCATTACGCTGGGCGTCACTTTCAAACAACTGATGAACGAATGGTATAAATACTATTCGGAAATGGAGGCCCGCGTAAACCAGTCTTATATCTCGCCTGACGGAAACAATTTTCTCGCCAAACACCAGAGCAAGACGACGGTCTATACGACGATCAAACTAAGTCCGGACGGCCAGTACCTCGCCTATGCGGAAAACGACCGGGGAAGGTATATCGTGAAAGTAAGGTCATTGAAGAACGGCAAGGAAAAGACAATCATTTCCGGGGGCAGCAAAGTCATCAATCAACGGGTGGATTATTCGCAACCATTGTTGAGCTGGGCGGATGCCAATACCCTTGGCGTTGTTGGCGTGAAGAACGGGCAGTACCTTTTCTGGCTGTATGATCTCAAGACCAGATCGAAACTTCCCAGGGAACTCGACCGGTTTAGCAATATCCGCAGTGTGAATTTTTCAGGCAATGGGAGGCTGGCGATCCTGAGTGCGGACTTTGAGGGCAGGAATGACCTGTTTTTGCTCAGCGCCCGGAGGGACCGTGTACGCCGATTGACCAACGACCTCTATGACGACCTTGACCCGAGCTTTATCCCAGGCTCAAACCGCATCGTATTCAGCTCAAATCGTCCTACGGATACTTTGAAGACCGTTGCAACACCGGAGTTCTCGACACTTTCGGACACGTACAACCTTTTCGTATACGATCTTGATACGACAAAAAATCTACTGAAGCGATTGACACATACACTGAGTCGTGACCTTCAGCCTATTGCATCGGACGACGAGAATTTTTATTATCTGAGCGACCAGCGCGGAATCGTGAACCTGTTCCGCTTCAACAGGCCAACCGGCATATACTCGCAGGTTTCCAATTACAGCACCAGCATCTATGAGTATGACCTGAATTTTACAACGAATACACTTGCTTTTGTTTCAACCAACAAAATGAAACAAAATGTGTTTATCGATAACAACTTTAATTCAGACCGGCAGGTGTTTACGCCCGCCACCCGCAGAAAGGAGCTTCAGCAGGCACGCGTGATCCGTGAGAAGAGAAAACAGGAAGAAAACAAAAACATGAGCATCAAGGATCTCCTCAACGCGAGATTGAAGGAGTCCCAGCCGGACAAAGAGCAGGAAGGAAAAGAAGCTGAGCGCGATACAATCGCGACCGACACGACGGCTACCACTCCTGTTGATACAGTTGCAGGCAAGGATGCCGTTAACACCGATGACTATGAATTTGATTCCGGCGCGAAAAAAGAAAACGTCGTAAGCACGGAGAACTATAAATTTGAGGACGAGGTTGTCAAAGAAAGCAAGCCGAACGAATCTTTCCTGACGCGTTACATGAAAGCGCGTGAGAAAAGCAGGGTCACAGGCCCGTTTAACTACGAGACAAAATTCAGCGCCGATAACCTTGTTACATCGCTGGTGATCGACCCGATGAGGGGTCTCGGCATCCTGCTCGAAGCCCAGATGAATGATATGCTCGAAAGCTATCGCTTTAACGGAGGGATCATGACAACACTCGATCTGCGCGAGGGCGATGTTTTTGCCGAGTTCCAGTATCTGCCCCGCTTCATTGATTTCAATGTGCGCTTCGACCGGAAGGCAATCCGGTGGGATCCTCATCCTCATATTTACAAATATACGTTGCACAAGATCGAAGCAGGTGCCGCATTTCCGTTCACGGACAGGATGCGTTTAACCCTCAATCCTTTCGGTGCCATCGCATATTCGATCGATCTTGGCCAGCAGCCCTTCCCATTAAACCCGCCGTCGGCAACGGCAAGCAATCACTATTACGCGGGGGCAAAATCAGAACTGATCTATGATAATTCTGTCAGCACGGGGATGAACCTGATGGAAGGTACCCGTGGCAAGATCAGCCTGACGCATTATCAGGGAATTGATAACGGTGAAAACAGCTTCACCAGGGCATCGGTTGACCTGCGCCACTATCAGAAGATATACAAAGAAATCGTATTCGCTATACGGGGTTTTGGAGGCACCTTTTTCGGGAACTCGCCAAAAAAATTCCTGCTGGGGGGTATGAATAACTGGCTTTTCAACAAAACGTATATGGAAGGCGTTACGAGCGAAGGTCAGCTTAATCCGCTCGGTATTACATCAGAAACCCAGGACCTGCTCTTTGTGGAGTATACGACGAATCTTCGTGGCTTTGATTATGCCACCTTGTTTGGAAACAGCGTTATGCTGATGAATGCCGAGCTGCGTATTCCGCTCGTTCGCGCATTATCAAATGGCCCGATTGCCTCCAATTTTTTCAGAAACCTTCAATTCATCGGGTTTTATGACGTTGGAACCAGCTGGTCAGGGGAACCGCCGTTCTCGTCAGAGACGAGTGTAAGTTATAATGTGATCAAAAACCCCCCCTTCACTGCTCAGATAAAAAATTACCTGAACCCCTGGCTTTACAGTTACGGAGTTGGCGCCCGGACCGTCGTGTTCAGCTACTATCTGAAATTCGATCTTGCCTGGCCGGTGCATAATTACGATGTCGGCAAGCCCCGCGGCTTCCTCACCCTGGGATTCGATTTCTGATTCAAAACATTTTTTCGATCTTGCACAGATATAAAAATTTCAGTGCATGGTTAAGTCGATGACAGGTTTCGGACAGGTATCGTATGACGACGGACAGTCGCAGGTTCATATTGAAGTCAAAAGCCTCAACTCCAAATTTCTTGATCTGAATCTGCGGCTTCCGAAAGAACTCTCTGAAAAGGAAATGGAAGTTCGTAACCTGATCAGTGAGGTGCTTGAAAGAGGAAAGGTCTCTGTTTCGATTGATCTGGACCGTGTTCAGAACGCAACGATCAGCCAGACATACAACGAAGTATTATTTACAGCCTATTATCTTGAATTAAAGAAGCTTGCTGATAAGGTATACGCTCCTTATGAAAATATCTTCGAAATCGCATTAAATTCCCCGGACGTTATCAGGAATTCGCAAGAGGAAGAATTGACCGACGAAACCTGGACCCGTGTCAGGGAGATGCTTGTTGAGGCGTTGAAAAAGTGTGATAAATTTCGCGGCGATGAAGGCAAGGTACTCGAAGGGATGTTGAAGAACTGTTGCCTGTCAATCGCCAAAAATCTCGAAAGCATCAAAGAGCTCGATCCAAAGCGGGTTGCACGTATCCGCGAAAGATTGCATAATAACGTAGCCACTTTTCTCGGTGAAGAAGGCTTTGATACCAATCGGCTCGAACAGGAGATCATCTTTTACATCGAAAAGCTGGACATTAACGAGGAAAAAGTGCGACTGCAGTCGCACCTGGATTATTTTCTGGAAGTATTGCGTGAGAAACAGTCGAGTGGAAAGAAACTGGGATTTATTGCCCAGGAGCTGGGTCGCGAGATCAATACGATCGGCTCCAAGTCCAACGATGCTGAAATGCAGAAGCATGTCGTGCTCATGAAAGAGGAGCTTGAGAAAATAAAGGAGCAGCTGAATAATGTTGTCTGACCCTACTCGTGTTCCTTGAGCAGCGTCACTTTCACCACTACAGGATTGATTCTTCTGGCAATAGCCGATTCGCTTCTGATGCGTTGGTCACCGATGAGACTATCAAGGTTCGCCTGAATGTCGTACTCCTCCGGTAGGCCAAGCGTTACCTGCAGCCCGCGATGCTGAAGCGAGCCATTCAGCCAGGATACCAACCCCCCGTAATCCCACTCCAGGCCCATGAATTCCACCGGCCCCTTGTTTAATTCGACCAGCTTGGAGAGCGGTGTGCCAACCGTAATTCCTTCGGCGGTGGTCCACAAGGTTTCCCGGTCATCGAGAACAACAGCATTAAGTCCGGAAAAATTGATCGAGTCATTCCATTCAAAGGATACCGTTTTGGGAGAATTAGGATAAAGCACTGTTACAATATACTGTCCGGCGGCTTCGGGATACCATAAAGTATCGCGCGAGACGTTTTCCTTGCCAAACCTTTCGGCGATTGATTTTTCGTCCGGAAAATTCAGCAGGCTGTCAGCGATCATACGGTCGGGCAGGCGCGATTCGCTGATTTTCGATTCTTTGCACGCGAATCCCAATAACGCAATCACCACGTAAAAAATGTTGTTTTTCATGTCAAAGCAGTTTCGCCAGTGTGCTGATATACCGTTCGGGGACTTCCCCCTTAATCGCGGTTTGGTAATCATTATAGCTGCATGGAACGATGCTGTTTCGGGAATACTTCTGAAACCCGTTGGAGTATGGAACTTCCATCCACCATTTTTCACTCAGCTTGCTTTTGTAAAAAGAAATCGTTTCGGGCTCAACCGGCATCGAAACAATGTACTTCGTGAAATCGTTGCTGCGGAAATTTGTTTCATTTTTTCTTCCATAATATCCCTCGATGAAGTACCAGATCATCGTAGCGATCACGGAAGCCGTTTTTTTATGGATGTCGTCAAAAGTGGGATTATACTCGTAAAATCCGATCGAGCTCAATTTTTCATTCAGGCCTGCATACCAGCATATCTGACACGCCTCTTCGCCCGTCAGGCCAAACGGCTGGGCATTTGCGTTACCCGGCGCGTCGGACGAGCGGATGGCGGTGATGTCGAATGAAAGCACGTCGGCATTTCTGATCGCGGGCTCTATCTCGTGAATGTTTGTTCTCAGCTGGCCAATCCTGAATGCCTCAAAATAAAGTTTCTCCAGGACAGAGACGGACAGGGGGTCGATCAAATAACTTTGGTAGGCAAGATGTGTGTAGCTGAAGAGATAGTTGGGCTCATGCAACAGTATCCGGTTGATGTGCTGCCGGCTTGGATTGTTATCGTTCTTGTCCTCGAGGTCTAACAGCGCATCGACGTTCAGAAAACTCACCAGCTTTTCCATGGTTTCGTATGCGCCATACTGTGCATAATCCAGGTCGTGGGAGCCACCGATAATTACCGGCAGAACATTATTTTCCAAAAGGATGCGACAAACTTCGCTCAACCTGACATACGTTTCGTCGAGATCATGCCCTGCGTTCAGGTTACCGAGATCAACAATCCTGTAAGTCGCATTACCCCGCTTAAGCTGATACAGTTTCCGGCGTATCTCATCGGGTGCCTGTGCCGTTCCGGAATTGTGCGCATTGCCACGCGATTCGTTTACACCAATAAGCGCAATATTTGCTCCCCTGTAGTCGGGCATTTTATCACTGTACACCCGCAGGCTTTTGTAAAAGCACGAAACTGAAATGAGATCAGCATACAGCGATTCTTCAACCGGAGAAAAGAAAATGGTCAGGTCCATACGAGCGATTTCAGCTCGAATATAAGTTATCCGCGCGAAAAGGCGATCGCTTATTCCGCCCGCGTTGCCATGAAACGCCGCAAATTTATTGAAGGATTGTTATAAAAAAGAGACGGATCGCGCGCCTTGCAAATAAGAAAGGAGAGCTTTCACTCTCCTTTCAATTCATTTTGCCGGAAAATTATTTTGCAAGCCGGTAAGCATAAGTGACAGAAAGCAACCAATCGGCAAATGCCGCATCGCCGTGGTAAGGGTTTCCGGTATTTGGATTGATGCCGCGGGCGATGTCGATCTGGCTTCTGGTCCTGTTGCGCTCAATGGCCATGGGGAAATTGAAACCAAGAGTATGCTGGTCCCATGAGTAGGAAACGGATGGTTCAAACGAAATAATGTAACCAGGTCTCCTGAATCCATCGCTCTTGCCGATAAGATCCTTCGAAGGAATGCATTCCATACGCGATCCAAGCGAAATCTGAAGGTCATCATGGATGAAGCGGCCGCCCGCCCGGATCATATACTGGTCAGGCACCGAAAACTCATTTGATTTCGGGATTTCCTCGCCAGTGGCAGGAATTGTTTGCAGGTTTTGGCTTCGCTTTACACCGTTTGTATTGCGCGCATTCACCATGTACATACCTGCGGCGTATGCGAAAAACTTGCCTTTGATATTGTGATTAAAATCGAACTCTGTGATGGCGCCAACCCCACCGTCGCCGGGCTGAATGGATTGGTCTACGACATTTTCCACCAGTCCTTCCGGTTTATGGAAATGGTCTTTCGCATTGTATTTGCCTGTAGGAGCTTTCACCCCAACCCCCAGGGTCAGCCCGCCCTTCTTGTAATCGCCGAGTGCATTGAAATAACCGATTGCCCTGAGATCTCCGAACCCTTGCGACTGGGTGTGAAACCTCAATTGGTCCGGATTACTGGTGGTGGAATTGCCGAGGTGCTCATACAACGACGAACGGTCGATCCATATGTATGGGATGAACAATGCGACGCTCCATTTTTTATTGAAAGTATAATTCAATCCGAGATTGATCGAGTTGTCGTTGTTGATCACTTCCGTTCCGTTTTCGACTCGTTCAGTCTGTTCTTCGGTTCCGACAAAATGTTTATACGAGCGGAAGAATCTGTAGTTAGCGGAAAATTGCCAGCCTTTAGGGTCTTCATCACCCCAGTTTATACCACAGGATGACATATTCTTAACGGCGACGCAGCCCTGCGAATTTCCTTCTCCCGGACGGCATATCAATAAGGCGACAACAAACAGGTGTATATATAGTTTCATGATATTCAAGTTTTAAAAAAAGTAATATAGAAGATAACCTTACACGAAGGGTTCATGTAATCAAAAATGGAATCTGCATTAACTTTTCGGGGGAGGGGAAGGAGTTTTCGTCAGCTGGGTAATTGGCACGCAAGCCATCTCGAAAAAACTCAATGTATACGTCCAGCAGTCTGTCCCAACGACTGCGGGCTGACCTTGCCTTTCGTACTCTTTGAGAAATTTCCCGAAAAAATTCACAGCTTTTTTTGCGGTGCCTGGAAGGTCGTTTGTGACCTTGACATATTCGGAAATAGTATTCACCAGTTCTTTCTGATCGTGGTTTTGAATACAGACTATGTATAAAGTATCGTTTTGAAGTTTATGCTTTACGAGTTTATAGAATTCGCCCTTGTACTCAAATTTTCCATCGACCCTTTCGTAATCGGTTTGATAGATTGAATAGGGCAGTGAAACTGGTATTTTCAGTTCAAATGTTTCTTCGTCCGAATACTGATTGCGGTCAAGCCGAATGGTAAGATCACGGTTGACTTTATATTCGATCGCCCAGTACGCCAGATAATATCCACCTACGTTGAAGAGGAATACGACTAGTAGCAGGATGGAAACAGCCTTTTTCAAAAGGGTGGCTTTAGGTATGGCATAGTTATGAAATTTTTCAATGAAAGTCAAAAAATGTTAAAAAAAAGCCCCTAAAAGGGGCTAAAACTTAAACTTTAACTAAAAAAAGACTATGCAACTGAAACAAGGGCCTGAGTATATGCACCGATCGCGGTAAACGATGCGTTAGGCGCAAGAATAATTCCGACGCCTTCGATGGCCGCCCAATTCCGCAATTTCTCAAGGGTCACTTTTCCAACCATATAATGTCTTCCGTTGGCAGCATAACCTGACTGAAATTCCTCAAAATCGCCAATGCCAATAGAAATGGAGTCGTCAAAACTGATGAATGCCTCGGTAATCAGTTCGTTGGAGAACTGGAGATCGTGTACCTGCTGAAGCTTTTTGTATTCGTAGGCGTAATCGTAGGTCAGGGCCGAGATGTCAGACAACACAGCGGACCCTGTAGGGTAACTGCCCGCGCCCTTCCCAATAAAGATCTGCTTTTCAGCAAATGCTCCCTGTACCTGCACGGCATTGTATTCATTACGCACTGAAGCCAAGGGATTGGTCGACTCGATGAACTGGGGTGCAACAAATCCGAAAATTTTCTCTCCAGATTTGAATGCCCGCGCAATCAGTTTGATGGTGTAACCGTGATCCCGCGCGAATTTCAGATCAAGTTCGGAAATCCTGTCGATACCGATGTTGACGATGTCCTCCGGTCTGACAAAGACGCCGAAGGTATGGGCAATGGCGATCGCCAATTTGAATTTCGGATCAAATGCCTTCACGTCGAGTGTCGGATCGCTTTCCGCGAAACCCAGCTCCTGGGCCTGCTTCAGCGCATCGGAATAGCTTCTATTTTCCTCAAATACTTTGGTGAGGATATAGTTGGTCGACCCGTTAAAAATTCCTTCGATGCTTTGGATCAGATCGTTGTCATAGTATTCTTCCAGGTTGCGGATAATGGGGATGCTTCCGCAAACAGATCCTTCATACAGAACCGGTTTTCCGGTCACGCGCTGAAGATGGAAAATTTCCTCCAGGTTTTCTGCAAGCATTTTCTTGTTAGCCGTTACTACCGCTTTGCCATTTTGTAGCGCCGTCTTGACAATCTCAAAAGCGGCTTTTGAATCATCAATGAGTTCGACCACGATATCGATCTCGGGGTCGTTCAGGATGTCATTTTTGTCAAAGGTGAAAAAGCTTTCTGCTACAGGTCTTGTTTTGTTCCTGTGCTTGACGCAAACTTTTTTTATTTCGGCTTTTACACCTTGGGTTTCGTGAAGGACGTGGTAGAGACCCTGGCCGACACAACCAAAGCCGAATAACCCCAATTTTAATTTTTTCTTCATACAAGAACTTTACTGTAGACTTTTTTAAAATAATGTTTGATGATTTTTTTAAGCTGTTCAAATTCCACCAGGAAGCCATCATGGCCGTAAATGGAAGTGATCACTTCAAAGGTCGCTTTTGGAATTTGCTGCGAGAGATATTGTTGTTCCGTGAGTGGAAACAGTAAATCACTTTCAATTCCCACAACGAGCGCTTTTGCCTCTATTTGTTTTAACGCAGCTTCGACACTTTGCCTGTTACGGCCTACGTTGTGGCTATCCATCATTTTTGAAAGATGCCAGTAAGTAAAGGCGTTGAAGCGATTGGCGAGTTTTTCTCCCTGATATTGCTGATAGGTTGATGCGCGGAAATTGTCGATCGTGTTGTTGTTCTTTTCGCTTTGCGTTTCCCAATAGGTATCGTAATGGCGGTAAGAAATCATACCAATCGCCCTGGCGGCTTTTAAACCTTCGACGCCGGCGCGGGGTTCGCTGTTTTTCCAGGTTGCATCTGCCTGGATCGCGAGTCGCTGTGCCTCATTGAACGCGATTCCCCAGGGCGAGTGAAAAGCATTGCAGGCTATCGGGACGATATGTTCGAAAATCTTCGGTTGAATGATGGGCCACTCCAGGACCTGTTGTCCCCCGAGCGACCCGCCGATCAACGTATTTATTTTTCTGATAGCCAAATGCTGTCGCAGCAGGTCGAATGCCGTCACTGCATCGCGGTTGGTGATGGTTGGAAAAGTGTGGTAATACGGGCTGCCTGTGTCAGGGTTGATGGATAAGGGTCCGGTAGAACCATAACATCCTCCGAGAATATTTGCACAGATAATAAAATATTTCGAGGCATCGAAGGGCCCATCGCTTGTGAAGAGTCCGGACCACCAATCGGTAAAATCGGAATTGCCGGTCAGCGCGTGACACACCCAGACAACATTGTTTCGTTCTTCGTTCAACCTTCCGAGCGTGGTGTACTTTAACTGGAAACCGGAAAGGGATCCTCCGGCTTCCAGTCTGAAGGTTTCGCGATAATGAAATATATGATCTGTTTTCTCCATATGTTTTAACGTTCCGGCTATCTGCCTTTTTTACGGGCAGTCAAACCTTCATGCGATCAGTTCCCCTTCAAAAACCTTATCAAAGGCCTGTTGAAAATCAGCTTTGATATCTTCGATATGTTCGATGCCAACGGAAATTCTCAACAGGGTAGGCAATACACCCGCGGAGATCTGTTCTTCGTTTGACAATTGCTGGTGTGTCGTGGCTGAAGGCTGAATGATCAGGGTCTTCACGTCACCAACATTTGCCAGGTGACTTACCAGCTCAAGATTGTCTACAACCTTCGTGGTGTGCTGCTTGCTTCCTTTGAGGGTAAAGGACAGGACGGCGCCAAAACCATTTCTCAGGTACTTCTTTGCGAGTTTATGGTAAGTGCTGCTTTCGAGGCCGGGATAGTTTACACTTTCGACAAGCGGATGTTGCTCGAGCCACTGTGCGAGGGCAAGGGCGTTATCGACCGAACGCTGAACCCGGAGTGAAAGCGTTTCAAGTCCCTGGAGAAATAAAAATGAGTTAAAGGGGCTAAGCGCCGTGCCGAAGTCGCGCAAGCCCTCTACCCGCGCGCGCACAATGAATGCGACATTGGGCAGCCCAAGAGAATTATTTTCTCCAAACACTTCTGCAAACTTCAGCCCGTGGTATCCTTCGGAAGGTTCAGTGAATTGCGTGAATTTGCCATTGCCCCAATTGTAATTTCCGCCATCGACGATCACTCCGCCAATTGAAGTGCCATGCCCGCCGATCCATTTTGTCGCAGAAGCCACAACAACATGGGCGCCGTGTTCGATCGGCCTGAACAAATAACCCGCCGCGCCGAAAGTATTATCGACGATGAGGGGGAGGTCGTATTTTTTTGCCAATGCTGCTATGGCCTGGAAATCGGGAATATTAAAACCGGGGTTTCCGATGGTTTCCAGGTAGAGGGCTTTTGTTTTTTCATCGATCAGTTTTTCAAATGCTTCGGGCTTATCACCTTCCGCAAAACGGGCTTCCACGCCCAGCCGCTTGAAGGCCACTTTAAACTGATTGTAGGTGCCGCCATACAAGAACGACGTGCTGACAAAGTTGTCGCCTGCCTGAAGAATATTATTCAACGCAATAAACTGGGCAGCCTGTCCCGAGCCGACAGCGAGAGCGGCAACGCCACCTTCGAGGGCTGCGATTCTTTTCTCGAATACGTCAGTCGTTGGATTCTGGATCCGTGTGTATATGTTGCCGAATTCTTTTAAGGCAAACAGGTTAGCGCCGTGGGCGGAATCTTTAAAGGTATAGGAAGTGGTCTGATATACGGGTACTGCGCGTGACCGTGTTGTCGGATCGATTTCCTGGCCGGCGTGCAGCTGAAGTGTTTCAAAACGTAAGGATGACATGGTTGATGTATTTTTAAGATTTTAAATCAATTTTTTTTCGCATTTTTTTCGGGGACATAGCTTTAACCGTGCCTGTCACGTGGCAGGGTCATCAGCCTGTTCTGTTGCCGGATCGCGTCGGGAGTCAAATTAACGGCAACAGCAGACACAACAACAACAGCATGTTTCCCGGTTGGGCATGCACATTGCGTTGTCAATGCGGTCAAAAATTGAAAGAAAGCGGTCGTGGATGCACGCGCTAAAACTGTCCAGATAGTCCAGTCCTGTTTGGATTTGTTGAATGATGTTTTTCATTTTTTGAATCGGTTTATATATCCTGAACCGGATTTTCCGATTCAGAGTCAGGATTTAGCACCTTTCCCATCCGTGTTACCGGACCAGGGGGTTGCTAGCGCTTCTTCGAGCCTGTCTCTCCGCGCTTCTTTATAAATCGATAAAGCGGTGTGCTTATTTCGACTTGGTGATACAAACGTAGAACCTGAAACTATTGTTTCCAAGCGTCTGCTTAAAAAATTTTATGAATGACCGGCTCACAAATGTTAGGAAGCGCTGCCGGCGGGAGGTGGAATCGATTGCGACTTCTCATATGTTAAAGGAAGCGTAACGGTGAAAATCGACCCCACATGGAGCACGCTTTTAAATTTTACTTCGCCCTGAAGCCGCTCAACGGCCCTTTTCAGGATATATAATCCGAGCCCTGTTCCGTCGACCCGGTCGTTGGCCCTGAAAAACATCTCAAAGATCCGCGCCTGGTAATCGGGAGCAATACCGATACCGTTGTCTTCCACTTCAATCCTGACAAACGCGTTTTCCTGCGTGATGCCGATCCTGACGAAGGGATCTCTCTCGGGAACGGAATACTTGATCGCATTTTCGATCAGGTTCTGCAGTATGGTGTTGACAATTGCCCACTCGGAATAGAACTCAATATCCTTGTCGATGTTGCGAATGAAGCGTATGCGGTCGTAGTGGTTCAGATAGTGATAGGCCGTGATGCACTCCCCGAGCAGAAGCTCAAAATCGATCCGGACCAGTTTCGATGCGGTGTGGTTCATGCGCGTGAGATTGATCAGGTCCATGACAATGTTGTTGATCCGCATGATCTGGGACTGATACATCTGAAAGTATTGCTGCGCTTTGTCATCGCGTATCTCAAGCTTCACCAGATTGTGAAGGCCAAGCAGGGAAGAGATCGGGCCTTTGAGGTCGTGTGACACCCGGTAAAAGAACGAGTCGAGTTCAGCGTTCTTTTTTTCGATGATCTCTGTTTTGCTGCGCTGCACCTCGGCCTCATACTCGAGTGATTTAACCTTTGAAATCGCTTCATAGCTTTTGATCACATTATAGGTGTGTGCATTGATCGTTGCCTCCTTGATACGAATATACTTGTCCAGATATTCGATGGCCTCTTCGGCATTGTTCATCGCACGGGCAACAAGGTGCATGTTGTAATGCGACTTATATCGAATGAAACCAATGTTATAGATCTCGGCTGTTTCAAGCGCCTTTAATAAATTCACACGGGCTTCCGGATATTTGCCGAGCTCATAAAACAAAACACCGAGTTTGTTATACGCCATGGCTACCCCGAGCTTATCACCCATCTCCGTCTGCAGGCGCATGCAGGCATTGAGATCTTCCATCGCCTGATCGAACTTCCGGAGCTTGATGAACACTTTTCCCCTGCCATATAATGCAAAAGCGAGTCCCCGCACATCCTGCGTTTGTTCCTTGATGGCAATGCTCTTTTCTATGGTTGTCAACGCGAGCTCATGCATTCCCCGCTTCAGGTAAATACCCGACAACGGATTGTATGCGTTTGATTCGAGGTTAGGATCGTTGGCCAGCCTCCCGGCTTCGATGCATCGCAGGTAAGCGCGTATGGCATTTTCCTGGTCACCGAAATACTCATAGATGGTGCCGATGGATTTTAGTGCCCGCGCTTCGTTAAAATGGTCGTTGAGTTTTCGGTAGATATTAAGGCAGTCGAGCAACCATTCAAGTCCGAGGTGATAATTATCGGTTTTGTAATAAACCCCGGCAATTGTATAACGTGCATCTGCGATACCCTTGAGATCTTTGATGGACTCAAAATACTTCAACGCCTCCTCACAGTGATTTTTTGCATCTTCAAATCTGCCAAGGATCATATAAAATAGACCCAGGTGATTTTTTGAATGAGCGATCAAACCCGGGTCTCCAACTTCTTTTCCGATATCGGCGGCTTTCGTCGCAAGGCGAACACTTAGGTCGAGGTCTTTGATCCGTTCCGCATATGCATTTTTGAGGAGGTCAAATCCCTCTTTCAGCTGCTGATCATATGTGACTTTTGTGACCACGTCAGACAACCGCTTTATGGATGAGCATAATCTGACCGATATGGTACAGGTCATGGTGAATAATACCGTGGAGTAACGTGTAGAATGTATAGTTGTACTCTTTATGCGGCACTTTTTCAGTCAGCTTATCGGCAGGAAAGGAAGCAATGGCTTCAATCAATTCGGATTGACTTTGCGCGAGATCTGACAGCGCTGCTGTCCAATCGTCTGACACACGAAAATTCATTTCTTCCGTTACTTTATAGTCGGAATCCCCCCGGAGTTTTTTAACGACGAAGGTTCTCCATGCCGTCATATGGTTGACAAGCTCGATAATGCTATGGGTGTTCGGCAGTCTCTTGGCTGCATCTTTGATGGTAATCGCCGAGAGCACTTCTTTTATTGAAGGACCGTGCCATGCATTTTTTTCATATGTTTTTGAAAGGAGGGAAGTAATTTGTTGCAGCTCATTCATATGAGATCTTTATGTTCGTAAGCTTCGATGCCGTTTTGGACGACCGCTGTGATTGATTTGGTAATCTCATCGAGTTCAGCGGTGGCGCGGTAAAGCAATTCCAGAATTTTTTTCTGTTCATCCGTGCATGGCGCGAGCGCGAGCAGGTTCGCCAATCCCATGACACGGGCCAGGGGGCCACGCACCTTATGAGCGTTGATGAATGCATACTCGATCAATTGATGGTTTTGTCTTTCAAGTGCGACAGTCCGCTCTGCCACAAGCCTTTCAAGATTCTGATTGATTTCCAGAATCCTTTCATTCATCGATGCAATAGAATCATTTTTCTCAGTGAGCGCGTCACGGCTTGCCATAAGATCTTCCTGCTGCGCACGTATTTCCTCATTGAGGGCTATCAGTTCGTCGCGTTGGGATGAAAGCTCCGCATGTTGTTGGGCTATTTCTGAATTCTTTAGCGCCAAAAGCATATTGACTGCTTTCTGACCCTGGTAATGTTTATACAGAATGATCGCCAGGCACATCAGCAGGATCAGTGTTACTGCCCCTGAAACCAACAGGGTATTCTTTTGGGCAATGGCACTTTCGTGAATCTCGCCATCCTTGCGCAGGAGGTCTATTTCGTTTTGTTTTTTACTGAGTTCATACTGCAGTCGCTCAGATGCGATCTCTGAACCGACCTGTAAATTGAGAACACTGTCTTTATACAATGCGTACTGCTTGTAAAATGAAAATGCATCGGCGGTATTCTTTTCCTTTTCACAGATTTCCGATAACAGCAAGCAGGCGTCGCGAATGTAAGCCCGGAATTTTGCCTCTTTCGAAATTTCCAGACTCTCGAGCAAATACTTCTTTGCCAGGGAATATTTTTTTTGCTTCAGGTAAACAGATCCAATCGAATACCGGCATTGGCTCATCCCCCTTTTTTCCTGGATCTCCTCCGAAATTGCGAGGCTTTCGAGATACTTTTCAAGGGCTTGATTAAACAACGCCTGATCTTCAAAGACATTACCAATGTTGCGGATATTTGTCGCGACTCCACTTCTGTTGTTTGTCTCTTTCCTCAGTCTTAAAGCCTGGGAATAATGTTCAATTGCGCCACTGTAATCCTTCCATGCGCGGTGAACGTCGCCGATGTTGTTAAGCGCTACGGCTTCCCGGGTTTTATTTTTCAGGTTCCGCTGCATTGCCAGGGAACGCTGATGGTAACGAAGGGCTTCTTTATAATCCGCCAGGCCGTGATAAACAAGCCCGATGTTTCCATGCAGGTCGGCAATGAGCTGTTCATGTCGCGCTTTTTCCGCCAGCTCCAGCCCTGCTATGAAATTTTTCAGAGCGGTGCCATAATTTGCCTGAGTCCACAACACAATTCCTACCTGACGAAGTCCCTGGGCCTGGCCTGCTACATAGTCTATGTCCCTGGCAAGGCTAACGGCTTCGTAGGCAAATTGCATCGATTTCCCTGGCTCAAACAGGTACTGGTCGTATGCCAGCTGATTTAAAACATCAACCCTTGCCGAATCTTTCCCGGGTAGTTTTTCAAGAAGTTTTTTCAGGCTATCTGCCTGTTGGGAATTTTGCGCAACTGCAGGGACATGACATGACAGGATGCAAATGGCAACTGCTAGGGGTTGTCTGAATAAGGCCATATCGATAAAATTAACCTTATTTAGTCAATCGAATAGTTGCATTCTTGACTGTTTACTTACATCATCCCGTTTAAGGAAATCCGCAAATTTTTCTAGGTCAGCATGCCTCCATCGACCTGAAGCACCTGGCCAGTGATGTAGGAAGAGAGGTCGCAGGACAAAAACACACATGCGTCGGCTACGTCTTCTGGTCTGCCGCCGCGCTTAAGGGGTATGGCATCGCGCCAAAGTTGAATCGTTTTTTCATCGAGCTTATCCGTCATTTCAGTCTCGATAAATCCCGGTGCGATCGCGTTGGCCCGAATACCCCGAGACCCCAATTCAAGGGCAACGGATTTTGTAAACCCTATGATACCGGCCTTGGAGGCGGCATAGTTGGCCTGTCCGGCGTTACCTTTTAATCCCACCACCGAGGTCATGTTGATGATCGAACCGCTTCTTTGTTTCATCATGGGTTTGGTTGCTGCCTTTACCGTGTTGAAACACGATTTGAGATTTACATTGATAACGCGGTCCCAGGATTCCTCATTCAGTCGGAGGAGCAAATTGTCCATGGTGATACCTGCGTTGTTGACCAGGATGTCAAGGTTACCGAAATCGGCGATTACGTCATTGACCAGTTTTTCGGCCTGGGCGTAATCCGAAGCATCAGACCGGTAACCCTTAGCCTTGACTCCTTTCGTGACGAGCTCCTTTTCCAGCGCCTGACCTTGTTCCACGCTCGACAAAAATGTAAACGCGACGTTGGCTCCGTGGTCGGCATATTTCAAAGCAATGGCGCGGCCGATACCTTTTGAAGCCCCGGTAACAAGAGCGGTTTTTCCCTGGAGTAATTTCATATTGACGGTATAAAGGTTAAGGGCCAAAAATAAAGAAATGATTGTTAATTGAAACAATTTCATTGAGGGCTATCATTCCCCGAGCCGGACAGAATATGAAATGTAAGGCAATGCCACGTCACCAGAGAATGTGTGGTCGGTATAGAATGCCAGATCGAGGGTGCTTTTCCTGCCGATATATCTGACACCCCCGGAAATAATGGCCGGAATGTTTAAATGTTCCCCTACAAAAAAGAACCAGTTCTCGGTGACCAGCGCGAAGTTTCTTGCAAGCCTGGTAGTACCACTGATGGATACAATCGGTGGAAGGAAATACGATTTGACAACAAGATATCCGGCGCCGACCGTGAAATGATGGTTGGTGTTTCCCCAGGTTCCCGCACCGTAAACGATTCCAATGTCGCGGATGTCATCACCCGAAGTCGTCTCGATCGCATCATTGGGCAAGTGGAAGTAAGTGGCGCCTGCCGAAAATTTATAACGCACCCGGTTAAAAACATTCACTTTGGTGGTCAGAAAATAAGTTCGGGCACCAAAAACATCCATACCGGCACCCAGTGTCACGCTTTCAGAAACGCCCATTTGAACAGAATTCAAAAAGAGGTAGGTATTCTGATAAAGAATTTCTTCTTCCTTTAGGGGATAGGCTGTTGGCGCAAATAAATACCGGACGGAGTTCGGTGATTCAGGCCAGCTTTTTCTCCTTCGCAAAGAGGACGAATATTCGATACTCCGTATGGACTTCATCGGAATCCGCAACGCTTCATCATATTGATTACGGAAGGCTACGGTATCATTCTTAACTCCGAGTAATTGTCCTTTTAAGATCGTATCGTCCTGTGTGGTGATCTCAACAAATACGGGTTTGACGGCGTCCTGACCATTCAGTGAAAAGGCTATAACCAGAAGGATCAGCCGTAAAAAGTTTGAAAATCCAGCCGGGTCACGTATTATTTTCATTAGCTACGCGGAGTATGAGCTTCCAGGACGCAAGTTTCACACCAAAATTCATAATCTCAGCACCGCCCTTGAATAAATGACATATCAGGCCAGAAATTCGTGTTTTTTATTCATGAAACTGCGGTTTATCTTTGGCACCGAAAATTTAAATCCAACACTATGTCAAAATATGATTTGATCGTAATCGGCAGTGGCCCTGGCGGTTATGTGGCTGCGATCCGGGCTTCTCAACTGGGGTTGAAAGTAGCGGTTGTGGAGAAAGCTGAGATCGGCGGCATCTGCCTGAATTGGGGGTGTATACCAACAAAGGCATTACTCAAGAGCGCAAATGTTTTTGAATATATCAAACATGCCAAGGACTACGGTGTTGAAGTGAACGGTTTTAAAGCGGATCTGCCAGGCATGGTCAAACGAAGCCGTGACGTGGCGGGCAGCAATAGCAAAGGCATTCAGTTCTTGTTCAAAAAAAACAAGATCGATTTGATCGAGGGCTATGCCAGGCTGAAAAAAGGAGGCAAGATTGAAGTTGAGGCGGCGGGTAAAAAAACTGACTACGAAGCAAAGCATATTATCGTTGCAACAGGCGGAAGATCCCGCGAACTTCCGTCGATGAAGATTGATGGCAAGAAGATCGTCGGATACCGCGAGGCGATGATCCTGGAATCTGTGCCAAAGAAATTACTTGTTGTCGGATCCGGCGCCATCGGTGTTGAGTTCGCTTACTTTTACAACACGCTGGGGTCTGAGGTGACGATCGTTGAGTTTCTGCCGAGAATTGTCCCGGTTGAGGACGAGGAGGTTTCGAAAACCCTTGAGAAGTCCTTCAAGAAATCCGGAATGATCATCCATGTGAATTCCGAGGTCACCAAAGTTGATACGTCCGGTAACGGTTGTGTCGCTACCGTAAAAACACCCACAGGTGAAATAAAAATTGAAGCGGATATCGTCCTGTCGGCAGTCGGAATTTCAACAAATCTTGAAAACATTGGACTGGAAGAAGCCGGTGTGAAAACGGATAAGGGCCGGGTTGTCGTCGATGATTTTTATCGCACGAACGTTCCTGGTGTTTATGCGATTGGCGACATCGTTAAAGGTCCGGCATTGGCCCATGTGGCGTCTGCGGAAGGTATCATTTGCGTGGAAAAAATCGCAGGTCAGAACCCGCAACCGCTCGATTACAATAACCTGCCGGGTTGCACTTACTGCTCTCCGGAAATTGCATCCGTCGGATTCACTGAGGAAGCTGCCAAAAAAGCGGGATATGAGATCAAAGTCGGCAGATTTCCATTCACCGCTTCAGGCAAGGCAAAAGCCGCCGGGGCCACCGAAGGTTTTGTGAAAGTTATTTTTGACGCCAAGTATGGAGAGTGGCTTGGAGCACATTTCATTGGAGCGAACGTGACTGAAATGATCGCTGAGGTCGTTGCTGCCAGAAAGCTGGAAACCACCGGACACGAGATCATCAAATCCGTCCATCCACATCCAACCATGAGTGAAGCAATCATGGAGGCCGCCGCTGCGGCGTACGGTGAAGTAATCCATATTTGAAATTAAAAAGAAAAAGGCCTCATCTTCGAGGCCTTTTTCTTTGTGCGATCTTTTTGATGGTCAGAAATCTGACCTGTTGAAACCCCGGTTCTGGAAAGCGTTGGCATGTTTGTCATATGCATCTTCAATCTTCTTGCCGAGATCTTTTTCTCCATAAGCATATAACACCCGCTGAAGTTCACCCAGCATGATCAGGTTGATCTGAAGCTCACGCCCGTATTCGCGCTTGTCCAGATAATAAGCACAGAGCTCATCGAGTCGCGGACTTAACACATTTACGATCTCCAGGGCTTTTTCTTTCTCCCCGACTTTCATCAGCAGCTCAACCATTCTTGCGTTCGTGAAGTCGTATCGAATACCTTTGTCCGGCATTTTTTCCAAGCCGAATAACAGCACTTCTTTTGCCTTCTCTTCGTCCCCTTCATTGATCAGCGCCTCTGCAAGTGCGTTGACACTGCTGCGGTGATTCTGAACAAAACTCCTGTAATCCTGGGTGTAATAAACCTTCGGATCATCGAGATTCCTGAACTGGAATTTCTTTGTAATATTCTCGTAAGTGACAGCGGTATTAACAAGTTCATTTTCCGCATCGGGATTATATACAGGCAAGATCCGGTATGCATTCCCTTCCTGCACTACAAACCGGCTCAGATCAACATGAAATTGTGCGAGGGAAGTATTGTTCACATAGAGCGGCCTTTCCCAATCGGAACTCGCAAGAACATCGAGCATTGCAAGATCTTTCTTTTCAAGTCCTCCGCCTTTGACCCGCAACCGCATTTCCGGTACGATGTACTTTTCCAGCGATTTTGGAACGATACCCATGGCTTTTACCTTCTCGACATCGACTGTCAGTACAAGCTCCCGCGTTGGAATTGCATTCGCAGACTGAAACATGCGCAGGCCTTTGTGATCCCTTCTGAGCAGGTCGAGATATTGTTTGAGGTCTACCTCCTTGATCTTCGCATCGGCATACGGAAGATAGTCATTGGGGCCACCCTGCCGGTAATTCTGACTTGTCAGAGTGTACTTGAATGGCTTTGATTCATACGTCTGGCGCATCGTCTGATTGATATACCAGTCCGTATTGTAATAACTCAGCACAACTACCCTGAGATCGGTGCGAACGCCTTCTACTTCCTGCGCATACCACAAAGGGAACGTATCGTTATCGCCACCGGTGAACAAGATGCCATTCGGAGCACAGGATTGGAGGTAGTTCACCGCGGAGTCGACAGAGAAATACCGGTTTGAGCGATCATGATCATCCCATCCTTCGGCTGCCATCAATATCGGTGCAGGCAAACAGACAAGCGTGGCGATGACTGCGGAAAGTTTTAGGTTCCGGACTGCCCTCGAGATCACATCGGAGAGCGCTATTACCGCAAAACCAATCCAGAAACAGTATGCATAATACGATCCCGCATAGATATAATCGCGCTCCCGGGGTTCGGTCGGGGGAGAGTTCAGGTAAACGACAAGGGCCACACCCGTCAGGATGAATAACAGTCCGATTACAACAAAATTCCTCGTGTTATTGACCATCTGATAGAACATGCCAACGAGGCCGAGCACAAATGGGATCATGAAGAAATTATTCCGCCCTTTATTTTCTGCCAGCGTAGGTGGAAGTTTTTCGAACCAACCCCCCGGGTTAAGATAGTCTGCGTTTTGCTGATCACTTTCCCTGCCGGCGAAATTGAACATGAAGTAACGCATATACATCCACCGGATCTGATGAGTGAACATGAATTTCAGGTTATCCCCGAATTTTGGTTTTTGTCCTTCGCGTAGGTCAAGCGTCTCGCGGTAGATTTTCTGGTGATCCGGATCAGTGCTATAAATTCTCGGGAAAATTGTCTGGTCTTTTGCCGAGTATTCGTAGGAGATCCTGCGGTCAGATACTTCGTATTTATCTTTTCCTTTCACGTAAACGGGGTCACCTTCCTTATATCCCACGACCTGCGCCGTGTAGTAAGGACCATATAAAAGAGGCCGGCTTCCATACTGTTCCCGCTTCAGGTAACGCACAACGCTCATCACATCAGAGGGATCATTTTCGTTGATCGGGGTATTGTAATTTGACCGGATGACAATCATCGCATAGGAGGAATATCCAATTAGGATGAATGCCGTAGCGAGCAGGAATGTGTTGAGGATTGGCCTGCGCTTTTGCTGGGAATAATAAATTCCATACACGAGGACGCCGAGTAAGACCAGTCCGAAAAAAATCGCCCCGGACCCAAACGGCAATCCGAAGCTATTAACAAACAGGATCTCAAAGTAAGCCGCCAGTGAAGGCAGGCCCGGAATGATGATGCTGTTGATGAAGAAAATGATCAACAGGCTGATGATCATGGTGACAACAATGCCCCATTTCGCCGGCTTGTATTTTTTAAAATAATAGATCAAAGCCAGGGCGGGAATTGTCACCAGGTTCAGCAAGTGTACGCCGATCGATAAACCCATCATGTAAAAGATCAGCAGCAGCCAGCGATTGGCCTTCGCCTCATCTTCGATCACATCCCACTTGAGCATTGCCCAGACTACGAAGGCGGTAAAGAACGACGACATGGAATAGACTTCCGCTTCAACTGCCGAAAACCATTGGGAGTCGCAGTAGGTGTAAGCCAAAGCGCCCACGATACCCGCTCCGATAAGAACCCAGGTCTTGTCCCTGGTCAGTTCTTCCGGTTTGGAGATCTTCATCAGCTTCCGGCCGAAAAGGGTAATGGACCAAAACAGGAACAAGCTCGTAAAAGCGGCCGCGATCACACTGCTGAAATTTATCCAATAGGCCACCTTGGAGGTGTCGCCCATCGCAAGGAAAGAGAACATTCTTCCGATGAGGAGAAAGAGGGGAGCGCCCGGAGGGTGGGGAACCTCCAGCTTATATGAAACAGCGATGAATTCTCCGCAGTCCCAATAGCTGGCCGTAGGCTCCATCGTGATCCAGTAGGTGGCCAGCGCAATGGCAAATATGATCCAACCTGCCACATTGTTGGTCTTTTGAAAATTATGATCCATGTGAAATTTTTTCTTTACAAAGTTCGAGGCGCGAAAATAGTGAGGATTTGAACACTATTAAAGTGATTTTACAACGATTAGCGAATTGATTCACGTTTAAAGGGGCCGGAACTATTTATAGACGATCATGTAAAATACCAGCCACAGGAAAAACAGCAAAATATAGGAGCACGAAACGATGATCCAGACGTACTTCCGGTCTTTTTTAGCATAAAAGTGAATGCCGTTTACCAGCATAACCCAATAGATGACTTCGAACAAATTGATGGCTTTCAATGGGTATGCGTATCTTTTATCAATTTCGCCATAATCAAAGAAATGAATCAGGGATAGCGGATAAAAGCCCGAAATGTCCTGGTAGGTAGGGTCAGTTTCAACCAGTAAAAACCAAAAGATTTTCAGCAGCTCGGGTATCAGGAAGATAAATTCTGGGCCGATTACCACCCCCCAGCATTCACGGTAGGTGACCCGGTAGCCAAACATGAAACACCCGATCCAGATGACAAAAGCGATCACTGTAAACTTCCAAAGGTAGACCAGCGGGATCGACAGGAATTTTAACCCATTGATCACCCGCAGGACAAGTCCTTCCGGACGGTCCTGAAGGAACTCAAACGCCGCAGTTTCGTTTTCTATAAAGGCAATCTTGATATAAAGCAAAAGCAGGGTGGCGAGGCAGAGCAGGAGAAAAAGCAGCTTTTTGTCGGCTGAAAAGAAAGATTTAGTTTCGTCCCGGTTTGTCGTCGTAGAATTAATCAAGGCTTCTGTTCGTTATTCGTTTGGATTTCCGTGAACCTGTTGACGTCTAATTTCAAAATGCTGCTTCATATTACATCGCGACCACCGGTGGTAAGCCGATTTTTCACGCTTCTCTTCTTCTTAGTCGCCATACCGGCTGTTTCGGCACAATCGCCGGTAAAAAAAGATTCAACCATCATTTTACTTTCAGACGTGGGGGTTCAACTGCAATGTACACAGGCATTAAATGACCTTTACAATTTCAAATTCGACCGCGCGGAAATTAAATTCCTTGAATTAAGGGAAAAATATGGGTGGCATCCGCTGCCGTACTTCCTGATGGGGCTGATCGAGTGGTGGAAGATCATGCCAAATACCAGCGACAAATCTCATGATGACAAATTCCTCGCCTACATGGATTCAACAATTTCAGTCGCCGAACGGCTGTACGATGACTATCCAGCCAATAAAGTTGAGGCTGCGTTTTTTTTGGCGGCTGCGCATGGGTTTAAGGGCCGGCTTTATTCTGATGAGGACAGAAAATCGTGGAGGAAGGCGGCCGCTGCCGGCAAGGATGCGTTGGACTACCTGGAAGAAAGTAAGGGTTTTCACAATCTGAGTCCTGAGTTGCTCTTTGGAGACGCGCTTTATAATTATTTCTCCGTCTGGGTACCCGAAAATTACCCATCCCTGAGACCCGTGTTGTGGTTTTTTCCAAAAGGCGACAAGTCACTTGGGTTGAAACAGCTCAAGGAGGTTTCTTACAACGCTTTTTATACCCGGACTGAAGCGATGGTTTGGCTTATGAGGATCCTCAACAGTTACGAGAATGATCAGTATCAGGCGCTGCAGATCAGCAAATACCTGTACGAGGAGTATCCTGACAATCCTTATTTCCATCGGTACTACGCCCGTATGCTGTATTCAGTTCACCGTTATGAGCAGGCTGAAGTTGTATGCAAGGAGGTTCTTCAGCGCATTGATTCCGGTATGCTGGGCTACGAGGCAACAAGCGGCCGCTATGCAGCATTTTTTCTTGGACAGATCTATGAATCAAGAAAAAATATTGAAGAATCAAGAAAATATTACCAGTTGTGCGTGAAGTATGCAGAAGATAGCGAAGCAACGACCTCCGGGTATTACCTTTATTCCCTGATCTCTCTCGGCGAGATGGCGGAAAAAGAAGGCAGGCGTGCGGAAGCGAAAAAATACTTTAAGAAAGTAAAGAACAGCGCCGAAAAAGGTGACGATGCATTCAAGGACGCGAAAAAGAAATTGAAGAAACTCGAAAAGAGCGATTGATAACTAACCGGCTGAAGTTTTGGAATTAAGGGACCTCATTGTCACGCCAGTGATCCTGCTGTTGGTTTACGTCGTAGCCTACGTTGTGCGTCCATTCATGACCGATGGCATTACGCGGAAATATTTTATTCCTGCCCTGACAGTCCGGATTTTGGGCGCTCTCGCCGTCGGGTTTATTTACCAGTTCTATTATAATGGCGGGGATACTTATAATTATCACACCCATGGTAGCCGTCATATATGGAATGCGTTGGTCGACTCGCCGGAAACGGGTGTTAAACTTTTATTTGCTGACGGAACTACACATCGCGACATTTACCAATACTCTTCCCGTATATTGTATTTTACTGACTGGAGTTCCTACAATGTGGTTCGTGCAGCTGCAATCATTGACTTGATTACATTCTCCACATACTCTGCAACGGCTGTCCTTTTTGCTGTCTTGAGTTTTCTTGGGGTTTGGATGTTCTTTCAAACTTTCTATCAACAATATCCACACCTCCACCGTCCGCTGGCAGTTGCTTCCTTTTTTATTCCGTCCGTTTTTTTCTGGGGGTCAGGACTCCTGAAGGACACACTTGCTATATCGTTTCTGTGTTTTTCCACTTACCTCACCTACCGGATTTTCATCCGCAGGCAGCCGACCCTCTTTTTATATTTGCTTCTGGCGTTTAGCCTTTATGCATTATTCAGCATCAAAGCCTATGTTTTTCTAAACTTTTTGCCTGCAGCGATTTTGTGGGTTTTTATTAAGCGATTGTCTTTTATCTCATCACCTGCCCTGAAGGCCGTGCTTTTTCCGTTTGTGATCGGTGGGGCATTGGCTTTCGGTTTTTATGCTGTAAGTAAAGCCTCTGAGGACAACCCGAGATACTCTTTAAACCAGCTTGCGGAAACTGCCAGGATAACCGCCTACGATATCAGATTTTATACGGGAAAAGACGCAGGGTCAGGCTACACACTTGGGGAACTGGATGGCTCATTCGGCTCCATGGTAACCCTCGCCCCTCAAGCTATCAATGTTTCGTTATTCCGGCCTTATCTGTGGGAGGTGAACAATGCCTTGATGCTGTTTTCAGCATTGGAAAGCTTCGCCCTGCTGGTGATCGTATTATATATTCTCCTGAAGGATCGATTGGAAATATTTAGACATATCGGCAAACCGGAAGTGCTTTTCGCACTGATTTTCTCTATTTCATTTGCCTTTGCGGTAGGCGTATCGACTTTTAATTTTGGAACGCTTGTGCGATATAAAATTCCGATGATGCCATTTTTTACCGTGGCATTGATTCTTCTTCATGCTTTTTCAAATAAGGAAAGAAAAGAACGCGTGTTGGAAGAAACAGAATAATTCTCAACGATCGTTTGTCTTCCGGCCTCGCCCATCGATCGTCGTAAACCAGCATCTTTGATGAGCGTTGACAATGCCTGGAACCATTCCGAGTCTGTTGAGCACAAAAATCCTGTAACGCCATTCCGGACGATTTGCGTGTTAACACCGACCGGCGACAAAACACAGGGAATCTCCAGCGCCATGTACTGGATTGCCTTGAATCCGCATTTACCCTTTGACCATTCATCATCAGGAAGAGGCATGATTCCGATATCGATCTTCGCAAGGTCTTCGATTTCAGTGTCGGCACTCCAGGCCGTAAACACATATGGGATCGTTAACGATGGTCTTCGATCTGCGATGACCAATAAAGAAACATTACTGTTTGATTCTTGAATCTGTCCAAGGACTTTTTCAATACCCGCGAGATATTTTGTTGTGGTGTGAGATCCCGTCCAGCCGATTGTAACTACTCCCTGCCTATGGGCTTTCCCAACTTCGTCCGGTTTATGTAACATTTCTGTATCGACAGTTGTGGGATTATAAAGCACGTGTTGATTGACTTTTCTTGCATAATCGCATAGATATTCATTTCCGCAACTGACCTTAAAAGCCCAGCGACAGATTTGTTTCACTTTGCTTCTCCACTTGATCCCGCGGAATAACCGGCTTTCATTCTTACGATCGGTAAGCCAGATCGCATCATCGAAATCGTAAATAATTTTTGCCCGCAGAATTTTCGCAAGCAACCATTCAACTACAGGCGGGCCCAGTGGTGTAGCCTCCCGGTGAATGAAAACGAAATCGAATTGTCTGATGCGGAATAGCATTGAAAAGCGTTTTGCGAAGCCGGATAATAAAGCGACCATTTTTAAAAATGTGTGTCCCTTTGTAAGGAAGATCTTCCAGCCTTGGGCTGTGAGAAAGCTTTGAACTACGTACGTGTGGCCGTGCCGGGATAAAATCGCAAAATATTGTTCAAACCGAAAGCGCTGAGATGGGACCTGTTTGAGTGGATAGGGAACAAGAAAGAGGATTTTCGAAGGCATCGGTGTAGGATAAAGCGCTTTCTTTGATTGTTTCGCCTGCTAAATCATAATAACTTGGGACAAAAGTGTGAAAAAACCATGAACATAATACACTTTTACCCCGCATGAGTGTCAAGCACGAGGATATAATAGATGCCAGTCGGCACAAATTATTTAATTGGCATGAGATCTGGAGCTACAGGGAGCTTTTCTATTTTTTTACATGGCGAGATATCAAAATCAAGTACAAACAGACTGCGCTTGGTTTCATGTGGGCTGTATTGCAGCCATTACTCATGATGGTGATCTTTACGCTTTTTTTTGGACGCGCGCTCAACGTTCCTTCCCAAAATATTCCATATCCGGTTTTCGTATTTTCAGGTTTGCTGCTCTGGAATACATTTTCGACCGGTCTCTCCAATGCTGGCAACAGCATGGTGAACAATTCCCTTATTATCAAAAAGATCTATTTTCCAAGGCTGGTGATCCCTGTGTCGTCGATACTTGTTGCTTTGTTTGATTTTTGCATGGCTTTTGTCTTGTTTATTCCAATCTTAATTATTTTCGGGCAGTGGCCATCGTCGCATGCGTTTTGGAGCTGGCCGCTCGCTATTGCTATATGCGTAGTGGCTACAATTGGACCGGGCTGTCTCCTGGCGGCATTAAACATGAAATACCGGGATTTTCGGTATGTCATCCCTTTTCTGATTCAGGTGCTGTTTTTTATAACACCCGTAATCTATCCCGTCACTTTACTAAAGCATCCGTTGCTGCAATACATGGTTGTCGCTTCGCCGATGTATGCGGCAGTAGAATTGTTCAGATTTCCAATTACCGGAATTATTCCAGATGGTCCAATGATGCTGATTAGTATCAGCTCAGGTGCCATTCTTCTGTTAGGGGGATTGATATACTTCAGAGACACGGAGCGTTTTTTCGCAGATCTTGCCTGATCCCAAATATGAAGCCGATCATTGAAATTGACAGTTTATCGAAAAAATACCGGATCACCCATCAGCCAGGGGGTTATCTGAGTTTACGTGAGAAGCTACTTACTGCCTTCACCTTCGAAAATAAATCAAAAGAGGATTTCTGGGCATTGAAAGATCTGAATTTTAGGGTCTCGGAAGGAGAATCGCTCGGTATCATCGGACGGAATGGGGCCGGCAAATCGACACTACTGAAGATCCTTTCGAAAATTACTCCGCCCACAAAAGGCAGGATCATCAGGCGCGGACGGGTGGCCAGTTTGCTGGAAGTAGGAACTGGGTTTCATCCGGAACTAACAGGCCGCGAAAATATTTTCTTCAATGGTTCGCTTCTGGGCATGAGGCACCGGGAGATCCTTGAAAAATTCGATCAGATCGTGGACTTCAGTGGGGTTGAGCGGTTTCTCGACACGCCGCTCAAGCACTATTCAAGTGGCATGCAGCTGCGACTTGCATTTGGCGTCGCGGCATTTTTAGAACCGGAGATCCTTGTGATCGATGAAGTGCTGGCCGTTGGAGACGCAGAGTTTCAGAAAAAATGTATTGGGAAGATGGAAGACGTCAGCAAAAGCGGCCGAACGATACTGTTTGTTAGTCACAACATGGCGGCCGTGCGCTCGCTTTGCAACAAGGCTTTGCTTCTCGATAAAGGTGAAGTAAAGTATGAAGGAACAGCTGAGTCGACCATCGAACATTATATATCACTTTCTGTCCCGGAAAAGGAAAAGGGCGTGCCTGGATATTTTGATCTGGCAAATCACAGTGGAAAAAAAGATCCGGCAAAGGGTATCGTGGCTGCCAGATTGATGCGAAATGGAAATACCGCTGATCTGTTTTTTCCAGGAGAGCCCTTCCAGGCAGAATTTGATTTTAAAGACGAGACGGCCATCCGGGAAATTGTGTTCGGCATTGTGATCAAGGACGGTAACCAAAATCCACTCCTTGGTATTAATAATTGGGATATGGGAGTCCGATTGAATCAGGGCCCCGTAAAAAGAGGGACTGTGGTATTTAAGATCGAGTCATTGCCATTTTACGCCTCCTCCTTATTTTATATCGATCTGTATTTTGGAGATGGTGGAAATAATTATGATGTGATCGAAAATGCTGTCACATTCAGGGTCGAGGCCAACGACGTATTTGGAAACGGAAAGGTTCTGAATACACGGCTTAATACTGTATTTCCCGGTACGATAAACATGTCGTGTCATTAACTTGAGACTGCGCCAATTGGTTAAAATGCATGTACAACAAATTGATAAAATTTCTAGCGATCGAGCGACTTCACCACCTGATCTTCGGTGTTAAGCCGGGTCAACAATGGTGCAGGGTCGTGATGGATCAGGAAACCGAAAAAATGGTCAGGTCACTGCCTTGCAGCAGTTTTTCCGTGTTGGAGATCTCGGGAAATAAATGGGCGGATTTTGGCTTTAAGAATTATAAAAGTGTCTCTTTTCCTCAATTTGATATCTGTTCACAGCAGCTTGAAGAAGAATTTGATCTGATCATCGCTGAGCAGGTGTTTGAGCATCTTTTAAAGCCTTACAGCGCGGCAAAAAATGTATACGCAATGCTCCGCAACCATGGTTATTTTCTTGTGACAACTCCTTTCCTGGTCAAAATTCACATGTTTCCGGAAGATTGTTCCCGATGGACTGAAACCGGATTAAAATATTTCCTTCATGAATGTGGATTTTCCCTGGAGACGAAAACCGGATCATGGGGAAATCTTGAATGTGTTGTCAGCAATTTTAACAAATGGACAAATTACAATCCGAGGCTGCACTCCCTAAAAAATCAAAGAGAGGTGCCGATGGTTGTGTGGGCGCTTGCAAAGAAACAGCTGCCTGAAGATTTTAAGGCGATTCAGAAACCCATCGTAGAATGTCTAACTGAGGAATGATAACCGTAAGGCCGTTGACAAAATGAATGTCCACATACAGCATATCAACTATATTCATGAGGATGCCGTTCACAACATGAAAGCGCCCCGGGCGGTGGTTCCGATTGTCATGGATCTGTGCCGTCCGAAAAGTGTGCTCGATGTCGGCTGCGGGACTGGTACATGGCTCAAGGCATTTGTGGAAAACGGTGTGACCGACTATTATGGCGTTGACGGCAGCGACGTTGCACTTTCCAAGCTTCATATTTTGCCGGAAAAATTTTTGAAGATCGATCTTTCGCGACCCTTTGATCTTCGCAGAAAATTTGACCTTGCTGTTTGCCTCGAGGTGGCAGAGCACCTTCCGGAAAACGCTGCGGACGGCCTGGTTGCTTCGCTTGTAAACCACGCCGACACGATACTTTTTTCGGCGGCAATTCCCGGGCAGGGCGGGCAAAGGCACCTCAATGAGCAGTGGCCTGAATATTGGGAAGAGAAGTTTTCCAGACGCGGCTATTACTTTCATGACATTATCCGCCAGCAGATCTGGAATAATGAATCCGTAGACTGGTGGTACAAACAGAATATGTTCATTGCCAACAGAACTGCAAGACAAAAACATGAAATGATTTCCGTTGTTCATCCCGAAGGGTTCAAAGCAATCCACCGGAGTCATGACGAAATGATGGATAGTCTGGTGCAGGGCAAACAAGGAATGAAAATCGCGAGCAAGATATTCTTCCGTTCGTTAATGTTTAAAGTTGCAAGTCTTTTTCGTCAGTGATATGGAAGGAGTATCGATCATTATTTGCTGTTACAACAGCGGCAACAGAATCGCCGAGACCCTCCGTTACATTGCCGATCAGGATTTGGCTCCGCAAATGCCCTGTGAAGTCATTTTGGTTAACAATGCCAGCGCCGATGATACGGTGATCCGCGGCATAAAAGCATGGGAGTCATTCAGCAAAGGTGAGATAGCTTTTCGCATTATCGAACAACCAGTTCCAGGACTCTTACATGCTCGAAAAAAAGGGATTGAGGAAGCCAGCTATGATATACTTGTTTTTTGCGATGACGACAATCACCTGCAGTCAGATTATATCCGGATTGCCTGGAAGATCATGAATGAACGTCGTGATGTTGGAATTGCGGGCGGTTGTGTTGATCCAAAACTACCGTTTTACCCTGGCCGTTGGATCGAAGCGAATTACGCAGCCCTGGCTATTGGAACTCAAGGTGTGGAACCAAAATACACTGACTGGGTATTCGGTGCAGGCATGGTGATACGCAAACAAATTTACGAGCGCTTGCGCCGCAGTGGAATTGACCTGATGCTTAGCGGACGATTGCGGTCCAAGCAGACATCCGGAGATGATGCGGAGATTTGCCAGCTTGCCCGCTTCATCGGATACAAGGTGTTTTATACACCCGCGCTAAGATTGGGTCATCAGATTGCGGTGCATAGATTAAAAAAAGCTGATTTTATCAAAGCAAATTATAAGAACGTATTTCATGCAGTATACCTGTACTTGCTCGAAGAATTAATACGAGAGAAGGGTCTCCATGAAAAGAAGGCTTTCCGTAAGTTTGTTCGGTTAAGGTTTATGAATATTTTTTATTTCGGTCCACGGATATTTTTTGGTAAAAACAGTTTTTTTTCATTGATGATGCTTCTCCAAAATTTACAGCTGCTATTGTGGCTGTTCAAAAACAGACGGAATTTCCGCGAGACGTTTTATGCGGTGCGCGTAAATTTATATCAAGGGCAAATTGCTGCAATTGCCAAGGACGTTAAGGCAGTTTAATGATATTCAATTGATACATTATACGAAGGCCCTATTTCTAAACTCAAAATTTGACATGCAAGGCCCGGAACAAAATTATGACATTTGGCACACCATTCACTGTGAGGACGATGATACCGATAACCCCTGGCACAACTTTGTGAAAGGAATATTGAGAGCCGAAGATGTTGAAATGAAAACAGTCCTCGAAATTGGGTGCGGCAGGGGTGGGTTTTCGAATTACCTGGCGTCCCGTTACCCTAAAATTGATCAGCTGTATGCATGTGATTTTTCAGGATCGGCACTTGAGATTGGAAAAACGAAAACCTCCGATGTGACGAAGATCGTCTGGCAAAAAGAAGATATGCAGCACTTATCGTTTGCCGATAAGACCTTTGATACAATCATTTCATGCGAAACCATCGAACATGTGCCGCATCCGCTTAGGGCTCTTGAGGAAGTATACCGCGTGCTTCGCCCCGGAGGGGTTTTTATTCTGACGTGCCCCAATTACTTCAACCTCTTCGGTATCTGGTGCCTGTATAGAAAAATCATTGGCAAACCCTATACCGAAGGTGGGCAACCATATGTCAACTACATCCTGTTGCCGCAGATCTATGGAAAGCTGAAGCGTCTGGGATTTCGTGTCGAGCATTTCCACTCTGGCGAGTTTGTCATTCCAGCGCGCGTTCCAAAGACATTTTATCCGCATATGACACCAGGCTGGTTAAAATATTTTGGCAACAGGACTTTTTACAGATTAAGAAAAAAGACTGATCCGAATAAAGACGAAGCACTTCATCACTTATTTGCCTAAAGATCGTGTGCGTAATACTTTTTTATTCACCTCTGAATCGAAGATCCCGTGATGTTGAATCACTCATGCTTGAGTTTAAATCAAAGGGGCACAAGGTATTGTCCTTGACTCAGACTGGCGGCGAGCATTTTAACCCTTTCCTTCAGGAGAATGGCATTGAGGCCTATTCTTACGTTGCCAAAGCTCAAATAGACGTTCTTTATTACATCCGGAATCTGTTGTACTTTGTTAATTTTTGCAGAACGAAAAAGGTGGATGTCGTTTTTAGCCACCTCGAATCCGCGAATTTTGTCGCTTCCATTGGCCAGTATTTGATCGGCTCGGAGGTTTTTCTTTGCCGCCATCACATCGACGAGGCCGCGCTATATAAAACAGACAGGCATTGGTCTTATCGCCTCACCAATCTGTTGGCAAAAAAAATTATTGTGGTCTCGCAACGCGCGCTCGAATATGTCAACAAAGTCGAAAAAATTCCGCGCCGAAAGCTAATTCACATCAATCTGGCTTATGATTTTTCGCTGTATAACGTCCAATCAGCGGATGTCATCCAGGCCATGCGATTGAAGTATAACACCGATATGCTGTTGGTTACGCTTTGCAGATTAACGAAATTCAAACGACCTGAATTGTCCATCCAGGTGTTGGAGAAGTTGCTTGCGAGGGGGATAAACGCTAAACTCATTATTCTCGGAACAGGAGACATGGCGAAGGAATTGAACGAGTATGTTGTTAAGGAAAATCTCGCCGGATCCGTATTTCTTCCGGGCCATGTCTGCAATGCGATGGACTACCTTCAGGCAGCAGATGTTGTGATCCACCCGTCGATCCTGGAGTCGAGTTGTGTCGTCGTAAAAGAAGCAGGCTTACAAAAAAAGCCAGTCGTCGTTTGTCGGAATATTGGTGATTTTGATGATTACCTGGTTCACGGGCAAAATGCTTTTCTCGTCGATAAGGATAATTTTGTAAATGAGACCTTCGGAATATTGACAACTGTCGACAAAACGGATCTTCAAAAAGCTGGCTCGAATTTGTTTAATGATATTCACCGTCTATTTGCCGTGCATAATGTCATTTCCAGGTACGAGCCATTACTGAAATGCTGATCTGAATGAAATCTGCGCATCTTGAAACTATTAACTTAGGAATATAATGTTGGCAAGCGTTACCTATTTGCTGAAGTCGAATTACTGGCTGTTCAAGATTGTCCGGTCGATTATGGGTCTTATGGGTTATTTCCGGAAAGTATTGAAGCAAATGCCCGATGAACACTGGAAGGATCGCATTCGCGTTGTTCTGGAAGCTGAAGACAATGCCGATATATTGAGGGTGCCAGGTTCCGGAGAAATTAATCAGGATTACCAGGTTATGCACAATGGTATAAAAGTGCACATTGGCAGCTATTATGGTGACGGCATGACCCATTTGCTGTATCGGAATAAAGGTGTTCACGAACCGCAGGAGGAAAAGGCGTTTGAAATTGTACTTCAGCATTTGCCACAAGATGCCACGATGCTGGAGCTCGGTGCATTCTGGGCGTTTTATTCTCTTTCATTTAAGCAGAAGATCACCAATGGAAAGAACTACCTGATCGAACCTGACAGGCACGCGCTGCTCAGTGGACGAAATAATTTCAGATTAAACGAATTTCAGGGCTGTTTCTTTAACTATTACATCTCCGATCACGACACCTCTGGTTCGCCGCCAACGAAGTGCATCGATAATTTCATGAAGGAAAATAATATTCCTCGCTTGTCGATACTACACAGTGATATTCAGGGCTATGAGTTGAAAATGCTCGAAGGAGCAAAGCAAAATGTGCTTGCGGGCAATATCGATTATTTTTTCATATCTACGCACAGCAATGAATTACATCGGGATTGTATGTGGTTTCTGAGCAATCATGGTTACGGGATCCTATGTGAAGCCAATTTGGATCAATCTTACTCCTACGACGGGTTGATCGTCGCGAAACATGATTCTGTCCGCGGACCTGATCGCATTGAGATTTCACACAGACGCTGACGAATGGAAAAAAACTAGGGTTTTTACATCATAGAATCGCATTGATAGTTATTTCAAATAAATCCGGACAATTAGGTAACAGGCTGTTTGCTTTTGCTCACATTATTGCAAATGCAGCCGTCTATAAGTACACCGTTGTGCACCTGGCTTTTGACGATTATGCTGAATACTTTGAATCCACTTCGCGGGATATTTATTGCCGGTATCCAGTTCAGTCAACGAACTTAAAAGGTCAGCGTCTGCGATCGATGCTCTTTTTCATGAACAGGGCAATTTTTAGAATATTGAAGGTTCTGAGATTCAGAGAAAGCTGCCTTCATGAAGTACTAATTGCCGATTTACCCGAATACGCTTTTGATCGTTCGGAATTTTTTGATTTAAATCGCCCAGACTACATAGCAACAGCCAGACGCAAGCAACTTGTTTTTTTATTTGGGAGATTCTTTCGTGACTATCAGAATTTTCAATCGCAAGCGGTTTTGATCCGGAAATTCTTTCGTCCAGTTGTAAAACTCGAAAATGAAATTGCAGCATTTATCGAGGTAAGTCGGAAAGGCTGTGATCTTTTGGTAGGGGTTCATATAAGGAGAGGGGACTTTGCTTTGTTTGCCAATGGTAAGTACTTCTATACGCAAAAGGAATACGCTGAAAAAATGCATGAACTTATCCGTTCGAAGCCTGGGCTGCATATCAGGTTTGTTGTTTGCTCGAATGAACCAGTCAACGAAGAGAATTTCCAGGGCCTTGATATTGTAAAAGGACCTGGACATCTGCTGAAAGACATGTATATTCTTTCTGGCTGCGACTTAATCATGGGGCCGCCGAGCACCTACACGCTTTGGGCTTCATTTTATGGACAGAAGCCGCTATGTCAAATACGCCACCTCCATGCCACAATCAGCGTTGAGAAGTTTGAGATCCTGCCAGCAGAAATATTGTATAATTTTACGTTCAGTTAATATTGAGTGATAAGTATGTATTTTTCAGCGCTGTAAATTTCCGTGACAGTTTTTCGTATTGAATGGTTTTAGTTTAAATAATGTTATTAAAATTACTTCGTGATAACCCGTTTATGAATGTTCTCGGTCGCGGACTGTTGAAGGGTTTGTCCAGTTTTATCGATGTAAGGAGCTTGATGAACCGCTTCCGCGTTTATGGCAAGATCACGCTCAGGATTGAGGAGGTTCCAATTGTCGTCTATTCGGAGAGTGATGATTTTATCGCGAACGAGATCTACTACAACCTTGGCTACGAAAGAGAAGAATTTAAGCTGATCAGGGCGATCACCGCAAGTTCACGCGTCTTTGTTGACGTGGGAGCAAACACCGGCATTTTTTCTCTATTCGCCTCGGCATCAAATCCTGCCCTTGAGGTGATTAGTTATGAGCCTCACCCGGCAAATTTCAAACGACTGCTGAAAAATGTAAGTCTGAACAAAGGAATCAGGATCAGACCTTTGCAGCTTGCGGTTGGCGACAACGAATCATCTATCGAGTTCACGATACCGGATGACAATTCGATTTCTACAACGGCGTCTGCAAATACTGACTTCACAATCAACTTTCACAACATTCGCTATCGGAATATTCGGGTGCAACAGGTCAGGCTCGATACAGTTCTCTCAATGGTGCCGCTCACGCGGAAGGACCTTATAAAAATCGACGTCGAGTACTATGAGCTGAGTGTTCTGCTCGGCGCCGGCAAATTGCTTGATGAAATCAAGCCCCTGCTCATAGTTGAGATTCTGAATTATGACATACTGGTTTCTCAGCACAAAGAAATGAAGGAGAAGCTGCCTTCAGATTATGGCGAGCGAATTCGTTTGCTTTTGGCTTCAAAAGGGTATTTATGCTATTCCCTGGATGAAGAGGGAATCAGAAAACATACAACCATGCACCAACCCGCGAATCGAAACTTCCTGTTTACATGTGTGGATCTCGGAGAGCGCTTGGTCCTGTATTCGGAACTTTCTGGATATTTTCAACGACTCGAATAATTCCGCTACTTTACAGAAAAACTTTGTGAGCCTGATTAGAACGATCATTAAAAACCTGCGCTTCGCCGGCGGTAAATTTCAATGTATTGTATGTGGCCGCCATGTGAGAAAATTTTTTCCGTTTTCTCATGACCTTGAACGCAAAGCAAAGGACCAGCACTTCCCATACGATTTTAAGAGAATGGAGACCCTCAATTACATGAACTGCAATTGCCCGTTTTGCCTGGCAAGTGATCGTGAAAGGCTCTATCTTATTTATCTGGAGAGGTATTTTGGCGACAATTCCAAAATGTACAAGATCCTCGATTTTGCCCCTAGCCAAATGTTTGCAGAATATCTGAAGCGAAAGACTTTTATCGACTATACTTCCGCGGATTTACTCTCTCCTCATGTGGATCTTCAAATTGATATCTGCGATATGAATTCCATCAAGGACAATGAGTTCGACATCGTTATCTGCTCGCACGTTCTTGAACACGTCCGGGATCCTCAAATAGCTTTAAAGGAGATTTTTCGTGTGATGAAGCGCGGGGGAGTCGCGATTATTATGGTTCCGCTATTTTTGGACGTGAAGGAATTGCTGGAAAATCCTGCTCATAACACCAACAACCTGCGGCTTCGATACTACGGACAGGACGATCACGTTCGATTATACAGCAAAAATGCTTTTCTTCAGCAGCTACGCACTGCGGGATTTTTGGTTGAGCAAGTGACGCCGGATCAATTGGATCAATACCTGGTAAAAAAGAACGCGATCGCTGCAAATAGTATCCTCTATATTTGCACGAATAATTCTGAATAGCAAAGCGCAAATGTTTGCGTATTTTGGACCCGTATTAGCTAAAAATCGTGTCGGACGTATCTATTTCATTTTCAATCATTATTCCAACCTACAACCGTGGCCATTTGATTGTGGATACGATCCGTTCCATTCTGGACCAGAATTTTCCCGCCCTCGAAATCATCATTATCGATGACGGCAGCGACGACAATACCCAGACCGTTATTTCGAAACAAAACGATCCGAGGATTAAATATCGCAGGACTGAAAACCGGGAACGCGGAGCAGCCAGAAATGCTGGCCTGACGATTGCCAGGAACGACTACGTAAACTTTTTTGATTCCGATGATATTTTCAACCCATGTCTGTTCCAGCTTGAGGATTTCATTGTAACCAAAAATCGGCCTCCGGTTCTATTTGGTTCCATCGAGATTTTTCAACATGGAAGATCTGCTGCAGACGCGAGAGAGCGTTTCGGGAGTTTTCACGATAACCTTCTGCACAACAATTTTCTCGCTTGCGGCTCTATTTTCATCCGTCGCGACATTGCATCACATTATCGGTTTTCTGAAGACCGGCGGCTCAGTGGGGCCGAAGACTGGGAGCTGTGGCTCCGTCTTTACGCCGGTCACGATTTCATTGATTCGGGCATTTCCATTTTCCAACAGCGCGAACACCCTTCGCGCAGCCTCAACCAGACGAACGCAGAAGCCGCCATCGAAAGAGAGCTCGCTTTTGTCGAGCATATTATCAAAGAGGAACCTCTGTTGCGCCGCAGATTTTCTGTAAGCGAAATCAATTTGCTGATTGCCGACCGGTATACATTTATTGCTTTGACATACATAGTCGACCGTCAGAAAAGGCAGGCGGCGCGCTTTCTAAGAAAATCAATTCACGAATCGTTGCGGATCACGGGGCGAAAGCGTTTTTGGGCCGTTGTGAAAAAAATTGTCCTGCTATGACCGTGGGAACTATCCTGAAATCACTGCTGCCAAGGGCACTGAGAAAACGCCTGTTCCTGAGCTACAATCGTTTAAAGAAACATACATGGGATAGGTTGTTCTTTCCGGAATACAAACTTCGGCCAGACGATTTTCAACTATACGAAAAAAAGAATCCGTTTTTAGAACAAAATACTCCCGTCTCTCACCTTCCCGAGGAAGTTAGGCAGCGACTTGAGATCTGGCAGAATCCCGGCTGGACACAGGATCAATTTATTTTGGAATTTGGAAGACCAGGCTTCATTGAACCACGTGCGGGCTGGGGCATTGTGGACCATCATCGTTTGATTTATCCCTCTCTGGGCCTTGCCAGCGCACCACATGTTCATAAACCCTCCACGTTCGAAACATACTTTCGCAAAGATATTGTCAAACTGAAGAAGGTGATTTCACTCAGGGATACGGGTGAGGAAAATTATTTCCATTTTTTCAACGACGTCTTGCCAAAACTTTTTTTGCTTGGGGAGAAAGGATACGTGCTGGGGGACTACACCATTGTTGTCAGTCGCCAGTTATACAAAAAAAACTATTTCCAGCATTACCTGAGGCACACGTGGCTGGGGTCCTTGAAATGGCACACGCAAAACGACGAATGGATACATTTTGATCATGCAGTTTTCTGCAAGCCTTACACGCATACCCGCCGGTATTTCGATCAGGCAGTTGACATGCTGCCAGCGGCTTCGATGACATACGACCGCAAGATCTTTTTGACGCGTGGAAAGAATTCCGGCCGGTTTATCTCGAATATGGATGAACTCGGGCCAGTTTTGAAAAATTTCGGCTTTGAAATTTTAGATACCGCCGCGATGGCGTTTGAGGAACAGGTGAGAATTTTTAGCAATACCTCCCACCTCGCCGGAATTCACGGCGCCGGCTTAACGAACATGATCTTCAGGAAAAACAAGCCACTCGCAATTTTTGAATTATTACATCCTTTCGAATATGTTCCGTTTCACTATATTATGATGGCAAAAGTTTTTGGCTTCAGTTATGATGCCATCCTGGGGACTCAGGGCAAAGCCGGAGGGTTTGTTATTTCCCCCGCAGTATTGAACGATCATCTGCGGAAAATATCCATGATAAAATGAGCCGCATCACTCGAATCGCTATTCTGATTCCCAACCTGGGCCGGGGTGGTGCTCAACAGGTTTTTCGAAACCAGGTCCGGTTCCTTGGTCAACATTTTGCGGTAACTCCCGTTGTGTTTAATACACTGGGTATGTCCAGTGAAGATGTGCGATTGAGGCCGCTCTCTCTTGAAGTTCCTGCTGGAAAGAACATTGTGGGAAAGGTTTACAATTTTTTCGCGCGTATTCGAAGATTCCGGAAGTTCAAAAAACAACACAAGATCGACCTGTGTATCAGTCACCTCGAAGGCGCTGATTACGTAAACGTATTGTCGGGCATTACCAAAACCATTTTATGGGTTCATGGGTCGAAAACGCATGATCAGAATATCGATAAAAGTATCGGGTGGCTTAGAAAACAGATCCTCATACCGTTGGTATACCGCAGAGCGACAAAGATCGTCACTGTGAGCGGGGGTTTGACGAGGGAACTCACCGGCGATTTTTCAATTCCAGAAGATAAGGTCGTGTCGATACCCAACGGCATGCCTATAGAATCGGTACAAAAGTCGTTCGAGGCACCGTTACCGCCTGGGCACGCGTTGATATATGACGGATATTTCACTATTATAACGCATTGCAGGTTTGCCAAGCAAAAAAATCTCCATTCGCTCCTGGAACTTGTCCTCGCCTTAAAAGAGCGGCGGGATATCCGTTGGATCATTTTGGGCGATGGTGAATTGCGGGATTCTTTACTTCATTTTTGTAACGTTCGGGGGATAACAATTTATAATCCCTGGCAAAACATGAAACCAACATATCGCGAGCAAGTGTACTTCCTGGGTTATTCTGAAAATCCGTATGTCTATCTTCAGCGCTCTGACCTTTATGTAATGACGTCAGCCTGGGAAGGATATCCGCTTTCTTTGATTGAGGCACTCATTTGTGAAGTTCCTATCATTTCAACAGACTGTTTTACGGGCCCCGCCGAAATTATCGGATCGCGTGAGCGAAGTCCGGTCGATCAATATCCATATTATGGAACGTGCGGCGTGCTCATGCCACTGATTAATGGTGAAAATGATCACGAGAACATCGCTTTGTGGAAAAAGGAAATTCTTCATCTGAGGGAGAACAAACCTTTACTGAAACAATTCAGGACGGCGGCCCGCAGCCGCCGGGGGGAATTCTCGGACGTAGCGCTAAACGAGCAACTGCTTTCATTGATCTCGAAAATCTAACGATGTCTTCGAAGCCACGCATATTGATTATTGACAACAGCACTTTCGTCACAGGCGCATTGAGATCAATTGTTGCTCTCGCGAATGATCTAAAGACGGATTTTGAATTCTGCTTTTTGATGCCTCAAAATAGCCGCGGGCGTTACCTTATCGAAGAGGAGGGCTTCACCAATATTTTCGAGATGCCGATGAAAGAAATCAGTAAACGGCCCGGCTCGCTCTTTTTATACTTTCCGCTGCTTTTAGCAAATTCAATCAGGCTGATCAAATTGGTGAAAAAGCTGAACATCGACATGATTCATAATAACGACCTGTATAACTTGCTTCCGGTTGTTGCAAAAATCTTCGGACTGAGAGTGCCATACATCAGCCATATCCGTTTCTTGCCAGACAGGTTTCCAAAACCTCTATTTAGTTTTTGGGTGAGGTCACACCTTGCTTTTTCAAGCAGGATCATTTCTGTTTCAAATTACTTGCTGAAAAAATTACCTGCGCATTCAAAAATTACGTGCATATGGGATCAGCTTCCAACAGAGAAAGGCTATCCGCTTGTTGACAAACCATCGGGTTATCGACTGTTATATCTCTCGAATTTTATCCGGGGAAAAGGTCAGGAGCACGCTTTAATGGCCTTCGAAAAGGTTCATCGGAAGTTTCCAGAATGGAGGATCAGATTTGTAGGAAGTGACATGGGGCTAAGCAAAAATCGTGTTTTCAAGCGGGAACTGGAACAATTTTGTTTTGACCGGAACATCGCTTCCAAAGTTGAGTGGCAAACATTCAGCGAGCATCCAGAGTCAGAATTTAAAGCTGCAGATGTTGTCCTGAATTTTTCAGAATCTGAATCGTTTTCGCGCACTTGTATGGAAGCGCTGTTTTACGGACGCCCAATCGTTGCAACCGACTCAGGGGGACCGGCCGAAATAATAGATCACGGTATTACTGGTTATCTGGTCGTGAAGAACGATATCAATGCGATGGCGGAGGCTATGGAGAAACTGATGTCAAGTCCCGGACTCCGGGAGAATTTTGGAAAAGAGGGCATGATCCGCGTCAGGCAAAAATTTAGCATAAAAAAGACCTCGTACAAAATGGCATTGCTTTATCGGGAAGTATTGAAAACCTGATGAAACGATTCTTGAATCTTGGCCTGGGACTTTAACTTTACGTCGATGGACAATTGATGCCGCCAATTGGCGGCGAAAAGAGAAGGCTGACAATTGCGGTCAGCGTGCAAAAAAATTTTGATACCAAAGTTGGAACATCATGAGATTCCATATCTCTTTTCGGTTATTGCGTCTTCTGCATTCATGATCCTCTTTGAGTTTCTTTACGAGTGGATAGTTGAAGAGTCCGTGGATCGAAAGCTCCCGTTCGGACAACAATTCATCGGAAAAATTTTTCAGTTCCCTTCTGAGCCATAGCGACAATGGAATACCGAAACCTTTCTTTGGACGATAAATGATATTGTCCGGCAGCTTGCCTTCCATGCTTTTTTTTAGGATCCGCTTTGTATTCAAACCTTTTCGCTTGTAAGACTCGGGAAGACTGTTGACAAAATCTACAAAGGTATGATCCAGGAAGGGACTTCTGACTTCAAGTGATGCAAGCATGCTGGCCCGGTCGACTTTGAAAAGAATGTCGTCCGGAAGATAGGTCTTCAGGTAAATCATCGAATTACGGTTGAACCTGGAATCGGATCTAAAATCGCGAAGGTGATATGCCAAAACCTTTGAAGCTTCATCGTTCAAGCCGTCAGCAGCATTTTTGTTTAGCAATGACCTGGCGAACCTGGGTGTGAAGCTGCTCAGCCACATTGTGTGCGTCTCATCTGCAGGGACGTTGATGCCTTTTTGAAACTGCTGGATCTTGAAATCCAATCCGATATTTCTGTCGCTGACGGGTAAAATACGGAGCGCAAGATCCATCAATGGTTTTGAAACAGAGGAAAACATGTTAGCGACTCCCAGAAATCGGTCGGCTAGAAATGTCGGATATCCTCCAAGCAATTCGTCACTGCCATCGCCACCGAGTGAAACCGTGACATGCTTCCTGGTAAAATTCGTCAGGAGATACGTTGGAATAATCGAAGGGTCAGCAAAAGGCTCATCGACTTTTTCGCCGATCAAAGGTATTAGATTTAAGGTATCTCGTTCGGTGAGAATTTCATGTTGGTGATATGACCCGATTAGCTTGGCGACTTTTTTCGAATATTTTGATTCATCATAAGACTTATTTTCAAACCCAATGGAGTAAGTATGGATCTGCCGCATGCTGTTCTTCTGCCCAAAATAGGCGACAGTTGAACTGTCAAGGCCGCCACTCAGGAAAAAGCCTAGGGGAACATCAGCTATTAGTTTTGTTGCCACCGCTCTTTCGAGCCGTTGTGAGAATTCTTCACAAGCTTCTTCGAAGGATATAACCTGATGAGAAAATGTAATGTCCCAGTATTTTTTTATCGTTAGCTCATGACCATGAAAAGTAAGATATGACCCGGGTTCCAGCTTATAGATGTTGTTGAATATTGTGAATGGCGAGGGTACGTAATCGAACGTCAAATATTTTTTTAAAGCATGAAGATCTATTTCCCTGATGATTTGCGGATGCGCCAGCAAAGCTTTCAATTCCGAACCAAAAATAATTGTATCTCCTGCTTTACCATAATACATTGGTTTCTCGCCCATTCTATCACGGGCGAGCACCAGCATTTGTTTATTAAAATCATAAATGGCGAATGCGAACATGCCACTCAGTCTTTGAAACATATCCAGCTGGTAATGTTCGTACAGTGCCAAAAGAACTTCTGTATCCGAATTCGTATGAAAACTGTGACCTTTATCGGCGATAAGGTTTTTTTTTTAATGCCTGGAAATTATAGA
>Ga0196981_1000116_pt1 | contig 77591 bp, 66 predicted proteins | sample S3_2013CmetaG_FD_155462 | JGI IMG/M metagenome (GOLD analysis project Ga0196981, IMG submission 155462) | Soil microbial communities from Anza Borrego desert, Southern California, United States - S3_20-13C | ecosystem: Environmental > Terrestrial > Soil > Desert | place: USA: California...
GACTTGCCGAACCGCTTCCTGCTTGAATTCGACCGTGTAATTCTTCTTCGGAATCTTGTACATCCGTTACCTCCAGTGCTCAGTTTAAACTGTCACCGTAGGTATCCGAAATTCGCGGCCAACCTCAAGGTCGTTCGAACTATTCCGAAACGCCCTTAGCACCGATGTTGTTGTCCTCACCTTCGATGAAGTGTTCGCTAAGGCTAAGGCGCTCCTGGAAATAATGGAAGGTGCAGAACCAACCCATGGAGCCGCCAAATGAGGGGCTGCAACCGACGCCGCAAGCGGCGCGGCTTTTCGGTAGTTTAAGCATTTCACACACCGCCGTGTATCTCGGATCGCCGTTCGCGATCATTGCATGCCTAGCCTGTTTTCTCGCTTGTGCCGCCGCTTTCAGCAACGCCGGTTTGAATATCCTTTCTTTCCTCGTCATGCCCGCGATGGCTGCCGCATGGGATTGCATGGTCAGTCCGGCTATTCATTTCGCTACGACGATCGCGCCGCCAAAGCGGCTTTCCTTCACTCTCTCATCGCTGCTTCCGGCCGTCTCGCCGACTCCGGGCTTATCGGAAACTTGCGCGCCGGTTGCCGCTCATATTGGAGGCGGGTGACGCAACCGCCGATTCGGAGAGCCCTGTTACAATCCTATAATCCTAGAAACGGCAGTTGGACGCATCCGAATGTGCGGCCTCACCTGAAGGGTGAAGCGGATAAAAGCGATAACCGTCAAGACTCAAAGGGCTTTTCCGGTGTAGCGAAGCGGTCAACTGCCGTTTCTAGGATAATTGCCATTCCATGATTTCGACTTCGAGGAGAACCGACTTTGCCGACTTTCGTCCCTGGACAGCGCTGGATTAGCGAGACCGAACCCGAGCTCGGCCTGGGTATCGTTCTGGCCGTCGAAAACAATCGCGTGACCCTGCTATTTATCGCCAGCAGCGAACGCCGCACCTATGCCGTCGACAATTCGCCGTTGACGCGGGTGAGATTTTCCAAGGGCGACTCGATCGAAAGCGCGGATGGATGGAAGCTCAAGGTCGTGGACGTACGGGAAGAAAACGGTCTGATCACTTACGAAGGGCTCGGCGACGACGGAACGCCGCGCAGCCTGGACGAAGTCGATCTCAACCATTTCATGCAGTTCAACAAGCCCCAGGACCGGCTTTTCACCGGCCAGCTCGATCCTTCGGGGCTGTTTCGGTTGCGCTATGAGACGCTGCGAAGAATCGGCCAGCTCGAACAGTCTCCGGTGCGGGGCCTGTTCGGCGGGCGCACCAGCATCATTCCGCACCAGATCTACATCGCCCATGAAGTCGCTCACCGCCAGGCTCCCCGCGTACTGCTGGCCGACGAGGTCGGACTCGGCAAAACCATCGAAGCGGGCCTGATCGTCCATCGCCAGCTGTTGACCGGACGCGCCGAACGCATCCTCGTCATCGTGCCGGAACCCTTGCTGCACCAATGGCTGGTGGAGATGCTGAGGCGCTTCAATCTGCGCTTCGCCTTGTTCGACGAGGAGCGCTTCTGGCAGATCGAGAGCGGCAACCCTTTCCTGAGCGAGCAACTGGTGCTGTGCAGTCTCGATTTCTTCATGGACGACGAAGAGCGCCAGGAGGCCGCGCTTGCCGCCGGCTGGGACATGTGCGTGGTCGACGAAGCGCATCACCTGCAATGGTCCGAGCAGAAAGCGAGCCCTGAATACCAGTTCGTGGAACAATTGGGAAGAGCCGTGCCAAGCCTCCTGCTTCTGACGGCGACCCCGGAACAGCTCGGCAAGCGCAGCCATTTCGCCCGCCTGCGCCTGCTCGACCCCGACCGCTTCTACAGCTACGACCGGTTCCAGCTCGAGGAAATGCAATACGAGTCGCTGGCCGATGTCATCAATCATCTGCTGGACGATCCGAACCTGGACCGGGAGACCTTGAGCCAATTGAAGTCCCTCATCTCGCAAGATCTGGCGGACGATTTGCTGGACCGGCTGGACGACCCGGAACGCGCGGAGGATGCGCGCCGCGAGCTGATCCGGCTTCTGCTGGACCGCCACGGCACCGGCCGGGTCCTGTTCCGAAACACCAGGGCCACGGTCAAGGGCTTTCCCGGACGGGAGCTGATCGCTCACCCGCTGCCGATGCCCGAGGCCTACCGCCAACTGCTGGCCGAAACTCAGCCCCGGATCGAAGATCTCCTGCATCCGGAAACCCTCTACGCCCGGCAATTCAAAGAGGCCGCGGAATGGTGGCGCCTGGACAGCCGCGTGGAGTGGCTGGCCGATACGATCAAGAGCCTCAGGTCGGCCAAGGTGCTGGTGATCTGCGCGAAAGCCAAAACGGCCATCGACCTGGAGGAGGCGCTTCGGGTCCGGGGCGTGCGCGCGGCGGTCTTCCACGAGCAAATGAGCATCGTGGCCCGCGACCGGGCGGCGGCCTGGTTCGCCGATACGGAGAACGGCGCTCAGGCGCTGGTGTGCTCGGAAATCGGCAGCGAAGGACGAAACTTTCAATTCGCCCATCATCTGGTGATGTTCGACCTGCCGCTCAACCCCGATCTCTTGGAGCAGCGGATCGGCCGTCTCGACCGCATCGGACAATCCGAAACCATCCGCATTCACGTCGCCTATTTCGAGGCTAGCGCCCAGAGCGTGTTGTTCCGCTGGTATAACGAGGGACTGAATGCGTTCAGCCAGCCGAGCCCTGCGGGACTCGCGGTGTTCGGCCGGCTCGGAGAACATCTGGGGGCATTGCTGCGGGCGCCCGACGGCGAAGGCGAAAACGAACTGATCGAGCGGGCGAGGAAGCTGAGCGATGCGATCCAGGAAGAATTGCACCAGGGCCGCGACCGGCTGCTGGAATTGAACTCGTGCCGTAAGGATGTCGCGGAGCGCTTGGTCCGGCTCATCGAAGAGACGGACCGCGAGAACGATCTTTGGCCCTATTTGGAAGATGTGTTCGACGCCTACGGCGTTGCCGTCGAGGAACATTCGGACCGTTGCTACATCCTGAGGCCCGGCGAACACATGCGCACCCAATTCCCGGAACTGCCCGACGACGGAGTGACGGTCACGCTCGACCGGAACATCGGCCTTGCGCGCGAGGACATGCTGTTTCTGACCTGGGAGCACCCGATGGTCCGCGGCGCCATGGACCTTATTCTGAACAGCGAGCACGGCAACGCGGCGCTGAGCCTGGTCCGGCACCCGGAGCTCGCTGCCGGCCAACTGCTGCTCGAAACCGTTTACCTGGTCGAATGCACCGCACCGAAGCGCTTGCAGATCGGCCGCTTCTTCCCGCCCACGGTGCTGCGATTCCTGTTCGACCAGGACGGCAACGATCTCAGCGCCCTGCCCTTCGAAAGCCTCGTCGAGCAGCCCCGGCAGTTCGACCGGGAACACGCGATGGGGCTGGTCAAAAGCCGGCAAAAGCTGATCGACCGGTTGATCCAACAGACCGAAAAAAAGGCGCGGGTACGGCTGCCCGGCGTCATCGGCGAAAGCGCGAAAAGGATGCTCGACACCATGACGACCGAGCTCAAGCGCCTCGCGGCGCTGCGGCGCGTCAATCCGAACGTGCGCCAGGAAGAGCTGGATCAGCTTAAGGAGAACGCCATCGAGATGAACAACTGCATTCAGGGCGCGCACTTGCGTCTGGACTCGGTGCGATTGGTGATTACGGTCTGAGGTCCGGGCCGGATGGGCGGGCCGCCAGAGGGAAGCGCCGCCGCATGCGGCCTTCGCTCCTAAAGCGCTTCTTGCGACTAGACTTAAAACGATCGGTGGCGCAACGGCGACAAGCCGGCATCGATCGGAGCATGGTCCGGCCTAGGTGCTGCAAGGCGTCAGCATCGGTTCGTCGGCGCAATATCGGGGATCTAGGGCTGTAACCCGCGATTCCGGACCGAGTCTCAATCCAAGAAGGAGATCGAGCATGACCAAGAAATACGTGTTTGCCTTTAGCGAGGGCGACGGCCGCAACAAACAGCTTCTGGGCGGCAAAGGCGCCAACTTGTGCGAGATGACGCAAATCGGCCTTAACGTGCCGCCTGGCTTTGTCATCACGACCGAAGCCTGCCTCGAATACCTCGATAAAAAAACCCTTCCCGACGGCATCCTGGAAGAAGTGCGCGACCACATCGCGCGGCTGGAGGAAAAAACCGGCAAGCGGTTCGGCGGCGAGAACAATCCCCTTTTGGTATCCGTGCGCTCGGGGTCCGCGATGTCCATGCCCGGCATGATGGACACCATCCTCAACCTCGGCCTCAACCGGCATACGCTGCGGGGCCTGATCCGGCAGACCGGCAACGAACGCTTCGGATACGATGCGTTCAGGCGCTTTATTCAGTTGTTCGGCAAGATCGCCTTGGGCGTTCCGGACGCGCGGTTCGACGAGGTATTCGAGGAGGTCAAACGGGCGGCGGGCGTCAAAGCCGATATCGCCTTGAACGCGGAGCACCTGAAGGATATCAGCGAACGGTTCCTGAAGATCGTGCAGGATGAAACCGGCAGGCCGTTTCCGGAAGACGCCTTCGAGCAATTGGAAATCGCCATCAAGGCAGTGTTCGGCTCCTGGATGGGCAAACGCGCCGTGGACTATCGCCGCGAGTTCCACATCACGCCGGACATGGCCAACGGCACCGCCGTCAACGTGGTGACCATGGTGTTCGGCAATATGGGCAACGATTGCGCGACCGGCGTCGGCTTCACCCGCAATCCCGCCACCGGCGAAAACGAGATGTTCGGCGAATATCTGGTCAACGCTCAGGGCGAAGACGTGGTAGCCGGCATCCGCACGCCGAAGCCGGTGCACGAGATGAAGCAGGAGATGCCCGAGCAGTATCGCCAGTTGGTCGAATTGCGCGACACGCTCGAAAAGCATTACCGGGAAGTTCAAGACTTCGAATACACCATCGAAAAGGGCGTTCTCTATTGCCTCCAGACCCGTAACGGCAAGATGAACGCGCAGGCCATGGTCAGAACCTCGGTGGAAATGTACCAGGAGGGGCTGATCGGCAAGGAGCAGGCCCTGCTGCGGGTGAATCCCTCTCATCTCGAACAGCTCCTGCACCCCTGCCTCGACCCGAGCCACACCGAAAAACCCGTGGCCCAGGGCTTGCCGGCCTCGCCCGGAGCCGCCAGCGGCCGCTGCGTGTTCGACGCCGATCAGGCCGAACTCCTGGGCCGGGCCGGCGAAAAGGTCATCCTGGTGCGGGAAGAAACCAAGCCGGAAGACATCCACGGTTTCTTCGCCTCGCAAGGCGTGCTGACCAGCCGCGGCGGCAAGACCTCGCACGCGGCGGTGGTGGCGCGGGGCATGGGCAAGGCATGCGTCGCCGGCGCCGAAGGCATTCAGGTGGACAGCCGGGCGCGCCTGGCCAGGGTGGGCGAAGTCACTCTGCGCGAAGGCGATGTCATCACCATCGACGGCAGCACCGGCAACGTTTACCTGGGAGAAATTCCGACCATCGCGCCCAAGTTTTCGACCGAGCTGAAAACGCTGCTGTCCTGGGCCGACGACGCCGCCCGGCTCAAGATTCTCGCCAACGCCGACACGCCGGAAGGCGCCGCCGTGGCCGTGGAATACGGCGCCATGGGCATCGGCCTGTGCCGCACGGAGCGCATGTTCAACGCCAGCGATCGCCTTCCGCTCGTCGTCGAGATGATTCTCGCCCACACCGTCGAGGAGCGGCGGGCCGCGCTCGACAAACTGCTGCCGATACAGCGCGACGATTTCAAGGAATTGCTCAGGATCGTGGCGCCGCGTCCGGTCACCGTGCGTTTGCTCGACCCGCCGATGCACGAGTTCCTGCCGAGCGAGAACCAGTTGCTCGACGAAATCGCGGCTCTGAAGGAATACCGGCTGGCGGTCAAGGGACGCGGCACCGCCCTGAGCATGCTGAATGCCCCCCATGCTCCCGACGATCTCAGCGAGGATCTGGTCAACAGCGTGATCGCCAAAAAGGAACAGATGCTGCGTAAAGTTCGGGAACTGCACGAAGTCAATCCCATGCTGGGCCATCGCGGCGTTCGCCTCGGCATCACCTACCCCGAAATTTACGAGATGCAGATCCGCGCCATCCTGGAAGCCACGGCACAGTGCCTGAAGGAGGGCGTCCCCGTCAACCCCGAGATCATGGTGCCGCAAGTCATCACCGCCCAGGAGCTGAAACACGTCAAGGCCAGGGTGGACAAGATCCGCCAGGAAATCGAAACGGAGTTCGGCGTCGAACTGACGTTCAAGTTCGGCAGCATGGTGGAAACCGTCCGCGCCTGCATGCGTGCGCAAGACCTCGCCCGAATCGCCGAATTCTTCTCCTTCGGCACCAACGACCTGACCCAGGCGACGTTTTCCTTCTCCCGAGAGGATGCCGAGAACAAGTTCCTGCCGCTTTACACCGAATACGGCATTCTGCAGGACAACCCGTTCGAAGTGCTGGACATCAAGGGCGTCGGAGAGTTGATGCGGATGACGGTGGAATGGGGCCGAAAGACCAACCCGCAGCTCGAGGTCGGCATCTGCGGCGAACAGGGCGGCCATCCGACCTCCATCCGGTTTTGCCACGCCATCGGGCTGAATTACGTCTCCTGTTCGCCCCACCGCGTGCCCATCGCCCGACTCGCGGCGGCCCATGCGCAATTGCTGGAACGCCGCTAGATTTTCCCGCCACCGGCCGATTTCTACGGCGTGTAAAAAACGAACCGTCAATCCGCCACGGAATCCGAAACACAAGGACGTGAGACGGCGCGCCCGATCGGAGATCGATCGGGCGGCTAAACTCGCTCCGGCCGACGATTCTCCGCCGGCTGAACTGTGTTATGCTGGGCGCGATGTACTCGCGCCCTCCCCGGCGACTTTACAACCCACCCTTGTCTTCACCTTAAAAAATTACAGAGGACCCACGTATGGAAAAACCGTTCATCCTGCACATGTTCACTCCGGAAAAGAATCTCAGCCCGTTCGACGTCAACATGGCTCTGGATGCCGGCTGGATTTCCGCCATTCCGTACCTCAATATCGAACTGGGCGAAATCACCGCCCTGGTGCAAGATGCGATTTTCTCCAGAAGCCCGAGCGGCGTGAAACGGACCGGCGTTTTCATCGGCGGACGCGATGTAAAAACGGCCATGGACATGCTCCGTACCGCCAAGAAAGCCATGGTTCCGCCTTTTGTGATTTCCCTGTTCGCAGACCCGAGCGGCGCCTTCACCACGGCCGCCGCCATGGTCGCCATGGTGGAGCGGGAACTGGAAAAGCGCCATCAGACCAACTTGCAGGGCAAGAATGTACTCGCCCTGGGAGGCACCGGCCCGGTCGGACAGATCGCCGCCGTGTTGGCCGCCAAAGCCGGAGCCAACGTCAAGATCATCGGCCGCCAGCTGGAAAGGGCGCAGAAGATCGCGGAACTGTGCAACGCCGAATTCGGCGACGGTCAAACCGACATTCAGGGCGATGCCGACGCCAATAAACCGGAGCTGATCAAAACCGCCGATGTGGTATTCGCTACCGCCGCCGCCGGCATCGAAGTGCTGAGCGCGGAATTGGTCGCCTCCGCTCCGCAGCTCAAGGTCGCCGCCGACGTCAACGCGGTTCCGCCCTCCGGAATCGCCGGTCTCGGCCCTCACCACAAAGGCACCGAAATCGAGGGCTCCCGGAGCGGCGCCGTCGGCATCGGCGCCTTGGCCATCGGCAACGTCAAATACCAGGCCCAGCATAAACTGCTGAACATCATGCGTTTACAACTGCGGCAATCGGATAAGCCGGTCTTCCTGGAATATAACGATGCGTTCGAAGTGGCTCGGGAATACGCCAAGAATCTTTAAAGCCTCAAGGCAGAAATTCATTAATATGCTATTTCTTACTATGGAATGAATGGCCACGCGCAAAGCGGCCGTTATCCAGTTGGTAATTAATTGTTCGACTACCCGGTGGCTAGGGACAGCCATCGGCAACGCCGTTAAGTTAGCTCCCCTTCGTCATCCCAATCGCAATCGGGCCTCTAGCCGGCTCATTCCCTACCGGTGCGACGGCTCGATTTAACGGTATTGCAGTCACGGGGAGCGAATTACCGAGTAAGCGCGCATTTAACTACCGATATAAGAACAATAATAGTCAATTGGACCAGCCCAGAGGAGCATAATAATGAACGCCAATACTGCCGAAGCAATTAAAATCCAGGATACCGATAATGATCGGGTACTTAGGGAAATGGTTGACAAGAGTTACACGCGCTGCCGCCTTACGGGAACTTTTTTAGACGATTTCTATAAGACTTTTGTTGCAACGTCTCCCAAAATTGCGGAGAAATTCCGGAAAACCGACTGGGAATCTCAGAAGCGAATGCTGGATCACGGTATCAGGCATTTAATTCTGTTTTTCCACGAACCGAGCCCCGTCACGGCGGAAAAGATGATTCAGCTCGGCGAATCCCATTCCATAAGCAGGCTGAATATCGATCCGGAACTTTACGACTTTTGGGTTTCCGCCCTTATATCGGCCGTGGCCGAAAATGATTCGGAATTCAGCCCGGAACTCGAAAAAGCATGGAAAACGGTTGTGGAATCCGGTATTTCCGTAATGAAATCCATGTATAACGAATAACCTCCCGCCAACTCCTTTTATCTGAAGCAGAGAAACAGAAACATGTCCAAACGCAGTGTTTTATACATGCTCGATCCGATGCCCCATAACAGTCCTTTCGACATCAATATGGCGGTCGATGCGGATTTTGACATGATTATTCCGATCAACAACGTAAAGCTGGAGGAAATCAACGGCCTTACGCAAGACGCCATCTTCTCGCGCGGGCCGGAAGGCGTAAAAAGAACGGGCATGTTCATCGGAGGGCGCGATATCGGTTTGGCCGTGAGCATGCTGGAGGCCACCCGAAGGGCCATGGTGCCGCCCTTCCAGTTTTCCGTCCTGGCCGATCCCAGCGGAGGCTTCACCACGGCGGCGGCTTTGGTTGCGGCGGCGGAAAAACAGCTCAAGGAAAAGCACGGCATGGAGTTGAAAGGGTGCAATATCGTGGTGTTCGGCGGAACCGGCCCGGTGGGCATAGCCACCGGGGTCATTGCCGCTCTATGCGGAGCGGAAACGACGATCGTCGATCATGCCTCGCTCGATAACGCGCTGGAAAAAGCCGATACCTACGGACGCCTATTCCAAACCCAGCTGGAAGGCACTTGCGCGGCGTCCGAGGCCGACAAGGTCCATTTGCTGCACCGGGCGGACATCGTGTTCTGCACGGCCAAGGCCGGAGTGCAGGTTCTGAAAGCCAGCACCCTGGCCGAGGCGAATCAACTCAAGGTTGCGGCGGATGTGAACGCGGTTCCGCCATTGGGGATCGAGGGCGTCAAGCGGACGGACCTGGGCGCTCCGCTCAAGCACGCGGTCAATTCGCCGGGCGCGATCGGCATCGGCGCCTTGGCCGTCGGCGATTATAAATACAAGCTGCAACAGCACTTGCTCCGTTCGCTTCTTACCCAGGACGAACCCGTTTTTTACGATTTCCGCGAGGCCTTCAAGATCGCCCGGACCATGGTCTGACACGCCGACCCACTTTCCGCAAATCGAGCCAACCCGGCAAGGGGTGCGTGCCGCACCCCTTTTTTCGACCGATACCTGGAAGTCGTCGAGTCTCATCCGGCACCGATTACATCGGATACCGGCCCGGCAGCAAGCTTGTGTTGCGAGGTCGAGCGCCTTCGGAAACGGGATGAACCGGGCCGCGTTGAAGGCGGTCTATTCCGTATCGGACGGCAGCCGGCTCCCGCCAAGGCTCCTTATCTCAGCCCAATGATTCCCCGAGACCCATGAAAATTTACAATCTCTTCCCGCGGCTTGCGGGTCCCTTCGATCGTTGGAAGCCGCACCTGGAAAGAGCGGCGGATATGGGATTCGATTGGATCTTCGTAAATCCCGTTCAAAAGCTTGGCCGCTCCCGCAGTCTTTATTCCATCCAGGACTATTTTCAAATCGATCCGTGGCTGCTGAATTCCCGCTGCTCCAGTTCGCCGGAAGAACAAGTGCGCGAGGTCGTGGGTCAAGCCGAAAGTCTCGGGCTCGGCATGATCGTCGATTTGGTCATCAATCATTGCGCCTACGATTCCGCCCTGCTCAAGCAGCATCCCGAGTGGTTCGTCAAGGAAGGCAAACGCATCGCCCATCCGTTCTGCATGCACGATGGCGAAAAAGTCGTCTGGCGCGATCTTGCCCAATTCGATCATCGACATACGTCCGACGCGGAAGGTTTGTACCGATACTGCCGCGAAATCGTCGAATACCTGATTGGACTGGGTTTTAAAGGACTGCGCTGCGATGCCGCTTATCAATTGCCCAGCCGCTTCTGGGCGAGGCTCATCGAAGAAACCAAACGGGCGCACCCGGAAACCGTATTCCTTGCCGAAACCTTGGGCTGTAGCGCCGACAGGACCCGGGAAACCGCGCAAGCCGGTTTCGATTTCATCTTCAACAGCTCCAAGTGGTGGGATTTTTCCGCCGCCTGGCTTCTGGAGCAGTATCAACTCACGCGCGACATCGTGCCGTCCATCAGCTTTCCCGAAAGCCACGATACGCCGCGCGCGTTCGCCGAATTCCACCGGAATGCCGACGCGGTGAAGCAGCGTTATTTCTTCGCGGCGCTGTTTTCCGCCGGCGTGATGATACCGATGGGCTTCGAATTCGGCTTCCAGAAACCGCTCCATGTCGTCGAGACCACGCCCGACGACTGGGAGACCACCGACATCGATTTGACCGGTTACATCAAACAGATCAACCGGATCAAAAGCCGGCATCCGGTATTTCATGAGGAAAGCGTCACCCAGCGGCTCGACCATGCCAACCCGGAAATCCTGCTGTTGCGGAAAGCGGCCAGTCGAAAGCGCAACGAGGCGCTGATTATCCTGAACAAAGATTCATGGAACCGGCAGAACTTCTTCTCCGACAACCTGTATCGTCTCGTCCAAAGCGAACCTCCGATGTTCGATGTCTCGCCGGAATGGCCCCTGGACTACTTGCCGACGCCATTCCAGTTCGAATTGACGCCGGGAATGGGGCGGGTATTGGTGACGCAATAGCGATCCGCCGGCGATGACTCCGGTTTCCCGGCCGCTAAGTCGCCCAAGTAAATAGGCTAACTTCCAACCCGAGCGGCCATGGCGTTTTTTTCGAAACGCCGGATCGCTTAAACTAGCCCTGTCGAGTTCATGTCAGGCAACCGGACGCAACCTCATGACCCAGAAGACCCCGCATCGAGACCCCAAAGCAATCGCTCCCGAATCCCAACAAGAAGGGAAGCTTGGAAAAGCCGTGGAAAAGCCGGAAATAAAGGACGAGTCGCACGCCAAAGCCGCTCGATCGAAAGCCACGGACGTACGCTCCACATCGGAGACTCCGCCGGCGTCCGCAACCCCTCCCGTGAAGTCCGGGGCGCCGGCATCCCGGAAAAAAGTCAAACAGCCGAAGAAAGATCCCCCCCCTACCCCGGCCGCGATAGCGGCGGGAAAACGCCCGCAACGCGAACCTGAAACCAGATCGCCCGCCGCGAAGATCCATCGGGCCGATGAAAAAAGCCGAATCGAATTCGTTTCGGCCGAATCCACGGAAACGGCGGCGCTGCCGCGAGAACCGGAGAAATCGGCCAGCACCGGCGAAAACCGTTCGGCTCCGGTCTCCGACACCGGCACGCCGTCAATGCCGGAGCCGGTCATTTCCGGCCCCGAGGAAAAACCGGAACGAAGCTCCTTGGAAACGATTGGCGACTCCCCGGTACTGGAGCCCGTGCCGCCGGAACCATCGGAAGACTTACCCGAACCGGAATTCTCGTCGCAGGAACCCGAGCCGCCACCCGCGGTTCCGGCCGAGCCGGAGCCCGTGGCCCACCATCGCGTCTCGACCATCCCGGCGCTGTTTGTCGTTCAGATCACCCCCGAACTCGCGCCGGTCGCCAAAGTCGGCGGCCTTGCCGATGTCGTGTTCGGACTCAGCAACGAACTGGAAATCCGCGGCAACCACGTCGAAGTCATCCTCCCCAAATACGACTGCCTGCGTTACGACCATATCTGGGGGCTGTGCGAAACCTACAAGGACTTGTGGGTGCCGTGGTACGGCGGCGCCATTCACTGCACCGTCTATTTCGGATTCGTGCACGGCCGCAAGTGCTTCTTCATCGAGCCGCATTCCGGCGACAACTTCTTTAACCGCGGCTGCATCTACGGTTTCAACGACGATATTCTGCGTTTTGCCTTCTTCACGCGGGCGGCCATGGAATTCCTTTGGAAATCCGGAAAAAATCCCGACGTCATCCATTGCCACGACTGGCAGACGGCGCTGGCGCCGGTGCTTCTGTTCGAAATCTACAAATTCCTCGGGATGACCCATCCGCGGGTGTGCTTCACCATCCACAACTTCAAGCACCAAGGCGTCACCGGCGCGCAAGTGCTTCAAGCGACCGGGCTCAACCGGCCCGAATACTATTTCCATTACGACCGGCTGCGGGACAACTTCAATCCCCATGCGCTTAACCTGATGAAGGCCGGAGTGGTCTACTCCAACTTCGTCACCACCGTTTCCCCGCGCCACGCCAGCGAAGCCAAGGACCAGGGCCAGGGATTCGGCCTCGAGCCCACGCTGCACATTCATCATGTGAAATATGGCGGCGTCGTCAACGGCATCGATTACAACGTGTGGAATCCGGAGATCGACTGCCATATCCCGCATCGCTACGGCGTCGACACCATCGGGGACAAATACAGGAATAAAAAGGCGCTGAGAGACCGCCTGATGATTGCCGACAGCGAGAAACCCATCGTCGCCTTTGTCGGCCGGCTGGACCCTCAGAAGGGGCTGGAACTCATCCGCCACGCCATCTTTTACACCCTGCACCGGCGCGGCCAATTCGTGCTGCTGGGCTCCAGCCCGGACGGACAGATCAACAGCTATTTCTGGAGCTTGAAACATCAACTGAACGATAACCCCGATTGCCACATCGAAATCGGCTTCAACGAGGAACTGTCGCACCTCATCTACGCCGGAGCCGACATGATCCTGGTGCCCAGCCAGTTCGAGCCCTGCGGCCTGACCCAGCTGATCGCCATGCGCTACGGCACCGTGCCCGTGGTGCGGGAAGTTGGCGGCCTGGCGGACACGGTGTTCGACAAGGATTATTCGTACAAGCCGCTGAACGAGCGCAACGGCTATGTGTTCAGGGATTACGACTACGGCGGGCTGGAATCGGCGCTGGGACGGGCGCTAAGCTGTTACTACGACTATCCCGATCATTTCCGGGACCTGATGAAAAACGCCATGCGCTACGATTTTTCATGGAAGAATCCGGGACAGGATTACCTCAATATCTACGACCTCATCCGCGAGAAATAAGGCTGGCCGGCACAGTCCGGACGCCCGATCAAGACCGCGCGAGCGTGAGCGGCTTGACCAATACCTTCGAAGCGCGCCGGGGGTTATAAGACGCCCGGCGCGCCTCCGGCAAATCGGCGGGGCTCGCCGGCTCGAAACCCCGCTCCCGGAACCAGTGCGCGGTTTGGGTGGTCAGCGCAAATAGCCGCTCCAGATGCAGGGAATGGGCTTTAGTCTCCAAATGTTCCAACAGGCGTTCGCCGCGTTTTTCGCCGCGATAGTCGTTGTGAAGCGCGAGGCAGGCCAATTCTCCCATCCGTTCTTCCTGAAACACGTGCAAGGCGGCGCAGCCGATAATCAGGCCGTCCCGCTCGATCACGACGAAATCGTCGATATCGGTTTCCAGCCGCTCGCGGGAACGCGGCACCAGGATACCGGCTTGTTCGAGCGGCGCGATCAGATCGAGCACCCCCGCAACGTCCTGAACCTTGGCCGGGCGCATGGTTTCGAAGGGCGTTCGGCTGACCAGCGTTCCGATGCCGTCCCGGGTGAACAATTCGAGCAGCACGGCGCCGTCGACGTGACGGTCGAGCAGATGGGCGCGCTGCACGCCTTCGCGGCACGCTTTGACGGCGGCCTTGAGATGGGGAACGACCTCCTTGTTCAAGGCGCTTTCGTCTTTCAGCAACGCTTCGGCCTCGAAGGTCGTGAGCTGCCGGATCAGCTTGCCGTCGGAACTGGCGATGCAGTCCTGCTCGGTCAGCAGCAGCAGCTTGTCGGCCTTGAGAGCGATGGCGGCCGCGGTGGCCACCTGTTCGGCGTTAAGGTTGAACACCTCGCCGGTCGGCGAATAGCCGATTGCGGAAAGCAGCACGATATCGCCCCGGTCCAGCGCTCCGCGAATTCCGTCGACATCGATGCGCCTGACTTCGCCAGTGTGCTGGAAATCCACGCCGTCGCGGACGCCCACCGGCTTGGCCGCGACGAAATTGCCCGAGGCCACCCGGATGCGCGCTCCGGCCATCGGCGAATTGGCGAGACCTTGCGATAACAGGGCCTCGATTTCCACCCGGACCGTTCCCGCCGCTTCCTTCACGCATTCGAGCGCCGTTTTATCAGTGATGCGGAGCCCTTGATGGTAGCGCGCCTCGACGCCGCGGGTCTTAAGGCGGGCATCGATTTGAGGGCGGATTCCGTGTACCAGGACCAGGCGCACGCCCAGGCTGTCGAGCATGGCGAAATCGTGGATCGCGTTCGGAAATCCGCTGTCGGCAACGGCCTCCCCGCCGAACGACACAACGAAGGTTTTGCCCCTATGGGCATGGATGTAAGGCGAAGAGTCGCGAAACCAGCGGACGAAAGCTTCGGGGGAAGTCGGCAGAGGCATTTTCTTTTAGACGGCCACGGGCCGGATGCAGAACCGCTCGATCAATCGGCTCAGGATGCCGATCCCGGCCGGGATATGTTCGAGCGGAAGGTACTCGTCGGGTTGATGGGCCTGTTCGATATGACCGGGCCCCATGACGACGGTTTGCAGCCCGAGCCGGCTCAGAAACGGCGCCTCGGTGCCGAAAGCGACCGCGCCGGAACCGTGGCCCGTCAGTTCCTCGCAGCAGCGGACGATTTCCGCGCCGGCATCGCTTTCGAACGGCGGCAAGCCTTCGAACAAGCGGCGGATTTCGAGGGAAAGCCCTCTTGTTTCGGACAATACCGGTTCGAGCCGTTTTACCAGCTTCTCGTGCAAATCCTCGATGTCCATTCCCGGCAGCGGACGGATGTCGATCTGGGTTTCGCAGTGGGCGCAAATGCGGTTGGGATTGTCGCCGCCATGGATCGAACCGAGGTTCATCGTCGGATAATCCACTTTGAATGCCGGATTGCGGTGCCGCGCCCTGAGCTCGGCCCGGAACGCCAGCAACTCGGACAAGACGGCGTGCATGCCCTCGATTGCGTTCGCGCCCAAGGACGGATCGCTCGAATGACCGGCCTTCCCTCTCACCACGATGGATTCGAGCATGACGCCCTTGTGCATGCGGATCGGCTTCAGGCCGGTCGGCTCGCCGATGACGGCGTAGCGCCCGAGTTTCGCGTTTTCGGCCACCAGGGATTTCACGCCGGACATCGAGCTTTCTTCGTCGGCGGTGGCGAGAATCACCAGGGGATGCCGCAGATCCTTGACTTCGAAGCGGCTTGCCGCCTCCAGCGCCAAGGCGAAGAAGGATTTCATGTCGGCGCTGCCCAGGCCGTAAATGCGACCGTCCTTTTCCACGGCCTTGAAAGGGTCCGAAGACCATGATTCCGGGTTGCATGGAACCGTGTCGGTATGGCCGGACAGCACCAGGCCGCTGGGATCGTCGCGATTGCCCAGGGTCGCGATCAGATTGGCTTTCCGATCGCTGACGGCCCGAATTTCGACGGCGAAGCCCAAAGCGTCGAGCCACTCCGCCAGAAGATCGATGACCGGCAAATTGCTCCGATCGTAATGCGGATCGGTGCAGCTGACCGAGGGGCGCTCGATGAGCGCCCCGATCATGTCGAGCGTCGCCGGAATAGCCCGGTACACGGCCTTAGATGTCCTCCAAGTTCATATCGGTCACCGCGCCTAGCGAAGCGGACGATACCAGCTTGGCGTACTTGGCGAGCACGCCCTTGGTATAACGCGGCGCGGGCTGGCGCCAGGCTGCGAGCCGCGAGCGGATTTCATCCTTGCCGAGGTGCAAGGTGATTTCGCGCCCTTCGGCATCGATGGTGATGGTATCGCCGTCCCGGACGATCGCCAAGGGGCCGCCGGCATAGGCTTCGGGAGTTATGTGACCGACGACGAAGCCATGGGTGCCGCCGGAGAAACGTCCGTCGGTGATGAGCGCCACGTCCTTGGCCAGTCCCTTGCCCATGACGGCGGAGGTGGGCGAAAGCATCTCGCGCATGCCGGGGCCGCCCTTGGGTCCTTCGTAGCGTATGACGATCACGTCGCCCTTCCGGACCGTCCCGTCGAGAATCGCCTTGAGGGCCAATTCCTCGCAATCGAACACCCGCGCCTGCCCGGTGAAGGAAAGTCCTTCCTTTCCGGTGATCTTGGCGACGGCGCCCTCGGGGGCGAGATTGCCTTTCAGAACCACCAGGTGGCTGTCCTTTTTGATCGGGCTGTCGAGGGGGCGCATGATCTCCTGCCCCTCGGGGTAGGGACGTACGCCGGCCAGGTTTTCGGCGAGCGTCTTGCCGGTGACGGTGAGACAGTCGCCGTGCAGGAGCCCCGCGTCCAGCAACATCTTCATCAAAGGTAGGATGCCGCCGATCTCGATCAGTTCCGCCATGGCGTAGCGTCCGCTCGGCTTGAGATCGGCCAGCATCGGCACGTTCTTGCCGATGCGGGTGAAATCGTCGAGCGTCAGGCCGACGCCGCAGGCATTGGCCATCGCCAGGAGATGCAGCACCGCGTTGGTGGACCCGCCGAGGGCGATGACGACGGTAATGGCGTTCTCGAACGCCGGTTTGGTCATGATGTCGCGCGGGCGAATGCCGAGCTCCAAAAGCTTCAGCACCTGCTGGCCGGCTCTGGCGCAATCCGACTGCTTTTCCGGAGAAACCGCCGCCTGGGCCGAACTGCCGGGAAGACTCATGCCCAGCGCCTCGATGGCCGAGGCCATGGTGTTGGCGGTGTACATGCCGCCGCACGAGCCCGCGCCGGGAATGGCCTTGGCTTCGATCTCCTTCAATTGCGCATCGTCGATCCTGTCGTTGGCGCGGGCGCCGACCGCCTCGAACACGGAGACGACGTCGAGCTTCTTTTCGCCGAGACAGCCGGGCAGAATGGTGCCGCCGTAGACGAATACGGCGGGACGGTTGAGACGCGCCAGCGCGATCAGGCAACCCGGCATGTTCTTGTCGCAGCCGCCTATGGCCACAACGCCGTCGAAGCCCTGGCAACCGACGACTGTCTCGATGGAATCCGCGATGACTTCTCGGGACACCAGCGAGTATTTCATGCCCTCCGTGCCCATCGAGATGCCGTCCGAAATGGTGATGGTGTTGAAGATCACGGCCTTGCCGCCGTTTTGATCCACGCCGCGGGCCGCGTCGTCCGCCAGACGGTTGATGTGCATATTGCAGGGCGTCACCATGCTCCAGGTGGACGCGACGCCGATTTGAGGCTTCTTGAAATCGTCATCGGTAAAACCGACCGCGTGCAGCATGGCGCGGCTCGGCGCCCGTTCCATACCGTCGACGACTTGGGATGAAAAGGAACGGGTTTCTTTATCGCTCATCAGTAATCTCCGAAAACAGGACTAGGCCGATTCACGGCCCATAGAGAGGAAACCAAAAGGAAACACAGTCGGGCCCGGCTGCCTAAAATGAGCTCCATCCGCTTTTTTTGCGCCAGCTCAGGCGCGGCAGGAACAATCCCAGCAAAATGCCCCCGAACAGTACGCTGGCGCCGATCATAAACCAATCCTGGCGATGATCCGCCTCCAAGGCTTGCTTCTCCCGGCGAAGGGTATCCAACTCCCGCTCCAAGTTGATGACGCTCTCCCGCAGGCTGTCGCGTTCGGCCTGGATCTGGAGGGCGTTGGCGGAAGCCTGGCGGACCGCCATAAGCTCGGTGTTGAGACGGGCGGTCTCGGCTTGAAGCTGTTGCGCCGTCTTATCGGTGCTTTGCTTGCCCGATGCAACGGTAGCCAGTTCGCTTTTCAGCCGTTTGTTGTCCTCCAGCGCCAATTCGAGTTTTTTCGTCATTTCGTCGAGCTGGTTAAGCGCGACCGGCTGCGGGGAAAGATAGCGGCTGAGTATCCATCCCTCTTCGCCGCTATCGAGTTGCACGAAGGAATAACCCGTCTGCGGATTTTGCTCGACGACGTTAACTTCCGTACCCGAAGGCACCATCCTTACGATTTTGTGCTGGAGGCTCTGGCCCCTGCGCAACTGGACTTCCAGCCGGTCGGTGACATAGGCCTTCTCCGTGGCGTGAGCCATAAAAGGGGCATAAAGAACGAGCACGAAGAACAGTATTTTAAACGTATATTTTTGCATTGGCTGGGCCACTTTCATATCGATGGGGCAAGATTTAATTTCGCGCCACGGGCGAACCCGGCGCGCAAAGCTACGGCGAGGTTGCCGCGTTACATCCCATTGAGCAGGGCTTCGGCCTTATCCCGTTCGGCAAAGTTTTTCTTTTCCCTCAGCAGGCGCTCGAGTTCCTTGCGCGCTTCGTCTTTTTGCCCCAATCTCGCCAGCGCTTCAGCCAAGTGAATGCGAATCTGCGCGATATGGGGCGCGTGCACGGCAGCTTCCCGCAGTAAGTTCAATCCCTTTTCCTGTTTTCCGTTCTGTACCAGAATCCAGCCGACCGTGTCCATGATTTCCGGATGATTCTCGGACGCCGGTAGCAATTTTTCGGCCAAGGGCAGCGCTTTATCGCTGCCCAGTTCCTGGTAAAGCCAGGCCAGATTGTTTTGAACGACGGTATTGCCAGGATTCAGGTTCTGGGCTTTCTCGTAAGCCTCCGCCGCCTCCTTGTACCGGCCGGCTTCCTGATGGGCCATCGCCAGCATTGTCCACGAATCGACGTCGTCTTTGGACGACTGTAGCCACTGAGCCAGGCCGTCGAAGGCCGCCTTGTCCTGGCCCATGGCGTGGCGCGTCTGAAACAGACGCCGAGCCAAGACCGAACCCGGCGCTGACTGGAACGCCTTCTCATAAGCCGGGAGCGCTTCCTTGAACCGCTTTTGGGCAAACTGCACGTCGCCTTCCAATTGAGAACCCGCAGGCGATTTCGGATGCTTTGCCTGGATGTCTTGCGCTATTTTCAGCGCCTCTCCGAACTTTTTGTCCTGAAGATTCAGTTCCGCCTGGGCCAAAAGAGCCGGCACGTAATCGGGAGACTGCTTCAACACGGCTTCCCACTCGGCTTTAGCCGCTTGCTTGTCGCCCGTCCTGTAAAGAACTTGGGCAAGCTGATGACGATACTCCGGATTGTTGGGGATCTTGCTCACCAGCTTCTTGAAGGTGGCAATGGCGCTGGCCCCTTGATCGTTGGCGAGCTGGGCCAGGCCCAGACTTTGAAGTACCGGCGGCTGATCGGGATTATTGGCCTCGGCATCGCGGGCAACCTCCAGCGCTTGCAATGGCTTGCCCTGAGCCAGGAAATACCGGGACAGCATCACCGGGGGCTGCAACGCCTTGGGATTTTTTTCGTGCGCATCCTTGAGATAACTCTCCATCTTTCGATAGTCCTTGTGCATTTCGGAGATCTGGGCGAGACCGATCAGCGCCGCCAGATTCTTCGGGTCGCGTTGAAGAATCTGTTCGTAGTGCCTGGCGGCTGCATCGGGGTCGTTGCGGCCGAGTTCGAGCTTGGCCAGATTAAGCGCGGCGGTCGCGTAATCGGGCTTGAGCTTCAGCGCCGCCGTCCAGTGCTCCCGCGCCTTGTCCGCATCGCCCTTGGACATATAGGCGGCGCCGAGCAAATTTTCCGGCATGGGATCGCCCGACAGTTTGCTTTTCATCTTTTGCGCCGCTTCGATGGCCTCGTCCGGCTTTTTCTGCTGGATCAGGGCGAGGATCAGCATCACGTCCGCTTGAAGCAGGTTCTGATCCAGATCGACGGCGGACTTGAGATCGTCCACCGCCTGTTCCATTTGTCCCGACGCGATGCGCCCCAAGGCCAACTGCGCCTTGACCGATGCCTCCTCGGGAGCGAGTTCGGCGGCTCGGCTCAAATACTCCGTGCCCGAATCGTATTGCTTGTCCTGGAGATAAGCGCTGCCGAGGAGAGCGAAGAACTGCGGGTCGTTAGGCGCCTGTCCCTCGACTTCCTTCAGTCGCTCTACCGCTTCATGAGCGCGCCCCAGTTTCATCTGCGTCGCGGCCAAAAGCTTCACCGCCGGCAAATGCTTGGGAAAGGCCCCGAGATATTGAAAGAGATTGCTTTCCGCGGATTCGTATTTCCCTCGCTGATAAGCGATCATGCCCATGAGGAGCCTGCTGGGCGGATGATTCGGAAGAGCGTTGGTTACCTTGACGAGAGCTTCTTCAGCCTCTTGAAACTCTTTCTTCTGAAAAGCGATGGCGGCATGAAGATACAGCGCCAGCGGCACATCCCCCGCCGCTTTTCGGACTGCGTCGATGTCTTTTTGCGCATCTTCCGCCTTGCCCGAGGCGAGATAAACCGCAGCCCGCCCGAGCCGGGCCCGCGCATCGGAAGGCTGGATATCGAGCGCCTTGGTGAAGGCGCCGGCCGCACCCGGCAAGTCGCCGTCCAGACGGCTGGTTTCCCCCAAAATAATCCATGCGCTTACGTTCCTGGGATCCTTGGCGAGGGACTGATTGGCATATTCGAGCGCTTTCTTGTACTGCTTTTGCTGTGCCTCCAGCATGGCGAGCCCCAGCAAGGCATCGCTCGCCGCAGGATCCAGCTTCAGGGCGGCGGTGAAACTCTCCCTGGCCTGCTCCGGCTGTTTCAGAGCAATTTGAGCCAATCCGCGAATACCCCAAACTTGGGTGCGGACCGCCCCGGTCAGATCGTCTTCCGGCCTGATCTGGTCCAAAACGGCTTTCGGCTTGTCCTGCAACAGGTAAGCTCGCGCCAGCGGAATCATCCATCTTTCCTTGGGTGCTCCCAGATCGCGGGCTTTTTCCAGCTCCTTGGCCGCCGACGGCCCATCGCCCAATTTGATATAGGACTCCCCGATCAGCGCGCGCGCCTCGGCGTTTTCAGGGTCTTTCTGGAGCAAGTTCTTCAGTTGAATGACCGCGGTCTTGATCTCGCCCTTTTGAATGTAATCCCGAGCCTGCTCGATCAGGTTTTCCTCGGCTCCTGCCCAGCCGTGGGCAACGATCGACGTTAGCAAGATAAGTCCCCGAAGCATGCGGGCCATGTCTGACTCCTAAATCTTAAGATTGAATTTGCTCAAGAGGGCATAGAGCGTCGGGCGTGTAATCTCGAGGATTTCAGCCGCCTTGGTGACGTTTTCGCCGGCTTCGCTGAGCGCGGCGCAAATGGCCTGGCGTTCGGCCATGTCGCGGGCTTCCCGCAAACTCCATAAGCGCCGTTTGCATTCGCCCGGCGCAAGCTCCATGTCCCTGGCCTCGATGAGAGGACCCGTGGCCATCACGACGGCTCTCTTGACCTTATGTTCCAATTCCCGAACGTTTCCCGGCCAGTGATAAGCCTCCATGGCGTTCAAAGCCTCGTCGCTGAAACCGAGAATATTTGCACGGCGCATTTGCGGCGCGAACCTGTCCAGAAAAGCGCGCGCCAAAACCGCGATATCTCCGGTTCTTTCCCGGAGCGGCGGAATATTGACGATCATCTCGTTGATGCGGAAATAAAGATCCTCTCTAAATTTTCCTTCGCTGATCAGTTTCGAGAGATTTTGGTGGGTCGCGCAAATCAAACGCACGTCGACCTTGATCGGCTGCCGTCCTCCGACCCGTTCCACGACCCGCTCCTGAAGCACGCGCAAGAGCTTCGGTTGCAGCGAGAGCGGAATATCGCCGATTTCGTCGAGAAAGAAGGTTCCGCCGTCGGCCAATTCGAACTTGCCCTTGGTTTGCTGAGTCGCGCCGGTATACGCTCCTTTCTCGAAGCCGAACAGCTCGCTTTCCAGCAGGCTATCCGGAATAGCGGCCGCGTTGACGGCGACGAAAGGTTTTTTCGAACGAGGACTCAGGGCGTGAAGCGCGCGCGCGAGCACCTCCTTGCCGGTCCCGCTCTCGCCGAGCAGCAGCACGGTAATGTCGGTCGGCGCGAGGCGCTCGACCATGCGGCAGACTTCGTGCATCTCGGGGCTGGCCGCGATGACGCCCTCTAGCGGGTTGGTGATGTGCATCCGCCGAAACTGCCGGTTTTCTTCTTCGAGACGGTAAAGACGAAACGCCCGCTCCACCACGAAAGATAGGGTCTCCGGCTCGACCGGCTTGTGATAGAAGTCGTAAGCGCCGAGCCCGATGGACTTGACCGGATTGATTCGATCGTCGTTGCCGGTAATGACGATGACCTTGGTCGTCGGCGCGATGGATAGAATGTCGCTGAGTACGGCGAAACCTTCGCTCACGCCGCCGGGATCGGGCGGCAGTCCCAGATCGAGCGTCACGACGGCCGGCTGATTGCGCTTGACCGCCGCGATGGCGGATTCGCGGTCGTCCGCCGTCAGAACCTTGTACTGCTCGAAATTCCAGCGGAGTTGGCTTTGCAAGCCGGGGTCGTCTTCGACGATCAGCAATGTTTGATCGCTCAAGCGGAATTCACCTCGTTTAAGGTAAGCTCGTCGGATTTGGAAGCAATGGGAATCGAGAAGCTGAACAGCGTGCGCTTGCCCGGCTCGCTTCTCACGCTGAGTTCCCCGCCCAAGGAACGTATATATTCGCGGCTCTCGTAGGCTCCGATGCCCATTCCGGTTACGCCCTTTGTCGTTTCGAACGGCTTGAACAAGCGGGTACGAACGAACGCCTCGTCCATGCCTTGTCCGTTGTCTTCGATATCGACCGTAGCCAGCCCGTTTTTGCCCACTTTCACTCGAACGCTCACTCGGCCGTTTTTACCGGCCGCATCCTGAGCGTTTTGGATAATATGTTCGAAAGAAGACGCCAGCCGGTCGCGATTGGCCTTCACGGGGATCGGCTGCCTAAACATATCACACGTGGGAATTGGCGCCTGCACCTTGCGCGACTCCAGCACTTCGCGAAGAAGCTCGCCGAGATCGATCACCTTTTCCGACTGGGCGGAACCGGAGTTCTTCAATTGCGACATCAGCCGGCTCATTTTCCCGACCGCGTGATCCACCGTTTTGATGGCGTCTCGCATGAATTCGGGATTGTTGTGATGTCGCTCGGCATTGCGCACCACCAAGCTTAGCTGTGCGATAAGGTTTTTCAAATCGTGAATGATAAAAGCGGACAACCGGTTGAAGCCTTCGAACTGCCGAGCTTCGGCCAAGGCCCGGCCGGCGTCCTCGAGCGCCAGATAGCTTGCGGCGAGGCGGCTGGAAGTCTTCAACAAATCGATGACTTCCCAATTCCAGTGAATCGGGGTACGCGGGCGGGTCAGCAACAACAGCCCTGACATCCGATGCTTCCGCTGAAATAAAGGCACCAGCAACCACGCGTCGGAGCTGGACTCCAGCCATGCTGGCCGGTTGAGGCCATGATAAGCCTCCGGCATCGTCACCATTTCGGGCAAATTGACAATCCACTCCTTGTCCTCCATGTAACGAATTATCGCATCGTCACAATCGATGAGGGGATCATCGAGATCGGGATTTCCGAAACTCGCCCGCCAGACGAAATGCCCATTCGATTCACGCACCCAAAGTGCGCCTCCGGGGCTCTCCACGGCTTGCCCCAGGGTCACGATCACGCGCTCTTCGAGCGATAGTCCGGACCCTGTATCGGAAAGCATGGTGATGATTCGCAGCCACTCCTCGCGATAATCGTAGGCATAATTAAAGAAATTCTTGCTCAAAAAGACGCGCATGCGAGCCCGCATCTGCCCCGAAAAAAGCAGCAAGGCGAGCAGCAGGAACGCCCCGACCAGGAAAACGATTTGTGCGACAGTGCCCCATTCTCCGCCGTAAATCTTGATGTAATAGCCGGCCGTGGCCATAAGCAGCAAGTAAATGCCGGCTCCGAGCAGAGTCGCCGAATGAAAGACCACCTGGCGGGAAACGAATACGTCCACCGACCATTGCGGGTTGCGGGCGGCGGAAACGATGAAAAGAGGAGGCAACAGAGCGGAAACCGCGCCGCGCGCGGCCCATAGATCCGCATTGATGCGCTGGAACAGCAAGGCTTCCGAGTAAAGAAAAAAATCGTAAGCGAACATTCCCCCTAGCGCGAAACAGAGGAATTTGATCCGCCACCGAAGATCGGTCCGGATATTGCGAAAATATTGTTCGATCAGGACCAGGCCGATCAGGACCAGGCCGACTTGGCCGCACAGATGAATAGTGGGTCTGAAAATTTCCGGATACGATCGCTCCAACGCCGGCGAAATCCAGACATAAACCATCTGGATGCCGGCTGCCGCATGAATGCCCCGATGGATGATTTTCGAGGGCATCGAATTCGAGCCGGCGCCCGCCTCTTGAAGCGGGCTGAACAGCTTGGCGAGGAAAAGCAGCCAGACGTAGGTGCGGACGATTTCGACCGACCAGACGAAAGCGGCAGGGAAAAAGCGGTAAATCTCCTGCATGGCTAAAATGGCGGACCATGCGGTAGTCACGAACGCCGCAAGAACCAGCCAACGCCCCGTAATCTTTCCGCGCCAGCTGACCATCAGCAGCGCGCTTAAAAAGAGATAAGCGAAGAAACCTGCCAGATAGCTGACGGCGCCGACAGTCATGCGTCCTCTGCGTTAAGTGAAAATGCTCGGCCGATCGGCGGAGCCGGGATACTCGGAAACAAGACTTGTCCAACCGGTGGTTCAGCGGGCTCCCTTACCCCAGACAACCACTTCGATGGTCTGCAACATAATGAGAAAGTCGAGAAAAAGACTGTAATTCTTGACGTAATACAAGTCGTATTGCAGCTTCTCGATGGCGTCCTGATAACTCGATCCATAGGGATAACATAGTTGCGCCCAGCCGGTAATGCCGGGCTTCACCCGATGGCGTTCCGAGTAGTAAGGAATGGTTTCCGCGAACTTTTCCACGAATTCGGGGCGTTCGGGGCGAGGACCGACGAAACTCATTTCACCTTTCAGAACGTTGAACAGCTGCGGCAACTCATCGATGCGGGTCTTCCGAATAAATCGCCCCACCCGGGTCACGCGATCGTCATTCCGCGTCGCCCAGCGCGCTCGGCCGTCTTTTTCGGCGTCGATGCGCATGCTCCGGAACTTTATGACTTTGAACAATCGCCAGTTTTTACCCACGCGCACCTGGCGGTAAAACACCGGCGCGCGCCAGCCGCTCTCGATCACGATCGCCAAGGTCGCCAGCAACATGATAGGCCAACTGACGGCGAGCAGAGCAAGGCTCGCCACGACATCGAAGGCGCGCTTGGAGAGCTGCTGAAAGCCGCTGTACCGGAATCCGTCGGAAAAAACCAGCCAGCTGGGATGCAGACAATCGACGCGAATCAGGCCCGCCTCGCGTTCGAAGAAGTGCAAAAGGTCCACCACTTCCAGGCCGTTCATCTTGCAGTCCAAGATTTCGTCTACCGCAAGCCCTCCCCGCCGATCATCCGGAGCCACGACAATCTCATCGATATCGTGCGCCGCGGCGAATTCACCGAGAGGCATTCCCAAAGTACATAGGCGGTCGGATTCTACCCGGCAGGAATCTCCGCCCATTTGCACGAAACCGATAACACGAAAACTCGAATTCAGTGCTTTACTTTCGAACTCTTTGATCATGTTCGCGTTGTAGCCCGCCCCCAAAACCAGCACCCGTCTCCTGAGCTCCTGCCGGTCCACGAACCTCAGAAACAAAAAACGCGAGAACAGCGTCAACCCCAAGGCGGACAACAGGGCATAGCCGAATACGCCCCGACCGACGAAAATCGACGGGATGACCAAAAAGACCAAACCCATCAAAATCATGCCGAACACAAAGCTGGCCAGCACCCGAAGCAGCAACCCCGCATCGCCCCCGGTTTGCGCCCGCTGATAAAGCCCCATTCCCGTCATGCTGGCCAGCATGAAGACGCAGAAAACGGCGGACGGATGGGTTAAATCGATGACCGATAGGCTGCCTTTAAGATCCTGAAGCCCCGGAAAAAACCGTAAAACCGCCCCGATATAAAAAGCGGAGAAGAAAATACCGCAGTCCAGCAGAAAAACAACCAGATAAATACTTGAAATATAATGGCGAAAAACGCGAATCATAAATCCTGTCGACCCTTGATCAGATAAATTCACTGCTTGAGCGTACGGAGCCGCCTAGTTCGGGCAAGGCTACGGGACAAGAATCGACCGGGTAGGCTTTAAAGAAAAAAATCGTATGGAAATCATGTTAAGAAGTGCTCAGGATCGCAATTTGGCAGCATGCCAGCGCTGATTTTGCTCGAAAAGATTGAGTGAGTTGTTTTTGTGCCCGCCGCTTGTCACACATACCGCCCCTTGAGACGAATGCGATCGAGGCCAATCCGAGCCGCCTTCGCCACCTTAAATCGGCGCAAACTCGCGGCCGGGCTGGAAAACGGATTTGTCTCGAGTCAAATCGTCCGAAAACCGAAACATAATCGGCATCTTCTTATTTTCCAAGACACCCCGCTTAATCTGGCCCCGGGATTACGAGTGCTTTCGGTCTCGATTTTTGCACAAGGCGCATAGGCTACACGGGCTCCGCCCGTCTGGCAAAATCTCCCGCAGGACCAGGCTTCTAGCCTTTTGCATCAAAAGCGCGGCATCGTCAAGCACTTCACAATAAGTACATGCACATTGCCTCGAATGGCCGGGCATCGCCGTCACATCAGGAACTCCCGCCGAATATTTTTGCCCTGTCCGACACGCCCGGCATCCCAACACACGAGATATCTTGCCGCCACTCTCCGAGACGCTCATGAAACCGCTCATTACGAGGAAAAGCTTTCCGCATCATTTACCGTCATTTAGAATTAATCCGACGCTGTGGTATCGGTGGCGCCGCCAATCTTTACCTTTTCACGAAACCGCTCCGCTCTGGCAAATGGCGAAAGGCTGACCGGGCAAAGGACTGAATGCGTGTCGTCGTAGCTTAGCCGTCTCACGAGAGACCGGGAATATAATCTAGGCTTTCACGGAATTTCCAAGATTTCTCACTCATCTGGAGGCATCATGCGTTCGCTCGCTGAAACAAAGATCGGCATCATCGGACTGGGCTATGTAGGACTTCCGCTGGCCGTGGAATTCGGCAAGCATTTCGACGCCATGGGCCTGGATATCAACGTCCAGCGCATTGCGGAATTGAAGGACGGATTCGATCGCTCGCTCGAAGTCGACGCCGGCGAACTTGCCAGCGCGACGCGCCTCCGCTATACCGCCAATCCCGCCGATCTCTCGGCCTGCAACGTCTATATCGTTACCGTCCCGACCCCCATCGACGCGCATAAGCGCCCCGATCTGACTCCTCTGGAAAAAGCCAGCGAGACCGTCGGCAAACTGTTGTCGCAAGACGACATCGTCATTTATGAATCCACGGTTTATCCGGGCGCAACCGAAGAAATCTGCGTACCGATTCTGGAAGCTCAATCCGGCTTGGTCTTTAACCGGGATTTTTTCTGTGGGTACAGTCCCGAGCGCATCAATCCCGGCGACAAGGAACACCGCGTGACCACCATCAAGAAAGTCACGTCAGGCTCGACACCGGAGATCGCCGACTTCGTCGACGAGCTCTACCGTAAAATCATCACGGCGGGCACTCACAAAGCCAGCAGCATCAAGGTAGCCGAAGCGGCAAAAGTCATCGAGAACACACAAAGAGACGTGAACATCGCGCTTATCAACGAGCTGGCGATCCTGTTCAGCAAATTGGGATTGAATACCTTGGAGGTCCTGGAGGCCGCCGGAAGCAAATGGAACTTTCTTCCGTTTCGCCCCGGGCTCGTCGGCGGGCACTGCATCGGTGTCGACCCGTATTACCTCACTCACAAGGCGCAGGAAGTTGGCTATCATCCCGAGATCATCCTGGCTGGGCGCCGCATCAACGACGGGATGGGCGAGTATGTCGCCAGCCGCCTGGTCAAGCTGATGACTCAGAAGCGTCTTCCGGTCTGCCAAGCGAACATCCTCATCCTAGGATTGACCTTCAAGGAAAACTGCCCGGACATCCGGAACACACGGGTAACGGACATCATCAAAGAACTCGAAAGCTACAATGCCCGCGTCGATGTTTACGACCCATGGGCCAACCCCGCCGAAGTCCGGGAAGAATACGGCATTGACCTGGCAGGAGAACTCTCCGCCGGAAAGTACGATGCGGTTGTCATTGCGGTCGCTCACCGGGAGTTCAAAACCATGGGCGCGGAAGCCATCCGGGCGCTGGCAAAACCCGACGGAGTCCTGTTCGACGTCAAGTATGCGCTGCCGCACCATACCGTAGACGACTACTTATAATTCACGGGAATATCGCCAATGAAGGTATTGGTTACAGGAACGGCTGGATTCATAGGCGCGGCGCTGGCACAGGCGCTCCTGGCGCGCGGAGATGAAGTGATCGGCGTCGACATCGTCAACGACTACTACGATGTCGGCCTCAAGGAAGCGCGGCTCGCCCGGTTGAAGAATCATGCCGGGTTCACGGAAATCCGCATTGCCCTCGAAGACCGCGAGCGCCTCAACCGCGCATTCGCCGATCACCGGCCGCAGCGCGTCGTCAATCTCGCCGCTCAGGCCGGGGTGAGATATTCGCTGACGCATCCTCATGCTTACATCGATGCGAACCTGGTGGGTTTCTGCAACATCTTGGAAGCTTGTCGGCATCACCAGGTCGAGCACCTGGTTTATGCCTCGTCCAGTTCCGTTTACGGCGCCAATACCGCCATGCCGTTTTCGGTTCACCACAACGTCGACCATCCGGTTAGCCTGTACGCGGCAACGAAAAAAGCCAACGAATTGATGGCGCATACTTACAGCCACCTTTACGGCTTGCCGACCACCGGGCTGCGCTTTTTCACCGTGTACGGTCCCTGGGGCCGGCCGGACATGGCCTTGTTCATGTTTACCCGCAACATCCTGGCCGGAACGCCGATAGACGTCTTCAATTTCGGCCATCACCGCCGCGACTTTACCTATATCGACGATATCGTGGAAGGCGTTGTCAGGGTTCTCGACAACATCGCGGCGTCCAATCCCGAGTGGAACGGCAGCCACCCGGACCCCGGCACCAGCAAGGCTCCGTACCGCCTTTACAATATCGGCAATCACCAGCCGGTGGAACTCATGCGCTTCATCGAAGTTCTGGAAGAGTGTTTAGGCAAGAAAGCCGAAAAAAACCTTCTCCCCATGCAGAGCGGCGATGTGCCCGACACCTACGCGGATGTAGACGATCTTATCCGCGATGTCGGCTATCGGCCGGCAACGCCGATAGAAACCGGAATTGCCCATTTCGTCGAGTGGTACAAAGACTATTATGGTGTTTCCTAGCCGCACGATGAGGAAAACCGGTCCTGACTCGCGCCTTCAAAGCGGATACGACGCGGAGTGTTGCCAATGTGCCCATATCCGGTGAGCGCTCGGCGGTATCGTCGAGCCGGCGCTCGCTGTATCCGCAAGCCGTTTATCGCTCCAGTCGAAGCCGCCGGATGTTGAATTTCCGCAATGCGCTAGTGCCGATATTGGGATTTGCGGCGTTCAGCGGCACCGGCAAGACCACGCTCCTAAAGAAGATCATCCCGCAGCTTCGCCTGAACGGTCTTAACGTCGGGCTTATCAAGCACAGTCACCACAGCTTCGAAATAGACCATCCCGGCAAGGACAGCTACGAGTTGCGACGGGCCGGGGCGAGCCCCGTTATGCTGAGTTCGTCGCACCGCCGCGCCATCATCACGGAACGGCGGATCATCCAAGAGCCGGCCCTGGCCGAGGAGCTGACCTATTTCGACCAGACCGGGCTGGATCTGATTTTGGTGGAAGGCTTTAAACGAGAGCGCTTTCCGAAAATAGAGCTGCACCGCCCCACTCTCGGCAAACCGCTGTTATTTCCCAACGACGACTCCATTATCGCGATCGCGACGGATAGCGACCCCGTGGTTACGCCCGGCATACCGAGACTGGATCTCAACGATCCGGACCAAATCACCCGCTTCATTTGCCAGGATTTTCTTCCCCATGCGAAAGCATGATTGCTGCATCGAGAAACAGCCGCCCTTGAGCCTGAAAGAAGCGTTGGATCGGATGCTCAAAACCATTTCGCCGATTCAGGAAACCGAGCTGGTCCCGCTGAAGCAGGCACTCGACCGCATCTTGGCGAAAGATATCCGTTCGACCATCGATCTGCCCCCGTTCCAAAACTCGGCCATGGACGGCTACGCGGTCAGAGCCGACGATCTCCGGAACGCATCCACGCTTCGGATCGCCGGAACCGCTTGGGCCGGCCGTCCCTACTCAGCGCCGCTCTCGCCCGGCGAATGCGTGCGAATCTTTACCGGCGCGGCCCTTCCGGAAAACGCCGATGCCGTGGTCATACAGGAGCACGCGCGGCGCGAAGGCGATCGAATTCGAGTCGCCGGAAAACCGGAATCGGGCGAACACGTTCGGCCTCGCGGCGAAGAACTGAAAGTCGGCGATCGGCTCCTTTCCGAGGGGAAGCTTATCGGGCCTGCCGAAATCGGGCTCTTGGCCTCGATCGGCATGGCTTTTGTTTCTGTCCGCCGCAAATTGCGCGCCGCGTTTTTCGCCACCGGCGATGAACTCCGCGCTTTGGCCGAACCGCTTGCCTTCGGCGAAATTCATGACAGCAACCGCTACGTGTTGGATGCCATGTTAACCGGCTTGGGAATCGAGACGATCGACATGGGCGTCATTCAGGACGATAAGGAAGCAATTCGACACGCTCTTCTGGAGGCATCGAATCAGGCCGATGCCGTCATCACCTCCGGCGGCGCCTCGGTGGGCGATGCCGATTTCATTGCCGAAGCAGCGAGAGAAATCGGCCATATCGACTTTTGGAAAGTCGCCGTCAAACCCGGCAAGCCTTTTGCCTTCGGCCACATCCATTCGAGCCTTTTTTTCGGCCTGCCCGGAAACCCGGTGTCCATGATGGTGACGTTCCAGCAATTGGCTCGCCCCGCGCTGCTAGGCGCGATGGGTGCGCAGGCGACCGAACCCTTGCGGCTCAGCGCCACCTGCGCCACCCGTCTCGACAAGCTGCCGGGGCGGCTGGAATTCCAGCGCGGCATTTATCGCCGCACTTCAAATGGCGGTTATTCCGTTGCCGGTTTGCCTTGCCAAGGCGCCTCACAAATAACCTCCATGAGCTTGGCGAACTGCTTCATTGTTCTTCCCGCCGAAAATTCCGGAGTCGAACCGGGTCAAACGGTGGAAATAGAGCCTTTCTACCGCTCGCAGTAAGCGCCGGGATCCCGAAAAACGCAGTTCGCCACGATCAACTGGCATTAACCCTTGAACGAAAAGGAGCTCGATATGGAAAGAAAAGGCGTTTTGGTCACGGGCGGAGCCGGCTATATCGGCAGCCATGTGGTCAAGCAGTTGGGTGAAATGGGAGAGCGCCTGGTGGTGCTCGACAATCTCTCCACCGGTTTCGAGAAGGCCGTGCTTTACGGCGATTTCGTTGCGGGCGACACCGGAGATACCGACCTGGTGTCCCGAATCATGCGCGACTACGAAGTCGATGCGGTGCTCCATTTCGCTGCCCACACCATCGTTCCGGAGTCCGTATCCGATCCGCTGAAATATTACGGCAACAATACCTGCAAGACGCGCAATCTTTTGGAATGCGCCCGCAACGCCGGCGTGAAGCATTTCATTTTCTCTTCGACCGCCGCCGTATACGGCATCCCCAATGAGCCCTACGCTTCCGAATCGTCGCCGACGGCACCGATCAATCCCTACGGCGCCTCGAAACTGATGAGCGAGTGGATGCTTCGGGATCTCTCGGCCGCAACGGATTTGAAGCATGTCATCCTGCGCTACTTCAATGTGGCCGGCTCGGACCCGGAAGGCAAAATCGGCCAGTCGACCCGCAACGCGACCTTGCTGATCAAGGTCGCGGCGGAAGCGGCCGTCGGCAAACGGGAAAAATTATGCGTTTTCGGCACCGACTATCCCACCGCGGACGGCACCGGAGTGCGCGATTACATTCATGTCAGCGACCTCGCCGACGCGCATATTCAAGCACTGACCTATTTGCGCCGCGGAGGCGGCTCGGTCACGCTCAATTGCGGCTACGGACACGGCTACAGCGTCCGGGAAGTCATCAACGCCGTGAATCAAATCAACGGAAAGCCGATCAAGGTGGAGGAAATGCCTCGGCGCCCCGGCGATCCGCCTCACTTGGTCGCGGCAGTCGGCAAGATCCACGACGTGCTCAACTGGAAACCGCGTTACGACGATCTGCCGTTCATCGTGAAGACCTCCCTGGATTGGGAAAAGAAACTTCTCGAACACCCCTGGACCAACTCGAAGCCGATTTCGGATTGAATACCCTGAAAACCGACACTTCCGACTGCCTTTTACTCTACTGCCGCGGCGGATTCGAAAAAGAGTGCGCGGCCGAAATCCTGGAGCGAACCGGCGAGCTGAGCGTATCCGGCTATGTCAAGGCAAAACCCGACAGCGGCTACGTGGCGTTCATACCGCACGATGCCGATGCGCTGTCGCTGCGAAATTCCCGGCTGCGGTTCAAGGATCTGATCTTTGCGCGGCAACTGGTTTTCGCCTTAGGTCCCTTCGCCGAACTTCCCGTGGCCGACCGCACTCAGCCATTGCTACGGGAGGCCAGGCGTTTGGGAGACCGATTCTCCGGAACGTTCCTGGAAACGGCGGACACCAATGAAGCGAAATCGCTCGCCGCCTTCATACGAAAATTCGCCGCCCCCTTCAATCGTGCACTTAATGACGGCGGATTGGTCGGCAACCCGCAGGATCCCCGGCTGCACCTGTTTTTTCTCAGCTCCACCGCCGCCTATGTCGGAGTTTCGATACCCGGCAACTCGTGCCCCTGGTTAATGGGCATCCCTCGCCTGAAATTTCCCCGCGGCGCTCCGAGCCGGTCCACGCTCAAACTGGAGGAGGCCTTTCTGACTTTCCTCGACGATCGTCAATCGAGCCTTGGCCCCGGCATGACCGCGGTCGATCTCGGCGCGGCGCCGGGCGGCTGGACCTGGCAATTGGCCAAGCGCCACATCAGAGTCACCGCGATCGACAACGGGAAGCTCGATCCCGCCTTGCTGGACACCGGCCTGGTAGAACACTTGCGGATGGATGCGTTTCGTTATCGTCCGTCCAAGCCCGTCGACTGGCTGGTTTGCGATGTGGTGGAGCAACCGGCGCGAATTGCCGCCTTGATCGGCGAATGGATCGCACTGGGATTGTGCCGAAGGGCGATATTCAACCTGAAACTGCCGATGAACAAGCGTTATGAAGAGGTCAAGCGCTGCCGCGGAATCATCGAAGCGCGAATAGGAAGAACGCTTGCCGATTATTCTTTGGCCTTCAAACAGCTCTATCACGACCGCGCCGAAATCACCGGCTATATTTCACGATGACGAAAAATTCGATTTTTCGGGCTTCGCCGTTCGCCGGGCGGCTTGCGCTTTCATGCACCTGGATGAGTTGATAGAATGCCGGACGGAGTCCCTTCCGATGTCGACAACCCCGACCACGCAACACGATGACTAACTTCTTCGATACCGATAACGTGCACCAGCATATTTCCAAGCAGTACGATCACGAACTGCTGGACATCCGCAACCGGGTGCTCGCTCTGGGCGGGCTGGTCGAGGAGCAAATCGAGTCGGCCGTATCGGCACTGATGAATAACGACGTGGAACTGGCGGAGCGCGTCATCACCGACGACTACAAGGTCAATTCCCTGGAAGTTTCCATCGACGAAGAGTGCACCCAGATCATCGCCCTGCGCCAACCCACCGCCCGCGACTTGCGATTGGTGGTGGCGGTCATCAAAACCATTACCGATCTCGAGCGGATCGGGGACGAAGCGAAGCGTATCGCCCGCCTATCCATTGATCTTGCGGGTCATCATCCAAAGAAGAATCAGCTGACCGAAGTCGAGCAACTGGCGAAACACGTGCGCGGGCTGCTTCGAGAAGCGCTGGATTCCTTTGCGCGCATGGATGTGGATGAGGCTTTGCGCGTGGTCCAGGAAGACAGGATGGTGGATCGGGAATACGAGAGCATCATGCGTCAGCAGATCACGTATATGATGGAAGATCCCCGCGTCATTCCGGTATCGCTCGACATCATGTGGTCGGCCCGCTCGCTGGAGCGCATCGGCGACCGGTCCTGCAACATCTGCGAATACGTCATTTATTACGCCAAGGGTAAAAACATCCGGCATATCAGCATCGAGCAGGTGGAGAAGGATTTGCGGGAAATTTGATGTGATCGTGTCGACCGCCAAAGATCTTGGATTCCCTTCCGCCGCTGGGACGTAAACTTCCCTGCACCGTCCCGAGCCTTGCGAGTTCATGCATGTGATAGGCTATAACCGTTAGATCCCGTCAAGCCCCGACTTGAGCTGTTTATATCAACGCCCTCTGCCATCATCCGGACTCCCCTAATCCATGAACCGCTACAAACTAGCGAAATTGCTGCTGTTAGGGATTTTCTGTACCTTCTCGGCGTGGGCGCTCGAACCCTTCGTCATCGAAGATATTCGCGTCGAAGGATTGCAAAGGGTTTCGGCCGGTACGGTGTTCAATTATCTCCCGGTCAAAGTCGGCGACCTTTTCGACCAGCGGCAGTCGGCGGAATCGATCAAGGCCCTGTTCAAAACAGGCTTCTTTAGGGATGTTCGACTGGAGCAGGACGGGAACGTCCTGGTCGTCGTCGTCGAAGAGCGTCCTTCCATCGCCAGCGTCAAGATAGAGGGCAACAAGGACATCAGCACGGAAGACCTCACAAAGGCGTTAAAAGGCGTGGGACTTTCCGAGGGAAAAGTGTTCGACCGTCAAATCCTCGACAAGGTCGAACAGGAACTCCGGCGGCAGTATTACAGCCGCGGAAAGTACGGACTGAAAATCGATTCGGACGTGACCGATCTTCCGCGCAATCGAGTGTCGGTCAACATCAAGATTTCCGAAGGCAAGGTCGCCAAGATCAAACAGATCAACATCGTCGGCAACAATACCTTCGGCGACGAAGAGCTCTTGGACCAGTTCGAGCTCAGCACGCCGAACCTGCTCTCCTTCTATACCAAGAACGACCAATACTCGAAGCAAAAACTCTCCGCCGACCTGGAGCGGCTGCGATCCTATTATCTGGACCGGGGATATATCAATTTCGAGATCGAGTCCACCCAGGTTTCCATCACGCCGGACAAGAAAGAGATCTATATCACCATCAACGTCAAGGAGGGCGAAGTCTACACCGTCAACCAAGTGAAGCTGACCGGCAAGCTCATCGTGCCGCCCGACCAGTTGACCCCGCTGGTCAAGATCGGCCCCAGCGACACATTCTCGCGCAAGCTGGCCACCGAAACCTCGAAAGCGATTTCGGACCGCCTGGGCGACGAGGGATACATCTTCGCGAACGTAAACATGGTTCCGGATATCAACGAGTCGCAGAAAGCCGTATCGATCACCTTCTTCGTCGATCCCGGCAAACAGGTTTACGTGCGCCGCATCAACTTCCACGGCAACACCAAAACACGGGACGAAGTGCTGCGGCGCGAAATGCGGCAGATGGAGGCGGCATGGGCTTCCACCAGCAAGATCGAGCGATCCAAAACCCGCTTGGAGCGCTTGGGCTTTTTCCAGGAAGTCAACGTTGAGACTCCGGCCGTCGCCGGCACCACCGACCAGATCGACGTCAACTATAACGTCACGGAAAAACCGTCCGGAAACCTGATGGCGGGCGTCGGCTTTTCCCAGGCTCAGGGCATCATCTTCAATGCCAGCATTACTCAGGACAATGTCTTCGGTACCGGCAAGAAGATCAACCTGACGTTCAACAACAGCAGCGTCAACACGATTTACCGGCTCGGCTACTTCAATCCATACACGACGCTGGACGGCATCAGCAGCGGTTTCGACATCAGCTACAGAAACACCGATGCGGAGCAAATGAACGTCGCTCGGTACAACACCGATGTTGCCGCGGCGGGCGCCAACCTCGGCATTCCTCTGAACGAATTCGACAGCCTCCGTTTCAACCTGGATCTCGAACACACGACACTGGACGCCACGACCCGATCGTCGCAAGAGATTCTCGATTTCATCGAAGACAACGGCGACAAGTACAACACCTTGACACTGTCGGCGGGCTGGGCCCACGACACCTTGAACCGGGCCATCTTTCCGACGCAAGGCGGAGCCCAGCGCATTTCCGTTCTGGCCTCCATGCCCATCAGCGATCTGAGTTATTACAAGGCGAGCTACAAGCTTCAGCACTACTTCCCGATCGCGAAGGATCTGACCTTCATGCTGGAAGGCGAAATCGCCTATGGGGACGGCTACGGAGATACCGGAAAACTGCCGTTTTTCGAACATTACTTCGCGGGCGGCCCCCAATCCATCCGAGGCTTCCAGCCCAACACGCTGGGACCGCGCACCAAGCCCAACAACCAGGGGCTCGGCGGAAACGACCCCTTCGGCGGATCGAGCAAATTGGTCGGCACCGCGGAACTGTTCTTCCCGGTCCCCTTCATGCAGGACAGCAAGAGTCTTCGCCTGGGCACCTTCCTGGATGCCGGCAATGTTTTCGACGGCACCTACGACTTGGGCGAAATCCGCTATTCCGCGGGACTTTCCGCCAAGTGGCTGTCGCCTTTCGGCGCTTTGGCCTTCAGCGTCGCGCAACCCCTAAACGCCAGCGGCAAAGACGAGGTTCAAAACTTCCAATTCTCGTTCGGCTCCGGATTTTGACGATTGGGCAGGGCGTGAGATGACAGGGAGAGTCGCTGGGCGCCGGACAGTTCTTGTATAATCGGTAAGAGACAATTCGGCGAACTACGAATTTCAAGACAATTACCACTCGATATTTCCGCCATCGATAACCTTTCCATTAACCGAATTTTCGAAGTGAGACTTAGAACATGTTAAAGAAAAGCATTGGTTTTGCACTGCTTGGCTTATTGGCAAGCACGAGCCTCGAAGCCGCCGACCTTAAAATCGGATTCGTCAATGTCGCCCGGTTATTGGAAAAGGCTCCCCAGGCAGAAAAAGCCAAAAAAGAGTTGGAGCGGGAGTTTGCCCCGCGCGACAAGAAGCTGGTCGCGGAACAGAAGGAAATCAAGGCCATGGAAGAAAAACTCGCCAAAGACGCCGCGGTCATGAGCGAATCCGAACGGCAGAAAATGGACAAGGAGATCATCGGCCGCAAACGCGAAGCCAAACGCTTGCAAGACGAGTTTCGAGAAGATTTCAATCTCCGCCGCAACGAAGAGCTGACCCAGTTGCAGAAGGAAATTTTCGAGGCCATTCAATCCCTGGCCAAGGATGAAAACTTCGACCTTCTTTTGACGGACGGAGTGGTATTCGCCAGCGAAACGGTCGACGTGACCGGCAAGGTCGAGCAAAAACTCAAAGATAGCTTCAAGAAATAATACGGCCGAGCCGTAATCCCATCCATCCCCGAAAAAGGAAAAGCGCCTTTGGATATTCAAAAAATTCAAGAGTATCTGCCTCACCGATATCCTTTTCTCCTCGTGGACCGGGTTCTTGAGGTCGATCCCGGCAAGCGGCTCCTGGCCTACAAGAACGTGACCTATAACGAGCCGTTCTTCACCGGCCATTTTCCGGAGCTGCCGATCATGCCCGGGGTCCTGATTATCGAGGCGCTAGCGCAAACGACCGGCCTGCTCGCATCGGAAACCGCACCGGATGTTTTGGGAAAAGGGATGGTTTACTATCTCGTCGGCCTGGACAAGGTGCGCTTCAAGCGCCCGGTCGTTCCCGGCGACCGCCTGATGCTGGAAGCGACCTATCTGCGCCACAAGCGCAATATCTGGGCGTTTGCCTGCCGCGCCGAGGTCGACGGGGAATTCGTGGCCAGTGCGGAAATCATGTGTGCGGCGGCGGAGCAGGAGTCTTGATTCATTCCACGGCCATTATCGATCCTTCCTGCGAGTTAGCGAACGACGTCCGCGTAGGTGCCTACGCCATCGTCGGACCCGATGTCCGAATCGACTCCGGCACCGAAATCGGGCCTCACGCGGTTATCAAAGGGCCGACCCGAATCGGAAAACACAACCGGATTTTTCAGTTTGCTTCCGTGGGGGAAGACCCACAAGACAAAAAATACCGCGGCGAAGTCAGCTATCTCGATATCGGCGACCGCAACGTCATTCGCGAGTATGTCACGATTCACCGCGGCACGGTTCAAGATCAGGGAATCACCCGCATCGGCAGCGACAATCTGCTGATGGCATACACCCACGTCGCTCATGACTGCGTGATAGGCAACCATGTCATCATGGCCAACGCCGCTTCGCTCGCCGGCCATGTGCGCGTGGACGATTACGCCATACTGGGCGGCTTCTCGCTCGTGCATCAGTTTTGCAAGATCGGGCGGCACAGCTTTTCCGCCATGGGCAGCGTCATCACGCGCGACATTCTGCCCTATGTGATGGTTGGAGGCAGCCCCACCAAGCCGCACGGGATCAACACGGTGGGCCTGGAAAGACAGGGCTTTAGCCCGGAGTCGATCCGTCAGATTCGAAAAGCCTACAAGATCGTGTACAAATCCCGGCTAAAACTCGAGGAAGCGATCCAGCATCTCGACGAGATGACGACCGAAACTCCCGAGATTCAAATTATGGTGGATTTCCTCAAGCAGACCGGTCGGAGCATCATTCGCTGAAAGACGGCGGACGAGCTTTCCTGAATCGAGCGCCATGGGACTGATCGCCGGTTGCGACGAAGTGGGCCGCGGATGTATCGCCGGACCGGTAGTGGCGGCGATCGTGGTCGTTGACGATCGTTTTCGCATCGAGGGGCTGGCCGATTCGAAAAAGCTGACGCCGCGGCGCCGCGAAGAACTGGCCGCCGCCATCAAGACCAAGGCTTTCGCTTGGGCGGTCGGCCGAGCCGAAGCCAGCGAAATCGATCGGATCAACATTCTGCGGGCGTCGTTCCTCGCGATGCGGCGCGCTTTTACCGCCCTTCCGGTAAAGCCGGATCGGGTTTTGGTGGACGGCAACCGTTATCCGGAACTCCCCTGCCCCGGCGACGCCATCGTCGGCGGAGACGCAACCGTCCCCGCGATCTCTGCCGCATCGATACTGGCCAAGGTACTCAGGGACCGGGAAATGGCCATCCTGGACAGCCTGTATCCCGGCTATGGTTTCGCCCTCCACAAAGGCTATCCCACTGCGGTCCATACTTCGCGTTTACGCGAATTGGGGCCGAGTCCCGGCCACCGACAAACTTTCGGGCCGGTAAGACGCGCGAGCGTCCCCGCATCGAATTAGCATTCCCTCAGGGAGGTCTCGATGAAACTCTTGGCAATCAGCGTGGGCGAGCCGAAACGGATCGAATACAACGGCCGCTCGATTTCGACGGGCATTTACAAGGAACCCGTCGAAGGCCCGGTCAAAGCCGGCGCATTCGGACTCGATGGCGATATCCAAGTCGATTTGGCCAATCATGGCGGAAAGGACAAAGCCATTTATGTTTACACGGCGGAAAACTACCGCTTTTGGGAGGGGGAGTTAAAAAAGCCCGCCCTGCCCTTTGGGCAATTCGGCGAAAACTTCACCGTCAGCGGAATGCCGGATGACACCGTGCACATCGGCGACATCTTTCAGATCGGCGGGATCGTGGTGCAAGTCACCCAGCCGCGCGTCCCTTGCTTCAAACTGGGGATCAGGATGGGCGATCCTTCGTTTGTGAATGTCTTCCTGACCTCGGGGCGAACCGGTTTTTATCTTCGCGTGCTGGAAGAGGGCGAGGTGCATCGCGGCGACACGATCGCTCTTCTTCAGGAAGACCAGGAACGACTGAACATCCGAGACGCGATGCTCGCTATCGTAAAAGGTCCCGGGCAGCAAGACATTATCGAGAAAGCCCTCCGCATCGAGGCGCTGTCGGGGGCCTGGCGGGAAAGCCTGGAGAAACGCCGCTTGCAGCCGTAAAAACGGGCTTAGGCATCGCGCCCCGCGGGGATCGCATGCCCGGTGGACGGCAACCAGGCGCGGAGCCCCGGCGCCGTCATGATCGTGCTGGCGATCGCCATGAGCACCAGCATGGTAAAGATCTCGGAGGGAATCACGCCGAGCTCGAACCCGAGGTTAACGACAACCAGCTCCATCAGCGCCCTCGTATTCATCATGATGGCGATATTTCGCGCCTCCGGCCTTCTCAGGCCGGCCAGTCGGGCCGCGATGTAGCAGCCGCCGAACTTGCCCAAAACCGCCAGAACGACGAGCGCCCCGCACCAAAACCAGAGTTCCGCGGTTTCCAGACCTCCCACGTCGGTACGGAGACCGGTATAAGTGAAAAAAATCGGCAGAAAAAACACCGTCACCAAATCCGCGACCTTATGCTTCCATGCCTCCACGAGTTCATGCTGATCGTGCAGCAGGACCCCCATCATGAATCCGCCGAAAATGGCGAAAATCCCGAGCTTGCTGGTCAACATCGCCGAGGTGAACACGATGACCAGGAGAATCGCCATGAGGTCCTGCGGCAGCGCCCCATGGTTAAAGTCGAAACGGCGCACGATAAAGCGCAGGACTTGCCGCACCACATACCAGCACACGATGACGTAAAGCAACAGCGAGGCCACCTGCGTCAATAGGCCGGTGAGGGAGAAGCGAGCCGTCACCGCGGCGGAAATGAACGCCAGCAGAGTCCACCCGACCGCGTCGTTGACAGCGGCCGACGAGATGGTAATCACCCCGATCCGAGTCCGGGTCAGATCGAATTCCATCATGATGCGCCCCAAGATCGGCACCGCCGTGATCGAAAATGCGGTGGCCATGAACAAGGCATACCCGGCCACCGGAATTCCGGAGGCAAGATGGGGCGCCGATCCATAGCCGAACGCCAGCCCGAGCAGAAACGGCGCCGCGATCCCCATTGCGCTGATCAGAGCGACCGCACGCTTGTTTTCCCGCGACTTGAGCTGCGAAAAGTCGAATTCCAGGCCGACCTGAAACATCAGCATGATCAATCCGATCTGGCTCATAATGCTGATGGGCGTCGCATCGGTGGTCCGGAATATCAGACGGAACGTTTCCGGTGCGAGCATGCCGAATAGCGAGGGACCGAGCAAAAGTCCCGCGACGATCTCGCCCACTGCCCGGGGCTGGCCGACCCGCCGCGCCAAATAGCCCGCCACTCGCGCCGCGACGATGATGATGACCAGCTGCACCAGGGTAAAAAAGAGCGTCTGCTCGGTCGTCTGGACGCTGCCCTGAGCGACATTAACCGTCATTCTCGGATCTCTTGCTTCCGGTTGATGTTATTGCGGGCCGCTCTGCCCGCAGCCGAACGGGCGCATGGTCAAGCTGCGCCAAAGTCCCGTCGGATAAAGCCCTTTCGTGATCAGCTTCCATGCCACCATGCGCGTAATCCTGAGGATGTCGGTCACCGGGCGGAAATGGCTGGGGCGCGCATTGCAACGATAGACCGCACTGACCCGAACCGGCATGGCGTAAAACCCCATGCGAGCGCCTTCGATCAGAATTTCGCTTTCAAAAACGAAGCTCCTTTCCCGCGTGCAAGACAATGTCACGGAGCGGATCAGTTCGGCGGGATAAACCCGGAACCCCGATTGGCTATCCTCGATCGGCTGTCCGGAAGCCCACGCGATCCAAAAATTGGCGAACCGGTTGGCGCGGTAGCGGGCCGGCGGGATAGCCGCCTTGTCCCATAGCCTGGATCCGATCACGATATGACGCGGAAACCGGCGCGCCGCCGCAAGCAGCTTGGGAATTTCGGCGGCGTCGTGCTGACCGTCGCCGTCCATGGTCATTACGGCGACGACCTCTTCGTCCCGCAACGCGTGCCGCAGACCGCGCCAAAGGCTGGCTGCCTTGCCCTGATTCGTTTCGTTCCGGAGCAACTCGATATCGAGCCCATCGAGGGCCGATGAAGTTCCGTCGGTCGAGCCATCGTCCACTACGATGACGCGCGGCATAAAGCGCAACGCCTCGCTCACCACGTGCCGGATCGTCGCCGCCTCGTTGAAAGCGGGAATCACCAAGGCATAGGGTTCGGGTGGATCTGGGTTGGGATTGGAAGTCATGCCATGCCGCCATTGACAGAGAATACCTGCCCCGTGATGTAGGACGTCTTGTCCGAGGCCAGAAAGGCGACCAGATGCGCCACTTCTTCGGGCGTTCCGGCGCGTTTCATGGGCACCAGCTGCTTGATCAGTTCGGGATTGAACGCCTCTGAAATCATGGGGCTTTCGATGATTCCCGGCGCAACCACGTTCACCGAGATTCCGCGCGACGCGACTTCGAGAGCCAGCGACTTGGAGGCGCCGATCAATCCCGCCTTCGCCGCCGCGTAATTGGCCTGTCCCCTATTTCCCATCAACGCGGCCACCGACGACACGCTAACGATGCGCCCCCAGCGGGTTCGGATCATGGGCAAGAGCAACGGCTGGGTGACGTTGAAAAAGCCGGTCAATGAAACCTCCACGACGCGCCGCCATTGCTCCCGGCGCATGCCGGCCAACGGCGCATCGTCATGGATGCCGGCATTATTTACCAAGACCTGGATCGGTCCGGCTTCCAAAAGCATCTCCAAAGCCTGTTTACAGGATTCGCCGTCGGCCACATTGAAAAATACGGCTTCCGCCGATCCGCCTCGTGCCCGGATATCTTCGACTAGGAGACGCGCGCTATCCCGATTTCCGCAACCGTGCACGATCACATGCAAACCGTCATCGGCCAGTTGTCGCGCAATCGCCCTGCCGATGGCGCCGCTGCCGCCAGTTACCAACGCCCGCCTCATCGATAAAGGCATCTTAATGTACCTGCTTTATATTAAACTCTCGGGACTCAATGCCGCCGCCAGCACCCAAGCGACGAGCCGACGGGTTCGAAACGAGGGGCAGATTTTAAATATTGCCCGAACTGAAAGCCATCCCGAATCGCCACGATCTATAAGGTGGAGAGCGAATTCGCCGGCAGCGGAACCCCAGGCGTTGCTCAACCCATACTTTGGCCCTGCTAATCGAAATTGCATATCATGAACCGCCGGCCTGTCTCCATCGCACCTCCCAAAGGCGCGGAAATCCACGTATGGCATTTGAATCTCGCCGCCATGCCGGCCGAGCTCGAAGGCTTTTGGAGCGTGCTCGACCCAGCCGAACGCCGTCGCTGTGAGCAATTCCGGTCGGAGGTCCACAAGCAGCGCTTTACTGTCACGCAAGGGGCATTGCGAGGCTTGCTGTCGGGTTATTTAGGCATTGCGCCGCACGCAGTCCGATTCGAACGCAACGAACACGGCAAACCCCGGCTGGCCGGGACGGAGCCCGACCGAGGGCTGGTATTCAACGTTTCCCATTCGGGAGACCGGGCTCTCTTCGCCGTGGGCGCGGACGTCGCTCTTGGGGTGGATCTTGAGGTCAGGCGACCGCTCACGCATGTGGATGGCCTGGTGGAGCGCTGCTTCGCCCCATCCGAAAGCGATTATTGGCGCTCGCTGCCTCCATCTCGCCGGTTGGCGGCATTTTTCGATGTCTGGACGTGCAAAGAAGCGTTCATCAAGGCGGTAGGCCGGGGCTTGGGGCTCGGACTGACCCGATGCGTCCTCGCTCCCGGCGACAATCCGCGCTGGAAAACGATTCCGCCGTGTTGCGGCGCTCCCGATGAATGGTCCCTCCGAGACTTAGATCTCGGCGAAACCATCAGCGCCGCCCTCTGCGCGCGGACGCCGGATCTTCATTGGCAATTACGCGATCTCGCCCCTTTTCTCGAATAAGACCGGCCCCGTGAAAAACCTCAAACCGACGGAGACTTTTCAGGCCATCGGCACCTGACGTATCATCGCCCTGCCATTAACCCTGTCCGGCTATTCGACTATGCAGCATATCATTCGTTTTCCGCCGCCCGTCATCGCCTTGGCTCTCGTCGGCCTATGTTTCGGCTTAAGCCTGCTGATTCCGGGAATTCCCGATCTCAGCATACCCAGCCTGGGAATCATACTGATCGCCGTAGGCTTTACCACAAGCGCCTTGGCGCTGTTTCAGTTCCGGCTTCTCAAAACCACGTTCATACCGGCCGGCGATCCCACTGCGCTAGCCAAAGACGGGCCTTATTGCTGGACCCGTAACCCGATGTATCTGGGAATACTTACCGCCATGGCCGGATTCGCCTTTCTTGCCGGCCCGCTATTGCTCTTCATCGCTCCGGCGGCCTTCTTCTTCGTGATCGACCGGCTTTTTATCCCCTACGAAGAAAACAAGTTATCTGGCCTCTTTGCGGAAAGCTATCTGAAATACCAGCGCCGGGTGCCGCGCTGGCTTTAATTTGAAAGAAAGGCGGCGGCCGAACGCGCCGCCCGAAGAAGGTTTCGGCGCACGCGGCGGATTGCGCCGCATGCAAATGAACCCGGCAAACCGATCTGAAAACTAAAAAAGCCGGCGGCGCGCGTTCGGTTCCGAACGCGCGCCGCCGGCTTCGAAGCCGATATCAGTCGATGGCTTCGATGCGAATGGCCGGGCGAGCCTTGACGCCAACCGTTTCCACCTCGTATTCCGGCACTGGTTCAGGCGCCATCGGACCATCGGTGCGCGGCCCGAACAAAGCGACCCAGGCCGCTTTCAAGGGATTCCTCACGGCATCTTTCACGGCACTCGCTTCGTATCCGCAATGAGCCATGCAATTGGCGCATTTGGGGTTCTTGGAATTGCCGTATTTGTGCCAAGGAGTTTCTTCCATCAATGCCTTGAAGGATGGCGCATAGCCCTCATCGACCAACAAATAGCAGGGTTTTTGCCAGCCGAAGATGTTGCGGGTGGGATTTCCCCAAGGAGTACAGTTGTAGCCTTGATTGCCGGCCAGGAAATCGAGATACAGGCTCGAGTGGTTCAGTTTCCACTTGCGGCCGCGGCCCAGCTTGAAAACCTTGCGGAACAACTCCTTGCTGTCGCGCATCTTGATGAAAATGTCTTGCAGCGGCGCGTGCTCGTAGCTGAAGCCCGGAGCGATGGTCGTGCCCTCGACGCCGAGTTTCTTGCAGTAGTCGAGGAATGCCGCGATCTCTTCGGCGCTTTCGCCTTGAAACAAGGTGCAGTTGATGGTGACGCGAAACCCGCGCGCGATGGCCATTTCCACCGCTTCGACGGCGCGATCGAACACGCCGTTCTGACAAACCGACGCATCGTGGCGCTCGCGATTGCCGTCCAAGTGTATCGAGAACGTAAGATAGGGTGAGGGTTTGTAATCGTCGATCCGCTTTTTGAGGAGCAGCGCATTCGTACAGAGATACACGTATTTTTTGCGCTGGACGATCCCTTCCACGATCTGCGGCAACTCCTTGTGAAGCAGCGGCTCGCCGCCGGCGATGGAAACGATGGGCGCGCCGCATTCGTCGACGGACGCCAGGCATTCGTCGATGCTGAGCCGGCGATTCAAAATCTCGTCGGGATAATCGATCTTGCCGCAACCCGCGCACGCCAAATTGCAACGGAACAGGGGCTCAAGCATCAACACTAACGGATAACGTTTGTTTCCCTTTAACTTTTGTTGTAAAAGATACTTAGCTACGCTGAGTTGTTGCCTTATTGGAACGCTCATTCACCTTCCCCCGAGTTGACAAGGTCACTTTACTTTAAAAATCAGCCTGTATTCGCATTGGCGACACACCGAACACGTCGCCGGGAACTATAAACCATAACTAAATTCCTGACCAATGTGCTTTGGAATTTAACGAACCGACCGAACTCTCCGAAAAGCGGGTTAATTCGGATTGGCCCATACTTATTTCTAATGCAACATCCTAGCTGGTAGTTGTATTTTCCTCAACTGAATTTCGTTAAAATACAACACGTCTTGACGATCAGGGCAATACGGCTAGAATTTGCGGCTTTCCCAGCGAACCGTTGCTGCCTTACTTCAAGACGAACTGGCCGGAACATCGCAACTAGAAACGGGTTGGAATTTTTGAACTTGAACGGAGCAACACTCGTCCGCGCGAGCGGAAGCCTTTCCTTAGATCCAGACGTAATCAGCGACGACGACGCCTTACAGTCCCACCTGTTGGAAGGCGTTTCCCGCACCTTCGCGCTCACAATTCCGCAATTGCCGCCGGTTTTGGCCAAGCCGGTTTCGAACGCTTATTTGTTATGCCGCATCGTGGACACCATCGAAGACGAAACGGCGTTCGCGTCCGCGGAAAAGCGGAAGTTCTGTCAACAGTTCGCGCAAGCGGTGAAAGGCAACGAGCCTGCCGAGCTTCTTCGGGACGAACTCGAACCCCGCCTTTCGCAGAGCACCAGCCCGGCCGAACACGAATTGATCCGCTTGATTCCACGGGTGATCGCCATCACTCACTGCTTCGATCCGCCGCAGCGGGAGGCATTGGCCTGCTGCGTCGAAATCATGGCGAAAGGCATGGCGGAATTCCAGGATCGGGACCTGCGATACGGCCTTTCGAACATGGAGGAAATGAGCGGCTACTGTTATTACGTCGCCGGCGTGGTGGGAGAAATGCTTACCAAGCTTTTCTGCCACTATTCCCCGGAAATCGCCGCCCATCGCGACGATATGATGAAGCTGGCGGTGTCGTTCGGCCAAGGCTTGCAAATGACCAATATTCTCAAGGATCTTTGGGATGACCACGACCGCGGCGTTTGCTGGCTGCCGCGCGACATTTTCGACCGCTGCGGATTCGACCTGCGCGAGCTTAAACCGGGTCATGACAATCCCAAATTCTGCGAAGGATTCCGGGAACTGATCGGGATTGCTCACGAACATCTCAAAAATGCGCTCGCCTATACGCTTTACATCCCGCCCCACGAAACCGGACTCCGGGAATTCTGTTTATGGGCGCTCGGGATGGCGGTGCTAACCCTCCGCAAGATCAATAAAAATCTTTATTTCAGCGCCTCATCGCAAGTCAAGATTACACGCCGGGCCGTGAAAGCGACCGTTCTCACAAGCCGCCTGCTGCGTTCGAGCAACATCCTGCTCAACGCCGCATTTCACCTGGCTGGGTCCGGCTTGCCGCGCAGCGGCCGTCAGATTCCGGCCTTCGGTCACCGTACCGACACGTGAGAAGCCAACCACAAACAGGGGATTCCTTGCTCATGTTGAAAGAAGCGACCGCCTTTTCCGCTCTCGATACGGCTTTCCTCCGATCCTATAACGAATCGCCGTTGGACAGCGCCATCCGGCGCGCCAAAGAAGAATTGCTCGGATTGCAACACGAAACCGGCTATTGGGTGTTCGAACTCGAAGCCGACTGCACGATCCCTTCCGAGTACATCCTGATGATGCACTACATGGACGAGATCGACGCGGCGCTGCAAGCCAAGATTGCCAATTACCTCCGCGCCCGCCAGCAAGAAGACGGCAGCTATCCCTTATTCTTCGGGGGGCCCGGCGACATCAGCTGCACCGTAAAGGTCTATTACGCCCTGAAACTGGCCGGCGACGACATCGACGCCCCGCACATGAAAAAGGCCAGAACGTGGATTCTGGCCCAGGGCGGCGCGGCGCGCGCCAATGTCTTTACCCGCATCATGCTGGCCATGTTCGAGCAGGTTCCCTGGCGCGCGGTGCCCTTCATCCCGGTGGAAATCATGCTGCTGCCGCGCTGGTTCCCGTTTCATCTGGACAAAGTGGCCTACTGGTCGCGCACGGTAATGGTTCCCTTGTTCATCCTGTGCAGCCACAAGGTGAAGGCGCGCAATCCGAGCAAGATCGGCATTCGCGAACTCTTCACTGTCGCTCCGGAAAAGGAAAAGAATTATTTTTGCCATGTAAAGACGCCCCTCGGAAAGGCCGTTCTGGCCCTGGAACGCATGGGCCGCCTGATGGAGCCGCTCATCCCGAAAGCGATGCGGCGGAAAGCCACCGAGAAGGCGCGCGATTGGTTCATGGCGCGATTGAACGGCGTGGACGGCCTGGGCGCCATCTTCCCGGCCATGGTTAACGCTTATGAAGCCATGGACTGCCTGGGGGTTCCTCCGGAAGACGAAAACCGCCGCATTGCCAAAGAAGCCATCCAGCGCCTGCTCGTGGTCGGCGAAGATAGCGCCTATTGCCAGCCGTGCGTATCCCCGATCTGGGATACGGGACTCTCCAGCCTGGCGCTACAGGAAGTCAACAAGTTCGAAAAAGACCCGCAGCTCGCCGATGCGCTGACTCGCGGGCTCCGCTGGCTGGCCGGCAAGCAGTTGACCGACGAACCCGGCGACTGGCGCGTAAACCGGCCGAATGTGGAAGGCGGCGGATGGGCTTTCCAGTTCGAAAACACCTACTACCCGGACGTGGACGACAGCGCCGTGGTCGCTCAAGCCTTGGCTCAAGCCGAAAGCACCGAGTTCGACGAGAACCTTCGCCGCGCCACCAACTGGATTGCCGGCATGCAATCCGACAACGGCGGATATGGCGCGTTCGACGCGAACAACACGCATTTCCACCTGAATCACATACCGTTCGCGGATCACGGCGCCCTGCTCGATCCGCCCACCGCCGACGTCAGCGGGCGCTGCGCGATGTTCTTGGCCAAGATGCTGAAACAACGCCCGGACGTTAAACCGGTGCTGGATCGTACGATCGAATATCTCAGAAAAGAGCAGGAAGCGGACGGCTCCTGGTTCGGACGCTGGGGCACCAACTACATTTACGGCACCTGGTCGGTACTCGTGGGCTTCGAGGCGGCGGGCATCCCGAAGACCGACCCGAGCATACGGAAAGCCGTCGCCTGGCTTAAGAGCGTACAACGACCGGACGGCGGCTGGGGCGAGGACAACTTCACCTATCACGATACGAGTCCGGAACGCCGCGGACGCTTCCACACCAGCACGGCGTTTCAGACCGGACTGGCGTTGCTCGCGCTGATGGCCGCCGGAGATACCGCTTCGCCGGAAGTCGAGGCCGGCATCGATTACCTCGTCAGAACTCAAAAGGCCGATGGTCTCTGGAAGGACGATTGCTTCACCGCACCGGGCTTCCCGCGGGTCTTCTACCTCAAGTACCACGGCTACGACAAATTCTTCCCGCTCTGGGCGCTCGCGCGTTATCGTAACGAGCGCCGCTTCGGCACGGCGTGAAGTCCATCGGATTCGTCGTCGCCCTGCCGGCCGAAGCCCGCACGCTCGTCCGGCGGCGGGTCGGCTTCGATGGCCTTCTGGAACTGCCCGGAGGCCATCGGTTGACGGTCTCCGGCGCCGGTCCGAGCCACGCGCGAATTGCCGCATCCCGCCTACTCGAACAGAACGTCGACGCTCTTGTTAGCTGGGGCTGCGCCGCCGCCCTCTCCCCCTCCTTGAAGGCAGGCGACCTGGTACTGCCCGACCGAATCCTTACCCCGGACGGCATCGAGCACGCCGTCTGCCCCGAGTGGCACGAAAGAGTTCGGCTGGCCCTCGATCCGGCACTGCGGGTCACGACGGGCCATTTACTGGGAAGTGCCGAAGTCGTGGCGAGTTCGTCGGAAAAACAACAACTTCATTTCACGAAAGGCGCGGTGGCCGTCGATATGGAAAGCGCCGCCATAGCATCGGTCGCCAAAATCCGAGGCTTGCCTTTTCTGGCGTTTCGGGCGATCGCCGATCCGGCCTGCATGAATCTTCCAAGAGCCGTGACCGGCGCCCTGGATGAGCGTGGCGACGTCAAGCTTCCGAGGCTTCTGGGATATGCCCTCGCCCATCCCGCCGAATTCATTGCCTTGGCCCGACTGGGGGCGGCTTTTCACGCCGCCTCGAATACGCTTCGCCGAACAGCGCGCCTCTTGGGAACCGATCTCTTATTTCCGTCGTCCGCCGACGGTTAATTCCCGTAACTGAAACGCCGATGAGCAGAACCGCCGAGCACCTTTTTATCCGCGTCATCCACTGGTGGGAAGAAAACTTCCTCAACCGGCCATGGCTGGTCACCTTGCTGTTTTTGACCGCTTCCGGATTTACCCTCCAGTACATCATGGAGAACCTGAAGTTCGATACGAACACGGCGGACATGATTTCCACGGAGCTGCCGTTCCAGCAGAACCGTATCAGGCTGGAAAAGGCGTTTCCTCAGGATGCCAGCACCATCATTCTCCTGGTCGAGGGAAAAACGCCCGAAGAGACCTCCGAAGCGGTCAAGCGGATCGGCGAGAGACTCAGGCAGAATTCGACCGACATCAAATCGGTTCACATTCCCGACGAAGGCGAATTTTTCGCCCGCAACGGGCTGTTATATCTGGATTTGGAAGAATTGGAGGATTTGTCCGCCCAGCTCGCCAATGCCCAGCCTTTCATCGGCCGTATTTCCGAAAACAACAGTCTCGGCGGCCTCCTCGACATCTTGGGCGAAGCCTTGAAAGCGTCCGAAAAAGGCTTCGAAATCGAACTGAATCCTTTGCTGGAGAAAATCCGCGAGGCGGTCGTCGCAACCATCGAGGGCAAACCCTACCGGCTGTCTTGGCAGCAATTGATGCTCACCCGGGACGAGGGTCTCGGAGTCACCAAGCGATTTATCACCATCTCGCCGATCCTCAATTTCGAGGAATTGCTGCCCGCCGAAAAATCAATCGCGGCCATCGACAAAGTTTTGGCGGAAGTGCTGCAAGGCGATCTGACCGATGTGCGGGTCCGCAAAACCGGCGAAGTAGTGCTGGAGCACGAAGAGATGCAGACCGTCGGCGCCGGAGTTTCGATCGCCAGCGTCGCCTCTCTCATTCTGGTTTCCGCCACGCTTTGGGTCGCGTACCGTTCCCTCAAGCTGATGTTCGCCACCTTCGTCGCGCTGACCATGGGGCTGATTTTCTCGCTGGGCTTCGCAACCGTCGCCATCGGCCAGCTCAATCTCATCTCCATCGGCTTCGCGGTCCTGTTCATCGGCATGGGCGACGCGTACTCGTCTCATTTCTGTCTGCGTTACCGGGAACTGGTCCTGCGCGGACTATCGCAGCGGGAGGCCTTGCGCGACACCCTGACATCCACCGGCTCGTCGCTGGTTCTGTGCGCCTTCACCGCGGCGACCGGACTCTATGCCTTCATCCCCACCAACTACTCGGGAGTCGCCGAACTCGGCATTATCGCCGGCACCAGCATGTTTATCGCACTGGCGACGACATTCACCATCTTGCCGGCCCTTTTGAAAATCATGCCTTTGAAGCCGCGCCCGTCGAAGCCGGAGAAGAAAGGCGGCTCGTTCCTGGTCTCCAACTGGCCGATCCGCTATGCGCGGTCGATCCGCGTGACGACGATCCTGCTGGGCCTGATCGCCGCAGGTCTTCTCTGTGACATCACCGTGGACTTTAACCCGATCAACCTGCGGGATCCCAATACGGAATCGGTCAAAACCTTTAAATACCTGTTGCAGTTCGAAGACACTTCCCCCATGACGCTGGCTTCCCTGGTGCGGAGCGAAGCCGAGGCCAAAGCCAGGAAAGCCGCATTCGAAGCCTTGCCGACGGTCGACAAGGCGGTCAGCATCCTCGACTTCATTCCCGAGAATCAGGACGAAAAGCTCGCCATCGTCAGCGATCTGTCGCTCATCATGGGCCCCCAACTCGACAGCTTCCCCCCGCCTTCCCGGGAAAATGTCGCCCCCAGTACGATCGAGAAGTTTCATCAGGCCGTGCAGGACCGTTCCGCGGCGGGCGAAACCGGCGTGATCAAGGCGCTGGACGAAGCCCTGACGCAGTTGCGCACCCGCCTCGAAAGCGCCGACGAAGACGCGCGCCAGGCGTTGCTCGCCAAGCTCCAGGACAGCATTCTAGGTCCGCTTCCCGCTACCATAGCCCATCTGCGCGAAAGCCTTCAGGCTCGTCCGATTTCCATGGAGACCCTGCCGGACGATCTGAAAAGCCGCTGGATCAGCGCCGACGGACTCTACCGCTTGCAAATTTTCCCGAAGAAAGACTTGAACGATCTCGAGAGCTTGCGCGAGTTCATCCTTGAAGCGCAGAAAGTCGACAAAGACGTCACCGACGTGCCGGTCGCTTATCTCGAATCCATGAACGAGGCCATCAAGGCCTTTCAGCAAGCGTTCGGGATTGCCTTTATCGCCACGACGGTCCTGTTGCTGCTGATCCTGAGGAATCTGAAAGACACGCTGCTGGTACTGTTGCCGCTGCTGCTGGCGTCCCTGTTTACCGCCGCCTCGACGGTACTGTTCGATATCCCGTTCAACTTCGCCAACATCATCGCCCTGCCACTGCTCTTCGGTCTCGGCGTCGATAACGGCATACACATGGCCCACCGTCTGCACTACCTGCATTCGGGCGGCGAAGATCTGCTCGGCACCAGCGAAGCGCAAGGGATATTCTACGGCTCGCTGACGACCGTGTTCAGCTTCGGCAGCCTGTCCTTCACCGCCCATCAGGGCACCGCCAGCATGGGGATGATCCTGACGATCGGCCTCATGCTCACCCTGATCTGCGCCCTCGTCGTACTGCCCGCCTTCAGTACGCTCAGGGTCTCCCACCGGCGTTGATGCGTGTACAATTCGAGCGTCTTTTTGCCCTAGATCATTCCCGAGGTTTCGATGTCCACCTATATCGCGGATTTGCTGGCCACCCATCGCGGCAAGAACTTCGAGCTGCACGAAAATCACCTGAATACCCAGATGGTCCGGGTGCTCAAGGCCATCGGCTACGACCGCATCTACACCCAGGCCCGCGGCCCGTACCTTTACGATGACCAAAACAACGAGTATCTCGATCTCTTGAGCGGCTTCGGCGTATTCGCCCTTGGCCGCAACCATCCCGAGGTCGTTCAAGCCCTTCAGGACGTCCTGCAAAGCGAACTGCCCGACATGGTGCAGATGGACGTATCCGTGCTGAGCGGTCTCCTCGCGGAGCAAATTCTGAAGCGCTGTCCCGACAACCTCAGCAAGATGTTTTTTTGCAACTCGGGCGCGGAAGCGGTCGAAGCGGCGATCAAATTCAGCCGCTACACGACCAAAAGGGAAAAAATCGTCTACTGCGATCACGGGTTCCACGGCCTGACCCTAGGCGCGCTCTCCCTGAACGGCGAGAAGATTTTCCGCGAAGGTTTCGGTCCTTTGCTGCCGGAGTGCACCGCCGTACCGTTCAACGATATCAAGGCGTTGGACGACGCTTTGCGCAACAGGGACGTCGCCGCCTTCATCGTCGAGCCGATCCAGGGCAAAGGCGTCAATCTGCCGAGCGACGATTACCTGCCCGAAGCGGCTCGCTTGTGCGCCAAATACGGAACCCTTTTCGTCGCCGACGAGATTCAGACCGGCATCGGCCGCACTGGCAAGTTCTGGGCAATCGAGCACTGGGGCGTGAAACCCGACATGATTCTGATGGCGAAAGCCCTATCCGGCGGATTCGTCCCGGTGGGCGCCGTGGCGATGACCAAGAGCGTCATGGACGCCGTCTTCAGCCGCATGGACCGAGCCGTGGTGCACGGTTCGACTTTCTCCAAGAACAACATGGCGATGGCGGCGGGGCTCGCTGCGCTCAAGGTCATCGAGGACGAAAAGCTGGTGGAAAATGCCGCGCGTCTAGGGGAAGAACTTCTGGCCGGAATGCAAGCGCTGGTCGACAAATATGAGCTGTTCCAGGAAGCGCGCGGCAAGGGGCTGATGATCGCCCTGGAATTCGGCTCGCCCAGGAGTTTCTCGTTAAAAGCCGCCTGGAACCTGCTGGAAACCGCCAACAAAGGGCTATTCAGCCAAATGATCACGATTCCGCTGTTCAAGAACCATCGCATCCTGAGCCAGGTCGCAGGGCACGGCATGAACGTGGTGAAGTTCCTGCCTCCGCTGGTGATCACCGAAAAGGATACGCAGTGGATCCTCGCGGCTCTGGATGATGTGATCGCCGATTGCCACAAGGTTCCGGGAGCCATCTGGGATCTTGGCAAAAACCTGACCAGCCACGCCCTTAAGTCCAAGGCGGGCTGATTTCCATCATCCACGACCAACACCGGCACGCACCATGCACCACCCCATAGCAACCCGCAGCCATAAATTCGTTTTTCTGCTGTTTTCCATTTGCTTGCTTCTGACTTACGGCGAGCGGCCTTGGGCGCACGCCGTCGTCACCGAGTCTTCCCTGGCCCAGAACCCCATTCAGCCGAATCACGCCACAACGGTAGTGCTATTTTTCAATTCCAATGTGGAATTGCCTTTGTCCCGCGTCTTTCTGGTCAGTAAAGGCGACGTCTACCATCCGGTACAAATCGAAAAGGGAAAGAAACCGGGCGAGATGCGCATTCAGGTGCCCGCTCTCGCGCCGGGCGAATATGCCTTGAAATACAAGGTATTCGCCGCGGATGGACACTTCACGGAAAATGTCATTCGTTTCCACGTCTCTGAGCTGCGGTAACCCCTATGTACATGCAAGGTTTGGCCAATTTTATCGACGATTTCCTCGGCGGGCTGATTCTGATCAGCTACGCGCTGGTCGTGGGAAGCGTGCTCTGGAACGCCGTCATTCTCAGGGTATGGTCGCCCGGATTCGCCGCCCATGAATCCGTGGTCCGCCGGGCCGTCGGCTTGCTGCGTGCCGGCGCCATCGCTCTCGCCGCCACCCAGGGCCTCAAATTGATCATCAAGGCCGTGGTTCTGGCCTCGGTGCTGGGCGAATTTCCGATCGATGCGTATATAGGCACCGTTCAGTTCCAGGCCGGTTTGATACGTTTCCTGCTGTCCTTGGGACTGATCTTCGTCGCCAGCCGATTGCTCCGGACGCCGGACAAGCACTTTTGCTGGAATCTCGCCGCGATTTTAATCGTTCCCCTGGTCATTGCCGGCGCATGGCTGGTACACGGCGTCGGCCGCTTCGAAAACCGCGAGCCGCTCATGACCGTGACCGTGCTGCACCAGCTTGCGGCGGCCGTGTGGTTCGGCGGCGTTGCGCAACTCTTGTCGCTTTGGCACATGAGCCGGCAATCCCAGGAGGCGAAAGCCTTATGGCCGATCGCCATCACCCGCTTTGCCTGGCTTGGCATCGGTTCCGTCGTCACTCTCCTGATGACCGGGCTTCCGCTGGCCTGGACGTATGTCGGCAGTTGGGACGGCCTTTTCGGCACCGGCTACGGCAGTTTGGTCGTCACGAAGATCCTCCTTCTCATGGTCGCCCTCGGCTTTGCCTTCCTGAATCACCGGGCCGGCCGGCAATGGTTGCGACAGCGGCAAAGCGAGGGGCTGGATTCCAAGGTCCCGCATTACATCGAAGCCGAAACCTTCATACTGGTGGGGACCCTTTTCATTGCCGCCACCTTGTCGTCCCAGCCGCCTTCGGTGGACATCAAGGAACTGTCCGCGACCGTCTCCGAGGTCGCCGAGATGTTCGTCCCGCGCATGCCTCGTCTTACTTCGCCCACGCACGAACAACTCCTGGCCGGAGAGCCGGGGCGTGTGGCGGTGGTCGACAAGATTCCGTCGCCCGCGGCAACGGAATGGTCGGATTACAATCACAACGTGTCCGGCGTCTTTCTGATGCTCATGGGGCTGATTGCCATGCTCTCCTACAACAGGCGGTTCGAATGGGCCAAATATTGGCCGCTGGGATTCGTCGGATTGAGCATTTTTCTTTTCTTCCGCAGCGATGCCGAGACCTGGCCCCTAGGCCCCATCGGCTTTTGGGAAAGCACTTTCGGCAACGGCGAAGTATTCCAGCATCGGATTGCCACTCTTCTGGCTTTCATTTTGGGCGTCATGGAAATGCGCGCACGCACCAATCCGGATGCTTACCGGCTTCGTTACCTGTTCCCGGTATTGTGCGCGTTCGGCGGCATTTTGCTGCTCACTCACGCCCATGCGGAGTTCGAACTGAAAAGCGAATATCTCATTCAGTCGACGCATACCGCCATGGGACTCCTGGCGGTTATGATGGCTAGCGGCCGTTGGCTGGAACTTCGTTTGGCGGAAACCGACGGGAACCACGCCGGATATGTGGAAGGAAAGATCGCCGGTTTTCTATCCATTTTGGCGATGTTCCTGATCGGCAATATATTGCTGTTCTATCGCGAACCGTTGTTCTGAAGGCGAAAAAAAGGGCGCCGCAGGCGCCCTTTTTTTTATCCGGAGGTGGAATTGTTACTCTCGTAATCGGCGATCTTCTGTGACAGCTTGTTCAGAAGACTGTCAAATCCCTCGCGGTCGATGACGCTGGTGTATTGAGCTTTCTTGAGCGCCAGATCGCTGATGCCGTCGACGACGATGTTGATGATGTGCCACTGTCCGTTGAACTGATTCACGACATATTCGAATTTAATCGGTTTTTCGTTGGGCGAACTGAGGAAATAGCGCAGCAGCACGCGATCGCTTTTCATATCCTGGGCGGAATCGTATTTGAATTCCTCCCCCGAGTAGCCGTTGAACTGAGCCGCATAGGTGGCAATGCTGAGATCCGTCAGCTTTTCCACAAAAGCCGTTTTTTGTTGCTTGTCCAGCTTCTTCCAGTGATTGCCGAGAGCGATCTGAGATACGGCTTCGAACTCGAATACCTGCTTGACTACCGGTTCGAGCTTCTTGTAACGCCCTTGATATCCTAATTGTTTGGCCTCCTTCATAATATCGATCAGCGTGTTATTGAGGAGGTCTACCGGCTTTTTCGCGTCCGCTGCGGCATCCGCGGCCACCGGCAGCGGTAATAAAGCCATCAGAAATAATCCCACGATAAATCGAAAAAACATTGTTTTCCCCATAAGTCCGAAATCGAAATCGCCGCGACTATATCATAAATCTCCCGGCGAAACGCTACGCTGAGTTGCGGTCCCGCGACGGTTTTGCGTCAGAGCAACAGCCTCATCTTCGAATCAGACCCTCGTGGTATTCGATTCAGTTGGACGAGAATTGTTCTCGAAAGCGAACTCGATCAATTACTTTTTTGGGGCACGGAGTTCGCTATTGAACCCGGAAACGGCCATCGGCCGGCTTCATCCACCGGAAAAGCGCGACTGTCCCGGTTTAATCCGCTTTTCCGCCCGAGCAAGGCGAAATGCCGTCCGGAAAGGGAAAACAGCTTCGACGAAGCCCTATCAACCCTGCCGCTCGGCATAGAGATGGGCCAGCAGGTTTGCCTCGGATAGGGAAAGGCCCAACTGAGATACCAGCTCCTGAGGTGCGACGCCGTCCTTAAGCCTTTCGATCGCGGAACGATAAGATTGATATCCGGTATCCTGGGACGACAGCGAGGCCATTTTCTCGTCGTACTCTCGAAGCCGCCGCTCCTGATCCAGCACCCGCCGATCCATCTGCACGGCAGCCGCGGACAGGCCGATCAAATCGTTCTGCTGCCGGGCGAACTGCGCGGTCAGGGTTGCATAGTCGCGCCTGAGCCCCAGGTACGCCCGCATGAGCATGAACATCCCTATCAGCAGAACGACGATCAGCCCGGCCAAAACCAGATGCAGAAGATGCCAGTCCATCAGGCGTATTCATCGATATGGGACGGCGCATCGTCATCCGCCGGTCCCGGTTTTTTTTCTTCTTGCACATCGGATTTTTGCTGTTTCCGGCGTTCGTCCCGCTTGACCTTTTCCACCGCCGGCAAAGGCGCCATGTGTTCGACAGGATGAATTTCAGCCATAACCTTCTTTCGCCGTTTCCAAAACCCGCACTCAAGCGGAGGAATTAAAACAGATCGAGCATGGCCTTGTCTTCGTCATTTAGAAACTGATTCAAGTCGACCAAAATCAGCAGCTCGCCGTTATGACTCGTCACGCCCTGAATATAGCGGGCGCTTTCTTCATTGCCCACGCTGGGGGCCGATTCGATCTCGGAGGCTCTGAGTTCGACGACCTCCGCGACGCTGTCGACCAAAATGCCGATGACCTGGTCTTCCGCTTCGATAATGACGATTCGCGACGCATCGTCCGGCTCCCTGGGATACAGACCGAAACGCCGCCGGGTGTCGATTACGGTAACGACATTTCCGCGCAGATTGATAATACCCACCACGTAGTCCGGCGCTCCCGGAACCGGAGCGATTTCAGTGACACGCAGCACCTCCTGTACCTGCATGACATTGATGCCGTAGGTTTCCTCCCCCAAACGGAATGTGACCCATTGATTCACCGGGTCGCTGCGCTTTGCCAGCATTTCGCTCATATCACCCTCTCGCTTCTCGCATTATCATAAAAAATCTTAAAGGCTTTCTCCGGTGGCGATCTGCCGGGACGAAACTCCGCCGCATCCTAAACACATCGCCGGCCATCGCAACTCATGGACGTCTCCACCGCTGAATCCGCTTATCTTTGCATCGACCGGCCGGAATCAGGCGAGGCGGATCTATCAACGTGCATAACCGATCGATAATGGTGCCGGCCGCCCACTCCCGTTGCGACCGGTTTACGCGCCAACGGACATCGGACTCATGCAGCCGGATCAAATCGACAATCTCGTCGCACACCAATCCCCATGGTCCCTGATCGAGCAGCAGAACATATCGGCCGGAACCACGAACGGGCGCGGAACGCCTTCCGTCGATGAGAAGCTCCGTGTCCGCCAGCTGTATGAACTCGTCCCGAAACTTCACCAGCCCTTGAAACCAATCGGGCATTCCCGGCGGAACCGATACGCGCGTCGAATCGTCAAGGCGTTCGATCCTTCTTAATCCGAGCAAAGGAACGGCAAGGACCATGTGACCGGCTCGAAAACACAGGGCTTGAAACTCCGGTTGCGCCCAGTCCGGCAAGGCCGGCTGAGGCGCCGCGATCGAATCGTGCTCTGTCCGCTCAGCCGCCAACGCCTCCGGTTGCCCATAGGATTGGCTCAGCAGGCTCCTCAGATAAAAGCCTAGTACCTGATCCTGCCGTTCGGTCGCGCCCTGCCCCCGATTTTTGGCTCTCATGCCGTCGCCAGGGCCGGCTCCGCCCGGCGAGGCTGCTCCTGCAACAACACATGATCGAGCAGTTCCGCGTAAGCCGTGACGGCTTTGGACTTGGACGTGTAGTAAGACGGCGGGATTCCGGCATCGCTCGCTTCCCGCACCTGGGTATCGACCGGAACCACGGAACTCCAGACTTGATTGCCGTAACGCTCGCGCAGTGTCCGAAGAGCTTGCATCGACGCGCGGGTGCGCCGATCGAACAAGGTGGGAACAATCGTGTAATCCAACCGTGTTTTGCGGGATCTGCCGATCATCTCGAGAGTATTCAGCATGCGCTCCAGCCCCTTGAGCGCGAGAAACTCCGACAGCACCGGGATGAACAAATGCTCGCAGGCGGCAAGCGCGTTCACCATCAACACTCCCAGCATGGGTGGACTGTCGATCAGCACGAAATCGTACTGTTGGCGAACGGCCGACAGACTATTGGCGATCACCAGTCCCATGCCGCCCGCCCCCCCCTGCCGCTCGATGGTCGCGATGGCGGTGGAGGTGGGCAGAACCGACAGCCCCTCGAATTCGGTGGGAACGATGTAAGGGCCGGGCAGCAGCGATTTCTTCTCGATCGCATCCTGAAACAGGTTGTAGACACTGAAATCGATTCGATCCGGGTTCATTCTGAAGTAGCTGGTCAGCGAACCGTGCGGATCGAGATCTATCAGTAGAGTACGGTGCCCGCGAGACGCCAGGATTCCTCCCAAGGCAATCACGGTGGTGGTCTTGCCCACGCCGCCTTTCTGGTTGGAGACGGCCCAGATCCTCATCGTTTCAAAACCTCCGCCGGAGAGCTGGGCCGCGTCCCGGCAGGCACCGGCATTTGCGCAGCGTCAAGATCCCGAATCCGGTCACCGGAAGAAAGCCGGTAACGAGCCGCGCCGCGGGACATCAGGACGATCACCACTCGCCGGTTTTGATAGCGCCCATCCTCCGACCGGTTGTCGGCGATGGGATGATACTCGCCGTAGCCTATCGCCGCCATTCGGCGCGGATCGATGCCGTTGCTCATCAACTGATTGACGACGACGGCCGCGCGGGCGGAGGACAGTGCCCAATTGGAAGGAAATTCAGCGGTGTTGATCGGCACATTGTCGGTATGGCCTTCGACGTGAATGGTGTTATCGACTTCGCGGAAAATCTCGGACATCCGGTTGAGCACCGGCAGCGATTCCTTCGACAGATCGGCTTTGCCGCTCGAGAAGAACATCCCGCTCTTCATTTCGACCTCTACCCACAGCTCATGGCGTTTGACGGCAACCAAATCGTCCTGAATGTACGGTGACAGAGCCGCCTCGATCTGATCCGCCAGATTCTCGAGTTGGGCGCGCTCCGCATCGAGATCCTCGATCTCCTCGGCCGACGCCGCGCTTTCCGACGTGGCGGGTTCGCCCACGAGGTCTTGTCCTTTCTTCAACTCGCCGATTTGGATCGGCTCCAGCGTATGCCCGAGGTTATGGTCTTTCTGAGGCTCCCTGAACACCGCGGCGAGCGATTCCGACAGCACGCGGTACTTGCCCTCGTTAACCGAAGAAATCGCGTACATTACGACGAAAAATGCAAACAGGAGCGTGATGAAATCGGCATAGGAAATCAGCCAGCGCTCCAGGTTTTCATGTTCTTCCTCCGAATGCTTCCGCCGGGCCATACCGTTGTCACCCGTCGAGAAAACCGGTCAGCTTCATTTCGATATTCCGCGGGTTCTCGCCTTCCGCAATCGAGATGATTCCTTCCAGAATCAGTTCGCGCGCCTGGTTGGTAGCCCGCGCGCGGGATTTCAGTTTGTTGGCGATAGGAAGAACGATCAAATTGGCGAGGCCGACGCCGTAGATCGTCGCCACGAACGCCGTCGCGATGCCGCTTCCCAGCTTGCTGGGATCCGACAGGTTCTGCATCACGTGGATCAGCCCCATGACCGCGCCGATGATGCCGACGGTCGGCGCATAGCCTCCCATGGCCTCGTACATCCTGGCCGCCCCCAAATCCCGCTGCTGCCGGGCATAGATTTCCACTTCCAGGCTGTCCCTTATGGCCTCGGGCTCGTTGCCGTCGACCAGCAACTGAAGCCCTTTCTTCGCCAAGGGCTCCCTCTCGCTGCCGATGAAGGCTTCCAGCCCGAGCAGACCTTCCCGCCGCGCCAATGCGCTCCAGTTGACGATTTTCTTGATCTGTTCCTTGTGGTCGAGAGGCGGCGCCACGAAAACCCATTTGAGCGTTTTGACGGCATAGAAAAACACCTCGGGCGGCGTCTGCAGCATGGTCGCGCCCAGCGTGCCGCCGAACACGATCACGATAGCCGGACCGTTCAGCAGCGAATGGATATGCCCGCCCTCAAGCCAGTTGCCGCCGAGAACGGCGGCGATCCCGAGAATGACTCCGATAATGCTTAAAGGGTCCATGCCTAAAGATTCTTCAGCTCGCCGGCCATTTCGTCGAGGTCGTAGATAGAATCGGCCAGGTTACCGTCGACGATCGCCTTGGGCATGCCGTAGACGACGCAACTCTGCTCGTTTTGAGCCCAAATGACAGCGCCCTTGGCTTTCAATTTTTCCGCGCCGATCTTTCCGTCCGAGCCCATGCCGGTCAGCACGATGGCGAGCACTTTGCCGGTCACGTTCTTGGCGATGGAACTAAACGTCACATCGGCGCTGGGACGGAAATGCTCCCCGTTTCCGCTCTCCCGAACGACGACTGTCTTGCGCGCCCCATGGTCGCTCAACTCCATCTGAAAACCGCCGGGCGCGAGAAGAGCGACGCCGGGTCTTAGTTCGTCTCCGTTCTGGGCCTCCTTGACCCGAATCCGGCAAAGCTGGTCCAGCCGTTCGGCAAAGCTGCCGGTGAAATTTCCCGGCATGTGCTGAACCAAGATGATGGGAAGCGAAGCGGTTTCCGGAATGTGCGTCAGAATCTTCTGGATCGCGACCGGGCCGCCGGTGGAAGCGGCGATCGCCAGCAAGCGGAAATCCCGCATTTGGGTCTTGGCGACCTGAGGTCTCGCAACGGCCGGAACGGCGGAGGTCCTTATCAACCGGCGGAGCCGTCCGCTCCGCCCCGCGTGCTCGGCCAAATCGCGAACGCGGCGCCGCAAGATGCGCTTGGCCAAGTCCTGGTCTCCGCTGATTTCGTGCAACTGCTTGGGCATGAAATCCATGGCGCCGGCTTCGAGCGCGTCCAAGGTAGCCTTGGCGCCCGCCTTGGTGGACGAGGAAAACATCAGAATGGGCGTCGGCTGATCCCTCATGATCTGGCGCACCGCGGTAATGCCGTCCATCACCGGCATGTCCACGTCCATGGTGATGACGTCCGGGTTCAGGGATGCCGCCTTTTGCACCGCCTCGGCGCCGTTGGCGGCGCTTCCCACGACTTCCATGTCGCCGTCGGCGTTGAGGATTTCGGTCAGTCTGCGGCGTATGAAACCCGAATCGTCCACCACCAAAACCCGGATCGTCATCAAAACCTCTCAGCTGCTCTATGTTTAACGCCAGGAACCGTATCGCTTCATCAAGCCGGGCACATCCAAGATGAGGGCGATCTTGCCGTCGCCGGTAATCGTCGCGCCGGCCATTCCCGCCACTCCTTCCAGTTTCGCGCCCAAAGGTTTGATGACCACTTCTTCCTGTCCGACCAGATGATCGACCACGAAGCCTATGTGCCGCCCGCCGACATTCACCACCACCACATGACCGGATTCCTTGTCCTGCTTTTTCTCATGCCGGTAGCCCGGAATCAGCCATTCCTTGAGGTAAAACAGCGGCAACGCCCGTTGCCGGACCATGACGACCATTTGCCCGTCGACGGTATTGGTTCTGCTGAGATCGAGATCGAGGATTTCGACGACGCTCGCCAGAGGAAGAGCGAAGGGCTGGTTGTTCAGCTTGACCATCAAGGTCGGCATGATGGCCAAGGTCAGCGGCAATTTGATGGTGATGCGGCTGCCTTTACCCTTGACCGAATCGATCGCCACCGAGCCGTTCATCTGCGAGATGCGGGTCTTGACCACATCCATGCCGACGCCTCTCCCCGAAATGTCGGAAATCTCCGATTTGGTGGAAAAGCCGGGCAGGAAAATCAGGTTGAAACAGTCCTTGTCGTCCATGCGCGCGGCGCTTTCCTCATCCATCAATCCCTTTTCCACGGCCTTGCGACGGAGCACGTCCGAATCCATGCCCTTGCCGTCGTCTTCGATCGTCAGCTCGATGTGGTTGCCTTCCTGCGACGCGGTCAAAACGACCAAACCCTCGCGCGGCTTGCCGGCCGCAACCCGCGCTTCGGGAGTCTCGATGCCGTGGTCGACCGCATTGCGGACCAAATGCACCAGCGGATCGGCCAAAGCTTCGACGAGGTTTTTGTCGAGATCGGTCTCCTCGCCGCGAAGCTCGAGTTGTACTTCCTTGTTGAGGCTTCTGGCCAGATCCCGCACCACGCGCGGGAAACGGCCGAATACCTTTTTGATGGGCTGCATGCGGGTCTTCATGACGGACAACTGAAGATCCGACGTCACCACGTCCAGATTGGCGACGGCTTTGGCGATCTCTTCGTCGTTGAGCGCCGTCTTCAGGGTCTGAAAGCGGTTGCGAACCAGGACCAGTTCGCCCACCATGTTCATGATCTCGTCGAGACGCTGGGTGTCGACACGAACCGTGGTTTCAACCGCCGAGGCGGCCGGCGCCTTGATCGCTTTGGCCGAGTCCCGCGGCGCGGCGCCGGTTTCCATGGACGGCGGAGGCACGGCGGCCGGCTGCGTCATCTCCTTTTTCGGCACGCCTCCGTGCTTGCCTTTTCCGTGGAGATCGTCCAGCAGCTTGTCGAATTCGTCCTCCGTAATTTCATCGCTTCCCCTCGCCGGCCTCGGGGGCTCCGGAGCCTTGGCAACCGGCATGCCGGCGTGTTTGCCCTTGCCGTGCAGCTCGTCGAGCAAACGTTCGAATTCGTCCTCGGTAATCTCGCCATCCGCTTGGACTTTCGGGGCCGTCGGCTCCTTCGGGACGCCGGCATCGGGCGCGCCGCCGTGTTTGCCTTTCCCGTGAAGCTCGTCCAGCAGGCGCTCGAATTCGTCCTCGGTAATTTCGTCCGAAGCCCGGCTTTCCTTTTCAGCAGCCGCATCGGACGAGGGACGGCGCGTCTCGTCCGCTTGATCCGCCACCGGACCGGCCGAAGCATCGTCCTGGGCAGGTTCGAGCATCTCCGCAAGCGCCTGTTCCACGATATTCGTTGCCGACGGAGCCGTCTTGGAGCCGCCGGACGAAACGGCCTCGGACGCCGGACTCCGAGAAACGGAATCCATATCGTTTTCCGGCCGGGCGAGAACCTTCAGCCGCCCGATCAGCGACGGATCGGCCGGTTCTGGATCGTGCCCGAACCGAATGTCCTTGAACATGGAATCGACGACGTCCAGGACCTCCAGAATGACGTCCATCAAAGCCGAATCGGCGCGCCGGCCTCCTTGCCGAAGCACGTTGAACACATCCTCGGCGTTGTGGCAGATATCGACCAAGGCGCCGAGATTGAGAAACCCCGCCCCGCCCTTGACGGTATGGAACCCGCGGAAAATGGCGTTCAACAGATCGTAATCGTCCGGTGATTGCTCCAGCTCAACCAGCTGCGCATTGAGCTTTTCCAGTATTTCCTCGGCTTCTACCAGGAAATCCTGAACAATTTCGTCGTCGAGATCGATCGCCATTATGCTTTACCTTCAGAAACCTAAACTCGACAGCAAGCTGTCCACATCGTCCTGATTCTGTATGGCCTCCTTGTCCACTCCCGGAACCGCTGGACCGAGTGCTTCCACTTTGGCTTCCTGAGCATTTTCCCCGGCAAGCTTGAAGCGACGTCCCGAGATCCGGATCAATTCGACCAGGCTGTGCTCCAGGTCCTGCACGAGCGTAATCACGCGCCGGATGATCTGGCCGGTGAGGTCTTGGAACCCCTGCGCCATGAGCACTTCGGTGAGGCTCTGCTGAATGGTCTCCAGTTGCCCCGCGGAAACGTCGAAATACTCCGCCAGATCGTGGGTCAGGGATTTGAATTCCTCGTACGGCATTTCCCGCTGGCGAAAGCGCTGCCACTGCACCCGCAGTTCGCTCGACCGCTGGTGAAGCTTCTCGGCGAACGGCAAGATCGATTCGACGGCGTTCAAGGTGGTGTTCGCCGCCTGCTCGGTCATGGTAATGACGTAGTTGAGGCGCTCCTTGGCGTCGGGAATTTCTTTCTCCGTCAGATCGGCAATCTTCTCGTCCAGGGTGAAATTCGCCAGCGTGTCGTGGAGCTGCCGGGTCAGCTTGCCGATTTCCTGGAACATCAAGGTTTCCCGAACTCGGCTGATCTCGTCGAGAATACGGTCGGCCGAGTTGTCGTCGCCCCGCTCCAGCGCCGACAGAAGCGCCTGCACCTGTTCGATCCGCCCTCCGGCGGCCAGTTGCTTGTCAGTCATTAGCCGTCCCCAAAGGTTCGATCAGGTTTCCAGGCGTTCGAAAATCTTTTCGATTTTCTCTTGCAGGGTTGCCGCGGTGAACGGCTTGATCACGTAGCCGTTAACGCCGGCTTGCGCCGCTTCCACGATCTGGTCCCGCTTTGCCTCGGCAGTCACCATCAGCACGGGCAACTGGGCCAGCTTCGGATCGGCGCGCACGGCGCGCAGCAGGTCGATGCCCGTCATTCCGGGCATGTTCCAGTCGGTGATCAGAAAATCGATCTCGCCCGACTGCAACGTGGGCAGGGCGCTTTGTCCGTCGTCGGCTTCGAAGATGTTGTTGAACCCGAGCTCCCGCAGCAGGTTTTTAATGATCCTCCGCATGGTGGAAAAGTCGTCCACAATCAGGATTTTCATGTTTTTATTCAAGAACGCTCACCTCATAGTCCGGTTGATTGTCTCTTTTAATTATTTGAATATCCGCGCATCAGGCTTGCACGGCTTTGCGTCTTCCCTTCGAGCGGGCGTTAACCGAACGCTCCGTATCCAGCCAGCCCTGCATCCTCGCCCTAAGGCGCAACATGGCCTGGCTTTGAATCTGGCACACTCGCGATTCGCTGACCCCCAGCACTTCGCCGATTTCGCGGAGGTTGAGTTCCTCCTCGTAATAAAGCGACACCACCAGCCGTTCCCGTTCCGGCAGCCCCGAGATGGCGTCCGCCAGAGCTTCGGCAAATCCGGACTGGGTCAATATCTCGACCGGCGGCGCGGTCGAATCCGCGCAATCCTCCAAGGCCGAATCGCCGGCCTCCAGCAGCTCTTCGATGCTGAAAACGCGGCAGCTCAAGGCGTCCCGAAGAACCTGATGGTATTCGGAGAGCGGCAGTCCCAAATACTCGGCGACTTCCGCATCGCGGGCGTCGCGGCCGGTTTTGGCCTCGATGGCCCGAATCGCCTCCGCCACGTCGCGGGCCTTGCGATGCACCGAGCGCGGCGTCCAGTCGTAGCGCCGGAGCTCATCCAGCATGGCGCCGCGGATCCGAATCCCCGCATAGGTTTCGAAGCTCGCTCCCTGATTCTGATCGTACTGGCGGGCCGCCTCCAGCAATCCCACCATGCCGGCCTGAATCAGATCCTCCACTTGCACGCTGGACGGCAGCCGGCTCATGAGATGGTAGGCGATCCGCTTGACCAGCGGCGCATGCTGTCCCACGATGGCGTCCACGCCGGGCGCCTGTACCGAAGCGTACAAGGCAATGCCGCCGTTCATAAGGCTGCCGCGCTGCTGTACTGAATCATCCGTTCCACGAAAAACTCCAGCCGGCCGCTGGCTTGCCCGGAAATCGGCAAAGCGTCCATTTTCAGTGCCAAAGCGCGAAACGCCTGCGCCGCTTTGCTCTGCGGATAAGCGACGACAACGGGGTTCTGCCTTTGGACCGCCTTCCGCAATTGCTCGTCCCGCGGCACGACGCCCAGGAAATCGAGGGTCACGTCGAGATAACGGTCCGTCACCCGGCACAGCTTGCCGAACAAAGCCCGGCCCTGGTGAAAATCCTGAACCATGTTGGACAGGATCTGGAACCGGTGGACCCCGTAGTCGCGGTTCAACAATTTGATGAAGGCGTAGGCGTCGGTGAGCGACGTGGGCTCGTCGCAAACCACCAGAATGATGTCCTGGCAGGCGCGCGCGAAATTGACCACTCCCCCCGCGATGCCCGCCGCCGTATCCACCAGCAGCACGTCGATGTCCTGGTTCATCTCTCCGAACGCGCGAATCACGGCCGCCTGTTCCGCGGTGGTAAGCTCCGACATCCGCTGAATGCCCGACGAGGCCGGCACGATTTTCAAGCCCGACGGTCCTTCCACGAGGATTTCGTCCAGCGAGCGCTCGCCGCTCAACACGTGAGACAAATTGAATTTCGGCTGCAAACCCAGCAGCACGTCGACGTTCGCGAGTCCCAGGTCGGCATCCAGCAGGACCACTTGCCGGCCAAGCTCGGACAGGCAGACGCCGAGGTTGACGGCGACATTGGTCTTGCCGACTCCGCCCTTGCCGCTGCTTACAGCCAAAACGCGCACCGGCCTGGGTTGCGCCATACGTCGAATTCCGTCGGCCTGATCAGTATCAAACATTCGCATGGACTATCCAGTCTTCGTAGGAGGGCATCGGGTTACCGATATCCTCGGCGTCCGACCTTTCGGTAAAACACCGGTTTAATAATAGATGAGTTCTCGCCACGTGCAGGTCTTCCGGAACCTGCTGCCCATCGCACAAGAAGGCGACGGGAAGCCGGTTCTCCACCACGGCGGACACCGCGGAGCCCAATTGGCCGGTTTCATCCAGTTTAGTCAGGATGCAGGCATCGGGAGAAAAGCCGCTGAAGGCATCCACCGTTTCCTGCATCACGCGCAACTGGCTGGCCGCGGACATGACCAGATACGATTTGATGGGCATCCCGGCGCGGCCGAACAAGGCGACTTGCTCGGCCAGGCGCCGATCCCGCTGCCCTATGCCGGCGGTATCGATGAGCACCAGACGCTTATCGTAGAAGCCGCTCAGCAATTGCCGCAGGTCCTCGATGCTGGAGGCGGCCCGGACCGGCACGTCGAGAATGCGGCCGTAGGTGCTGAGTTGTTCATGGGCGCCGATACGGTAGTTGTCCGTGGTGATCAGCGCGATCTGCCGGGGTCCGTGCTTGAGCCTGAAGCGGGCCGCCAGCTTCGCGATCGTCGTCGTTTTTCCGACTCCCGTCGGCCCGACCAGCGCGACGACGCCGCCGTAGTCGAGCAGATTGTCCTCGGCGAGCGGAATCTGGCGCGACAAGATGTCCTGCCCGGCCTGCCACGCCAGTTCGAGATCGTCGACGCTGCCCAGCCGTTCGGACAGTTCCAGGCTGACTTTCTTGGAAAATCCGAGCGCGCTGAAACGGCGCAGCAAGTCCAGACGGGTCGGGCTTCGGCTCGCCGCGTTCTGCCACCCGGCCTCGCTCAGATGAGCATCGATCATTCGCCGCATCTGTCTCAGCTCGCGCTGCATTTCCTTGAACGCCTCGGATTCGACGCTCGGCGCAACCGGCTCCGGCTGCCGGACGGCCGTCGACCCCACACGCTCCTGGCGGGGTTGAGGAGCGGGCTTTCCGGCGGCGGCTCCGAACGCGGGGCCGGATTGTTCGGCTCGCCTCGACACCGGCGGGACCGGCTGGCGCATGTTCGTCGCGGCCGAGGCGGACGCCGGCGCGGCATTGGCCTTGCCCAGAACCTCGCGAAAGGCGTCCTCGGCCCGGCGCTTCGCCTCCGTTTCGGCCTTCGCGAACGGCTCGGCAGCCGCCGATGCCGGTTCGCCGCGCGGCTCCGACTTCGCACGATCCAGCAGCGCGTGCTCGTCAAAATCGCGCGCCGCCACGATTTCCACGCCGCCGTCCACCTTGCGGTTGGACAAAATGACGGCGTCCGGTCCCTGCTCTTCGCGGACCATGCGTATCGCTTGACGAATATCGGGTGCGAAATATCGTTTGATCTTCATACCTATGCCTCAAGTCTTTCAGCCGCGCTGGCCGATGCTGGCCACCACCCTGACCTGCCGGTCTTCCGGAATCTCGTTGTACGCCAGAACATTGAGTCCCGGAATGGAATGGCGCACGAAGCGCGCCAACCAGGGACGTACCGGCGAGGACACCAGCAAGATGGCGGGATGTCCTTCCATCTCCAGCTTCTGCGCCTTCTCTTCCAAGGATTTGTGAAGCTGCTCCGCGAGCCCTGGCTCGATCCCCGCGCCGTCCTGTCCGGCCGCGTGCAGTATTTTTTGCAACAACTGTTCCAGGTCCGGATCCAGGGTCAGAACCGGGATCTCTTTCTCCATGCCGCTGATTTTCTGGACAATTAACCGCCCCAGCGCGGCCCGCGCCACCGCCGTCAAAACGCCGGGATCTTGGCTTCTGCCGCCGAACTCCGCCAAAGTTTCGGCGATGGTCCGCATATCGCGGATCGGCACGTTCTCCTGAAGCAGGTTTTGCAGCACCTTGACGATGACGCTGAGAGGCAGGGTCTTCGGCGTCAGATCCTCGACCAGTCGGGGCATCGATTTGGCGAGCACGTCGAGCAGCTGCTGCGCCTCCTGATGGCCGAGCAACTGATGAGCGTGGGATTGCAGCAAATGGCTGAGATGGGTGGCCACCACCGTTCCGGGGTCGACCACGGTATAACCCAGCGTTTGCGCATGGTCGCGCTGGTCCGGATCGATCCAGACCGCCTCCAGGCCGAAAGCCGGATCCTTGCCTTCGACGCCTTTCAGCGTGCCGTAAACCCGGCCGGGATTGATGGCCATCAGGCGCTCCGGAAACACTTCGGCCTCCCCGACGGTGACGCCGAGCAAGCTGATCCGATAAGCGTTCGGAGTCAGATCCAGGTTGTCCCGGATGTGCACCGAGGGAATCAGGAACCCGAGATCCTGGGACAGCTTCTTGCGCACGCCCTTGATCTTCGACATGAGTTGTCCGCCCTGATTCTTGTCGACCAGCGGAATGAGTCGGTAGCCCACCTCCAACCCGATGAGATCGACCGGCACGACGTCGTCCCAGCCGAGCTCCTTCGCTTCGGGCGGGGCCGGCGGCCTGGCGGTGACCCGCGTTTCCGCCAGTTCGCGCTCGCGCCGCTGGCGCTTGAGGATGGAATAGGACGAAGCGCCCATGGCGCCGGCAAGGAGCAGAAATGCGAGATTCGGCATGCCGGGAATCAAACCCAGGAGCCCGACCACGCCGGCGGAAAGCCCCAGTGGCCTGGGATCGGCGAAAAACTGGGCGCTGAACTGCGCGCCGATGTTCTCGTTGCTGCTGGACACGCGGGTCACGATCATCGCCGACCCGACCGACAGCAATAGCGAGGGGATCTGGGCCACCAAGCCGTCGCCGATGGCGAGCAGCGTGTAATTGTGCAGGGCTTCGGAAAACTGCAAGTCGTGCTGCAGCATGCCGACGATCAGCCCGCCAATGACGTTGATGAGCAATATGAGGATGCCGGCCACGGCATCGCCCCGCACGAACTTGCTCGCACCGTCCATCGAACCGTAGAAATCCGCCTCGCGCGAGACTTCCTGGCGCCTGGTCCTGGCTTCCTCCTGATTGATGAGGCCCGCGTTGAGGTCCGCATCGATCGCCATCTGCTTGCCGGGCATCGCGTCCAGGGTAAACCGCGCGCTGACCTCGGACACGCGCCCGGCGCCCTTGGTCACGACCACGAAGTTGATGATGACCAGAATGATGAATACCACCATGCCAACGGCGTAATTGCCCCCGATCACGAATTCGCCGAACGCCTCGATTACCTTGCCGGCCGCGTCCGCGCCGGTATGCCCTTCGAGCAGGACCACGCGGGTCGAGGCCACGTTGAGGCTCAGCCGGAGCAGCGTCGCGACCAGGAGAACCGACGGAAACACGGCGAAATCCAGCGGGCGCAACGTGTAGATCGTCACCAGCAGGATCAGCAGCGAGAACGCGATGTTGAAGGTAAACAGGAGATCGAGAATGAACGGCGGCAGCGGCAGCACCATCATCATCATCATGAGGAGGATGACGAGAGGCGCGCCCAAGCCGAGATTGCCGACGACTTTGATTCGTTCTAGTACCGTTGCGGCCATGACAGAAACCGTGCAAAACCTTCAGTGACACCGAAAGCAATCATTTTTCGTGCCGACAGGCCGCAAACCCCGGAAACCCTGGAGAAAATGCAGGCTCCGCGCGGCTTACGCCTCGCCGGGCTTGCGCAGGAACTCTTCCGGCACCTTGAATTCGGTCGGCGGCGTCGGAATGTCGCCGCCGAAAACCCGAGCCGCCTTGAGCTGATAGACGTAGGCCAGAACCTGGGCGACCGCGAAATAAAGACCGGCGGGTATCTCGCGGCCGAGATCGGTGGACGCATAGAGCGCGCGGGCGAGAGGCGGCGCGGAGAGGAGCGGCACGCCGGCGCCGACCGCCAGATTCCGGATCTGCGCCGCCACCAGGTCCGCGCCCTTGGCGACCACCGTGGGCGCTTTCATGCTGGACTGGTCGTACTTCAGGGCCACCGCGTAGTGGGTCGGGTTGGTCACGATCACGTCCGCCTTCGGCACATCGTCCATCATCCGGCGACGCGCCATTTCCATCTGCAAACCGCGAATCCGGCTTTTGACTTCCGGCTTGCCTTCGGTATCGCGCATTTCGTCCCTGACTTCCTGGCGCGTCATTTTCAATTGGCGCCTGTAATTCCAAAGCTGGAAGGGCGCATCCAGAACCGCGATCAGCCCCAGGGACGCGCACAGCCAGAAGACGAACATCATAATGAGATGCGCGGTTTCGTTCGCCGCCGGAAGCAAGGGCCGGCGGCCGAGACTGACGAGTTCGTCGAAATAACTCATCAATAGCGCCGTGGTCACGAAACCGATCAGGAGAATCTTTAAAACCGACTTCACGACTTCCACCAGGGCCTGCACGGACATCATGCGGGCCAGGCCTTTCATCGGATCGAGCTTTTCCAGCTTGGGCATCAAGTTTTCGGTGCTGAAATTCCAGCCCCCCAGCGCCATCGGAGCGGCCAGGGCGGCCAGCACGGCCAGGCCGAGGATCGGAAGCAGGACTTCGCCCGCCGCCAGCAGGTCCCTGGAAAGATGGGCGAGAGGCGCCGCAGGGTCGAAAAGATCGCGGCGGGTCAGGCGAAAATCGCCCTCCATGACGTTCCACAGGCTTTGCACCATACCGCCGCCGAAGACGAATACCGCCACCGAACCGGTCAGCAGTAGAACCAGGGTGTTCAGCTCGCGGGAGCGCGGGATCTGGCCTTTCTCCCGCGCTTCGTTCAAGCGTTTACCGGTAGGGTCTTCTGTTCGTTCCTGATCGGAATCTTCGGCCATACCGGCTGCCTACCGCAAAATCGCCGCCATGAGTTGATATCCCTCGTCGAGAAAGCCCGAGAAAAGGCTTAAGACGTCCGGCAGGCTGACGCCGATCAAAAACAATCCCAGTCCCAGGGTGATCGGAAATCCCACCGAGAAGATATTGAGTTGGGGAGCGGCCCGGCTGGCGACGCCGAATCCCAGATTGACCAGCAGCAAGGCCGTCACCAGGGGCAGCGACAGCAGGATGCCGGCCATGAACAAGCGGCTGCCCCATAGCGCCAGCCGCCGCATGGCGTCGGCGCTCAAGCCCTCGAATCCGACCGGCAGCACTTGAAAGCTGTCCGCCAGCAGGCGGACCAGCACCAGATGTCCGTCCATGGCGAGAAACAGCAGCGTCGCCAGTATTTGGTAAAACTGCGCGATGACCGGAACCTGCACGCCGGTCTGCGGATCGATCATCGACGCGAAACCCAGCCCCATGCCGTAGGCGACGCTCTGACCGCCGAAAACGATGGCCTCGAATACCAGGTGCAAGACAAAACCGATCGCGAGGCCGATCAGGAATTGCTGAACGGCGATCCAGAAACCGGACAGGCTGAACAGGGCCGTATCGGGCATGGCCGGCAGCGTCGGCGAAATCAGCCAGGTGATGGACGCCGCCAGCATGACGCGGATGCGTATCGGCACCATGTGGCCGGTAAAAACGGGTATCGCGAGAAACAGGGCGCTGACGCGCAAAAAGGGCCAGGCGACGCCGGCGACCATCGTCAGGATCTGGCTTTCGCTGAATTGCACCGGCGCGTCATCCGATCAGGGTGGGTATGCTGCGGATCAGCGACCGGGTGTAATCGACCAGGAGTTGCAGCATCCACGGCCCGGCCAGCGTCAGCACGATCGCCATGACGATGAGCTTGGGCACGAAGGTGAGAGTCATTTCGTTGATCTGGGTAGCCGCCTGGAACAGGGCGATCACCAGGCCCACGGCGAGCGTCGCCAGCAGCATGGGCGCGCTGATCTGCATGGTGACGGTCATCGCCTGCTGCCCCAGGGCGGCTATCGTTTCGGGCGTCATTTAAGGAGCTACTCGACGAAAAAGCTGGCCGCCAGCGTCTCGACCACCAGCGCCCAGCCGTCCACCAGGACGAACAGCAACAGCTTGAACGGCAGCGAAATAATCATGGGCGACAGCATCATCATACCCATCGACATCAGGATGGCGGCCACCACGAGATCGATGATCAGAAACGGCAAAAACAAGAGAAATCCCATTTGAAAGGCCGTCTTCAACTCGCTGGTCATGAAGGCCGGCACAAGCAGGGAAAACGGCGTCTCCTCGGGACTGGCGATGTTCTGCCTGCCGGAAATCCGCGCGAAGACATCCAGGTCCGTTTCCCGCGTCTGCTTGAGCATGAACTGGCGGAACGGAACCGCGGCGCGGTCGAGCGCCGCGCCCGGCGCAATCTCTTCTTTCATATAGGGCTGCAAGGCCTCCTGGTTCACCTGCTCCAGCACCGGGAGCATGGTGAACGCGGTCAGGAACAGCGAAATGCCGAGCAACACCTGGTTGTTGGGCGTCTGCCCGGCACCCAGCGCCTGCCTCAAGATGGCGAGAACGATCATGATCCGGGTGAACGAGGTCATGCTGAGCAGCAGCGCGGGCAGCACGGTCAGCGCCGTCATCAGCGCCAGAACCTGGATCGTGACCGTATAGGTCTGTCCGCCCTGGCCGTTGGCGGCCACGGTGAAAGCCTCGATGCCCGGAGCGCCCTGCGCAGCGGGAATCGACAGCGCGAAAAAAGCCGAAAGCGTCCCGAGAGACGTCACGGCAAAGCGCGGCCGGCGACTCATGACCGCCGTCCCATCAGTTCGTGCAAGCGCTCGGCGAACGAGCCCCCGGCCGCCGGCGCGCCGGTCTCGACCGGAATGGTGTCCGAATTTTCCAGCACGCACAGGGTTTCGACCCGTCCGGGCGCCACCCCCAGCACCAATTGTTTTCCGCCCGCTTGCAGCAATACCGCTCGCTCCCGCGACCCCAGCGACACCGCGGCCAGTACCCGAAAGCTTCCGGGCGCGAGCCGGGAGAAGGTGCCGAGTCGCCGCAACAGCCAGGCCAGGGCGAAGATGACCGCCAGTACCCCCGCCAGTCCGGCCAAGCTCTTCGCCATATCCACCGAAGGCAGTGCCTTGGGCGCGGCCGAGGCGGTCTCGGCCAGCAGGTCCGTCGGCAGCAGCCATATCGCGACTGAAAAACACCCTCTCATTTCAGCTTTCTCACCCGCTCCGCGGGACTGATGACGTCGGTGAGGCGAATACCGAATTTGTCGTTGACCACCACCACCTCGCCGTGAGCGATCAGGGTGCCGTTCACCAGCACGTCCATCGGCTCGCCCGCCAGCCGGTCCAATTCGACGACCGAGCCCTGCGTCAATTGCAGCAGATTGCGGATATTGATCTTGGTGCGCCCGATTTCCATTGCGATGGTTACCGGAACGTCCAGCAGCACGTCGAGGTTGATATCCTCGGTCCGCGCCGCGGGCGACGGTTTCCCGAGCTCCTCGAAGGTTGCGGGCTCCGGCCGCGGGGCCGCCGGCTGAGGAGGCGGCTCCGCCATTTTTTTGGCGGCCGCCTGCTGCTCCAGCAAGGCCGCCGCCCAATCGTCGCCAAAATCCTCCGACTCGCCGGCGGAATCCTCCCCGTTGGCCGGCATATCGAACTCATCTTCACTCATGCTCGTTCAACTCCGCTTCCCAATACCCCGATTAAGCGCTCTTTATCGCCGCTGTTACGGCTGACCTTCTCCAGAATCTGCACCGCGTAATTGCCCCGCGATATCCCGATCTTGCCCCGGAACAGGGGCACGTCGTCCACAACGACCGTAATGGTTTCCGGCATTTCCACCGGAATCACGTCCCCGGCCTTGAGCCGCAGCATGTCCTGCAGAGGCAAGGTTTTTTCGACCAGCGTGCTGCGCATCTCGACTTCGGCATCGAGGATTTCCGCTTGCAGCGCCATGCGCCAGCGGTCGTCCGAATCGTCGCCCCGATCGCCTTGAATGCCGGCGTCCAGGAGCTCCCGGATCGGCTCGATCATGGAATACGGCAACGTGATGTGCAGGTCGCCTCCGCCGCCTTCGAGTTCGATATGGATCGTGGAGATCACGACGACCTCGGCGGGACTCACGATGTTGGCGAACTGCGGGTTGACCTCCGAACCCAGGTATTCGAAGTCGATCGCCATGACCGGCGCCCAGGCCTCTTTCATGTCCTTGAAGATCAGATCGAGCAGGATCTGGATGATCCGCATCTCGGTCGGCGTGAATTCGCGCCCCTCGATCTTGTTGTAGAACTGGCCGCTGCCGCCGAAAAAATTGTCCACGACCGTGAACACCAGGGTCGGCTCCATGACCATCAATCCCCTTCCCCGCAACGGGTTTAGGCGGACGACGTTCAGATTGGTGGGCACGAAGAGACTGTGCACGTACTCCGAGAACTTCAGGACCTGGACGCCCAGCACCGAAATCTCCGCGGACCGGCGCAGCAGGTTGAACAAACTGATGCGGAAATGACGGACGAAACGGTCGTTGATCATCTCCAGGGTGGGCATCCGCCCGCGCACGATGCGGTCCTGACTGGTAAAGTCATAGGGCCGCACCTCGTCGCTTCCGAAGTCGATCTCCGACTCGGTTTCGATGTCTCCGCCGTCGACGCCGTGCAACAGGGCGTCGATTTCTTCCTGGGTTAAAAGATCATGAACAGCCATGGCTATTGCATGATGAAGCTGGTGAAGAAGATTTCTTCGACGCCATCCTGGTGACCCGTCTGATTCGCGACCACCGCGTTGATCTCCTCGAGCAGCTTGCCCCGGAGCGCCTCCTTGCCCTCGGCCGTCTTGAGCGCCGCCGGGTCCTGGCTGCTCAACAGCAGAAGCAGGTTGTTGCGGATCATCGGCGAGTGCTTTTTGACGCCATCGATCACCGCCTGATTCGTCGAAGCCACGGTAAGGCCGATACGGAGCAGGCGCGCATCCGGATTGCTCTTGAAATTGACCGTCAAGGCCGGTTCCATCGGCTCATAGATTATGGGGAGAGCGTGCGACTCGTCTTCCTGGGATTCCGCGGCCGCCTCGTCCGGCTTCGGAGGAAAGATCCCCAGAAAATAGAGCGCGGCGGCCGCGGCGGCGAGCGTCCCCAGCACGGCCCCGATAATGATGAAAACGGTACTCTTGGATGACTTTTTCTTTTCTTCGCCCAAATCCAGCTTGTCTTGTTGCGCCATCGTGATTTTCCGGAATTTTTCGCTGACGAGTCAGCAGCAACAATAATGCCCACGCAAAAAGCTTAGCACGCACAAGGCATTAGCCCGTGCCGCACGATTTCCGTCGCGTTTTTTAGGGGTGGAATTCAGCGTAGCGCCAAAATTCGGACGCTTCGAGCCATACTCATCGGCGCTGGCATGAGTTGCGGAGAGAATGGCCTTTTCCGCTAACCGATTCAGCCATCTCTCCGCCCCATACTTAGATGCTCACCGGCAGAACGCTTACCCGGATCAGATATTAAGGAAGCTCCGATTAAGCCCTTCGACTGTACTCAGGACAGGCTTGTCGAAGGGCATGAACGGAATCCACTGGTTCAGAGCTTCCTCAAGGAGCCGTCTGAAGCGTTCCGGTGATGCTGGTGAATACGTTTTGGCCGGTGCAGGCGTTGATCGTACCCTTTACGGTAAGGGTGCCGCCGGTGACGTCTTCGAATAGCGGTCCCGTATTTCCGGGAACGGTAACCGGCCCTACCGTTAGCTGGGGTGCCTTGACATACATGATTTCCGTAACCGCCCATTTGCAAGGGTAAGCAACCGGCGAGAAGCTGACCAGCGTGTCGCCATCCGTGCTCAGCCGCGACAATTCCGACGAGCCCGAGGGTCCGGAACATGTAACCACATGGCGAAGATGACCGGGCACGACGAAAGGCTGGCCCGTAGGAAGCATGATGGGCGCGCCGGATGAATCCGGAACGGTTTGTAGATCATAGCCTTTTCCTAAAACCGCACATGCCAGCGCAGTTTTGTTATCCAGCTTCATGACTACTTCTCCAAGCTGGGTATCACCCTCGTAATCAACCGGCTGGCCATTCTCGTCAAAGTGCTTTATCGCCGGCCAATCGACATCGTCCTTTCCTAAATCGTCGTAATGAATCGAAGCCTCGATAACCGTTTGAGTGCGTCCGTAGCCTGATTTAATCACGATGTCCGCAGAGGCAGCGACTGGAACGATCAATCCAATAACGGTGTACGCAGTCATTGCAGAAGATCTTTTTAACATTAGAGTTGTACCCGCTGCTAATGTGTGGTATTGATGACGTGATCTAATACTTATATAAAGTAGAACATAAAGTCTTTTACCCGTGATTTACGAAAAATTTAGTCGAGTAACCGATGACCGTATTGTC